>Ga0351899_1043_pt1 | contig 42267 bp, 31 predicted proteins | sample BONcelHT113001C6_FD_206833 | JGI IMG/M metagenome (GOLD analysis project Ga0351899, IMG submission 206833) | Enriched cells from coal bed in the Powder River Basin, Montana, United States - BONCAT cells T11 rep1 HSBNCT.T11.300.1.C6 ... | reverse complement strand
CCGGCGGGTGCTGGAGACGAGCGGACCCGACATCATCGTCCAGCTTTCAGGTGGCGAACCCACGGTACGGGATGACCTGCCGGCCATTATCGAAATGGGACGTTCGCTCGGCTTCTCATTCATTCAGGTAAATACCAACGGCTTGCGTATTGCCGAGGAAAAGAACTATGCCACGGTCCTGCGTCGGGCCGGGGCTGCATCAGTCTTTCTCCAGTTTGACGGCACCGAAGACAATATTTACAGAAGCCTGAGAGGCCGTCCGCTGTATGCCGCAAAACAGCGCGCCATCGAGCGGTGCGCGGAGAACGGCATAGGAGTGGTGCTGGTGCCAACCCTCGTTCCCGGCGTCAATACCCACGCTATCGGTTCCATTATCAAACTGGCACTGGAACTCTCTCCTGCCGTACGGGGGGTACATTTTCAGCCGGTGGGCTATTTCGGTCGCAGTCCGGACGCCCCGGACAACAACCGTCGACTCACCCTACCCGATGTCATGCGGGCAATTGAGGAACAGACGGATGGCCTGATGCGCGTTGCGGATTTCAGTCCTCCGGGTTGGGAGAATACCCTTTGTTCCTTTCACGGCACCTTTCTGCCGAAACCTGGCGGCGGCCTGCAGTCTCTGACCAGCCACGGCGCCAATGGCTGCTGCTCCACCGATGGAGGAGAGGCACATGCCGTTTCTTTCACAGCCAGGCAGTGGTCGGCGCCATCCAGCGCGACAAAGTCGGACTGTTGCTGTACTGCATCGTCCGACAGTGACACAGGTATCGAAACTCTTGACGGGTTCCTGGACCGGGTAAAAACGCGCATGCTTTCCGTTTCCTGCATGGCTTTTCAGGATGTCTGGAATTTGGACCTGGAGAGGGCGCGGGACTGTTGCATCCACGTTGTTGCACCTGATGGGCGGATGATCCCGTTCTGTCTCTATAACCTGACCTCCGTACGCGGAGAAAGACTGTATCGCGGGAAGCATGCTACATAGACCTGCCAGGTTTTGAAAACCCGGCAGGTCTGAGACTAAAGCGACTATGCTGAAAAGGATCTTTAATGGAAATAACCCCGCTGGAGCCCTGGATTAAAAACAAGTTCGGTACCACCGCAAGCGGAGCAAAACTGCGGTCCGCCATCGACCGTCATCAACTCCTTAAACTTCGAGATACGGTCGACTACGTCCGTAGCCACGCGCCATTCTACCGAAGGCTTTTCGACGGACTTAGAGGATCAGATCTGAAAAGACTCGAAGACATCACATCTCTTCCCTTCACCACGGCAGAGGACATCCAGGAAAACGACCTCAGTTTCCTCTGTGTATCCCGGGACGAGATCTCCCGTGTGGTGACGCTGAACACCTCTGGCACAACCGCACCAGCCAAGCGGATCCACTTCACCGAGGAGGATTTGGAGTTGACCACTGACCTGTTCCACCATGGCATGAAGGCCCTGGTTGTTCCCGGCCAGAAGGTGCTTATTCTCATGCCGGGAGATCGGCACGGCACCGTGGGCGACCTGATGGTAACGGCCCTCAGGCGCATGGATGTGCAGGGAATCCCGCGCGGAATCGTTCTGGACAGCGCAAGGACCATTGCCGAAATTGTGGAAAAGGAAATTGACTGTCTTATCGGAATTCCGGTACAGGTTCTGGGGCTTGTACGGCATCGGGATGCAGTGACGATCCCCAAGGGCACGATCAAGAGCGTCCTTCTGAGCGCCGATTATGTTCCTGCGACAATCGTGTCGGAGATCGAGCAGGCCTGGGGGTGTGCTGTTTTCAATCATTACGGGATGACCGAGATGGGGTTGGGCGCGGCGGTTGACTGCCGGGCACTGGCCGGGTACCACATCCGCGAGGCTGACCTCTTTTTTGAGATTATCGATCCGGACAACGGACGCCCGCTGCCGGACGGAGTGACGGGTGAAGTGGTTTTCTCCACTTTGACACGGAAGGGTATGCCACTGATCCGTTATCGAACCGGCGACCTGTCGCGTTTCCTTCCGGAGCCGTGCCCGTGCGGAACGGTCCTGAAACGTCTCGAATGGGTAAAGGGGCGTCGCCAGGGAGGCATCCGTCTGGGTGAAAACCACATCCTGACCGTAGCCGACCTGGACGAGGCGCTGTTTCGGCTTCCCGGGCTCCTCAACTTTCAGGTTGAAATACAAAGTGACCGGGATGGTGACATCCTGAATACGACTCTTTTCCCAGGAGAGAATCCCTCCACAGACATTTGTTGCGCCGTCCGAGCAGCCTTGGAGGAAATACCCGCGGTACGGTCCTCCGTCGCCGCGGGCCGGCTTACGTTAGCGACCGTACGAACCAGTACGGAAAACTGGATATCTACCGGAAGCATCAAAAGAAAAATCATCGACAGCAGAGAGGAGAGATCGGTCTATGCTCAAACAGCTACAGGGAATCTGCCACAGACTTGAGGATGGTGAGGATCTGGTCCAGGCAACCATTATCAAACATGCCGGATCAACTCCCCGCTCCGTTGGTTCCAAGATGTTCGTCCGGCGGGACGGCTCCGTCATCGGCTCCATCGGCGGGGGGCTCGTGGAATTCGAGATGCAGCAGCTCGCCCGCGAAATCTTCGCGACCGGCAAGGCACGCATAGAAACCTTTGACCTATCGGGAGAAGATGCCGCAACCACGGATCAGATGATCTGCGGGGGTCGTCTGGAGTTCCTGCTCGAATACCTCTCCGCCGAGCCTGAAGACAGCAGGGAATTTCGGAAGATGGTGACTGCTATTCAGGAAGGTAAAAAGAGTTATCTGATCAAGGCGCTGGACACGAAGGGAGATACCGTATCACAGATGGAACGCTGCCTGATAGGGAAAGGTTCCCTGGTATTCGGGAGTTTTCCGGGGTCCGACTCCTGGATTCCCCAGTTGACATCGGAGACGGACCGAAAGAAGTCTCCCGTGATTGCCACCGTGGAAGGGAAACGCTTTTTTGTCGAACCCACCGTTCCACCGGGCACGGTCTATTTATTCGGAGCGGGCCACGTTTCACGCCCCGTGGCCGAACTGGCGGCCATGGTCGAATTTCAAACCGTGATTCTCGACGACCGGTCCGACTTCGCCAACAAAGAGCGTTTTCCCAAAGCCAACCGAATCATCGTCATCCCATCCTATGAGAATCTCTTTTCCGGTCTTCATATCGACGATGACAGTTACCTGGTAATTGTCACGAGGGGGCATCTCCACGACAAGACCGTTCTCGAACAATCGCTCCGTACAAAGGCCGGCTACATCGGGATGATCGGCAGCAAGCGGAAGCAGCACCTCGTCTACGAAGAGTTGCTGGGCAAGGGGTTCACGAAAGAGGACCTGGAAAGGGTACACAACCCCATCGGGCTGGACATTCACGCCGAAACGCCGGAAGAGATCGCGGTCAGCATCGTGGCGGAGCTTATCAATGCCAGGTCTCGAATAGGCCATTGAGGTTGGGATGGGTATTGCGGCCATAATACTTTCGGCAGGCTATTCTTCCCGCATGGGGGAATTCAAGCCACTCCTTCCCTTTGGCGATGCGACCGTCCTAGAGCGGGACGTCTCCCTTTTCCGTGAAGCGGGCATAGAAGACGTACGGGTCGTGATCGGCCACCGGGCCGCCGACCTGCTGCCGCTGGTGGAGCGTCTCCACGCACGTCCGGTGATGAACGAAGGCTATGCCGACGGCATGTTTTCCTCCGTACTGGCAGGTGTCGCAAGTCTCGGGGATGACGTGGAGGCCTTTTTTCTGTTGCCGGTGGATATCCCCCTGGTCCGGCGGGAAACCATCTCAATGCTCGCGGATGCTTTCAGAAGGGGAAACGGAAGCATCCTCTACCCGGTCTTCTACGGCAAGCGAGGCCATCCACCGCTTATCGCAGCGCGCTACCGGAAAGAAATCATTGCCTGGAGCGGTGAGGGTGGACTTAAATCGTTCCTCTCCCGGCACGATCCCGAAGCGGTGAACATCGAGACGGAAGACGAGAGTATCCTTCTTGATATGGATACCCTTGCGGAGTATGACAGACTCCGGTCAGCGTGGCGAAAAAACGCAATACCGGCAGCCGAGGAATGCGTAAAACTTCTGGTTACAACGTTCTCCGCCGAAATGCCCCTCGTGGACCATTGTCGCAAAGTTGCGAAACTTTCTGTTTTTCTTGCAAAACAGCTGAATGAGGCCGGCTGCCGTCTGGACCCGGACCTGATTGAGGCCGCCGCCCTGCTCCATGACCTGGCGAAAGGAAGGCCGGATCATGCAGCGGAAGGCGCCCGGATACTAGGCGAAATGGGGTACCCCGATGTTGCAAGAATCGTTGCCGTTCACATGGATATCACGGTGGCGAAGGAAGAGCCCGTTGGGGCCTCGGAAGTGCTGTACCTTGCGGATAAAATGACCAGCCGGAATCGATATGTCACCGTGGAAGAACGGTTTGCGCTGCGAATCCGCTCAGCAACCTCTACACCGGAGATTCATCATGCTGTTGCGGTCCGCCTGGAGAATGCTCTAAAAATTAAGATTCGACTGGAAAAAATTCTGGGCCGGCCCCTGTACGAAATTCTGGCGGAATACGGTTTTCTCTAGAGTCTGTCGGGCTTAGGAAATCGAAGCGAAAATTTGGCTGGGCTAGGACAGATTTTGTCGATTTTGCAGGGCAATAGTTGTTCTATTGACCAAAAAAGCGGCGGAATATGGACCGGCCAGACGGATTTGCAGCAGATTTACCCTAAGTCCGACAGGCTCCTGCACCACGGTTTGAGGCTAATGAACGGCGAACAGAGAAATAACGGAAAATGTGTCGTCTATCTGCTGCGTCACGGTGATTCCCGGCAGGATACCGTGAAACGCTACATCGGACAAAAGGACACGCTCCTCAATGATAGCGGACGTGAACAGGCGCTGTGGTGGAGGAAAGAACTCTCCGCCATCCCGTTTCTCGCCGCATACAGCAGCGACCTGCTCCGCTCCCGGGAAACCTTGCGCATCATCACGGAAGGACGTACATTCGTATCCACGGCACTCCCCGGCCTGCGTGAAATCTCCGTGGGCCTGTGGGATGGACTCCCCATGGAGGAAGTGCAAAAAAAATTTCCCGGTGAATATGAAAAGCGCGGAGCCGATCCAGCCGGCCATCGTCCACCGGAAGGTGAAAGTTTCGCTGCCCTGAGGGATAGAATCATCCCTGTTTTCGAAAGCATGGTCCAGGACCGTGAAGGTGCAATTCTTGTGGTTGGACATGCGGGGGTCAATCGGGTTCTCCTTTGTCATCTGCTTGGGATGCCGCTGGGCAACCTCTTCCGCCTCGGACAGGACTACGGATGCCTGAATGTTCTTGTCGGAAAAAAGGGAGTTTTCTCTGTCAAATCTATGAATGTCCTCCCATCGGCACATTCTCTCCGATAAATCAGCCGAATAGTATTCGCCGTGGAGTATATCTCATGTTCGATCCCGTCATTCTTTCCCTGAAGGTGGCCTTGGCAGCCGTCTGCATCGACTTCGTCGCCGGCATGGCAATTGCCCGCACTATGGCCCGCAAGGAGTTCATGGGGAAGAATGTCCTTGAATCCCTCATCATCCTCCCCATGGTGCTGCCACCCACGGTGCTCGGCTACGGCCTTCTCATCCTTCTGGGGAAACGGGGCCTCATCGGGGGTTTCCTGCTGGAGCATTTTGATTTTCAGCTCATATTCACCTGGTCGGCGGCGGTCATCGCCTCGGCGGTTGTCTCCTTTCCCCTCATGTACCAGAGCGCCAAGGCGGCTTTCGCAGGAGTGGATATCTCACTGGAGCAGGCGGCCCGGACTCTCGGGGCCAGAGAGCTGAAGATATTTCTCACCATCACCCTGCCCCTGGCCTGGCCCGGCATTTTGGCCGGGCTGGTCCTCTCATTCGCCCGGGCATTGGGGGAGTTCGGCGCAACCCTGATGGTGGCGGGGAACATCCCGGGGAAGACACAGACAATACCCCTGGCAATCTACTTTGCGGTGGAGACCGGTGACACGGAAGCGGCCCGTAATTTGGTGCTCGTGATCACGGCGCTTTCCTTCGCTGCGGTATTCTGGCTCAACTGGTGGTGCAGGACAAAGGTTCAGACATGGAAGAAGGGAGGGACGGAACATGCTCAGTGCGAACATCACTAAAAAACTGCCCGGAATCAGCATTGAGGTGAGCTTTGATTTCGACCGGGGCATCCTGGTGATCTTCGGACCATCAGGTTCGGGGAAAACCACCATCCTCAATTGCATTGCCGGGCTCCGGCAACCAGACAAGGGCCATATATCGTTGGATGGCAGGGTGTTTTACTCGTCGGCCGACCACATCTCCACCCCTGCGCGAAGCAGGCGTATCGGGTATGTGTTTCAGGACTATGCCCTTTTTCCCCATCTTACGGTGAAGGACAACATTATGTATGGTATTCCGAGCCGCTGCAAAAAAGGAAAGGATTATCGGATCGGAACCCTTGACGTGCTGAATATGCTGAAGATAACCCATCTCCAGGACCGTTACCCTGCCCAGCTCTCCGGTGGAGAAAAGCAGCGGACCGCCCTGGCGCGGGCACTGATGGTGGAACCGGACATCCTCCTGCTGGATGAACCGCTCTCAGCCCTCGATCATGGTAACCGGAAGGCTCTCCAGGGTGAACTTCGGGAGTTGCAGAGGATTTGGCGGATACCCTTCGTCCTGGTAACCCATAGCCGCAAGGAAATGCATGCGCTCGCGGACGAAATCATTTTCCTCGACAAGGGGAAGAAAGGAACCCATGTGTTCCCGGATATGCGCAGGGCCGGACTTGATCTGGCAAACCTGTCCGAAAGTTCTCCAACTTACGCAGTCAGCGGCTTTACGGTCTAACAAAAGGTCGGGCCATTTAAAATTGACTTGAACGAAATCAAGAATGACCCGGAAGTCATGTACCCCCGGCAAAGCCGGGGGCTTGATTTGTTAGCCCCTCAAAGGGGCCTTGAGAAAACCATTAGCGTGGGTTGCCAGCTTCTACACAGCCAATTTAGGTGCCGCGAAGGAGCAGCCCGGTTACTCCCCAGACTGAACCCCCTTACCTGTGAGGTATTTGGTCAAGTCGGGCAGAGGAAACCTTCAAAAACGGATTCCCGGAACTGTCAAACTTTTAAGGACCCCCGGCAAAGCCGGGGGGTTTCCTATTGGACTAAAGAAATCAATCCGAGCCTGATGATTCCGCTTTGCACACGTAACCACACCACCACGGGAGGAAAGACTGTATGAAAAAGGCAGTAGTTTTATTTGTAACTTTGGTCGCGGTGAGCTTTTCCCTGTTTGGCCCGCTACAGCAGGGAACGGCCTGCGCAGCCGGAAAGAGCGTCGTCCAGGTCTCGGCCGCCATCAGCCTGAAGGAAGCCCTTGCCGCACTGAAGCAAATCTATGAAAAGAAAAAACCGGATGTGGAGATCAGCTTGAATCTTGCGTCATCCGGCATGCTGCAGAAACAGATAGAGGAAGGTGCACCGGTTGACCTGTTCATCTCGGCGGGCAAGAAACAGATGGACGAACTTGCCACCAAAGGCCTCATCGTCCCGGAAACCCGGTCGGACCTTCTGGGCAACGAGTTGGTGCTGATTATCAGCAAGGAAAAGAAGGGCACCATCAAATCATTTGCCGACCTGGTGGATAAGGCACAGTCAATCAGTATCGGGCACCCGGAAACGGTGCCGGCCGGCAAATACGGCAAGGAAACCCTGGTTAACCTGAAACTTTGGGATAAGGTGGAAAAGAAGATCATGTTTGCCAAGGACGTGCGCCAGGTCCTCTCCTATGTGGACTCGGGTAACATGGACGCGGGCTTGGTTTACCGGTCGGACACGGTCGCACTCAAGAGCGGTATTGTTGCAGCGACGGCACCGAAGGCGAGCCATTCCCCCATACTCTATCCGATGGCGCTTATCAAAGACAGCAAGAATAAGGAAGCGGCAAGAAAATTCATGGACTTCCTGAAAACCGACGAGGCTGCCAAAGTCTTCTTGAAATATGAATTCATCCCCGTGACCGGCAAGCACTAGCTCGTTTCGACATTACCAGACTTCAGGCCACGTTGATCGTCAGAACAAGCTGCGATAACAAAATGTTCTGACGACCTTCTTCATCATTTCGGGGTCTATTTGCAAAGTTCTTTGGTAATTACGATGGTTCCTCTCAAAAACATCCTATATAGCCCTGTGGGGCAGATCTTGGATATATTGATTTAAAAAAAGTGCCCCCAAGTTGGGCAGGTCAACTTGGGGGCGGCAAATGGAGGGAATGGTTAAAAATCCATTGCTTCAATTAGTGTTATATACCACAAGTTATAACGGTGTTCAATAATAAATATTGCCCACCGTTGGTGGTGTCACAGAATAGAATGCTTAGGCCAGAGTCCTAAGCTATCGCTTCGCCTGATTCAACAGACAATTTTTCCAACTTACTACGCCAAAAGGGTATAATTATCATTAAGTACTACTCCAAAAAAATATGGTGGCTCAAGCAGTCAAAAGATTAAAATAACAAGCAAAAATCACCATAATATCTTCTGATACTCACCATATACTTCAGAATCCAGAATATGTCGGGGGAAGAAATCATACTATTGCATTTTTACGTTTTAGTATTTTGTTCAAGAAGTAAAAGAAAAATGCAGCAGAAATCATGTGCGGAGCACTTGCTGATAGCGGGGTGATAACAATGAGATTCCTGATAATTTCCCTCGTTTTACTCACCTCCTGCTGTGCGGTGTACAAACCGGTTCCCATGGACCTTGCAAGTATCGGAAAGGACATCGATCTGCCCGGGATGACAAGGGAAGAAATCTACGTTAAATCTAGCGAATGGATTGTGCGGCACCTGTATTCAAAGGGAGACATCATTGAAGTTGCCGACAAGAATGCTGGCCTTATTGTGGCAAATGGCTTTATCGAGTATCCGACGGAAGGAATACTGGAGGTAATGGACAAAGTTCAACATACGATTTCCTTCACCATGCAGGCAAATATAAGGGATCAGGAGGTGACAATCTTTTTCAGCGACCTTATGATCGATATACCGAAATCATATTACCGTCACCGGCATCCAATATGGGGGCTTAAGGAGTATTATGGCGGGTACTCGGTACCTGTTACCGAAAAGGGCGATTACGAAGCGGCGCGGAGAGGGCTGCTGGAGATTGTCGGCAATCTGGAGCAATACCTGAAACGAAATCCCGGCGGATGATGCTGGTCATTATTATCGATTAGGTGAGGGTGGCAAGTGTAAATGTAAAAAGTCGTACCTTTAATAAAGAGTGCATTAAAAAAGGGGAAAAAACTGGAGAGAATTCGGAAGGGAAAAGTCCTATTAGTGAAAAAAGTGGGGCTTTTCTCAAGGAAAAGCCCCACTTTTGGAGTATGGCTCCCCAGCGCGGACTCGAACCACGGACAAGGTGATTAACAGTCACCTGCTCTACCGACTGAGCTACTGGGGAATGATAAATGCTTCGCCGTCAGTCCTGCGAAGCGAAAGCGTTTATACCACGGCATCAAAGAGTGTGTCAAGTTTTTTGAGCAGCTTTTTCCAGGACCGTTTGAGCAAAAAATTCATCTGTCTTTCTAGAGAGTTACCGACCTGCCCCGCCTTGACACAAAAGACCGGAAAATTATGCATTCGGCCTGGAGGCGAAAAAACTGCCCCCGAGAGTGGAAATGACGAAAAACGGCTTGTCTGAATAGTCATCCCTGAAAAAGGCCTGCAGATTTTTCAGGGCTTGCTGCTGAAACTGGCCGAACCTCCCGATGAAATTAATCCAGTTGATCATAGTGCCCGGGACGAGACATTCGCAAGAAATTTGACTGCGGGACGCCTGTTCCCCATCAGTGGAAAAAAGCAATGCGGGTTGGTTGATCATTCAACTTTTCCACTGCTCTCAGCATATAGCTGAGTTGCGAAACATGCTGTACCAGTTGAATCCTCTCGCCGACATCGGTGACACCAATGAAAGTGATGAGACTCGGCAGGGTAAAACCGATCTTCTCCAGTCTAAAATCCACTTCAGTTCCGAACGATGCGAGGCGTATCGCAATCTCCTGACCAGTATCCAGCTCAGCCTCAAATTGCTCAAAATATTCTCGAATGGCTTTGTAGACTCCCATTTCGGGATTAATCCTCCCCTGTGCAGCCCCGGTCTTTTCGGTTTGAAATTTATATTCATTGGGGATAGCGTGGATTGCAGCACCATATTCAGTCATGTTTTTCTCTCCTTTCGCAAGTCAGCCAAGGCTGATTGCACATGTAGCAAAAAAACAACTTGTTTTTGCTACATAGCAGAATCGAAGAACAAGAGCAAATGCTTTCATTTGCACGGCAAACCGGCGCGCGACAAGTCGGAACACGTCGCATAACTACCTGGAATTATTAATTTATTAACCGAACTAAATAGTACGGTAAAATCCGTGCACTATTCGAAAACTCTTATTGTGTAATAATAGTGTATATAATGAACTCAAGTTATCGGTTTTTAAAGCGCACTACTGCCGTTGACAGGGAACATTGAGGGAGATAGTTGAGTCCCCATTGAAAGAGTGAACAAACTCAGGATGCTTTGTAGCAGATGACTTTCTGTTTAAGCGAGTCGGCTGAAAGAAAGATGCCGTCCGATGCCCCATCGATGTCCGATGCCATGATAACCTTGACAATATCAGTCCAACGTTCCTCTTTCGGAACATAATCCATCAAACGGTTCGGCATGTTGTTGAAAAAGTCCTGGTTGAGGGAGTTATCACCCTTCTGGGGAAATAGCGCCAGATAGAGCATGTCCATTTCAATAAGCTCGTTAAGAAAATGGGTGCCAAGTGAAACGTCCGGCACGAGATTCTCCCGCATCGTGACAATTTCGCAGACCACGGCAATGTGGTTGATGTCGGAAAAGGAAACCGGAATGCCGAGGGACGCGCAGCTGGTGCCCCATCTGCCCGGTCCGATCAGCAAAATGTTTTCGGCTCCTTGTCGCGAAACTGTCTGATTCAGCTGACCGATCAGCCGAGCAACTTCGTGCCGCTCCTGGAGAGTCAGATTTCCGTATAAATCGGGCGTCACATAGATGATCCGGTCAATGCGAACATGGCGGCTGTGACCTATCACGGCACCACTCGCAGAAACGATACGCCTATCCTCCGGAGCGTCCAGCGGAATCGGTGCAGTTGTATCCATCCCCTTTACCGGTAGCGGCCGGCATTGCACGATATGGATACGGTAATCCTGGTTATCCAGAAAATTCAGGGTAAACTCCACGTCAACCGGATAATCGTAGGCCTGATGCAGCGCCCGAAGCATCTCTCGAATGTCCTCGACAAAAGCTGTTGTACTGAGCAGCTTGTCAAAGGTCAGAACCCAGGTCGGCCGCGTCGCATTCTCCAGACCCCAATTGGCACCATTGTCGGTCGAGGCAAACAACCTGACGGGAACATCGTGGCTCGCGGCTATGACATCCAGGAAATGCCCGGAAACGAGCCGGTTTGCATCCAGATCGAGATAATCCACCCGACGCTGGGCGTATTGCCGTACTTCCTCGAAATTTACCTCGGGCCGCCGATCCGGGGCATTAAGCGCAACCACGCGTGTGTAATCATCGTCAGAACGATCCACCGCGCGCGTCCCCAAACCGAAGACCAGTCGCATGACCCCTGCCTTGGGGTCAATATTCTCGTTCCAGACATAGGGGTTGTACGAGAAACCGACCCCCGCAGCATGCGGATAGAAATAGCGCCCGTGAACCGATCCCGACACCCGCATCACCAGGAGAGCCATCTGTTCATCCTGCTCCAGAAGGCCCTTTTGCTCCCGGTAGCGCAAGGCTCGCTCGCTCATGCTGCTGGCGTAGATGGTACGCACCGCAGAGAGGAAATCCTCCAGCCGACGCTCGCGCGGCCCCTGGTTGGGGCAAAAGACACTCTCGTACTTGCCGGCAAAAGAATTGCCGAAATTGTCCTCCAGCAGTGAACTGGAGCGGACAATGATGGGTGCCTGGCCGAAATAGTTCAGCATTTGCTCAAACTGCTTGACGAGATAGTCCGGAAACTGTCCGGTAAGTATCCGCTGTCGCGCCAGTTCGGAGCCTTCGAGGAAGGTTTGCGGGTTCCTCTGCTTCTCCCGAACCCACCAGGCACCGTTGCGGACCAGAAAAGTAAAAAATATGTCCGATCCGATGTAAAATGAATCGTGCGCTTCCAGCAACATCGTAAACCGGGAAGAGTGATTCTGCAAAATGCGCCGAGCCAGCAGCATTCCCAACGTTTTTCCGCCAACGAGACCCGAACCGATCATACGCCGACGAATCTCCAGCACATCCTTCAGCTTCATATAGCGGGAAACCAGTTTGAGGATGCCCGGATCGCGCGACATCATCATTCTGCAAAGCCGCTGGAACATCTCGTCTTCTTTTTCGGCGGGACAGCGACCGGCGTCTACCGCGGCTTGCATTTCCTCACCTTCGGAGAATGTCCTTTCCCAGAAGCCCGGCCGGGCATTCGTATCCAGGCCCGACCAGTTGACGGAGGTGAGAATCGAGCTGATAATCGCACTGGCGGTCACGGGCAGGAATTCGTCTCCTTTCCACTCATGCAGCATGTTCATGGTCGGCGAATAGCGCAGATGCACCTTCAGCGGATAAATGTAGCGCTTATCCTGGTAGCGGTAGACATCAAGAAATAGTTGGGTGGTCTCAAAGATTGGCTGAAGTGCGCGGGAAGAATGGTAATTGCGGAACAGTGCGAAATAGGCCACCGTTTCCAGGTCAAAAAGATAGGGGCAGGTAAGCACGAAGAAATTACCCAGCATCTGGTCTGAATACCAGTCCGCTGCCAGCTCCGAAAGGCAGTCAAAGACGTACAGGGCTCCCCGGCCGGCGCGTTCAATGGTCTGATGAATCAGCGCGATAAAGGTCTCGAATCCGGCATTGGGATCCAGCTCCACCATCGTTACGGCTTTGTCCGGCTGAAGCAACGGCGGATGACTGGCAAAGCGAAAGTATATCACCGTGCGTCCCGACGCAATACCAGCCTGGACGAAGGGCGCGGTCAATGCCTGATACTCTTCTATGCTGTCCACTTGCCAGACAATATTATCACCGGCCAGCACCCCCTTCAGGGCAGAATCAAGACCGGGCAAACCGGTCGTAAACATTGACTCGTAACTGTGCATGATCATTCTCCCTTTCGCGTACTGCCGCCATCCAAACTCTGATCAACAAGAGTATACCGGTTCACTACCTTGTAAATATTTTCACGAGGGTTCAGTATACTTTTTCGCAAACGATACGTAAGCAAAAAAAAGAGAGGCCCTGAAATTTCTTCAGCGCCTCTCTTTTCTTCTTATCAGACCTGACAGGCTGCTATACGACTCCCTGGTCGATCATAGCGTTTGCCACTTTCAGGAAACCGGCGATATTTGCGCCGACGACATAGTTGCCCGGACAACCATACTCAGCGGCGGTGGTATAGGCGTTATGATGGATGCTCTTCATGATATTTTTCAGCTTTGTATCAACTTCCTCGCGTGACCAGCTCAGAAACTGGGCATTTTGTGACATTTCAAGACCGGAGGTGGCGACACCGCCGGCGTTGGCGGCTTTTCCGGGGCCATAGAGCACCTTGTTTTCGAGGAAGATGCTCACGGCATCCGGGTCACTCGGCATATTGGCCCCTTCGCTGACCAGTTTGCAGCCATTCTTCACCAGTTCGGCCGCGTCCTCGCCGTTGATTTCGTTCTGCGTAGCGCTCGGAAAAGCACAATCGCAGGGAATCGACCAGGGTCGTGAATTGGCGATGAATTTGGAGCCGGGGAATTTAGCCTGATACTCGGAGATCCGGCCACGACGTACGTTTTTCAATTCCAGCACCCACTGCAGCTTCTCCTCGGTAATACCGGCAGGATCGTGAATGGTTCCGTTGGAATCGGACAAAGTAACCGGCTTGGCTCCCAAATGCAGCAATTTTTCCACGGTGTATTGGGAAACGTTTCCGGAACCGGACACCAGACAGGTCTTACCTTCTAACGACTGGCCCTGAGCAGCAAGCATCTCTTGAGCGAAGTATACCGCGCCGTAGCCGGTAGCTTCAGGGCGGATCAATGAACCGCCCCAACCGAGGGCCTTGCCGGTCAAAACACCGGTGAATTCATTCTTCAGACGCTTGTATTGGCCGAACAGATAACCGATTTCACGGCCACCGACACCGATATCACCTGCCGGCACATCAGTTGCCGGACCTATGTGACGATACAGTTCGGTCATAAAGGACTGACAGAAGCGCATCACCTCGTTATTTGACTTGCCCTTGGGGTCAAAATCGGAACCACCTTTGCCGCCGCCCATTGGCAGGGTAGTCAGGGAGTTTTTGAAAACCTGTTCGAAACCCAGGAACTTCAGAACGCCGAGGTTTACCGATGGGTGGAAGCGGAGACCGCCCTTGTAGGCCCCGATTGCACTATTGAATTCAATGCGGAATCCCTTGTTCACCCGGATACCACCCTTGTCGTCAACCCATGGCACCCGGAACAGGATAACGCGTTCCGGTTCCGTGATGCGCTCCAGGATCCGCTGTTCCTCGTATTTTGCATGACGCTCGAACACCGGTCCCAGTGACTCAAGGACTTCTTTGACTGCCTGATGAAATTCAGGCTCGTTAGGGTTTTTCTCTACAACGGAATTCAGAACAGACTCGACGTAGGACATACTGCCTCCTTTTTGAAGTATAATCGTAGCGAAACGTTCCATTGCGAGCTACGTTATGATTGTACCGGTCAATCATTTTCAATAATGACTCACTGCGCTAGCGTGGGGTGAGAGCTGAATTTGTATATCTACGTTGAAATCTCCGGCCAGACACCTTTCTCGAGATAGTCATGGATGGCACGGGCAGCCTTCTTGCCTGCGCCGATGGCAAGGATAACGGTTGCCGCACCGGTGACTATGTCGCCCCCGGCAAAAACCCCCGGCTTGGTGGTACGGCCGTCATCGTCGGCGATGAAATAGCCGCGCTCAGTTGTCTCGATACCGGTGGCGGTTGAGGCGACGATAGGGTTGGCCGACTGACCGATGGCGACTACCACCATATCAACATCGACGATGAATTCCGATCCCTTTACGGGTATCGGCCGGCGGCGGCCCGAAGTATCAGGCTCTCCCAGTTCCATGCGCAGACATTCGACACCGGTTACCCACTTGTTTTCGTTGCCGACAAACCGCACAGGATTGACCAGGTAGTTGAATTTCACCCCTTCTTCTTCCGCGTTTTCGATCTCTTCGATGCGAGCCGGCAGTTCCTTGCGGCTTCGCCGGTAGAGTATGGACGCCTCATCAGCCCCCAACCGCAAAGACATGCGCACAGCATCCATGGCAACGTTGCCGCCGCCGAGCACTGCGACCTTCCGGCCCTGGGCGACGGGGGTTGAGTTACCCGGAAACGTGTACGCCTTCATCAGGTTGCAACGGGTCAGGTATTCACTGGCCGAATACACGCCGTTCAGGTTCTCTCCCGGGATGTTAAGGAAGCTGGGTGCTCCGGCCCCGTTGCCGAGAAAGACGGCATCGAAATCTTCAAGCAGTTCGTCCACGGTGGCGGTCCGTCCAACCACGAAATTGCTCACCAACCTGACTCCCAGCTTTTTTATTATATCCAGTTCAAGACGGACGATCTTCTTGGGGAGTCGGAACTCGGGGATACCGTATACAAGAACGCCTCCCGGTTCGTGCAATGCCTCGTAGAGAGTAACGTCATGTCCCAGTTTGACCAGATCACCTGCGACGGTGATGCCGGCGGGACCGGCACCTACCACTGCCACCTTTTTTCCGGTCGGCGGTGCGGGATCGGGAATCTGCAACTCTTCGGCAAACAGCGCATAGTCGCTGGCAAAGCGCTCCAGACGGCCGATGGCCACCGGCTGGTATTTTTTCCCCATGACACAGGTCAGTTCACACTGGGTCTCCTGGGGACAGACGCGACCACAGACAGCGGGCAGAGCGGAACTGGCGCGCAGAATGCGGGCCGCTTCGAGAAATTGCCCTACGGCTATCTTCTGGACAAATCCGGGGATGTCGATCTCCGCCGGGCAATTGGTGACACACTGGGGGTTTTTGCAGACAAGGCAGCGACGGGCCTCCGCTACTGCGGTTTCACGATCCCAGCCAAGGGCAACTTCATTGAAGTTGCGGACCCGTTCGGCGGGGTCCTGGTGCGGCATGGAATGACGGGGAATGGCGCACCGCTCCGCAATCGTCAGGTTTTTCGTGCAGTCATTCACCGGACACCCCCACAGCAGGCGCCATGTTCGCGATGGTACGACAGGGCTTCGGCCTCTTGTTTGCCGTACATTTTCTGACGCGACATCATCTCGTCCCAATCCACCTCATGGCCGTCGAAATCGATCCCTTCGGAGCAGACGAAGCGGGTCTTTCCTGCAACCGTAACCCGACACGAACCGCACATTCCGGTGCCGTCCACCATTACCGAGTTGAGAGAAACCATCGTTTTTATTTTGTGGGGAAGTGTCATCTGGGAAATGATTTTCATCATAATGGGCGGCCCCACGGGAAAGACCAGCCTGACGTCTTCTCCCCCATCCAGGAGACCCTGAAGAACGTCGGACACCAGGCCCTGGATGCCATAACTGCCGTCGTTGGTGGCAACATAGACCTCGTGGCAGACAGCCCTGAGCATCTCCTCACAGATGAGGAGCTTTCTGGTCTTTGCCCCCAGCACCGCGATCACCCGGTTGCCCGCTTCCCTGAAGGCGCGCGCCACGGGATAGCCGGCGGCGATGCCGAAGCCGCCACCAACCATGACAAAGGTGCCGGTAATTTTTTCCACATGGGAGGGGTTGCCGAGAGGACCAACCACATCAAGAATGGAATCGCCTGCCTGCAGTGTGGCCAGCAGTTCCGTTGTGGCGCCGATTTCCTGAAAATAGATGTCGATGAATCCGGCATCCCTGTCCCAGTCGGCGATAGTGAGCGGGATCCGCTCCCCACTGTCATGGATTCGCAGCATGATGAACTGCCCGGCACGGCATTTCCTGGCTACCAGCGGTGCAGCCACCCGCATGTGCCACGTCCGTTCTGTCACCATCGTTTTCGAGAGTATTGTGTGCATCATAACCTCGGATTGGCCCGGCATTCTACACACAGGACCGCTCATAATGTAAGTGTGTAACACTCACGACCCGCACAAGACAAATAGACATTGCTGAATTTTTCTGGCATTTATACAGAAATTTTTCCAAAGGTAAAATTTATTTTGCAAAGCCTGCCACAAGGCACCACCGAGTACACAAATAGACGATATTTGAGTACGCTGAGTACATCTATTTCTTGACTTCCCCCTTCCATCCCTCGTAAGATATCGGTGAAAAAACCAGTGAACAGGGATCCCCATGAAATTGATCGAAGCAAAGCTTCAAGAACTTCGGGACAAAACAAAAAAATACGGCAAGGAAAATCTTGAAGAAATCCTTTTTGCTACCGCAGAAGGGATACGTCTCATCTCAAACAGGCAACGGATTCGGATTTACCTGGAAGACCTTACCGGCGGAGTGCTCTCCTGTGTCCACGTTTCCGGTCCGTACATAGATGAAATCAAAGGTACATATTTCCCGATTGTATCCCGGGACGCGTTGGTTTCAATCGTCTTCGCCAGCCAATCCCCAACAATGATCACGGACGCAAGAAACCGCAGTCTTCCCCTGGATATCCGACTGGCAAATACCTGCTCCATTACCACATCCAGTCTTTTCCCGCTGGTGAAACAAGGCAGATCCATCGGTGTCATCTGCATAGACGATGACACCCAGGAAAAAACGCCCGATGAATCTGTCGCGGAGATCTTGATCGATTTTTTGAATTTCATCGCTGACAGCCTCGATCAGGCGCGCAAATATCAGCAGCAAATACTCCTGACACGGCGGGTTGAACAATACAAGAAGCGAGAAGCGGGAGCCTTTATGGTGAATTCCGCGGTCCGCCTTATCGACCGTCTTTCACTGGCCTCGGTGCTCGTCCCGACAATCGCCAGTCACGGTAAAACCCGCATGGAAATTCTTGCCAGCTATTCGGCGGACCCCAGACTCAAAGCCCTCTACGATGACCTCGGCTCCATAAAACTGGGAAGGGGGCGTTCCCTGGTCGCGAAATTCGTCGGAGACGACGGCTGCATCAACGATGAGCAACTATTAAAGCCGGTCTTCATCCCCGACCTTACTCAGCAATTTCTCCAGAAACGGGCTCTGACCGAAAAAATGTTTCTACGCTCTCTGTACATGGTCCCGTGTTATGAACCCGATACCCGCAAGGTCATCTGTCTGGTTAATTACTATTCGCGAGAAAATCATGCTTTCTCAGAATTTGAGGCCGGGATACTCCAAACCCATGCGGAAATGGTGGAGCGGGTCATCAGAGAGATCGGCGATGAGCATTTGGAAATCAGGGTACTGTCAGAGATCACCGACTTACTGAAGGAACGCAATGAAAAACTGCAAATCTTCCTGACCAAGGTACTGTCAAAGGCCACCAAGCTCATTGGTGCCGATACCGGCAGCATTGCCGTGGTCCGGGAGTGGGATCTTGAAAAGTGGCTGGTCGTAGAAGACGACGCCGGTACGATCATCGGCGCCAAGCACAAGGAATGGCTGAAGAAAAAGATTCCCCCCTTCCGTATCGGCGGTGACGAACTGCCGATGGAAGCGCGTAGCCTTACCGGGTATGTCGCCTGGTCCAAGAAGCCGAAGATTATCGTCGACGTGGAAGATGAAACCCTGGGTGCGGGTTTCCACTATTCCACCAGCGAACTGATCCGCAGCGAAATCGCCGTGCCGATCATTTGCGAGGATGTGATCCTTGGGGTAATTTGCCTCAACTCCCTGAAACGGGGCTACTTCACCGAAGAGCACAAGCGGATACTGCAGATCATCGAAAGCCTCACCTCGCGCTACATAGCGGACTTCCAGCAGATCGAAACGTTACAAAACCAGGTATCCCGCTTGACGAGCGACGTGTCGTACAAGGATCCCCTGGTCTCATCATACCGCCTGGGAAATATTATCGGCAATAGCCACAAAGCCAGGGAACTTGTTGATTTCATCAACACCGTTTCCGTGCCACTCTGCAATCGCATCGTCTCCTGGAACACAAACAATCTCCAGGAAACGACCCTCGGCCTGCCCTCCATCCTGCTGGTCGGACAAACCGGGGCGGGAAAAGAGTTTTTCTTCAACAATTTCTACAATAAGCTGAACGAGATGTACCGGGCTGCGGTGGAAACGGGAGGGGAGCTCCCTGTCAAGAAGACAAATATTGCAGCCTACAGCGGCGAACTCACCTACTCCGAACTGTTCGGTCACAAAAAAGGGGCATTCACCGGGGCATACAGCGACCGCAAGGGGATTCTGGAAGAGGCTCAGGGAGGGGTCGTTTTCCTGGATGAGATCGGCGATGCGGATCCGAAAACACAAGTCCAGCTGCTGCGGTTTCTTGATAACGGGGAATTTTTCCGCCTTGGCGAAAGCCACGAGCGGCATGGCCGGGTGCTTCTCGTGGCAGCCACCAACAAAAACCTTCAGGAAGAGATCAAGGCGGGACGATTCCGGGAGGATCTCTACCACCGGCTCTCGGAACTTTCTGTCAGAATTCCCAGTCTTGGCGAGCGACGCGAGGACATTAGCGACCTTGCAACTCATTTCCTCGGAAAGCTGTACCGAACCTACCGCGGAACTGACGAGCCGATGGACGACGCCCCGACGCTCACCGAAGGGGCAAAAACGCTACTGCTGACGCATCGTTACGAAGGGAATATTCGCGAACTGCGGAGCATCCTGTTGCGGGCGCTCTTTTTTCGCAGCGGAAAGTCGATCACCGAAAACGATATCCGTCGCGTTGTCCGTGACAGCGAGCAGGAACTGCCGACCAACACCCATGACAGACTTCAAGAGCAGCTTGCCGAAGAGGTCCTTGCGGAAATTGCAGCGGGTAAGGATTTTTGGGAAGCCGTCTATGAGCCCTATTCGAAAAATCGCATCCCACGAGACGTGGTACGACTCATTATCGAGAAAACCAGGCACGCGGCAGGGCGCACAATGCCCCAGATCGCCCGGGCCCTGGGGGTTGTCAACGGTGACATCGGGAAAGACGCAGGGGAACAGAAAAAGTTCTTCAAGTTCAAGAACTTCATGTATAAGACAATCCGATTGTGACAGCACTGCCACAGAAAAAGGGGAGCAAGCTCCCCAATGTTAATTTCAGGTTTCACCACGGAAAACGAGGAGCCTGTCGGACTTAGGAAATCAAAGCGAAAATCAGGCTGGGCGAGGACAGATTTTGTCGATTTTGCAGGGTAATAGTTGTTCTATTGACCAAAAAAGCGGCGGAATATGGACCGTCCAGACAGATTTGCAGCAGATTTAGCCTAAGCCCGACAGGCTCCTAGTAGGACCTGAAAGGAATGTACATAAGTGAACAGCAACCAACTCCGTCGGTGTCGACAGGATCGTCGATCCCATCATCAAGAATGATGATCTCTTCTCTTTCCATGACAACCTCCCTGTTCGTTGATTTCAAGGATAGCCGGTTTCAATCAAGACTATCAGATCGAAACCATCCGTCAACCGGGGAAATCACTGGTGCAGATTGTACGGGAGGCAAGAAAAGAGCTTATTTTTTGAGGGAGTAGCGGAGATCCTGCAGGATGAGTTCTTCGAGGGTGGCATCAAACCAGGCCCTGCGGCACTCCACGTCAGTGATGGCGCCTTTCTGAAGCAGGGTCATAAATCGGCAGCCACCGAAACAGAGGGGCAGATACTCGCAGTCGAGACATTCGTCCTTCTTCCAGACATCCATGTTGTGAGACTCGCGGTAGTCCCGGATACCGCTTTCCAGGTGCCCCACATCAAGTCCCTCCAGCCCGATGAACGCCGGGCATTTGTACAGGGTTCCATCGTAATGGGCCACCAGGTTGTCCTTGAACTCGATCATGCAGGTGGTCGGCTGGACCTTGGGGGTATAAAAACCGCGCCGCACTATCTCCTCCCGCAGGTAAACCGAGGCATCCACCAGCCACGGCTCATCGGTGGAACAGCAACCTTCGGAGAATTCCGGCATCAGGTGTTCACCCAACGTCTTGCTGACCGGCGCGAACATGACATGGGCAATCTTGTCCGGAGTCAGCCCCAACGCCACCAGTTCGTCCAGGAGGCGGGGAAACTCCCGGTAGTTCTCCTCGGTATAGTTGCCGCCGATCCCCATCTTTATCAGCTCGCAGACATCCCGAAGATTCCTGACGATGAGATCGAAGCTCCCTTTACCGGAAGAGAATGGGCGGTACCTGTCGTGGTTCTCCCGGGGGCCGTCCAGGGTGATTCTGGCGCTCTTCAGCCCGAGCGGGACAAGCTCTGAAACAACTGCCGTGGTAAGGAGGGTGCCGTTGGTTACCAGGGTGAAGGCGTATTCGGTACCCGCCTTTTCTGCGGAGCCCTGTAAGCGGAGTGAGATGCTCTTGATGAGGTCCTGGCTTAGGAGCGGCTCGCCACCGTAGAAATCGATGGTCAGATCCTTGCCCTGTTGCAGGAAATTCTCCTCGCAATACTTCACAAGCAGATCGGCAGTTTCCTGGGACATATAGTGCTGGCCCCGCTGCTTTCCTTCGTAGCAATAGGTGCAAGCCAGGTTGCAATCCAGGTTCATGACCGCCATGAGGAAGGCTTTTTTCAGCCGCTCTTCCGCGTCGGTCATGACCGTTAGCAACTCTTTGCGCTCGGCAGCACTGTCCGGAACGAGGAAACCAAGACGGGTCAGCGTCTGCAGGTTTTCAGGCGAGAGGGTTCCTTCTTCCACGGACCGGAGAATGGACAGAGGGACGATGACCTTGGACAAGCGCCGGGTGGAAAAGAGGAGGACCCGGTCGGGGTTGTCTCGGCAGGGGTATTGTTTCAGGTAGCGGGATAGGTGCATACAACCAATAGATCAAAAAAGGGGGGGGAAATTTCCCCCCTTTATTCATAAAAATCCGATAGGTTAATAACTCCGAAACGGCACATAAAACCCACCGCAACACATGCCCATCGGACTGATTGGGGAATCGTCCCCGTCGTCAAAAATCATGATCTCTTCATTTTCCATAACATCCTCCTTCTCTAATTAGTTGCACCCCTGAACAGGCTTTCATGCTAAGTAGTTTGCCACGATTCGTCAATATTTTTCAGGAAAACAATTGACCTCTGCTAAAAATAGATTCGAATTCCACCCTCGAACCAGCGCCTTGGGTTACGGAAAGGAAAGGCTGGATATTGAGCGCCGTTAAAGAGATTATGCGCTGAGAAGAATGCCTCAACCGATGACTGTCGATCATCATTGAACGCAAACAATTTTTTGGACACATAAAAGTCCCAAATCATTGCCGTAGACTTGCCATTGTCCGCTACCTCACCATTCCACTGGGTGTAATGTCCCTTCAGGGTAGCACGGCAACTTTTTCTATCATCATATATAATCCCCACATCATAATTGTTTCGTGCTACCAAGGGGATTATTTCGCCGGTATCTCGATCCGTCGCGTCCACGAAGGCGTACCCAATGGTTAAAGAGGTATTAAATACTGGCATAGTCTTCACCTCCATCTCCACCCCCTGACGACGCTGTTTTCCTTGGTTTACATAGGTGAATCTGCCGTCCGAAAGTTGCATGCCTCCTACTAAATCACTTATATCGTGGAGGAAAAAGGTTGTCTTTAACCATGCATAACGGAGAATAGTAGTCTCCATACCAAGGGAGTAGGACCAGACAGATTCCATTTCCAGATTGGGGTTTGATACTGAATAGAAACCATCGCCAAAGGTTATGAAAAGGGGTGGTGTACTGAACCCCCTTGCCACAAAAGCTCTCATGACGGCGCTCTCCCAAGGAGCATAAGTGACCCCCATACTCGGACTCCAAAAGTCTCCATTGGTGCTGGTATGGTCGTAACGTAGCCCAGGAGTGAGGGAGAAATCCCCAAGGGTAACTGTGTCGTTGAGGAAAATCGCCCACTTCTCCAGCCGTTGCTTGCCATCTTTGATAGAAATCGAATCCAGATGCCCGGAGTCAAAATCCGTTCCAAGAACCACTTCGTGCCCTCTTGGGGTCCAGACGAGTTTAGTCCCCACGCCAAAGTTTCGCTCCGCAGAATCGATACCGACCAACATCAGCCCTGTCAGCAAATCGTTCTGACGTTGGTCATTGTCCCGCCACGACGACCGGAGCGTGAGTTCCAACGCAAGGTCTTTGGTAATAGAATAATCAAACCCCAGGGTAGTAAAAACATATTGATAGTCACCGTCAAAAGAGACCCCAAAGAGGGGAACCTCTCCAATCTCCCTGGCACCCCGGTTGTAGCCGAGGGAAAAAGTGAGGTTAGCCCGGTCTGTGGGTGAGTATTTCAGTTTGGTAAAGAAATTACCTCCGTGGAAGCCATTGTGCGGTAGAAGACCGTCGGAGAGGAGACCACCGCCGGACAGGTAGTAGCCGACCCCTGCCACTTTGCCGGAGACCTCCCCCCGGTAATCTCCGGTGTTACGTTCACCGATTGAGGAAGAGATTACGCCACCGAACTTCCTCAATTCATCAGGGGACTTGGTAATGACGTTGATCACGCCACCAAGCGACGAACCCCACGTAGAAGAGGCCGGACCTTTGATAATTTCGATCCGTTCGATAGACTGCACCTGCACCGCCCCCACATCGGGGTAAACGTCTGACAGGTTGTTCTGGGGAACTCCGTCGATCAACAGCAGGATATGCCTGTTGCTGGATCCTTGTATGAAGACATTAGCGGCGCTCCCCGGCCCCCCAAAAATCGGCACACTGACACCAGACACATAATAAAGCACATCCGCCAAAGTATGAGCATTAATAGCCTTAATATCCTCGGCGGTAATAACCGTCATATTCTCCGCAACCCGAGAAATGGATTTGGGATAACGAGTCGGGGTAACGACGATATCGTCCTCATCGTAGAACATCTTGAGGGTCGTCATCTCCCGCTCCGCCTGGCCAAATGCCGGAAGACACAGCGCGAAAAGAAAAAGCGCCGGCAGTAAGAAGAGTGTTGTCATAAAAGTAGATTTGTGCATAATCTGCAAGAATCCTTACTGAACTGCTCTTAAGGAAAAAAATAGATATATAGATTTTTCATATTGTATAACAGATGAAGGGGAAGACAACAAGGCATATTTACCCCGCCATCTCACAGGTTTTACACGTTTTTCACACACTGAAAACACAATGAATTACATTTTTCTCATACTATCAATTCTGGCACTTTTCCCGTTTGCTTCACCCGCAACTGCGTGGGACGTGCTCGTGGTCCAGAATTTCCGGACAAAGCCTTACGCGGACGTTGTGCGAGGATTCGAGTCAGTTGCCTCCGGCAAGATTTCCGTTCTGGTGCTCGAGGAGTCCTCCGATGTGGATCCCACGAGAGAGATCCGGCGTCACAGCCCGGACCTCATCCTGGCCCTCGGCGCGGAGGCCCTGTCCAAGGTCAAAAAAATCGGCAACATCCCTATCATCTACTGCATGGTGTTGAATCCGGACCCCCTGCTGGGTAACGAGGACAACATTACCGGAATCAGCATGAGCGTTTCTCCGGAAAGACAGCTGGCCACCCTTCGCAAAGCCCTCCCCGACCTGACTAAAATCGCTGTAGTTTACAACCCGGATAAAACCGGCTCCTTTCTGGAAAAGGCCTGCTCTGCCGCACAAAAGATGGGAATCAAGCTGGTTACCGTAAAAGTTGATCGAACAAAGGATTTTCCGCGGGCGCTCGAGACCCTTCCTCGGGACCTTGACGCCTTCTGGATGCTTCCCGACAGTACCGTCACCACCTCTGAAGCGGTGGAGGCATTGCTCCTGTTCTCCATCCGGACCAAGTTGCCAGTGTTTACTTTTTCCGATAAATATCTGCGAATGGGGGCATTCATGTCCCTCGAACTGAACACCTTTGAGCTGGGAAAGCAGGCGGGGGAAATGGCCAAAAAAATCCGCGCCGGAACGGCCGTCGAAAATATTCCGAGAGCCTACGCCGACCAGGCGACCGCAACTGTCAATCAGGCCGTCGCCGCAAAGTTCGGAATCCCCGGACGGAACGGTTTTGAATAAATTCCCGTAACTGAACTAAGGGACTCGGAATTTACTGATGTACCAGTTTTCATGCTCAGATTTGGGCCGGATTTGTCGTTCCTGATTGAGTAAAACCGCAGGCGTAGCAGGGCTACGCTGAGGATTTTGCGATTGAAGGAGCGGCAAAGATGGTCTGAAGATGAGATATAAAACGGTATAGTAGTAAGTTCCGAGTCCCTGAGAGCGTACATGAATACTATTGGACTGTTTACTACATCGAGAAAGAATGCCCTGGGATCATTCGCGACCAAGATTTTCCTTGTCCAGGCATTTTCCATTCTCGTCCTATCCCTGCTGCTTACCGGCTACTTCATTCATCGGGAACGGCGGGCCATGACGGAGAGCCTCCTGAGCAAGGGCGAGTTGCTCGCAAAGCAACTGGCCGACAGCTGCAGGATTGGTGTTTTTGCCGAAAGCCCCGAACTACTGGCCGACCCTCTCCACTCGGCAATGGAAGAGAAAGACGTGCTGGATGCCCGGGTTTTCACCTTTGATGGAAAAATGATCGCTGCACGGAGCGCTCCCCGCACCACCTCAGCGGGAAAACCCTCGCAAGAAAGAGCAAAGGATAGTACGCTTCCCTCCCCCAATCCGCAAAAGCCGATGACTCTCAGGAAAGCCGGGAGCATTGAGTTCTGGGCGCCCATTCGGTCGGCCCCCCTCTTCTCCCCCGAAGAGGCCCTCATCTATACCGACAATCCGGAGCCGACAGGCAGCCGCATCGTTGGCTTTGCCACGGTTACCCTGGACACGACCCGCCTGGACAGTACCTATCAAAGTCTTCTCTGGAAAAGCGTCGCTGTCTGCTTCGCCTTTCTCGCCGCGGCACTGTGGTTCGCCTATCGCATCGCCCACGGCATAACCAGGCCCTTGAATTCCCTGAAGGAACGGGTCACGGCCTTGGGTAAAGGAAACGTAGTGGAGATGATGCCGGTGGAAACAGGGGACGAGATTGGAGAGCTTTCCGGAGCGTTTAATGCCATGGCGGAATCATTGCGTGTCCGGGATGAAGAAAAGGCGCACCTTGAGGCCCTGTTGCGGCAAGCACAGAAGATGGAGGCTATTGGACAACTGGCTGGCGGGGTTGCCCACGATTTCAACAATATTCTCTGCGCCATCATCGGCTTCGGAACGCTGCTTGAGATGGGCATGAAGAAAGACGATCCCTCCCGGCGCCACCTCGAGCAGATACTCTCGGCCGCTGACAGAGCCACGAACCTCACCCAGGGGCTTCTCACCTTCAGCAGGAAGCAGATCCTCAACCCTCACCCGGTAAATCTGAACACGATTGTGCAGCGGATCGAAAAAATGCTGAAGCGCCTGATCACCGAGGATATCGAACTCCGGCTGTCCCTTTCCGGGCAAGAGCCCAATGTCCTGGTGGACACGGGACAAATCGACCAGGTTCTCCTCAATCTTGCCACCAATGCCCGCGATGCAATGCCGAATGGTGGGCTGCTCACCATCACAACAGAGGTAGCCGATCCTCCCGCTGATATTCTTGCCGATACCGCAGCCCTGCCCACGACCCGCTATGCTCTGCTCACGGTTACCGACTCGGGAAGCGGGATGGAAAAGGAAACTCGGGAAAAGATATTCGAGCCGTTTTTCACCACCAAGGACGTGGGAAAAGGTACAGGACTCGGCCTCTCCATGGTTTACGGAATCGTTAAACAGCATAACGGCCATATTATCGTGAACAGCGAAGCGGGAAAAGGTACTTCGTTTCTGATTTATCTCCCCCTGACTCCCAAGGAAAACTTTCCGCCTGAGCACTCGGACCTGCCTTCGCAGCCTGTTGCCGGAACAGAGACGCTGCTCGTGGTGGAAGACAACCCGGAGGTCTTGAATCTAAGTCGCACTGTCCTGGAAACGTTCGGCTACAGAATTATCGAGGCGGTTGACGGTGAAGACGCCGTTGAGCAGTTCAGCAGGCATCAGCAGGAGATTGATCTGATTCTCATGGATGTGGTAATGCCCAAAATGAACGGCAGACGGGCCTACATGGAAATTGCAAAAATACGACCTGACATAAAAGTTCTCTTCATGAGTGGGTATACGGCAGATATCGTTCTGGAGAAGGGAATTACGGCGGAAGACTTCAACTTCATTCATAAGCCGGTAACACCAATGGAACTGCTGCGGCGAATTCGGAAACTCCTGGACACATGAGACCAACCTTGGTGAGAATGGCTTTCTCGCTTCTATCCCGCCCCGTTTTCAGCTACTCTTTTTCTGGCATGTGTTGGCGAAACATCTCAACTTCTAAGCCCGTCTACCCGCTACCAGGATATGTCTGCAGTAATCCGGGCCACACTTTTATACCATTGGTGGCCACCCTGACCGTTTCGACCTAATCCTCCCGTGCAAAACATTTTCCCTTAGATACCATGACAGTCCTCCCTATGCTGCTGCACAGTTTTTTGGCTGCCAGCAATTCCGAACCTTAAGCTCGATGCATTATTGTCTTGACTAAGGGATCCACTCAACAGATTTAATACCGTTGGTCAATTTCTACATCAACAACTCTAATCTAATGCCTTTTGGTGCTGTTGATGACCAGTTTCCTTCCCAATCTTATTACTATACATATGGGCCATTATGTATAGTGATCGCAGGAAAATGGATAAAGTCACTGGCAGGAACCTTATCCACACAGTACCCGGAATCGGATACATCCTGAAAGAGACCTGATCATCAATGGCAATAGGTGAAACGAACAGCAAACATCGAACATTAAAACTGAAAACGTCGCCATTTCGTGACCACATTAATTGAAAATATCACTATTCTCAAAACTACATTAAGGGAATCCAGGCACTTGTTATATTTCTGTAAGCTTAAAGGATTTCTCCCACCATTACCGCTGAAGGACAAAGCGGATTGTGATCAAGGCACTGCTGGCAACTGCCACTCCATTCCTGGCGGCAGGACGGTAGGAAGAGCTTTCTACTGCTGCTATAGCAGCTTTTGAAAATCCATAGCCGGCATCCCGTACGATCTCTACCCGTTCAAGCTTTCCGGTCTCATCAATACTCAACCTTAGGGTAACCTCCGCCTCCTTGCCGATTCGACGTGCGACAAAGGGATATACCGGCTCAACCTTGTGCAGGAAAGATGGCGCTCCACTACTGCCGAGCAGAGGTTCTACCTTTCCGGAGCCGGTTGTAGATGTTGTTCCATGATTGCTGCCACCTGTGACAGAAGTAGATGACGAAACGCTCCCTGATGCTTTGGTTGGCGTATCGTGGAGTCCTGCTTGCAGGGGGGCTGTGAGTGCCGGCGTAACAGCGGGACTGCTCGCTGGCAGCGATGTCTCCACACGGGAGGGTGTCAAGTCGGGCGTCTTTTGCGCTGTCGGCAGCACAGGTGTCTGTACTGATGGGAGAACCGGGGTAGCTTGCGATTGTGCTGGTGGTTGCTTATCCGGTTTCTGCGATGGGTTCTCTCCCACGGTTGCCATCGCTGCGGGTAACTTGGGAGACAGTTCGGTATTCACCCAGACCACTGCCTCAACCGGCTTATGGGCCATGCTACGTGGCAACGTTACTCCGGCAATCAGCGCCAGCGCCGCCCCATGAATCAGCAGGGAACAGAGCAGCGGTCGGACTAAATCACGATCAGGCTGTTGCCGCACCTTGGCGGATACGGTATTGTCATCTGCAAAGCTGTCGTTCATTCTGGCCACCTGCACCTATCAAAATCTCATCTGGAGACCGGCAACAATCCGGATACCGTCATTTGGATAGCCAAGATGAGTCTCGTACGGCGTATTAAACAGGTTGTCTATCCTGACGTATAGGTCAGAAGCGATCCTGGCAATCGAGAAGGGCTGCGTTGCCTTGACGTCAACAACGACATACCCAGCAAGACGCTGTGAAAGAAGATTTTCCGCCTGACTGTAGCGAGCTCCTTCATAACGGATGGTTCCTTCCAGGCGGGTTTTGAGGCTTGGGAGCATGTATCTGATAGTACTCTTCAGCTTTATGGTCGGTGTATAGGGTAGATCATTCCCGGTATCCTTGTCTTTTGAACTCTGAAAGGTACAGGAGGTTTCAACGGTCAAGCCTGTTTCCCATCCGTATTTTCCCGTCAGCTCAACCCCTTGGCGTTCAGCGGCGGAGAGATTCACCGGCCGATAGATCATGTCCACACCCCGTATGAAGGTGATCAGATCGAAGGTGTCCGCTCTGAAAAGCATAAGCTGTACAAGCCGATCCTTCCCGAAGGTATGCTCAACACCCAGGTCATATGACCATACCTGTTCTTCCTTCAGATCAGGATTCCCACGGGTCTGGTCAATCGAGCCATGGCTCGTCTGATAGAGCTGATTAAAGGTGGGGATATTTACCGTATAGCCGGCTCTGGCTTTGAGGAGTGTCTTATCCGATAGACCCCAGCCGACCCCGCTGGAAAAGCCGGGATTAAAGCCGAAATCATTGGTAACATCGCCACGCAGGCCGACCGTGGCGGTGAGTGATCCGAAACGGCGGTCATACTGGCCGCTGATGCCGTTTCTGAAACGTTGATGTTCTCCTCTCAGGCTATGATCGATGGTGTCCCATTCCGTCATGCCACCCACTCGCAAATCCCAACCACCTTCCGGCTCGCGCCAGGTCGTATCGATCTTCAGGCCCAGTTTATGGTCATCGAGAGAATAGGTGGCTCCGGACTGGGAATGGTCCGTAACCGATATCAGGTCGCCGTACGCGGTTGCGGCAACAGTACCGGATTCTCCCATAACGCCGCTGTAGCGGGTATCAACAGAACCTTTGCGGTATTCCTGGCGGGCATTGGGGGTAAGATTGTCGAGCGGTCCAGGGGAACCGTACTCGGCCTGGTAGTAACGGCCATTCACCTGGTACTTGGCACCGGCGCCCCCTTCACGGTCCCAGTTGAGGGACAAAGCACCGTCCGTCCTGTCGCTGTTTGCCCGTTTACCGTCCTGATGAGTTGCCGTACCAGAAAGCAGGGTGTTCCCTCCGGCAACCGGCAGCAGATGGGTCACACCCCCTTCAATAAAACCGAATGATCCTCCGCCTCCCTTGACGGTTGTTCGATGTTTCTCTTTTTCGTTCATGCTTTTTGGGGCACGGGTCACAATATTGATGGCGCCATCACTTCCACCAGGGCCAAGACAGACCGGCACCGGTGGCTTGAAGACGGAGACTGATTCGATCATATCGACAGGGATGGAGTTCAGATCCTGGCTGCCATGCTGATTGGAATTGAGCGGTCTGCCATTCAGCAGTATCAATACGCCGCTCGAACGCCCCGATCCCCTGATGGAGATGCGCGACCCGATACCCGATGTGGAGTAGACTTCAACCCCTGGCATGGTCTTGAGGATCTCTTCCACATTGGGGAGATTCCGCCCGACAATCTCCTTGCGCTCCACGATATTGACATCAAGAGGATGATTCTTGATGTATTCCTGTATCTTCTCAGAGGTAACCACCACCTCACCCAGGGTGAATGCCGCCGTATCCGTTTTTATAGGCTCCCCGAAAACAGTGCCTGCCAAAAGGGGAAACATAGCCAGAAGCTGCAGTGTGCTTCTTCTATAGTTCATGCTTGTCCTTGCTTTTTCGGATCGATTAATCTCAATTACTGTTTCCTGAATCCAATCAGTACCAGCCCCGCCACAACAAGAAAACCGACGATGAACATCCAGGGGATGGAAGCCGACGAGACTCCGCCGGCAGGTGCGTCGATTTCCTGCATTTCAAAGCCGCTGGCGCTTGTGCTTTTCGCCCTGGCGGAGCCCTGACCGTCGGGAGCGGGGTTCTGCCTGCCTTTGGCTGCTTGCCTGCCGGCCTGTTTTGCCCCTTCTGAAGCGTTTGCAGATTGCCGGGCACCCTTTGACTGCTGCCCCTGGTCCGGTTTTTTCATCATATCCAGTGCCTTTGCAAAGCTCTGTTGCAGGGGGCGCATGCCGGGCACAGACAGCAGTGTGCTGGAGGTGAACTGGGTCAACAGGGGGTTATTACAGGTATGGTCGCAGCAGGCCAGCCCCACTTCCTGAGCGGCATTGGCATATTCTACCGCGAGTGTCTCGACCACTTTCTGATCCGGTTTCCAGTACTGTTTACGGACCGTCTCCAGCATCCTCGCCACCACCGACTGATAGGCCCACATGTTCTTCGACTGCCGGAACAGCTCCTTCATGCCGAGACCGTTCTTGTCCAGCACATAGGTCTCATACATCTCCTGCCATTTAGCGGCATCTACCGCTTCCGGCACGGTAACCTGCCACCCCCAGAGATGCTCGGTTACCTTGTCGACAAAACGCGCACCGGCGTACCCCTCTTTCATCATGGCCTTGATCCACTCCGGATTGAGGTAGCGTGCCCGCATCTCTCTGCCCATTGTTTTTTCAAGCGTTTCCTGAACTGCGTTTTTGGGATTGGTCATGTTGGTGACAAAGACTTCCGGTGTCTTGCCGTCCACAGCCCTGATGGCCATGGCTGTGCCCCCCAGATACTGAAAGAAATCATCCGTATCCAACACACCGATTGTATTGGTGGAGCGACTGTGAATGGCAATCTTGCTGCCGGAGAGGGCATTTTTCAGCAAGGTGTCACCAAGGTCTTCGCCGCCCTGCTTCTCCTTATCACCCCAGAAGCCCTGGCCGTACATATGGCTCATGCGCCTGAAGTAGACATCAATCACCTGTTTTTCGTTGTCCCAGGTATTAGAGGCCACAATCACCTTGTCCAAACCGGTTCCATAAGCGCCGGAAGGCTCGGTAAAGATACGGACCGAAGCCATCCGTTTTGCCTTTTCCTCGGAAACACCTTTTGCCATCAGCATTTTCTGGGTCATTAGCGTATTGTTTCTTACAAAGTTGTCTTGCTCGGCCTGATCCCGCGCAACAGAGACCGCATTATCCAGCAAGGACATCAGCAGCGAGAAGATATCCCGGTAGAGTCCTGACGGCACCATGGTTACATCTATACGCGGCCTGCCCAACTCCTCACGTGGTATTACTTCAACACCCTGGACCCTGCCCCGTTCATCCCATGTGGGGCGCACACCCATCAGGTGCATGATCTGCGACTCCATCACCCCTTCGTGACGGATCGTTTCCGTCGCCCAGATGTTATAGGTCAGCTTGTCCGGATAGACTCCATGACGTTGACGATAACTCTCGATCAGTTCCCTTGCCAACCTTGCGCCTGTCTCGTATGTGCCGGGTGACGGAACCCTGGCCGGATCGAATGAGTAAAAGTTCTTTCCCGTAGGCAGTGAATCCGGGTTTCTGATCGGATCGTTTCCTGTACCGGACGGGATGTATTTACCGGCCAGGGCAGCGACAAAAGATTCCAGCTCGCGCGGCCCGCTGCGCTCAATGGCATCCTCCAGGGCTGCAATCCGTTTTTCGCGTTCTGCCGGCGTCAGCCCTTTTTCAATAGAGATGATGGCTTCGGCGGTGCTCCGGCGATAGTTGGCTTCCGGTGACTTGCCGAAGGTATGCAGACCGAATGGGGTAATGTTCTCCGAAATCTCCTTGATATAGTCGTCCAGCGTCTCAACATCACCAGCCGTGCGAATGGCCTTGAGCTTCAAATCTGTCACCATGCCGCTTTTGGCCGCTATCCTGTTGATGTCTTCCAGCTTGGCAGCGGCAAGCTGCGGGGATTTTTCCTTGGCACTGTTATAGTCGCTAATCAGCGCTGCCAGCTCCTTCAGGTCACGGTTCATGCCGGCCTGATCGAAGGGAGGGGTCATATGGTCGATTACGACCCCCATGCCGCGCCGTTTGGCCTGAAGTCCTTCGCCCACATCATCAACAATGTAGGGATATATATTGGGGATATCCCGAATGAGTATCTCGGGGGGGTCTTCCCTGGTGAAGCCGATCTCTTTGCCGCCAAGCCACTCGTGGGTACCGTGAGTTCCTATGTGGGCCACTGCGTCAGCTTTGAATTCACGTTTAAGCCAGAGGTAAAAGGCTATGTACTGATGATGTGGAGCGATGTTCGCATCATGGTACATTTTCTTGACATCCTGCTCCCATCCGCGGGACGGCTGCGGGGTAAACAGGACATTGCCGTAACACACTCCCGGCAAAACAATGAACTTTTTGCCGGATTCGTTGCGCCAGGTCATGATACCGCTTTTTTCAGGCTCTCCCCAGTCCTTGATGACAGATTTTCTGAAGTTGGCAGGCAACTCCATGAACCAGGCCTTATACGTCACCAGTGGAATCAGCACAGCCCTGCCGCTGCGGGCCAGCCGGTCAATCTCTGCAGGAGCCCAGTTGCCGATAGTGCGGCCAAAACCGTGGATATCCTCAAACATTTGCTCTTTGGGCAGGTCGCTCTTTACCGTTTCGTACCCTTCTGCTGTAAGCTTGTTGAATATTTCGTAAAGACTCTCGGGGAGCACATTAAGATACGCAGCCCCGACATTCTGTTTTCCTGGCGGATAGTTGTAATAGACGATGGCTAGCTTCTTGTCGCTGTTCTTCTTTTCCTGAAGGTTTATCCAGGCCTTGACCCTTTCCACAACCCGGTTAATACGCTCGGGAATCGGGCTCACCGTCACATACTCCAGGCCACTGGCCCTGTCGAACACCTTTTCCCGGGAGGCAACCACAGTTGGCTGTATGATCCCGGCCAATTCAGGAAGACCAACCATTGAGCTGCGCTCGAAGATATCCAGCCCTACAGGTGAGCGTTCCCACTCCTCCAGCGACTGGGATGCCAGTGTAATCACGTCTATAACCGGTACTCCAAGTCTGGTCAGAATCGGAATTGCCCTCTGCGGAGACAGTCCGACCTTTAATGACACTCCGACAACAGCCTGAACCCTGGCTTTGCCGTTTTCATCCATAAGAAAACGCTCAACAACCAGTTCCGACGGATATCCGAAAACCGGAAGGACGTTCAAACCTTCATTTTCCAGTCGTTCGATAATGGCATCAATCAGCTGTGTCTCGCCTGTGCCGATAGTGGTTTTGAAGAAAGGGATGCCGACCCAGGGACCGGGTCCGGATTTGTATGCCTGACGATATTCAGCATACGTTTGTACAACGCGGTTCTCAGCCTTGAGGTAAAAACCTTCCTGTGGGACCATGACAGGCTCACGATAGCTGACAATCCGTCCGCAGTCGCGCTTCAGCAGAAACAGTATCAGTTGAGTCATATTCTCTACGCCGTTCTCGCGGTAGTAGCGGTTTACCTCTTCGTCGCTAATCAGTCCCAGTTCGCGGTCTTCCTTGCCGTACGATCCTCCAATGGCATACACTTTTACGCCGCTATTGAGTATTTCCGTCAAACGCGGCTTGAGATTCTCAACCAGCCGACGATCCATGATATTGATAATGCCGATGCCTGGAGCTATTCCCGGTTTTACGTTCCCAGCCAGACTTTTCCGGACCTTTTCCCGTGTCTTGCCGGTGATGACCTCGAAATGGATAGTGCGACTCTGTTCCGGGTATCTGTTCCTGATGGTCTTGACAACGTCGACGGCTGTCCTGGAATTGTAATCGCCCATCATCAGATAGACACCGGTTTCCGACGCGGAAACGTTAGAGACCGCAGGTAAAAGGAACAGGGCGGATACCAGTGCGATGCTAAAGCGGCAAATCCTCGACATGAAACTACTCCGGCACATAGATCACCTTTCCATCCTTTAACTGATAAGCCGTACCCAGTCGTTCACCCTCGCCGGAGAGCCGTTTGTCAGTCACCTTGCGTACCTTGATCTCCTTGCCCTTCTTGGTGATGACCTCGATCCTGCCGTCGGCTCCCTTTTTGGTGATGGTTACCTCGGACGTGGGGTCCATCAGGTCCAGCATGTTGTACGCCATAAACAGGGCGATCATCATGCTGACGATAAACACCACGCTGACGTCGAAGAGGTTGGCCACCCCGGCGATGGGATCTTCCAACGGCTCATCATATTTTTCAAAGCGGTTGCGCCGTTTAAGAAACCTCATCGCCTTCTTCCTCCCTGGCCGACAATGGACGGCTGCTGGTATAGCTCCTGAGCATCAGTTCGGTCTGGTATTCCATTTCCCGCATGTCGGCCCGCACCCATTTCTCCTTCATCAGCGACATCAGGTACGCCGCGACGCTACAGGCCAGACCGACGACAACAGTGGTAAAGGCGGTCACCATACTGCCGGCCATCTTGGGCATATCCCCCTGCGCCAGCGAGGAGAGCGAGATCCCCATCGGAATCAGGGTTCCCATCAAGCCAAGAGCCGGACCAACCCGGATCACGAAGCGGATCTTGTCCAGGGATTTGACCAGGGCCAACTCGGCCGTTTGCAGGATACGCTCCGCCAGGATGTCCAGATTGCTCATATCTGTGCCCCCCTGAAGGGCTGCTGAAAGCTCTTCCCGGTAACGGGTCAGCGGGGTGGATATCCCGTGGCGTCGATCCAGATACTCCCTCAGGAAGGCGCCGGAAAAGAGAAAAACCCAGAAAATCAACAGCACCAGTCCGGCCACCACGGGTAGCAGCAACACTGATGAGACCAGATAAAGAAAACTTTCAAGCCCTGCGAGAATCTGCATGTCATAACTCCCTGCGTAGTTTTTTGGCAAAAAAACCGATCAGCAGCACCAGCGGCAGGATAGCCAGAAGCCATGTTCCACCGCTGTTGCCTGCCCCGGCATTTTCCATAATAAATGAAGCGTACATCCCCTTGGCCTCTTCGATCTTGCCCGGCAGAAACATTGATCCGACAAAGTACAGTCCGATCACGATCATGGCCAGCCCCAGGGGGGCTTCAGAACGATTGTCAGGCCGCAGCCTGGCTGCCAACATCACGATAACGGCCATCAGCGCAAAGGCCAGTCCGAGCCCCAGACCAACCAGAAGCGGGTGTAATCTGACCGCATTGAGGGCGGCCCAGGTGGAAAAGGTCATGGCAGTCAGGCATACCGGGCAGGGGATAATCAACATAAGTCGCGCGCCGGTCCTGACGGTGTGGGCGTGGCCATCACCCCTGCTGCCGATGATATAGCTCCCCCAGGCGATCAACCCCGCCGCCAGGATGATGTGCAGGTATGGCCCCTTGCGCAGTATTGGCTCAAGCCAGCGAATCAGTCGCTCTGCCAGCAGGGCGATTACCATGAAGAGCACCAGGTAGCTGGTTAACGTGGCGATAATCCCCCGCAGTTTTACCTTTCCATACCCCAACCCCAGTCCCACCTTGAGGGCGAAGATCCCCAGACTGAAGAGCATCCCACCGATCCAAAGCAAAATATTCAGATCCATATAAACTCCCTTATCAGAACTTGAAGCTCAGTTCGCCATACCATGATCGCCCTGGTGCCTTGGAATATGAGTAATACTGTTCATCCAGGAGATTATTGATTGAAAAGGATGCTGTTGCCCATGAAGTCAGCTTGTATCTCATTTTGATGTCAGCGGTGAAAAACGGATCGTATCCGCCGGGAACATTCCGTGCCGAGTCTGTGTTTTTATCGTTGGCGTAGCGTTTACCGACATAGCGGCCGATGACTGTTGCCCCGAATGGTCCATACTCGATATCTGTACCGACGTTGAACATGTGTTCAGGCACATTAGTCATTTGTTTGCCTACCGACGCAGGCACCGAGCTGTTTTCGGTAATCTTTGAGTCAGCATAGGTATAGTTGGTGAATAATCTGACAAGTTGACCAAACTTCTGCTCTGCCTCCATCTCCACACCTTTGCTTTCACCCTTGCCGGCATTCAGCTTGTTGTTGGTTGTTCCTGTTGTTGAGCTGTAAATCAGGTCGCTGATATAGTTCTCATAGTAGGTTACCTTTATGTTTGCTCCCTGCCAGAGCCCTTGGGAAATACTTGCATCCCAGGAAGTATTGGTTTCAGGTTTTAAATCCGGATTGCTGTTATAGGTAATGCCGCGGGCAGAGGTCCATGTGCGATACAGGTCATAGGTTGTCGGCGCCCGGAATGCGCGTCCGCCGGCAATCTTCAAGGTTGTCTGTTCGAATGGCTTGAACACAATGGCACCTTTAGGGCTAAAGGCTGTGGCGTTGCGGGAATCGAACGTTTTAGGATACCCTGCTGTTCCTACATTGTTTGCATAACCGTCGAAAGTCTCCCACCAGTCCTGGCGGAAGCCGACATAGAGAGTCAGTTTTTCATGCAGAGGGATTTCATCCTGGGCAAAAATCGCAAAAGTTCGATCCGTTCCCTTTGACTCATAGGTAATCGCCCCTTTTGAACCATCATCCCGCCAATCAGAAAGCGCGTACTCCTGTGAATGGGAACTGCCGGTGCGGAATGAACCGCCGATTGTAATCAAATTCCAGGAAGATACCGGAAAGGTAGCCTGCACATCGGAATTCCAGGCTGAAGCAGGTGTGCTCGACAATTTCCCGGCTCCGCCGGAGCGTGTAGCTGTAGTTGCATCAGGGGTTACGCTCCAACTGCTCACCTGATCCATCAGCCCGAGAGTAACGGTAATTTTTACCGGAGAAAGCTCCGTATCAAAACCAAGGTTATAAATATACTGGTCATTACAACCGTAAGAACCCAGATAGGTACTTTCCTTTACGGTCCCGTAGGTCCAGACTTCATTACCGGCTGCGTTTCTGAGATAGGTACTCGGGTCTTTGTAATCAAAACCACCGGTAGATTTCATGAAAGTGAAGCGGAGCTTTGTATCGGAAGAAAAGGAGTATTCGGTTTTCACGGTCAGATTATCCTGCCAGCTGCCGTTCATCCCTTTATCGCCGATTATGTATTTTTTGCTTGCACCTGTTACATCTGTTGTCGTTGTGTAGCCGGTTACACCTGCACCCGGTTGCGTACTCTGTGTGTTCAAATCGGCTCTATATCCATCCGTTGCCCAATAATCATTGTGAATGTATACACGGAACTTGTCCTTGAATGAGTCTCCGTAAGAAACGGCAACGCGCCTGGTGTTCTCCATTCCATCCCCGGCCATCCCTGAGCCGTAGCCGCTCTGCAGCATAAATTCACGTTTGGTCGGCATTTTGGTTATCATATTGATAACGCCGCCCATGGCATAACCACCGTACAGGCTGGATGATGCGCCTTTTACAACCTCTATCTGCTCCAGACTGCCCGGCGAAATGCCAGCAGAGAAAATAGATCCGCTATACGGGCTGTTCAGCGTGATCCCGTCAATCATGACCAAAGTTCTGGACTGGCTTGGAAGACCTCGCAAGGTAATGGCCGACATCTGGTCCATCAAGCCTTTTCCTCGCGTGGTTACAACGCCAGGGATGGTATTCAGTGCGTCATCAAAGGTGATGATATTTCGCTTTTCGATATCTTCTTTTGTGACTACAGAAATGCTCCCTGGTGCGGAATCCAGATCCTTTTCCGTCCTGGTGGCGGTCACTACTATCTGTTCAAGACGGATTTCCTTTTTCAGTACTAGCTGTTTTTTGGGCAGTTCCTTGATCTGCTCTTCAGCAAGTGCTGATCCGGCGCAGAAATGCAGAGCCAGCATTGCCCCACAAAAAGTATGCAAAACGACTTTTTTACTCATAATCCTCTCCCTCGATGTTTTAGCCTGGATAGGTTTTCCGGCTCAGGGCCACCTACTTGCCCGCCTTCCCATTGTGGTATTACCCATAACAGTGGCTTTTGTTGGGCGTTCGTTCCCTTCACGGCTGCGGGGCAGCGGGAGAATTTCACTCCTCTTCCCTGGCTTCCGGCCTTGGTGCTGAATGGTTTGCCTGCCACCTGGTTCGTGCAGATATATTTTTTTGTGTCACCCCCCTTTGTGCACGGATTGAACGTCTGGCAGCAATCATCCAGAATCGCGTTGTGTCAATCAGCATGGTACGTGCGAAAGCAAAAAAAGAAAAAGTCCGCATCTGCTGGAGCAGCATGCGGACTTTTCGTATTCAAAGCCTGATAATGGTTTCACTCTCCCTTTACCACGGGGAATTGTTGAGTGCTGAGATCATGGCAGGTCTTCTGGCTCGCGATTCATCCTCCGGGCGCCTTCCCGGTCTTTCGACCAGTGACATAATGCCCTTCGTCCTCGCTTACAGCGGCGGGTCCGCGGGGGATTTTCACCCCTCTTCCCTATCAAGCCCTTGCGGGCACCGTGATCCGATATTTAACTCCGCATCGTGATGCGAATATGTTGTGTATTAGCTATCGGAATAATTAGAGTCTGTCAAGAAGTTAAAAAACAGAAGTTAAAAAACATGGGGCCGTCTCCATGTCGTCCAGTCACAGGGAATGGTTTCGATGGATTCAGGACAGGATTTCAATGTTATCTTGTGGGCGCTTTTTTGACATTGCTATCTCATATTCTGTTGAAATTGCGAAACTAACGGATTCATCCACAACGTTTGCGTCTCGAGGCCAGCGCGACAGCGACTGCTGGGGAATGCCCACTTCTCGGGCTAGAGCGGAGGCCGAGATGCCATTAGGGCCAACCATCTTGCTGACCTTGAATCCTTGTATGTCTGTCATTATAGATACTTGCTGCCCCTGGATGTTGATAAAATACGGGTCACCGACTTTCGCCGGGGTTAAACAACCCATTCGAGGCGACAACTATCCTGACACAGGGGGATTCAGTGTCGCATTCAAAAAGCGGCAGTTTATTTTAAATTGCTCATTGAATGAAACATATACTTCCTGTATGATGCCGGGCTTGAAGATAGCAATTAGCCCCCGACCCCGCCACGGCGGTGCTTTGTCTTAGAGTAACTTGCTGTTTTCCTGAGGATCGTATTTTTTTGCTCCGGCAGCCGGGATGAGGAGGCCGCTTAAACATTGGCGCCCTGTACCCATCGATTAGCATGGTCCGGGAGCTGGCGATTTTGTCATTGGTGAAGCATCTGCTATCCCGTCCAGAAGAGAGCAGTACTCCGACAGCTCCCCTTTCCGGCGGGCCCATTCTTGTTTGGGAGGCCTGCGTGATGGAGCAGACAAAGCCGATTAACAGGTCTTTTCCCTTTTCTCACGACGGGTCGATATGCTATATAGTAATTTATAGACCTTTCCGATGTGCGGAGCAAATGGGACCACGTACCATATATTGTTTCGGAACTATCCCCAAAAGAAGGTTGATAGTTCCACGCGCAGTCGTCACCCCGGCAAAAGCCGGGGTCCAGAGGATGTGAAACAACGTAAAAACACTGGATTCCGGCTTTCGCCGGAATGACGGAACAATACAAAAAAAGTTCCGAAGAATTAATCAATGTTTCAGTAACCAATTGGATTCTTTGAGCATATTCCCGCAACCCTTGTTTGGGGGATAGAACCGTATTGTTTCGCCGATCCGACTAACACTCCTGGTACTTTCAGGGCTCAACAGCCTGTCATGTCTCGGCAAAACCTGCAACGCAACGGCTCATACTACACCCGGAAGTAGATTTCCCAAGGAGGTCCCATGGATGGAAGCGGAGTTGCCGCTGTTCACTATGCAGTAACAATTATCGGCAATGACAGACCGGGAATCGTGGCCGGCGCAGCCGAGGTTCTGTATCGGCTCGGCTGCAACATCGAGGACTCCAGCTGCACAATACTGGGAGGCGAATTCGCCATGATTCTGATTGTCTCCCATAAAAAACCTTTCAGCAAGGGTCAGCTTCTCGACGATTTCAAGACATTCGGCGAAGCCATGCAGCTTTCCGTTTTTGTCAGACCCCTCTCAAAGGATGCAGCCAGATACAAAACACCTGTCGGAGAAATCTGCATGGTGTCGGTATACGGTTCAGACCAGCCGGGAATTGTCTACCGGGTAACGAGGGAGCTTGCTTCACGGAAGATCAATATCAGTGACTTGAACACCAAGCTGGTCGGCACCCCGGAAGAGCCTCTCTACGTGCTGATGCTTGAAGCGGTTCTTCCGGAAGGAATCGAGATTGAGGATGTCAGTCGGCTGCTGGAAAAATTAAAAAAGGAACTCAAAGTGGAAATCGGGGTCAGGTCAGTAACCCCGGTTTCTCTCTAAGCCTATGCCTCCGCGTACTATTCTCCTGTATCCGCATTCGGTCCTGAAACAGGCCAGTACTCCCGTCGCCGTCGTTGATGAAGAAATCAGGACGCTGATCCGGGATCTGATCGACACCATGCATGCCGGACCTGGTTCGGTTGGCGTTGCCGCCCCCCAAATCGGCGTAAATCTGCGGGTCTGTGTTGTCGATGTTTCAAAAAGCAAATTGGGAAAGGACAACCACCACGGTCTCCTCATCATGATAAATCCGGAAATACTCCGGCAGGAGGGGGCTTCCGTCATGCGAGAGGGCTGCATGAGTGTTCCCGATTACACGGGAGATGTTGAACGCGCCGTGGAAATCACCGTCCGGTTTCTCGACGAAAACGGAAAAGCTCGCACGATAGATTCGTCAGCTTTTGAGGCAGTCGCGATTCAGCATGAAATTGATCACCTTGATGGCCTCTTGTTCCTGGACCGGGTTACCTCGCTGAAAACAGGCCTGTTCCGGAGGAAAGTTTACAAGTAGGGGCGACCGGCCGGTCGCCCGTTGTTCACATAGAATCGTTCAAAAGCATTCAATAACTTCCCCAAAGACCCCGGTTGCGGAATTCATTTAACCTCAAATTCAAAAACTTCCTGCAAGCAATTCTCGACAATGACACGTATGATGTAACGACCTTTCGGATCACCGGGTGCAATCTCCCAGCTGTGAGAAATCAAACCCTGGACCGGCTCGACCTCTCGTTCTATGATGGACATTCGTTTATCCCCAGAAATGAATTGACTGCCTTGCCACTCAGTACTGCTCCATGTTTCTGGAGCGGCCGGCAAAGTGAATTCCTCTCGCCATCTGATCTTAGACTTCTTTGTCTCAAGAAGGATGATCCAGCCATAACTCTGGTTCTCATTATAGGGGACAGTATGGCCGGGGACAAATACCTGTTCTCCAAACTCGATAAAATTGAAGAGGCCAAATTCTGCCCAGACGATTGAGACTTCCGGCGTCAACGGATTCTTGGCAGGGCCTATCACGGCGTTGGCAATCAATCCTTCACCGAAGAACAGAAACATGAAACCAAGAATAGCAACCTTGCCGACCCGCATAACTTGTCTCCTTAATCAAACTACTTTTTCTTCCAGAAATAACCTCCGATAAAAGCTGATCCAATCATAATTAAAGCAACTCCAACTTGTATATTGTATCC
>Ga0351899_1041_pt1 | contig 44515 bp, 37 predicted proteins | sample BONcelHT113001C6_FD_206833 | JGI IMG/M metagenome (GOLD analysis project Ga0351899, IMG submission 206833) | Enriched cells from coal bed in the Powder River Basin, Montana, United States - BONCAT cells T11 rep1 HSBNCT.T11.300.1.C6 ... | reverse complement strand
CAATTGAGAGAAAGCGAGGCCCGGTTTCGTTCTTTTTTCGAGGAATCCGCAGACCCGTTCTTGCTTCTTGATGGAAATCGCGTCGTCGACTGCAACCTTGCAGCACAGAAAATGTTCGTTTGCAAAGATCGGAGCCTGATGGTTGGCTCAGCCATTGAAGCTCTGTCTCCCGGGAGACAAGCCGGCGGTTCCTTGTCTTCCAGGGGAGTTCGAACCCTTTCGGCGGCTGTTTCTAAGAATGGGCATCACAGAACGGAATGTACCATCCGGACAAATGTTGGAAAGGAAATCCCCGTAGAAATGTCCATAAGCACGATAGCTTTACGGGGGAAGAATTTGCTTTTTACCGTTCTTCGAGATATCACGCCGTGGAAAGAGGCAGAGAATGTGCTACTTCACGCAAAAACCGATCTTGAGAATAGGGTGAGGGAGCGAACGGCGGACTTGATAGCAGTGAATAAGCGCTTGTTAAATGAGATCCAGACACGAAAAAAGTCGGAGCGGGAGACTGAGAAATCAAGAGAAGAACTCAGACATCTTTCAGAACACCTGCAGCAGATCCGAGAGCAGGACAGAACCCATATCGCTCGCGAAGTGCATGACCAACTTGGCCAATCTCTCTCTGCGCTGACGATAGATCTGAGTCGTCTAAAAGACAGGTTGCCACAGGAAGACAGTTGGCTCAAAGAACAGGTGCAGAGCATTGAAAAACAGGTTGGCATTACAATGCAGTCAGTCAGAGAAATATGCAGACAGTTACGGCCACCTGTGTTTGATGATTTCGGCTTAAATGCAGCAATCAGGTGGTTTTTGAGGGATTTCCAGGAAAGAACGGGCATAAGTTGCAGCGTAGAGATAGACGAGGAAATGCCGGACCACGATAAGGGGCTCGATCTTGTCATCCTTCGTATCTTTCAGGAGGCTATGACGAACATTCTTCGTCATGCCGAGGCAACACAGGTCCAGGTTACTTTGAAGAGGCATTCAAAGAATCTTGTGCTGCGGATACAGGATAACGGTAAGGGAATATCGCATGAGCAGACCACAAACCCTTTGTCTTTGGGCATCCTGGGGATAAAGGAAAGGGTAAGATTCTGGGGAGGGAAATCGTTATTTGTCGGTTCCCCCAGCAGGGGAACAACGATGTCGGTATCGGTTCCCATTATCCGTAAGAAAGCGTTGTCGAAACATCAGCAAGATTCAGCCCTTAGAACCCTTAAAGTTCAAATATAAGGAGAAATCTATTGATACAGATATTTATCGTAGATGACCACGCAATCTTTCGAGAAGGTTTAAGGAAGGTTATTAGCGATACCCCAGGCATGGAAGTGGCCGGTGAGGCTGCAAGCGGCCTCGCGGCCCTTCAGAAAATTCTCGGCATGAATGATTATGATATAGTTATCCTTGATCTTGGCTTGCCGGGTATGGGGGGATTTGACGTACTCCGAACCCTAAAGAGAGAACGTCCTGCATTGCCTGTAGTCATCATGAGCATACACACCGAGGAGGAGTACGCCATGATGGTGCTTAAAGAAGGCGCCTCTGGATATTTGACCAAGGAGAGTGTGCCTGCTGATTTGATAAAGGCAATACAAAAGGCCGTGACGGGGGGAACCTATGTGAGCGAATCCCTCGGGGAACGTTTCGCGGGTAAACTTTTGGGTCGTACAGAAAACAAACCCCATGAATGTCTTTCCAACAAAGAATATCAGATATTTCGTTTAATTGTTGATGGAAAATCTATAAAAGAAATTGCCCATGAACTCTCTCTTGCCAGACCTACAGTAAGTACATACCGAACCCGTGTTCTCCATAAAATGAATATGAAAACCAATGCCGAGCTTGTCCGCTATGCTGTAAAGCACAACCTTGATAGTTAGATTTCAATTTATTCGCCTGTTTGTCATCAAAGAACTGCAGAAAATCCAACGCAATTCTACAAGATAAGCATCCCGTGATTACATTCCTTCTTTACCGTGGCTGCTACAATAACTAAAGGAGGGGCTGAGCGACTAAAACACTACAGAATAATACATTAACCTTTTACAAATTAGAAATAGGAGGTTTCAAATGTTCAAGGGAAAGAGTGTATTGATTTATTCAGGACTCGTGATCTGCATTATTGCCCTTATGGCCTCGCCGCTTTTCGGTCGGGAGCTAACCCCGCCAATGAAAACTGCGATTACGTGGATTGATCAGAACAAGGCAGTCTATGAGGAAACCGCCAGGTACATCTGGGAGAACCCCGAATTAAGCCTCGTGGAGTTCAAGTCATCGGCTAAGCTCCAGCAGTATCTTACGGCCAACGGCTTCAAAATAGAAAAAGGAGTTGCGGGCATGCCGACAGCCTTCGTGGCCACGTGGGGCTCTGGAAAGCCGGTCATAGGGTTTAATGCAGAGTTCGATGCCCTCCCCGGTCTTTCCCAGGAAGCGGGGACTACCACAAAGAAGCCTGTTACAGCTGGAGCCCCAGGCCATGGATGTGGTCACAATCTCTTAGGCACAACGAGTGCTACGGCAGCGATAGCTATCACAAAGGCCATGGCAAAAGACGGTATCAAAGGAACAGTGAAGGTCTTTGGTACTCCGGCTGAAGAAACACTGGTCGGCAAGCCCTTCATGAACAGAGATGGTGTGTACAACGGTACCGATATCATGATTGACTGGCACCCTGAGTATATCAACGGTGCTGATTACAGGTCCTCCCTTGCGCAGGATAGTATAAAATTCCGTTTCTACGGCAAGGCTTCCCATGCTGGTTTTGCCCCTGAGGCAGGAAGAAGCGCTTTGGACGCCGTGGAATTGATGAACGTTGCAGCCAACTACATGAGGGAGCACATGGCTCCAGGAGCAAAGTTATCCTATGCCATCACAAAAACCGAAGAGGTGCCAAGCATTGTGCCCGCTTTTGCTGAAACCTGGTACACCATTCGAATCCCGCGGAGGGCTCAGTTGGACCCCATGAGGGATTGGTTAATAGACATTGCCAAAGGGGCTGCCCTCATGACCCAGACCAAGATGGAATACCAGATCATAGTGGGGGTTTATGAGTATCTTCCGAACAAAACGCTTAACATGATGGGTACCGATATAGTAAAGTTGATAGGAGCCCCTCCCTTTACCCCTGAAGATCAGCACTTCGGTGAGTCAATTATAAAGAATATGGGCAAGCAGGTTCAGGGAGAGGTGTACAGTTCAAAGATCACCACATCGGATTTCAGCAAGACGTTTCCTGACATTCCATTTGTAGGCGCCTCCATGGATGTCAACTACACCTGGAGAGTCCCTTCTGTGAAGTTCGCTGCAGCAACATTCGGCACGGGTACCCCACTTCACTCGTGGATCACGGTCTGTCAGACTGGAGCACCCCCGTCGCTCAAAGCGGGACTGCACGTAAGCAAATACATGGCGGCGGCTGGTCTTGAATGTCTTGCCAATCCAAAGCTTATCCAGGACGCATGGGCTGAGCTCAATGCAGACCTTGTCAGATTCGGTGGTTATAAAGAACCTATACCCAAGGATGCAAAGCTGCCAACGTTTAAAGACCTTTATGGGATTGAACCTTCAGCTGTTCCTGGCGTTAAGAAATAGGGAGGCAAGTCAGAACGCAAGCATTATGAGAGTTAATTTTGAAAAAAATTATTTCGTACCGAATGATTGACTTTAATATCATTCCTGCGGAGAAGGAGGTGATACATATCCAAGAATAACACCGGGCATTCGGATAGGGACATAAAAGAACATTAAAAAAGAAGGAGGGATACATTATGAAAAAGACTATGTTGTATGGATTAAGTTTATTGATAGGGTTTTGGTTAGTTGTTTTTCAAGTACCAGGTGTTTCATATGGCGCCCCAGAACCCTATGTGTCCACAGGCTTCCCGAAGGTTGTCATCGTTTCAGGGTCTAATTATGACATGGGTAGGCAATATGGAGAACAGGCTGCTGATGCAATCAATCACAACCTTGCAATCATGAAAAGCCACCTCTACGAAGTTCATGGGAAAACGAATGTGGATAATGATATGAAGGTATGGGACTACTACAATAAAATACATGACCCTGGCCTCCAAGATTGGTTCAAGGGCATTGTAAAGGGGTGTAAGAAGCAAAAGGTTAAGGTAAGTTACAATGACCTTGTCTTGCTCATGGTGTATCCGACAGAATTGTGGGCTCGCCCCTATAGCGAATATCCTGAGGAGGCTTCAAAAAAAGGGAAACTTAAAGCAGCCCGAAAAAAGCAGTTGAAAGCTGGAATTACCATACCTGAACTGAATATTGAGGAAAAGAAACATCACTCCTGCAACTCATTCGCTGCAACTGGTACAGCTACGTCCGATGGTAACCCTATACTCGGAATCACACAGATGGTTAATGATAAGGCGATGGATACGGTTATACTCATTGCATTTCCTGAGGATGGATCCAGCTGGGTCTCTCAGCCTTATGCGGGGAGGGTGAACTCAAACTCGGCGATGAATAGCGCCGGCTTCGCATGGAGCATGACAGCCATTTTGTCTGAACCGGCTTGGGGGCTTGCACCTGAAGCGTATTTTCATTATTTGGCGCAATACGCCACATCTCCAGCGGCGGCGCAGATGTATTTAACCAATACTCCGCGTGCAGGGGTTACAGGCGGGTTTACCATGGCTGACGCAGCGGGAAACATATCCGTGTTTGAATGTAATGCATACGCCTATGTTTTGCGCGAGCCAGGTGATGAAGGCGAAACCGGTCCCTTCACGGTTATGACAAACCACCTTGTGGATCCTTCCTTGGCAGCCTACAACCCGCCATGGCTTGAGCCTGCGTTGGGTACATTCACCCGGTATAATACTGTTTTTCAGTTCATCGCGGAGTCCCTGGGTGCAATAGATTTTCCCTTTGTAAAGAGTATGTTTGCGTCTAGCGACTGGTACGATGCCGATGCAGGGCAATGGCACTACAATGAGCCAGGTACACCCTATATATCGAATGATCATACTTCGGTCAATCAGAGCATCTTTCTCCCCTTCGATTTAATTGCCTATTTGCAGACAGGGACACCGAGCGGAAATGGCCTGCCGGCATACGCGACCGGTGAGTATGTCAAAATTAAGTTGGCTGATGATGCGAATGCTGTCACTGATCAGGCGGGAAGAGATGCTTTGTCAATGTATTGGGAGGCAACCGATTTGTTTGAATATGACTCGAATGACAATGCTGAATATTTGACTTATGGGATTACCGAGTCAATAAAGGAAAAGCTGGATGAGGCATTCGTTGCATTTTCTGCAGGCATGGACAGGGAGGCTTGGGCAGATTTGGAAGAAAAAGACACAAACGAAAAACTGAGTTTATATGGAGAAGCACTCACATATTATGCTAAGGCCCAATTGCATGCTCAGATGGTGAAAACACAACTGAACAAGCTACGGCCATAGGTCTGTGGATTTTAGCCAACATCATTATAGTGGTTTGGGCTAAATGATTGTTTAGCATATTGTGACGTAGAACAATCGCCCTGGTGTGATCATCTCATGCACCAGGGCGATTCTGTATGTGGAGCGTCACTTCAATTAAAGCCTCGCTCTTTCATTTGCACCCTGGAATCACGGAGTGTTACAATAGTCACATATAACACACAAAGTGTATTTTTGGAGAGAATAACCATGGACGGGCAAGACAAAACAAATAACATTAAAGAGTTAAAGCTTGCCCTGAGCATGCTCAGAGAAAACGAACTGAAGTACCGAGCTCTTTTTGACAACGCCAATGATGCAATATTCCTCATGGAAAAAGGGGTTTTCATCGATTGTAACCGGAAATTTTTGGTCATGTTTAGATGTTCCAGGGACCAAGTTATTGGTCAGACCACGTATAGATTTTCGCCGCCTTTTCAACCTGATGGAAGGGGCTCCAAAGAGAAGGCCATTGAGAAGGGGGAAGCCGCCCTCTCAGGTGAGCCCCAGTTTTTTGAGTGGAAGCATTGCCGATATGATGGAGCCCTTTTTGATGCAGAGGTGAGTCTGAACAGGATTGAATTAGACAAAGACAAGCTTGTCCTCCAGGCAATGATCCGTGACGTTAGTGAACGAAGAGAGACAGAATACAGGCTACGAATCAGCGAAGAAAAGTACCGAAGTATCTTTGAAAACGCGATAGAGGGTATTTTCCAGACTACGCCGGAGGGTAAGGTTATTACTGCAAACACCACATTTGCAAGTATGTACGGGTATGAATCTCCCCAGGAAATGATAGAAACTGTTACCGACATTGGGAAAGCGATCTATGTCAATATTGAAGACCGTGAAAGATTTAAGGCCATTTGCGAGGAACGGGGATTTGTGGAGGGGTTTGAGGAACAAGTCTATAGAAAAGACCGGAAAAAGGCGTGGGTTTCCATCAATGCCCGGACTGTGAGGGATGAAAACGGCAAAACATTGTATTACGAAGGCACCATTGAGGATATCAGCCTCCGTAAGGAAATAGAAGATGCATTAAGAACAAGCGAAGAGCGTTACAGGATATTTATCGATTCTACTTCTGACGGTGTTTTTCTTAAAGACGAGCAACTGCAATATACTATTGTCAATAAACAGCTCAGAACTTTTTTCAAAAAGAATGAAGGAGAGATCATAAGCAAAACAGACTTTGATTTACGTCCGAGGGAAGATGCAGAGAAATCACAACAGGCGGACACAAAGGCGTTGAAGACATCATCAATAGTCGTAACCGAAGAAACAGTGAATGACAGGGTGTATGAGATTCGAAGGTTTGCTGTAAATCTCGGCGAGAACAAAACGGGCATCGGCGGGTTTGTTCGGGATGTCACGATACGGAAAAGGGCTGAGGAAGAATTGAAAATCAAGACCCTCAACCTTGAAGAAGTGAACGCTGCCCTCAAGGTTTTATTGAGGCAGAGAGATCAGGATAAAAACGAAATGGAAGACAAGATTCTGAACAATGTAAAAAAACTTGTTTTGCCGTATATTGAAAGACTCAAAAAGAAAAGACTGGATGATGAAAATAAAACGTACCTAAACATCATCGAAACCAATCTAAAGAACATCATATCTCCATTCGTGCAAAAGATGTCCTCCACCTACTCTCAATTTACTCCGACAGAAATTCGCGTAGCGAATCTTATAAGGGATGGCAAGACGATAAAAGAAATTGCAGAAATATCAGGCATTTCAGAGAATGCCGTAAACCATCACCGACAAAACATCAGAAATAAGCTTGGGTTAAACAAACAGAAGATTAATTTAAAAACATACTTGATGTCTCTTGCTTGACCCTTTCAAATAATAGCAGGAATTTACTGCTATTAACATGCCTTATTCATATTATTTAATTCTGAAAAAATTATGTTATTTATTGTAATTACCAAAAAATAAGCTGCATGATAGGTTCAGCGCTTATCAAAAAGGAGGACAAATTATGAGAAAGTACAGTGTAGTAAAAATATTTTTTCTGGTTCTTGTTTTGAGCGTTTGTTTTGCAAGTTTTCCAGGTTATTCAACAGCTCAGAAAGTGATCTCATTGAACTATTCGAATTTCTTTCCCGCGCCTCACAGGCACAGCATCCTTGCCGAGCAGTGGTGCAGGGAAATAGAGAAGAGGACCAACGGCAGGGTGAAGATCGCCTATTTTCCGGGGGGCACCTTAACTCCGGCAGCTCAGATATACGATGGCGTTGTAAAAGGTATTTCTGATATCGGCTTTAGCTGCTTTGCGTACACAAGGGGTAAATTTCCTCTCACTGAAGTTATTGATCTCCCCATTGGGTTAAAAGATGGTACTACTGCAACCCGTTTAATTAATGAGTATTACAAAAAATTCAAACCAAAAGAGATTGACGAGGTGAAGGTTATGTACCTTCATGCCCATGGTCCTGGGATGCTCCACACGAAAAAGCCCGTTAATAAACTTGAAGATCTAAAGGGAATGAAAATCAGGGCTACCGGGCTGGCATCCAAGATCGTCACAGCCCTTGGCGCGGCGCCCGTGGGGACCAGCATGCCGGAGACCTATGACGTTCTTCGCACCGGGGTAGCTGAAGGCGCAATGGCACCTTTTGAGGCCCTTCAGGGATTTAAGTGGGGTGAGGTCGTTAGCTCATCCACCGTAGCATACGGATCAGGCTACTCCACTGGTATGTTCATTGTAATGAATAAGAACAAGTGGAACTCCCTGCCTCCTGATATTCAGAAGGTATTTACAGAGGTAAATGAGGAGTGGATCGAGAGACAGGCTCGGGCGTGGGACGAGATAGAGAAGGAGGGGGTAGATTTTACCCAGAAGAGAGGCAACAAGATCATTCGCCTTACTAATGAGGAAAACGCAAGATGGGCTGCAGCAGTTAAACCGCTCCTTGATGAATATCTTAAATCCATGAAGGCAAAAGGCTTGCCTGGCGATGAGGCCCTAAAATTCTGCCTCGACTATTTGAAGACCCATCAGAAATAGTTATTTACAATGTGCCCCGGAAAATCCGGGGCACATTTGATAAAACAAGGAACGGAGCAGCGTCATGAATATCGTTGATCTAGTTTATCGGAACAGAAGGGTCTGGCCTGACGACACAGCGTTCGTTGAGATCAAACCGGTATCGAAGCAAAGAACGGAAATCTCCTGGAAGGAGTTTGACGAAAGAACGAACGGCCTGGCAAATGCTCTTATTCAACGGGGAGTCCGGAAAGGTGACAGGGTTTTCATGATGGGTAAAAATTCCATCAGTTGGCTGGAAGCCTATTTCGGCATCATTAAGACGGGGGCGTGGGTTAATCCCCTTAATTTCCGTTTCACCGATGAGAATATCGTCTATTGTGCCGCCGCCGCGGAGCCCTCCTGCTTCCTCTTTGAGGATGAATATGCCCCGTTGATACAAAAAAGCCGGTCGGGTTTGCCTACAGTAAAAACGTTCATAGCCATTGGAAACCATGCGCCAGGCGACATGGAAGTCATGGAGAACCTGATCAAAGAGGGATCAAAGCTTCCACCTCCTGTTGAGCTGAAGGATGAGGATGAAGGAGGACTCTATTTTACCTCAGGAACCACGGGTGCTCCAAAGCCGATACTCCTGCTCCACAGAAGCCTATTTTGTCCGGCCGTAAATGAGGTCACAAATCTCTCTCTCAACAAGGACGACGCTTTATTGTATATGCCTCCTATGTACCATGTGGCCATGGGCCATCTCCTCGGGTCCATGCTTGTGGGGGCAAAGACGGCTCTTCTAACCGAAGAGGTTACGCCAAAAACCATATTTGACGCTATTTCCAGAGAGAAACTGCGTGTTGCATTTCTGCTTGTGCCATGGACCCTTGACATTCTCCAGGCCCTGGATAAAGGTGAGCTGAAAAAATCGTATTACGAACTTTCGCAATGGCGCATACTTCAGATGGGGGCACAACCCATACCCACCAGCCTTATACGGCGGTGGAGGGAATATTTTCCCCACATGGAGTGTCACAACACGTATGGTCTGAGCGAGACCATGGGGCCGGGTACCATTCACAACAAGATAGACGATGAACGTAAAATTGCTGCCATTGGAAAGCCGGGCCTGTTGTGGGATGCCCGGATTGTGAATGAGAATGGCGAAGATGTGCCCTTGGGGCATGTAGGCGAAATCCTTTTGAAAGGCATGGGGGTAATGAAGGAATATTATAAGAACCTGAGCCTTACGGAAAAGACACTGGTGAATGGCTGGTTGCATACCGGCGACCTGGCGCAGATGGATAAGGACGGCTACATCTATCTCGTTGACAGAAAAAAAGACCTGGTGATCAGCGGTGGAGAGAATGTTTACCCCGTGGAAGTGGAAGAGGTTATCCAGAAGCATCCCAAGGTTCGGGATGTGGCGATAATTGGTATGCCTGACGAAAGGTTGGGAGAAATAGTTACTGCAATCATTCAGCCCATCGCAGATGGTGCCCTCACAGTAGAAGAAATGAAGGCTTTTTGTGATGAAAACCTGCCCCGTTATAAACGTCCACGAAAGATTATCTTTGATACTGTGCCAAGAAATCCGACAGGGAAGATCGAAAAACCGAAATTGAGAGAAAAATACACAGCAAAATAATTCGTGAACGGTAGCAATAAACATGTAACATAAGCAGGAGGATCTAAACATGACTGAGCAAAGAAAACCAAGGGCGCTCGCAACACAGACAGCATGGGCGGGCATTTTTCGCTGCAAACATCCCTGTAATCTTCACCCGGACGCATCCGTTGCCAAATACTTCATTCCATCTCCTACTGCGAAGCACGCCGCAGGCGGCAAAGCTCTTCGAAAATAGGTGTACATCTTAAGATCCTTTGGGATTGCCTCAAAGGATCGACGTGTAGGAAATATCATTCACAACCTTCACCCCTGCCATGGGGAAAGCCCTTCACCCAGACTCTTTAAAGATCCTTTCAAAGCACAAATCCTTTTATATCTCACGTAATTGGCCTATTCACCTTTATTGGCACGCAACTTGCCTTTAGGAGAGCAAAAGTAAGCCAAAAGGAGTTTGCACAATGGTAAGATTGGAATGCAGCCAGTATCGGGATGAAGGTATGGTTCTGTGAGAGGAGGTAAAATCAAAACATCCCTCCCTCGGTGTGGTCTTACCTTGTTGCTCCTCGTTGTGGGTTTGGTAGTTCTGCTTGCCGGAGTCCCGGCAAAGGCAGCCCAAGTTACCCTCGCCTGGGACAGAAATACAGAATCTAATATCGCAGGTTATAGAATCTATTATGGCAATGGTTCCCGGGCATATAACTGGTTTATCGATGTGGGAAACGTTCTCACGCATACGGTGAGCGGCCTCACTGACGGGTCAACGTACTATTTTGCGGCAAAAGCGTATGACACCTCAAATGTTGAGAGCGCCTATTCTGCCGAAGTAAGCTATAGGGCTTGTACCTACTCTATCTCACCGACTGCAGCATCGATTGGACAGAAAGGAACCTCCGGAACACTCCAGGTTACCACTCAGGCCGGCTGCTCCTGGACTGCCAGCAGCGGCGCATCATGGTTCACCATCACCTCGGGATACCAGGGAACCGGCAACGGTACGGTAGCCTATGCAGTAACAAGCAATACCAGTGCAAGTCCACGAACTGTTGCGTCTACCATTGCACGCAAGCTCTTTACTGTCACCCAGGCAGGCACTGGCTCTGCTTATACCATCACAGCTTCCGCCGGTGCTGGAGGAACCATCAGTCCATCCGGTTCTGTTTCTATTGCTCGGGGAGGGAGTCAGAGCTTTATTATCACCGCAAACACAGGGTACCAGATTTCCAGCGTAATGGTAGATGGTGTTTCCCTGGGAGCAGTCAGTTCCCATACGTTCGCCAATGTAACCGCCAACCACACAATATCGGTAAGCTTCAAAATCATAACCAGCACAACGAATACCTCAGCGAGAAGGGTCACCCTCGGGGCCACTTACAGCACTGACGTCAAGAGTGGTGGCGCCAAATACTACCACGACGGCAGCGATTGGGTGGGCAGGAGTAGTACTGGCGCTGTCAGGGCAGCAACCCGTTGGGACATATCAGGCATTGACCCGTCCTGGAATATCGTCTCCGTTGAGGTACGGTTCTACGCAGAAACCAAAACCGGATCAACCGGGGCACTCTCCATCAATCGCTATGGTTCATCCCACGGCCAGGATAACCCCCAGACAGATTCTGGCACGCTGGTATACAGCAAGAGCGCCGGTAGCGCCTATGCATCCTTACCTGAGCCTTCCTCCGGGTCCTGGACGAATTGGGTAAACCTCGGGAGCACCGCAGTCTCGGACATTGCATGGTGCCGGGACAACGGCAAAACAACATGGTCCGTGGGGCTCAAAGCCTCCTCTACCGTGGAATCAAGTACAACGGTGAGACATGTTGACTTCTCCGAGGACAATGAAGCAAATGATGCAGAGCTCAGGATCACGTATATGTAAACTTCTCCTTCCAAGTCAACGTCAACCTGCATTGATACCACTACCTCTTCCCCCGTTGTGGGCAGACGGTTTGGTAAATTTTTTCTCCCATCGAGTCTGGAGCTATGGGTTCCCACCCTTCCGAGGGGTTCTGTTCGGAGATAAATTTGTAAAGTATTCCTTCATCAGAGGAGTAGTCGGTATACGCCATTATTCTAAACTGTCTCTTGGCACAGTTAATTTCCTGTAATTCCAGTGAGTAACTCAGTTTTTCATAACGCTCAACGGTTGCCTTACTTTTAATCCTTTCTTGCATTCTCGCTTTTCTGCCTTCATCTGAATATATCCCCTTCATCCATACTTCAATAATATCCGTTGAGCGCTTTATCAGGATTTCACGGTCATAGAACAATTCATTGCCCACCCTGTCTTTGCCTATGGATAACCACTCCGCCCCTTGTACCTGTGATACAAGAGAAAGAATTGTGATAGCGGAGAGCAATAGACAGGTTTTCTTCATGACAAACCTTTATTCCAATTAGACAGGGAATGTCAATTGAAATAATAGGAACATCAAAATAATAGAATCTACACATCAAATTCTGTACACCTTATTTCCTCAGTAGATTGCAACACCTCGGCCTTTCTCCTTCGACATTTCTTGTTTATTACATACAGTAATCCTTAGCAATGCTCATCGAGATTGCTGTTTGTAGATACTATGGTAGATTGTCCGGCCTCTCACAGGCAGCCGATATACTTGTGAAAAAAAGAGAAGGCTCCACATGAAAAAAGTGTCTGCAGGATCTATGCACGTACTATCCACCAAGAATGTGTACATTGGCATCGACGTCCACAAAGAGAGCTGGCATGCCGGAATCACCCTGAAGGCCGAGACGTTGAAAAGAGTCTATGGCGATATACCCACTCTGATCATGGAGGGTGATATCGTCGACGCCAGCGCCTACAATGAGGTGGATACACATAATCGCATCGATGCGTTCATAGAAGCTTTTTGCGGCAGCTAAGGCCAGACAAAACTGAGACATTTTCTCACCGCAGATGGACTCAGATTAACGCAGACGAAGTCTGTATTTAGTGCCATTAACGTCTTGGATGGAATTACATTGCTTCCTCGGTCTGGTGCTTCGCGGAGAGAAAAGTATCTCTTCGGCGCTTAACGTCGGGAGCCACCCCCCCATCCCCCTAAGACTCCTTTCAGTCATCCCAGGGGGCTCTCTACCCCGACTATGCCTCAGAGACTTTTCTTCGCTCCACTGCGCAATGCCCGCGCCAGCAACGTAATTCCTCTCTCATCTTGAGGAGTAGCCAATCAAACCTGATTTTTTATGATAATCAAATATTGTGGCTTTTCGTTGTGACTTCTCAAACTCCTTGACAACTGTTTGAAATAGCAGGAAAATAAAGAGAAAAAGGAGATTTATTGGTACAAACAAATCAATATGGAAGCCTTTTGTACATAGTATGCAACTACGTCTCCCCCATACCACGTGTTGGGTTGACTCAAAACCTACTGCGCAAATGGTCTCGCAGTTCATGCGTATATTGGCGATACCGGTTACGATTTTGGTAACGATGGTGCCTGTATCTAGCCAGGTTTCTAATCCATCGCTCCAGGAGACAATCTGTACATGGCGTTCCGTTGTAGCCGACACAATGGGTAATATCATCCGTAATATTTTTGCTAAGAGATGCTATGTCCTTTAGGGATAATAAAATAACAATTAACAAGAAATTACGGCCTACCCGACTCGCGTTCTTAGTGAGGAAGGATGATAATCGTACTTTACGAGAAGTGTTTAGAATTAATACTTGTCTTTGGGGAGGGATTTATAACCCTATTATTCCTTTTTTCAAAAAGACACCGCCTAATTGGGAAGATCGTCGTTTTCGTCATCCTCCAGCATCATCAATCATTAAAGGGTATTTGGATTCATTTGATCCGGATTATCTTGTTGTAAAGAATAGGCAGGAAACTGCTGATGCGCTATTTGATAAAGAGCGCATCCTATCTTTTGACGAAGTAATTAACATCAAAGATGACAGACCGATATCTTACGGAGTAGACGTAACCGATCTGTATTGGCATTTATATGAGAAGGACTTCAAATTTGAGCGCCGTCATCCTATTAAGGTGTTTTGCCCTATACCATCACCAGAACTATCCCTGGTATCCGCCTGCACATTCGGCGATTTTCCAGATCAGAAAGAGATGCAATATGTTAAGAAGAACTATTGCCACTGCTTTAACGCTAAAGATTTGGTCATTGAGCAAAGCAACTTTGATGAATGCTTTTTAAATGAAGGCGTTTCACCATTGCGGATAACGCGCTCCGAGAACGATTGGCATTTAAGAACAATTGGACCTTTCTCGGTTGAAAATTATGCGCAGGGCGGATATTGCGTTGCGTTGAGCTTAGAGTTCTTTGGCGGCCATGGCTTATCTAATGAGATGACGTGGATACCATCGTTTACTTTGAAAACTAAAAAGGAGAGTCCACTTGAGGCTGATTTTGGCATATTCTTGTCTGAAGGTCGAATCGACGAGATAAAATCCCCCCTTGTTATTTTTGGTGAGTGTAAGTCTTTTAGCGAATTTACCACTAAAGATGTCAACCGTATGGGGAGATTGGCTGATCAATTTCCGGGAGCCATTATTACTTTTTGTACATTGCGAAAAACTTTAACTGTTCGCGAAAGGAAGATAATTGCAACGCTGGCAAGACGAGGCAGAAAGCATCTTAAGGCCGAACAGTGGATCAATCCTGTTTTAGTGCTAACAGCTATCGAGCTTTTTGATATGCTTGAACCGCCATCTTGTTGGAAAGATAAAGGGGCACCCTACCAGAAGTTTGCTGAAGATTGGCGAGCTGCTGATGGAATTAAAAATTTATGCGATGCGACCCAGCAGATGCATCTCGGGATAGAGTCTTATTGGGATTGGTATGAGCAAAAAAGACAGAAAAGATTGGCTAGAAGAAAAAGCTTATCATCATAATTAGATCCTGAGGGGTGAGCCCTTTACGCAGAGCAAATAGGCCTCAGGTTACCGGTAATTAGTAATGATTTGAGCAGCCACACCATTTACATCAATTTCTTTTTTGCCGGTCTGACTTCGTAGAGGGCTTGATCTTCCATCATGGCGAAGGCTTGTTTGGGAGCAATTTTTTCAAAAAGAAGCTTGGCTTCCGAGGACAAGCCTGAGTTTTCAGCCTTGAGGTATCGGGCTATCATTTTGCAATACTCGGGGTCAATTTCAATTCCAATGCTGTTGCGGCCTGTGCGCATAGCGGCTATCAGGGTCGTGCCTGTTCCGCAGAACGGGTCAAGCACGGTATCTCCAACGAACGAAAACATCCGAACCAAACGCCTCGCTAACTCCATGGGGAAGGGCGCCGGATGATGCTTTGTTGATGCTCCTGTAATGTTCCATATCTGTTGAAACCATCGGTCAAACTCTTCTTTGGATAGTTTGCTTGCCTCACGTTGGGCCTCAGTTGGTTTTCTATATCCGCCCGGTTTCCTCTGCATAAGGATAAATTCCATGTCGTTTTTGATGATGGCATTGGGCTCGTAAGGTTTGCCAAGGAACTTTGATCCGTTTGGAACTTCATAGGAAGCGTTAGCAATTTTGTGCCACACAATTGGATTGAGGTTGTCAAAGCCGATGCGCCGGCAGATAACCGAAATGTCGGCATGGAGTGGAAAGACAAGATGGCGTCCGAAGTTGCGCCGGGCTACGCACACATCCCCGACAACACAAACTAAACGGCCTCCCGGAACCAGAATACGGAATACATGACGCCACACCTTTTCCAGCTCACCAAGGAACGCTTCATATTCCTGGATGTGTCCGAGTTGGCCAGGATTTTCGTTGTAACGCTTCAAATTCCAATAGGGAGGAGATGTAACAATTAGATGAACGGATTCGTCGTCTAAAAAGGATAGGTCCCGTGCGTCGCCATTGATAAGCCGGTGAACTGTTGTAGAATTCATGGGATCACAGGAAGCCTGCAACATGGGCCACGAGGATTTTGGCAAAGCGCTCAACGGATAGATCGTTTGCAGGGGTTTTGAACTCTCCATCAAGGCCGGTTTGAATTGTAGAGGTTATGAATGCAGAGGCAGTATAGTGGCGCTCCAATACAAGCTTCCGGCAGAATAGCTCGTAACGTCGCATGTATGATGCACCGACGAACTCCGGGAAAACTTTGAAATGTGGTTGCTGCAGGCTTACAGGGCGGTTAGATGCCTCGCAATCTTCCAGCATAAAGAAATATCCGAGGAACGGCTGTGGACTGTCAAGGTAAGCCCGCTCCCGAAATGCAGTCCAGAGATCAAGGGCGCTGCCCATTGCCTCTTCTGTCCGGTTATTAAAATTGTTACCAAAAGATGGTCCCACCTGAGATTTTGCTTCGATAGCTGCAATCAACCTCTGGTCTCGGACAACAAGCAGATCCCATTCTTTGGTAGGACGGAAAAAACCGGGCAGTTCAACAGCCTTCTTGCGGAATATATTATCAAGGGAGATGCCGACCTGTGTAATCAACTCTGTGAAAAAGTCGATAAATCCATCCATATGAGCGCCGCCAGTAACGGCACAACGAAGACCTTGATCGGCTTTACCCCCGGCCTCCTGTTTCTTCCGCTGAGCAGTTCTTGTCTGCCAGTAATGGGCGACTGCTTCGGCTGTTCTGTCATCTATTCTCAGTGAAATTTTATCAGTAGTCAAAGCATAATTAGACTACCAGATTGCCTGGCAACATTCCAGATGATTGTGGAATTCAAAATCAAGCGTTCATCAAGTTACTATCTCATCGTTTTATATATTAAATTAGCTCGTAAAACTTGAAACTCAGTAAAAGATCAGGTAATATGGAAGAAGACAGTGAGTATGACTAAAAGGTTTTGGGACATATTGTTAGATTAATACGGAAAGGAGGAAGATTATGAGCAAATCAGTCCTTGATGGCCGACAAATTCTGGTCGTGGATGATGAGCCTGATATTCTTGCAGTGTTGGAGGAAGAAATCAGATATGACTGTTCCAATTGCACGCTTGACAAGGCTACAACCTATGAACAAGCTCACGATCTCCTAAAAAAGAATGACTATGATGTTGTTGTTCTTGACATCATGGGAGTAAGAGGCTTCGATCTTCTGGAGGAGGCAGTTAAGAGGAAAATGCGCGTGGCAATGCTGACAGCGCATGCCTTGAGCCCCGAGGCAATGAAAAAGTCTCATGATCTTGGCGCCAGGGCCTATCTGCCAAAGGATAAACTGGGTGAGGTCGTGCCTTTTCTGGAAGATCTCTTGCAATACGAACATAAAACGGGTTGGAAGCGACTTATTGAAAAACTGGAGAACTTTTTCGACGAGCAATTTGAGGGAGATTGGAAGAAGAAATCCGGCATACCTTACTGGTAATTGACCCGCCGATCCCGGGATGGCAATTGCATGGGGCTGAACCTCAAAGCTTATCCCAATTCCGGATATAAAGGAGGGAAGAATATATGGCTACGTCAACAGGCATTCAGTTGGCCACAGGCATCAGGCAGGGGATCGTGGACCTGAAAGAGGCGTGCGAAGGTCTTGACGAAAGCACAGCTTCCCGTGCCCCTGCAGGACGATGGTCTCCAAAAGAGATACTCTCCCACCTTCTTGGCCCTGAAGGCCCAGGGTTTCTTTCGGTCTTTCAAATATTCCTTGATCAGGATATTCCCGGAATTGAACTCGAATCTGAAAATCCATTCTTCTCTGAGAAGCGCGCCAACACGACCTTTTCACAGCTCCTATCAGAAGTGGAAAGGGAGTATGACCGTATTTCTACATTTGTGGAAGGCTTATCAGGGCAACAACTTGATCGGAAGGCACATATCCCTATGCTCAAAGACTCTCCGCTGGGGGAATATCCAACGCTGGAAGCTTTGATTGGGGGGATAGGAGAGTGGCACATTCGATTTCATATCGACCACATGCATGAGATTCGACAGGGTTTGGGTGTGCCGGTCAAGTGAGCAAAGAAATAGTGTCTGAGGACAAATCGTATTATTATGCGCTTGTCGATGCATATTTAAATTCAGGGCAGACCGGACGTGCCTTAATCCAGGCAGCCAGGAATATCGCCTACAACGAGGATGACCCGGTTGCATACATCAACCGCGCTAGAGTCTACGAGAAGTTGGGTGCACTGGAAAATGCTACCCTTGATCTAAAGGAGGCGCTCAGACTTTCACCTGATAACAAGGATGCCCAGGCCCTTCTGTCTGTTTTCACATATGCTTTTCTGCAGTCAATGCTCTCAAGACATTCTTAGGCCGCACATAGGAGTCGAAGAAGGATATGAGTTCTCCCCGAAATCAATACTTTTAAATGTGGCTTAACAATTGCAAATTTAGATTCATATGGGATGTGCTTTGAGGGGTGCATGTGCTGTTTTTCCTTGATTCCAGCGCGTTGCTGATCAGAAAACTTTGCTCAGGTATACGAATGGTAATATGACAGATTCATGACATGGAGACAAGGGAGAAGGACAGTAATTAGAAAAATCGTGACTAAAAAGAACAGGTTTTTTATTTACTGCGAATTAGGATGCGTATGAAATACGAGACTATTGATGCACAAATTTCGCCGGAAAACGGCTTGAATATTCTGTCAAAGGTTGAGGTCAATAGATTACTCAATACCAGCCAGGGTGATCTGTATAGGTTGTTCCGAAACTGCTCACTCGCAGTACTCAGTTCCGGTAATTACCTGGATGACGGCAAGGAACTACTGGAACGCTATCAATCTTTCGACATCCGGGTCATTCAGGAAGAACGCGGTATCAAGCTAGAGGTTATGGGTGCGCCTGCAAGTGCTTTTGTTGATGGAAAAATGATCAGGGGCATCAAGGAGCATTTGTTCGCAGTTTTGCGCGATATTGTTTACACCAGTGACGAGATCAATTGCAACCCGAAATTGGATTTGAAATCGTCTGTTGGCATGACCAATGCGGTATTCCACATCCTGCGCAATGCCAATATACTCCGACCGACGAATAATCCGCGTCTTGTGGTTTGCTGGGGTGGGCATTCAATTACACCCGTGGAATATGATTACAGCAAGGAGGTCGGGTATCAGATGGGACTGCGCGGCCTGGACATCTGTACCGGGTGCGGCCAGGGGGCTATGAAAGGACCGATGAAAGGCGCCACTATCGGGCATGCCAAACAGCGCATTCACGATGGCCAGTACCTTGGCATAACAGAACCGGGGATTATTGCTGCTGAGCCACCCAACGCCATTGTGAATGATCTTGTTATTCTTCCCGACATGGAAAAGCGCCTGGAAGCCTTCGTCCGTATTGCCCATGCTATTGTGATCTTTCCCGGCGGCGCAGGAACCGTCGAAGAAATCTTTTTCATTCTTGGTACCCTGCTAAACCCGGATAACACAAATATCCCGTTCCCGTTAATATTCACCGGCCCAAAAAGTTCACAAGGCTATTTCAAGCAGATCAACCAGTTTATCGTCGACACCCTGGGCAAAGAGGCTCAACGCCGTTACACTATTATCATCAATGATCCGGTACAAGTCGCTCGCGAAGTAAAGACTGGCATACAAAAGGTGCGAGAGTTCCGTAAAGCTACTGAGGACGCATACTATTTTAATTGGTTTTTGAAGATCGATGAGGAATTTCAAAAACCGTTCATTCTGACACACCAAAATATTCGGAATCTTGAATTGCATAGGAATCAGGAACCGTATTTGCTTGCCTTGAACCTGCGCCGCGCTTTCTCTGGAATAGTTGCCGGCAATGTAAAAGATGAAGGGATTAGAGCTATTGAACAGCATGGCCATCTGGAAATTGGCGGTGAACCCAGTATTATGGAGCTGATGGATTCGCTGTTAGCCTCTTTTGTAGCGCAGCAACGAATGAAGCTGCCCGGGACACAATATATCCCTTCTTATCGAATTATGAAATAAGTGGTTGGTTTGTTGTAAAATTTCACGCTGAGTATCACAGGCACAAGAGTCGAAAGTACCCTGTTTCACCCGGATGTTTCCTGTGTTTCGATGCTGCGCTCTATTTCCTGGGGCTTGCGTCGCTTCAATAAAAGCGAGTATCAGCTTTTTCCTGTAAAGGGTACTCCTCCGCTCAATCAAGTCGCACCTTACTCAAAAATGGCAGCTTACAACCGGTAATCCCAGTCTGGCAGGTAAGAGAGCAACATCCCTTGTATCGGCCTGACTCCGTGACATTTATCACGGACAGGACTCTATAGACCAACTAAGATAATCCAAAGGGTCGATAAGGAGAACAATCAGGCGACCCGGCATCGATACAGAGTAAGGAAGGGTCTATAAGGCATGTTTGTTGCAATATATTAAACTACGACGGTGGAGAAATGCACGCTCCTTCAAGAACGAAAAGTTTCACAGGAGCATTTTTCAGGCAGAATCAAGGAGGTGAAGATAGTACGAAAGGTTACAGGAAGGATACAATTTAAGTAGTCTTTTGTGGGAGGCTTGTTTGCCAGGTCCAATCCCCATGGTGGACAAAAAAAATATTACACAAGGAGGTTTCATATGAAAAAGGTTTCACTTTATACCGGTGCTTTCTTAGTCCTTTTTTTGATGATCGGTGTTTATACTGCCCAGGCGGGAGACCTTCGTGCATGGGACGGCGCGTGGTTAAAGATGACCATTAAGGCCCAAAAAGGAGTAGAGTTCACTGGCTATGACTCAACGGCCGCTCCAAGAAAGATGAACGCAGGTGCAGAAAAGTATTATGTGTGCATGAATGTCGACCAGACAGTCGAAGATAACGCACTTGCATTGCTGACCTTTTTTGACAAAGACGGAGTGGCGTCTGGTTATGGTTTTATAACTTGGGATGCCGGAACTGACTTAGACTTCGTGGGCTTCATGAATACCAAAACAGCAACGGATGTTACTTACGTAGCGGCCGATTATGGTCCATACGATACTTATACTGACGGGCCTATCCGTGTTAAAGCGAAGGATATTGAACACGCAAAGCTTCAGTCGATGGGTGGGACGTCTGGCCGTTTACAAGCATCCACCGTAACAGAGACAACAGGTGACTACGCTGTGTTTGGTGTAAATATCAATGGTACCATTGCAAAAGGAAGCAACATACCCTCTGCTGACTGTGGCTGGGACAACCTCCCGCTACCCTTACCCCCAATGCCCATGTAATACCATATTTTGAGCAACCCTTATGCGTTCGGAAGAATCCTCCTGCCCATGGTTAAATCCCATGGGCAGGATTGAGAGTGGTTTTTCCTTTGCGTCTCTACTTCTTCCGGAAAGAAAAACAGGCTGCATTTTAATTTTTATAGTAGTTTTCGAACAATAATAAATGGCCTGAATAGGGAGCTCTTAAATTTCATACAGGAATTTGAGGTTTTTGCAAAAAAATTGACGCTCCCCGGTTTCCTGAGTAGTATATATTAAATCAGTTGGCGGGCTAAGCATATGTAACGATATGAAAATACTTGTTATCGATGATGACCACGAACTGAATCTCCTGACCACCACGGTTCTCTGGGAGCGGGATACGAAACTTCATATGCAGTGGCGATTTTTCGCAAGATGATATAGATTCCGAATCTTGTAGCAAAAAAGATGACACACTCGCACACAAAAACGCTACAAAATAATTGTTGGTTTTGGGACAGACATGAGAGAGTGTCTGCTGTAACATCAATAGCAAGGGTTAGCAATAAAATAAACTAATGAAGGAGTGTACTATGAAAAAAAGATCATTTTGGTTTCTATTATTGGTTATCATCATCGGTATAACTTTGAGTGGTTGCGGGTGTTTCCAGGAGGCAAAGAAGGGTGAGAGTCCTCCTCCTGCTGCGCGCCCTGCTCCGGTAGTCCAACCGGCTCCTGCTCCTGCGTGTCCTCCATGCCCTGCATGCCCGCCTGCGGTAGTCTGTCCGCCTGAGAAAGTCTGTGAACCGTGTCCACCACCACCACCTCCTCCACCGCCTCCGCCCAAAAAGGACCGCAACTAGACCACGACTTGCATAGACGCCAATTAATACACAGAATTGCACTCACACGGGGATTCTCAACTGCCCCGTGTGACAGACAAAAATCATTTAAAAAGGAGGTTTTATCATGAAAAAAGTTTCACTTTGCATAGGCGCTTTTATGGTTCTTATTTTAGTGGTAGGGGTGTATACGGTCCAGGCGCAGGCTGATCTGTCTGCATTTGACGGCCGGTGGTTACAGGATTCATCAAGGTTCCGCAACATGGTATATGCTGGCGCTATCGGCTCAGAGACTCTCCCGGTAAGGGGTGCAAATGAGGCTTACAGGAATTATACGTGCATGGAAGTTGATCCTGCCAATGCAGATATCATAAATCTATATACATATTATAGAAATGGAGTCTATACGGGAATATATGGATATCTTTATTGGCAGTCCGGAACTAACTTGGACTTTTTTGGTAAAGTGGAGTTTTATTCTGATGATGGTTTTGAGTATGACTTTGCGTATGTGACCGTAATAAATGGTAAGTTTAAGGCCGTCCCAGGATATGGCACGTATTCAAATGGGACGGACGTATTTGACACGTGGGATTTCCTTTGGAACGCTAAGATTCCGACAAGGGTACCATCCGATGTATTTGCAGTAGGCTGCGGATTTGTAACAAACGGCCCGTAGTTATATAATGATCGACAAAAATCCTCCTGTCCACGGGTAACCCCTGTGGACAGGAACTACAGTAGTTCTTTCCTTAACGGACTACATCTCGTAATCGTCAGTTTTTCGCAAAGCCCTAGATGCAGGTTCGTAGGTCTACCAAAGCGTAACGTTCTTTGCTTAATCAAAGTAAGTTATGAGAGCTTGGTGTCAGGCCTTCCTTAGGCAAACCGTTGAGAAGCAAGGAAGGCCTGGTTTTTTCGCCGAACGCCGAACGAAAACTCTCAGCCCTTCTTCTCTTTCTCCTTCAATGCCTTCAACACCTTTTCCGGTGTGATGGGCAGGTCTTTTATCCGAATCCCCACTGCATCGTAGATTGCATTTGCAATGGCGGGAGCCGTCGGTACGAGGCCGGGCTCACCAATGCCCTTTGCTCCAAAAGGACCATCTTTCTCGTCTGTTTCGACGATGACGGCTTGTACCGGAGGGATATCCTTTGCCGTGGGTATCTTGTAATCGAGGAAGTTACCGTTTTTCAATTCACCTTTCTCATAGACCATCTTCTCGCCAAGGGCATAACCGATACCCTGGAGACCGCCTCCGTATATCTGGCCTTCCAGCAACAAGGGGTTGATCGCCTTGCCTACATCGTGGGCTGCAATATAATCCAGTATCTTCACCTGCCCTGTTTCTTTATCAACCTCCACCTCAACACCATGGGCACCATAGGCGTATGAAACTGAGAGGTTCCCCTTGAATTCCTTGTCGAAGTTCGCGTTGGGAGGGTCATAAAAGTATTCAGCCATAAGCATATTGCCGCCTAATGCATAATGCACCTTTCTGAGCGCTTTTCCGAGAGGGGTAGTCTTCTCGTTGTTCTTTGTGGAAAAGACAACACCATTTTTGATATCCAGCGTTGCAGGGTCTTCCTCAAGGAGTTTTGCTGCAACCTCCAGTATCTGGGACTTTATCTTCAGCGCTGCCCCGAGCGCTGAATTGCCTGCCACAAAGGTGGTCCTGCTCGCATGGACCCCAACATCCCAGGGACAGATATCCGTATCGTTATTGATAACGTTCACGTCATCGATGGGGATACCGAGTACCTCCGCGACAATCTGTGCAACAATCGTATCCGAACCCTGGCCTATATCGCTGGCGCCGGTGAAGACGTCGACCTTCCCGAAGTCATCCATCTTGATGATGGTGCCGCACCCGTCAGATTTATACACACGGGCACCGCCACCTACGTGGATAAGGGAGGCCATGCCGACGCCCCTTCCTGTGCCCTTTCCATGCTTCCCTTTCCAGTCGAGACGTTTTACCACTTCATCCATACACTCCTTCATACCACAGGAGGTAATCTTAAAATTCTGAGGAGTTAACTCACCTGGCTCATTTGCATTCTTCAGCCGAAGCTCATAGGGGTCGATGCCGGCCACTTCCGCCAGTTGATCCAGCGAGGATTCAATGGCAAAGGTTGCCTGTGGATTCCCGTAACCGCGCATGGCCTGGCTGTAGGTGTTGTTTGTATAGACACACTTTGCTGTGTACTTGACGTTCGGTACCTTGTACAGCGACGAGATAGGGAGCATCATGACCGATGGCGTGGTGGCTCCCCAGGATGTATAGGCCCCGTTATCGAGGATCATTTCAATCTCCCTGAATGTAAGGCGACCTTCCTTGTCGCACCCGTGGGAGATCTTCGTGATTGTGCACTGGCGGGGCGATGTGGCGAAAAATTCTTCCTCCCTCGAGAAGACGATCTTGACAGGTTTTCGCGTCTTAAGTGCCAGCATGATTGCAATATACTCATAAGAATAGGTATCGAGCTTGCTTCCGAACCCGCCGCCAATTGTGCACTGGATAATCCGTGCACGCCTGTTTTTGAGTCCAAATGCATTCAACGCGTCAATGTAGTCGTTCTGCGCCAGAGACGGGATCTGGGTGTTGCTGTACATGGTGAGGTTGTTTTTTGTATCGAACTGTGCAATACATCCGCTTGTACCGAGGCAGCAGTGTGTTACCCACGGAGTGCTGAATGTATCTTCAACGATAAAAGCCGATTCTTTCTTGGCAGTCTCCACATCACCGCAGACAAGTTTCCAGGGCATCTTCAGCACGTTGGACTTTGTCTCTTCGTGGACAAGCATTGCTCCTTCCTTCATCGCCTCCACGGGGTCGAATATTCCCGGCAATACCTCGTACTCAACCTCGATGAGGGAGAGGGCTTCTTCCGCTATTTCCGGGCTTGTTGCAGCAACGGCCGCAATCTCATCACGGATCGACAGGACCTTTCCTGCCTTGAGTGGTGGGTTGTCCTTCATGACGCCTATCCTGAAGGTGGCAGGCATATCTGCTGCAGTGATCACGGCCCGAACACCGGCGAGCTTTTCTGCCTTTGATGTATCGAGCTTCAGTATTCTGGCGTGGGCATGCTTACTATAGAGGATCTTTCCATGGAGCATGCCGGGCACCTTCATGTCCTGTATATACACGGCAGCGCCTATTACCTTGGGCGGTGCGTCACGTTTCGGTATCTTTTGTCCTACTGTTGTGAGATTGTTCATGTTCACCTCCCGCCTGCGACAGTTTTAATCGCATCAATGATTTTTACATATCCCGTACACCTGCAAAGATTTCCTGCAACAGCATCCTTTATCTCTTCCTCTGTCGGTTTGTCCTTTGCATCAAGAAGGGCCTTGGCAGACATGATCATGCCAGGCGTGCAGAATCCGCACTGAACAGCCCCGTCATTAATGAATGCTGTCTGGAGTGGATGAAGCTGACCGTCTTTGGATGCAAGTCCTTCAATGGTGGTAATGGTCTTACCCTCTGCCTCCATTACCGGGTAGAGACACGAGTTTATTGCCTGACCATCGATTATGACCGTGCATGCGCCACATTCACCATACCCGCAGCCTTCTTTCGTGCCGGTCATTTCCAGGACTTCCCTGAGCAGGTAGAGGAGGGTCCACTGTACATCAACCTCAACGTTTACTGCTTCGCCATTTAATGTAAATATAATTTCTTTTTTCATTATAGCCTCCCTACCATAACCTTTCCGGGTAGATTGCCTCATCCGGTCGTATAATTCTGTCGATAGACTTTATGAGTGCCCGCTTAACAAGAACCTTTATCATCTCGCTCCGGTACCAGGCTTCACCCCGTATGCTGTCCCGTGGCTTGGCTTCGCTGGCTGCAATGTTGCCTATCTCTTCAAAAAGCTCAGGAGAGACGATTTTTCCTTTCAATGCTGCTTCTGCCTTTTTTGCCCGCACGGGCGTCGGCGCAACAACACCCATTGCAATCCTTGCATCTTCAACCTTAAGCTCTTCATCTTTCAGCTTAGCGAGTATATTTGCAATGCTGTCTATGGTGCAGAACATATCCTTGCACCGAACCTCGCTTCCACTTTTTACCGAAATTGTTATCCTTGTTGCTACACCAAGGATCGGGAGGTCCATTGCCTGGCGTCGTGTATGCTTGATATAGGCAGAGCCGGTATTCTCTCCGAAAGCAGGAATCACAAATCCCCTGACAAGCTCACCCTGTCCAAGGGCTGTTTTGCCAGGCCCCTGAAAGAAATCATCAAGGGCGACATCCCTGGAACCCTTCGGCCCTATAATAGATACCATGGCATCCAGGACGAGAAGAGGGCACGCAGTATCTGCCGAAGGAGCAGCAGTGCATATATTGCCGCCTACAGTTGCCACATTTCGTATCTGCCAGGAACCAAGGTGGCTCGTTGCGTCAGTAAGGGCCGAGTATGCCCTTTTGATGATTTCATGGCCGTCTATGTCGCTGTGGGTTGTAGCGGCGCCGAATTTCAGGCCCTTGGCGGTATCGATGTAGGCAAGATCTTTGATATTCCTGATGGAGATGAGATTCTTCGGGTTCACTTTCTTCTGCCGGATGAGGACCATGACATCGGTTCCTCCGGCAATATACTGTGCCCCGTCGAGGGTGGCCATTAAGCTAACAGCCTCCTCGATCGTACCTGGTTTGTGGTAATCATATCGGTTCACGATGACCCTCCTTTTAGATGCAGCATGGAGCATGGAGCCAAGCGCAAACGGTTAACGCTATGCCCTATGCTCTCTGCGCTATGCTTTATCCCCGGGTATCAAACACCCGCTTCGTTTTTCTTTCCGACCGTGGAAGCTCTCCATAATCCATTACTTCAACATCACAGCTCACCATGATCTGTTTTTTAATGGCATGCTCGATATTTTTTCTTACGTGCTTATTCTGTTCTTTATCGTCTGTCTGACCTTTTGCACGTTCAACTTTGATGAGCATGTGGTCTTTTCCACTTTCTTTTCTGAAAAGGTGAATCTGGTACTCGCTCCCAACACCCTCTGACTTCGATATTATCTCGTCGATATGGCTGGGATAGATATTAACCGCCCTGAAGATAAACATATCATCAGACCTGCCGAGAAGTCTGTCATGCCGGGGCATCAGGCTCCCGCACGAACACGTGCCAGGGATAAGACGGGTAATGTCTCTTGTCCTGTATCGAACGAGGGGAGCTGCTTCCTTCATGAGGGTGGTGACTACCATTTCTCCTTCTTCTCCAACCGGGACTGGTTCGAGGGTTTCCGGGTTTAAAAGCTCAAGGAAATAATAGTCAGCCCAGTAGTGGATCCCTGTGTGGTACTTACAATCCAAACCCGTTCCCGGTCCGTACAATTCGGTCATACCGGGTATGTCATACAGTTCTTCCATGGGGACACCGGATAGGTCTGAAATACGCTGCCGCATGGCATCGCTGCTCCGCTCTGAACCAAAAATCATCTTCTTCAGCGCAATCTTATCCCGTAACCCTGCCTTGTCAATCTCCTCTGCCATGAGAAGACCCATGGATGCCGTGCAGCACATAGAAGTTGTCTGAAAATCCACGAGGAACTGTAATTGCATCTCGAGATTCCCGGGGCCGATGGGGATTGACATTGAGCCGAATCGCTCGCAACCATTCTGGAATCCCCAGCCTGCCGTCCACACGCCGTAACCAACAGCAATCTGTATGCGGTCTTCTGCCGTACACCCTGCATACTCATAGCATCGGGCGAACATGTTGGCCCAATCGTCAACATCTTTTGCCGTATAGCAGAGCACCTTTCGTTTCCCGGTGGTACCACTCGATGCGTGAATACGGACGATCTTTTCAAAAGGTACGCTCCGGAGGGGAAAGGGGTAACCTTCCTGCAAATCCTTGCTTGTGGTGAAGGGCAATTTCCTGATGTCGTCAAAGGTCTTAATGTCACCGGGTTTTACCTTGGCTTCATCAAATTTTTTCTTGTAGTGCTGTGAGCCATTATAGACGTGATTTACCGTCCATTTCAATCCTTCTAACTGAAGCGCCTTCAGATCTGCCACTGTTTTAACTTTTGCATCAAAGCTTTTTTTCATTTCCCCTCCTCACATAAAAGCAATCACCAATATCTAAGCTCTAAATCCTAAACAAAATCAAAATCCAAATTTCTGAAATTTGAATATTGGAAATTGTTTCGGATTTCGATATTCGAATTTAGAATTTGCTTGTCTCATTTCTTTCTCAGCTTCTTTGTCTCCTTCTCATCCACCTCATATGTCTTTGGATCAATAACCACGCCATAGTCATTCCTGGCGCTTTCAATACTCACATATCCTTGCATCACATCATTGACTACCATTTCAGTATCCCGCTCGAATGGGCTTCCGTAGCCACCGCCTCCTGGGGCATCAATGGTAACAATGTCACCCGGTTTCATCTGTGTCAGTCCATAAGAATTTCCCGGTTTTCCATTTACGAGAAACTGTGCTTTCGTGCCCGTCTTACCACCGAACAGGCCTTCAGCCGGGTACATATATCTTCCGGCCTGGATTCCAAGGTTTACAGGCGGGATAGGGGCATACTCGTCATCAGGCACTCTGAAAAGTTCCCTTTTTCCTAAACCACCTTTCGTTTTCCCAGGGCCGCCAGAATTGGCAAGAAGTTCTCTCTTCTCCACAATAAGGGGGGTATCGCTTTCGAATATCTCAACAGGCGTGTTTGCTCCATTGGCGGGAAAAATATAGACGTAATTGCCGTCATTGGCAGCGCTTGCCCCCATACCGCCACCTCGAATAATTACTGAATGCCAGTTCTTCCCGTCTTTCCTCCGCCCGTAGAAGACGTTCATGGCTGCCGGAGTTCCGCCGGATCCCGCAATGACCTTCCCGGGCAAGACTCCGGATAGGGCCCGATATATGACTTCCGTCAGAAAATGTCCAACACCCATCCGAGCTGCCACAGCAGCAGGAAACTTGCAGTTCAGAACGCACCCCTCAGGGGCTGAGAGCTGGATGGGTCTGGCGCAACCGTCGTTGTTAGGGATGTCCGGTGCAAACATGCTTTTGACTGCCATGAACACATAGGCAAAGGTGAAGTTGAAAACTACATTTCCGCCCCAGTTCACCTGGGGTGAAGACCCCTCAAGGTCGACGATGATATCACTGCCTTTTACCTCGACCTTTGCCTGGATAACAATGTCTTCTTTGTCCTTCATCTGCTCGACCAGGCCCTTGGCATGATAAACGCCGTCAGGTATTTTGTCGATCTCCTCCCGCATGCTTTTCTCGGTAAGGCTGATGACCTGGTCTGCCAGATCGTCGAGGTTTTCAAGGTCGCTGTCCTTGAGCATCTGGCATACCTTCTCAGAGCAGACGTGATTCGCCGCTATCTGGGAACGAATGTCTCCGGTAACCTCATCAGGGGTTCGTACATTCCATCGGATCATGTCGATGACCGACTGGTTGAGCACTCCCTGGTCGTAGAGTTTTACCAGGGGGATGAAGATGCCCTCCTCGAAGACATCATGGTTGTCAGAGGCAACGCGACCGCCGATGTCGGAATGATGGAATACGCATGCCGTAAATGCAACGAGTTTATCTTTGTAGAAAATGGGACTCATGACACAAACATCGTTGAGGTGGCCAGCCAAAGCCCAGGGATCATTTGTGATGAAAACGTCACCGGGTTTGTAAAAATCTACCGGGTATTTATTGACGAGGTTTTTCACTCCAAGGGCCATCGCGCCTGACTGACCGGGCGTTGCGAATGATCCCTGCGCCAGTTCTCGGCCTTTTCTGTCGGTAAACATACAGGTATAGTCGTGGGCATCCCTGAGGAGACTTGAAAATGCAGTACGGGCAACGCTTGAGTCAGCCTCATCCACAATGGAAATGAGTCTTCGCCACAAAATTTCTAATGTGATCGGATCAAAAGTACGGCCCATTATAACACCTCCTGCAGGTCAATCCACAAAAATCCATAATCATCAGTTGACACATGGGCATCCTCTCCCACAATGAGGGTGGACTCTTTTTCCTCAATAATTGCCGGGCCTTGGAATGAATCTCCGGGAAAGAGTTTGTAACGATCGTATACCGTATAGGGGATAAATTCCCGGGCAATGGGAGAGTAGGCGAGACGCTGACCCTTCACTGCTGAGTTGAGATTATGTCCTTGCTTTCTTTCGAGTTCCGGCAGTTGTAGAAGCCTCTCCGGAAGGCTGGCTCTTACCTTGAAATTGATGAATTCAACCTCAGATTCAGGGTAGGTTCTTCCATAGAGCTTCTCATAGATGTCATCGAAGAGGCGCCGAACTTCCTCTCTCTTAAGTTTAGTAAAGTCTCCGGATTTTAGGGGAACGTTGACTTCAGAGCCTTGTCCCACAAATCGCATGTCGAGAGAGCGTTCATACCGGATGACATCATCCGCTGCTTCCTTTTTCAGTATTTTTCCGGCATCATTCTCAAGTCCTTGAAAGATATGCTCAATTTCCTTAAAGTTGCTGGCAGACAGGGAAACCTTATGACTTCTCAAAAGATCAAATGCCCTGGGAGCAGTGAAAAAGCCCATGGCAGAGCCTACACCTGCATTGGGAGGTATGAGCATTCGGGGCGCCCCCAGTTTTTTAGCAAGGCCATAGGCGTGGACAGGACCTGCACCGCCAAAGGCTGATATGGTTACAATCTTGGGATTTCCTCCCTTCTCTGCAATGTGGGTTTTGGCAGCGGCTGCCATGGTCTCATTGATCAGGTCGTGGATGCCCCATACGGCTTGGATAAAGGAGACACCCAGGGGTTTGGCTATCTTTTCTTCAACGCCACGACTTGCAGCTTCCTTGTTAAGATTCATCTCGCCGCCGAGAAAATAGTTCTCGTCGAGGTAACCCAACACAAGATCGGCGTCCGTAACACATGGCGCAGTGCCTCCCCTGCCATAACAGATCGGTCCGGGCGCTGCACCTGAACTTTCCGGCCCAACCTGAAGGGTGCCCAACTTGCTTATCTTGGCGATGCTGCCACCTCCTGCGCCAATCTCCATGAGGTCAACGACCGGTACCTGGATCGTGAGGCCGCTTCCCTTCATGAATCGTTGCACCCGTCCAACTTCAAAGGTGGGTACCACTCCGGCGACCCCTTTCTGGATGAGACATGACTTTGCAGTTGTACCGCCCATATCAAAACAGAACATCTCGGGGATGTTGAAGTGCTTACCATAGTATTGGCCTGCGATAACAGCCGCAGTAGGTCCAGACTCAATGATCCTTACGGGAAATTCGGCTGCCGTCTCTACGGAAGTAACGCCGCCGCTGGAAAGCATAATGAAAAGCTTGCCTTTAAAACCTATTGATGAGAGGCGACCGGCCAGCTTAGAAAGATATCGCCCGGTTAACGGTTTGACATAGGCGTTGGTAACCGTTGTGCTTGTTCGCTCATATTCTTTGATTTGAGGTAACACGTGGTATGAAATCGATGTGGAGATCCCCGGTGCTTCCTTCTCAATGATTTCAAGGATTTTCTGTTCATGGGCCGGATTTTCAAAAGAGTTCAGGAGGCACACGGCGATGGACTCGATGCCCATGCTCAGGAGCGCGCGGACAGCATTGCGCGCATCTTTCGGATCAAGGGCTTTTAAAACACTCCCATCACTACGAATCCGCTCATCAACTTCGACGCGATACCGTCTGGGTATGAGGGGCTCGGGAAATTCGGCAAAAATGTCATAGGGAGCATAACGTATCTCCCTTCCTATTTCGAGGACGTCCTTGAAGCCCTTTGTCGTGATGAGACCGGTCTTTGCTCCTTTCCTCTCGATAATAGAGTTGATAACAAGGGTTGTTCCGTGAATCAGCTCGTCCAGCTTCCCGACGAAATCAGGCGTTGTGGCCTCCAGCGCCCTAATTCCCTCTTCAACAGCGTCGGAAGGGTCCTGCGGGGTAGTCAGGCATTTCCCGGTCTTAATCTCCCCTGTTTGATCGTTGAGCAGGACAAAATCAGTAAACGTGCCACCTATGTCACATCCAAGCCGGTATAACTTTTCATTCATATATTCCTCCCAACGTAAAAACAATCACCAATATCTAAGCTCCAAATTCTAAACAATATCCAAATTAAGATATTTGAAATTTGAACATTGGAATTTGTTTATTATTTCGATATTCGAATTTCAGATTTATCATCTTCTCCATATGTCTTTATCTCTTTTTGTCAAAACAACGATGGTTCGTTAAATTCTCCAAAAATTTGTCTGAAGATGCCGGCCATTTCGCCAACGGAGGCATATGCCTTACAACACGCGACCAGATAGGGCATCACGTTTTTGCCATCCCGAGTTGCTGACTCAAGCTCTTTCAGGGTCCGAGATACATCTTTCTCGGAACGTTCCCTTTTGACTGCACGAAGGGCTTCTATCTGTTTTTCTGCTGACTCCCAGTTGTACTCATGGAGGTCCACATCCATGGATTCCCCTTCTTTATAGATGTTTACCCCAACCTTCAGTAGCTCTCCCGATTCGAGGCCTTTTTCCACCTCAAATGCCTGTCGAGCTACCATCCTCTGGATATACCCTTCGGAAACACCCTTAATGATGCCGCCAAATTTCACAATCTTGTCCATCTCCTCTTCAATCTTCTGCTCCATCTCCTTGGTGAGGGTTTCAATGAAGTAGCTTCCCGCAAGAGGATCAACGGTATCCCGAAGGCCCATCTCGTCCATGAGAAGCTGTAGGGTCCGGAGAGACAGGAGGGCCGAGTGGGGCGTTGGTATTGTATATGCCTCATCGTAGCTGCATAAAGCGGTTGTCTGAGCCCCGGAGAGGGCTGCAACAAGGGCATAATAGGCGCCGCGCATGATATTGTTTTCTGGCTGTGCCTTGGTGAGGCCATACCCACCTCCACCGAAAAGTCCACGGAGGAAGAGGTTTTGTGCCTTCTTCACGTTGTACTTTTCTTTTAAGTTCCTAGCCCATAGCTTGCGGGCTGCCCTGAATTTTGCGACCTGTTCCCACATGTTTCCGAAGACATTGAGATTAAACGAGAACCTTCCAACAAACGCGTCAACATCATAACCCCTTGCAAGAACGTTATCGATATAGGCATTGGCAATAAGGATTGCACATGCAATTTCCTGGGCTGGCGTAGCGCCCGATTCCCTGATGTGATAACCGCACACGCTCACCGGGTTTGTCCTCGGCAGGACAGTCATTGAATATTCAATGGTATCGCCGATGAGCTTCACAGCCGGCTCAACCGGGAAAATCCAGGCCCCTCTTCCGATCATCTCTTTCAGGATGTCATTCTGGGGAGTTGCCGATATGACCTTAGGGTCATACCCGTATTTCTCTGCCACCGCCTGGTACATGGCAAGCATAATCGATGCAACGGCATTAATCGTGAGCCCACTCCCGATCTTATCAAGCCGGATATCCTTAAAAGCAATCTCAAAGTCGCGCAGAGTGTCAACCGCCATTCCAACCCTGCCAACCTCACCCTCTGACATGGGATCGTCAGAGTCGTAACCCATCTGCGTTGGAAGGTCGAAGGCAACGTTCAATCCTGTCTGACCATGGGAAATCATAAGCTTGAACCGTTCATTTGTCTCTTGCGGAGTACCGAAACCGGTATACTGCCGTGTCGTCCATGCCCGCGACCGGTATCCGAGGGGGTGTATGCCACGTGTGTAAGGATATTCACCAGGATCTGCTACATCTTTATTGTAGGAAAAGCCGATTGCATCAAGATCTTTTTGAGAATATGAAGGCTTTACATGAATTCCTGATTCGAGTATGACATCGAGGATCTGGTCTTTTTCATCTTTAATATAACGTGCTACAGCCATTGTCTCCTCCTATCCCTTTTTTGAAATTGACTGTAGAAACTGAATTGTCTCAGCAAGGGGTGTTCCACCTGGAAAGACCCCAGCTACTCCCAGCTCTTTCAGCTTTGGTACATCCCTTGTGGGGATAACTCCGCCGACAAAAACCATTTTATTTCCAATACCCCTTTCCTTAATCTTTTGGCAAAGTCTCTGGGTAATGGGGATATGAGCGCCCGTCATAATGGAAAGACCGATTACATCAACATCCTCTTGGACAGCAATATTGACGATCTGGTCGATGGTCCTGTGAAGACCGGAATATACGACTTCCATACCGGCCTCCTTGAGTGCCTGAGCAACAACTTTAGCGCCCCTGTCGTGCCCATCCAAACCAGGTTTTGCTATTAAGACCTTTAAATTCTTTTTATTCTGCATACTATATCCTCCCGAAATATGTCAGGTCTTTTTTATGCTTTCTATTGTTTAATGTTCTATCCCTTCGTCAACGCAAGATTTATTCCCATCTGAACAGCCTTGTAGGGATCGATCAAGCCATCTTGTGCTTTCCGTAGAACCTCCCCAAAAGCCGTTTCACACTGTATTCTTTTTAACGTTAAACTCCAGAACTCTTCCTTAAATAGGGCTAATATAAGACTTTTTATGTTTTCCTTTTTCTTGGATTTCCCTTGGGTATCGTTTTCCAAATAAGTACGATGGAGCTTAAGGGCTGCCATGAGATTCTCAATCCCTTTGCCTTTCCTTGCTTCCATAGCCATCACAGGAATCTGCCATGGTTGATCCTTACGATTCTTAAGGAAAAATTTTATATCCTCAGCCCCCTCTGTAGCACCAGGCCTGTCCATTTTGTTCATCACTACAACATCGCCGATTTCTATGAGGCCTGCTTTCATTAACTGAATCTCGTCTCCATAATCAGGGGTAAGCACAGTAATGACAGAATCACAGATCATTGATATCTGTATTTCAGTCTGTCCTGCGCCTACACTCTCTATGAGGATAATCTCTTTGCCAAGGCCATCAAGAACATATGCTGCGCCTAGTGTTGCTTTTGCAACACCTCCTGGGAAACCACGATGCGCCATGGAGCGAATGAAGATGTCTTTTACCTTTTCTGCATCCCTCATCCTCACACGATCGCCGAGAAAGGCGCCACTTCCTTTCGCACTGGTAGGATCTACGGCAATAACACCGACTTTCCCGCCTTGTCGGCCATAACTTACTGCAAGTTTATCAACGACTGTGCTTTTCCCTGCCCCGGGGGCGCCCGTTACACCAATGATATGTGCTTTGCCTGTATGAGGGAAAAGGAGAGAAACTGCTTCATACCCTTCGTCGAGTCCCTCTTCAATCATGGAGATGAGACGGGCAGCGCTTCCCTCATCCCCCTGGAGGACCTTTTTTACCAGTTCCATGTTTTGTGATTATCCGTTTGATCTTCTTTTTCTCCGTGCTTCCTGGCGCATCTTCTTCTTGATAAGGCCCATGCCCCTGATGATGTGTTTTCTCACAAGTTTTTCCACCTGCCGAGCATTCTTCGCCTTCATGAGGGCAATCATGTCCTTGTGGTCCTGGATTGCGATGGTTGCCATACCCTCGTAACGAAGGATCAGAATCCTGTAACGGAAGATAAAGTCACGGAGGTCGTTAATGATGGCTATGAGTTTCTTGCTTTTTGCACAGGCATACAGAATGTCGTGGAAATCAGTATTCAGACGAATAATTTCGTCAGTTTCACCATTATCGAGGCAGATTTCCTGTCGTTTCACGATTGATTCCATGGCGCGCAGGTCTTCATCTGTGGCGCGCAGTGTTGCGAGATACCCGGCATAGCCCTCCAGAACACTCCGAACGCCGAACACCTCTTCAATATCCTCATCAGCAATCACATTTACGGCAAAACCACCCCTTGGTAGCTTATGAATGAGTCCCTCTTTTTCGAGTTTTTGAATGGCTTCTCGAACCGGTGTTCTACTCGTCCCCATCTCGACAGCGAGTTTTTCCTCTATAAGCCTTTGGTTCGGCTCAAGCATAACATTAAGAATGGACTCTTTGAGCTTCCTGTAAACCTGTTCTCTCAGGAACCTTCCTTTCCGTATCACTTGTTGACCATCTGGATTATCCATTATCCCCCCTTTAGAGATAATACGACTGAAATATACTTGGTGGGTCTGCGCTCAATACCGTTTTATATGATCCCTTTCGTCTTGTATTCATCGAGTTTTTCCTTTGAGTAGCCGAGTGTTTGTGAATAGATGTATTCGTTCTGTTCACCAAAACGTGGTGGGAATGTGAGCTGCTTGTTGAGCGATTTCACAAAGCTTGTCGTCACAGGAAGCGGAGCAAGGTAGATCGTTGTGCCTGTCTTTTTGTCGGTTGATGAGAGGATTTCCCCTTTTATATAGGGGTCTTCAATAACCTCTGGAATTGTGTTCACCTTTGAGATGGGGATGGTCGCTTCTGTAAAAAGACTGATTAGTTCTTTGGTTGTATATTTTGCAGTGGCAGCCTCGATAGACTTGTTGAGGTTATCCACATCCTTTATCCTTCCTTCATTCCGTGCATATTCCGGTTTTGTCAACACTTCGAAGCCGCTAATCTTCAGCATCCGTTCCCACTGGATGTCGTTGCCCACGGCAATGTAAGCATAACCGTCTTTTGTCTTATAAACGCTTACTGGAGCGAAGAACTCATGGGTATTTCCGCGTCGAGTGATCGTTTTGCTGAATGATTTTGTCTGAGTAATAGCAACTGTGAGCCACGAAACAGTGCTTTGAAACATGGACACGTCAATCCTGGAGCCTTCTCCTGTAGAGGCCTTCTTGAAGAGGGCCTTCATGATGAGGCCGTAGGCATGCTCGCTTGCACCCATATCAGGGAGAGGAACACCGAGGACGAAAGGAGAGCCTTCTCTGTCGCCAGTAAGCTCCATCAAGCCCCCGCGAGCCTGAAGTATTGGGTCATAAGCCGGTTCGTTGCTCTCCGGACCAAAGCCAGTCAGCCCCACCCAGATAATATCAGGCTTGATAGCCTTGACCATTTCATAATCAATTCCGAGCTTTTTGTAATTACGAGGCAATTGATTGGTTGCGAACACATCAACCTTGAGCTCTATAAGAAGTTTTTTAAATATTTCCAAGCCTTCAGGCATGCCGAGGTCCAGAGTTATGGCCTCCTTCTGACAGTTGATGGCGAGAAAGTATGTATACATTCTGTCTTCGTTCAGCCTGTTTTCTCCAACCCTTCGATTCGGATCACCATACACAGGGTGTTCCATGCGGATGACCCGTGCACCGTCAAGGGCAAGTCTGTACGTCAGATACGGTAAGACTGTTGCCTGTTCAAGAGAAAGAATTGTGATATTTTTAAAGATTTCGTGGTCTTCCATACTAACCCCCCTTTTGGATACTGTATACAATTTTATACCATCAACTATAGTATTACGAAAATCAATTGTCAAGAATTTTGTAAACGAAATAAAAGCAGGCGATGGGCGATAGGCTATGGGAAAGCAAAAAAATGAAACATGGATGAACCACCGGGTTGTCGTGATGCCGGAATTGTAGAGGTATGTGCCATGAAATTTGCCTAAGGTCTCCGCATGAGGATAGAAACAAAAGCAGGCGATTTGACCTCGACACTCATTGATTTCAAGCACCTTTTGGTGTAGATTAACCAACAGCAGACGCTTGTGACAAACAACTTTTTGTGAGATCACGAGATATCAAGGGGTTACAAGTTCTGGGCATTTCATCTCCGAACACCGAACTCAGAACACCGAACTAAAGTCGCTTAACATAAGAGACTTTTCACGGAGGAAAAATGAAACGAATTTTCAGCGGTATACAACCCACTGGCGAAATTCACCTTGGCAACTATGTGGGTGCAATACGAAATTGGGTAGAGCTTACAAAAGAGTATGATTGTATTTTCTGTGTTGTGGACTACCACGCTATTACAGTGGATTACCCCATCGAAGAACTCAAGAAAAGAACTGTTGAGACTGCCCTTATTCTCATTGCCTGTGGTCTAACGCCTGAAAAGTGCAGGGTATTTGTTCAGTCCCATGTTCCTGAGCACACTGAGTTAGCCTGGATATTCAATTGTGTTACCCCCATAGGAGAACTTGAACGGATGACCCAGTTCAAGGATAAGTCAAAACAACACAGGGCTAATATCAACATGGGTCTCATGGGTTATCCGGTTCTCCAGGCCTCGGATATCCTTATTTATAAGGCTGGATTTGTACCTGTCGGGGAAGACCAGGTTCAGCACGTTGAGCTTTCCCGTGAAGTGGCAAGAAAATTCAATGCCAGGTTTGGTGAAATATTCCCCGAACCCAAGGCGCTCCTCTCCATAGCTCCAAAAATCCTTGGGGTGGATGGGGCAGCAAAGATGTCAAAAACCCTGAACAACTATATTGGCATTCTTGAGGATGAGAAGGCTATGTGGGAAAAGCTGAGGACAGCGGTAACCGATGTGAATAGAGTGCGAAGGGCAGATCCCGGAAATCCTGAAGTCTGTAATATCTATACAATACACAGAGCTTTTTCTGATAACCAGGTTCTCCTGGATGTTGATAAGGGATGCAGAACAGCGGGTATTGGCTGCATAGATTGCAAGAAACTCCTTTTCAAGAACCTCAGCGAAGAACTTGCGCCAATAAGGGATCGGGCATTTTCTCTCATGAAGGACACAGATTATGTGATCGATGTGATACAAAAAAGTGCCTGTGATTGCAGTGCAATAGCAAAAGAGACCATGAAAGAAGTGCGCAGCGCCCTTGGACTTTTAACAATATAAAGATTTGGTTATAGGCGCTAGGCTATAGGAAAGCCCGGCGACCCTTCCAACCGCCCATTGCCTAAGCTCGCATTCGCATTGCGCCTCCCCTCCGAATCCACCTCACAAGTAAAGACAGGCCAACCATGACTGAAGTCATTGATAATAAGCGGAAATATGGTATTGATTGTTACAGGTATGACGCGTAACATAATGAAATCGATCCTGCGAAAAGGCGAATTTTTGAAAAAGCTATCCCCCGCAGTACTGATAAGCATGTTTCTCTTGCTCGTCCTTTCCGTTTCAGTAAACGCAGCGCCCTTCATAGGGGATTGTCAGGTTCTCCCGTCAAATAACATCTGGAATACCCCTGTGGACAAACTACCTGTTGATTTGAAATCATCGGCATACATATCCTCAATCGGGTCAAATAGTTCGGTTCATCCGGATTTTGGATCAGGGAATTGGAATGGTGGTCCTATCGGCATACCCTTTAATGTAGTTCTTGGTACCCAGCCAATGGTTCCAATAATCTTTGATTATGATGACGAAAGCGATCCTGGGCCTTACCCAATTCCACAGTATCCATTCATAGAATGGTGGAGAGCAATCAACGGGAGACCGTCATGTTCTCGTATTTGACACTGATAATTGTATCCTCTATGAAACTTTTTCAATGTACCCAGATGGAAATGGTGTTTGGAATGCACGCTCAGGGGCAATTTTTAATCTCAGCCAGAATGGTCTTCGCCCTTCAGGGTGGACCTCAGCGGATGCGGCAGGCCTGCCGATCGTCCCGGGGTTGGTGAGGTACGATGAGGTGGCTTCGGGTGAGATAACACATGCCATTCGGTTTACAGCACCCCAGACGAGAAGGGCATTCGTGTGGCCAGCCCGCCATTATGCGTCGAGTCTTACTGGCCTTCAATATCCTCCTATGGGACAACGTTTCAGGCTAAAGGCAAACTTCGACGAGTCTGGATTTTCTCCCCATGTGCAGGTGATCCTCCGGGCTATGAAACGATATGGCCTGATCCTCGCCGATAACGGCTCGTCATGGTATGTCTCCGGCGTACCTGATGAGCGGTGGGATAATGATATGCTGATGAGTGAGCTCCGGCAGATAACGGGTTCTGATTTTGAGGCAGTTGATATTTTTTCCCTTATGGTAGATGAAAACTCCGGAGAGGCCATGCAGGTCGCTTACCTTACTTTAGCCAGGTCGGGTGACGGCAAAGGAACCTTCACTGCAAAAGGCCTCTCCTGTATAAGAAGCGGTATATGCACCGGAACCTATAGTATGGGTGAGGAAATAACAATCACAGCAAATCCTCGCACCGGTTCGGTCCTTGCCGAGTGGAATGGATGCACTTCCACTAATGGAAATATCTGTACCATAACCATGAGCGGCGATGTCCAGATAACTGGAACTTTCCTGAAGCACCCCATCATTGCTGCAAGTCCCAGAACAATAAATTTTGGAGTTCTGGGGAAGGATATTACGTCACCCCCCAGGGTTGTGACAATAAGAAATAAGGGAAGCGCCCCGCTCATCATCAGCAGCTCTGGAATTACCGGAACCAATGAGCATGAGTTTGAACAAGCAAATGGGTGCACCAATCCCCTTTCTCGTGATGCTACCTGCACCATCATGGTGACGGCAACGCCGATTTCTTTAGGAAAAAAGACCGCAAATCTTGTCATACATTCGAATGACACCAAAAAGCTGTCATTCAGGATTAAGCTTCGAGTAAAGGCACAATAGGTTTATTGCCTTGACATTTGGGGCTGTCTAAAATAATCTTTTCCGGTGAAAAATCTATCCATTGGTATGTTTGATTCTGGCATTGGCGGACTCACAGTGCTCAAAGAGGTGCGAAGTCTCCTTCCGGCAGAACATATTGTCTATCTCGGCGATACTGCCCGCGTACCCTATGGGAGCAAATCGCCCCATACGGTCACAAAATATGCCCTTGAGAGCGCACTCTTTCTTCTCACCAAAGGGATCAAGGCGCTTGTCATTGCCTGCAACACCTCTGCGGCGCTCAGTCTGAGCATCCTCAAGAGAAAGCTTCCCGTTCCTGTCCTCGGTGTTATAGACCCTGGCGCAAAAGAGGCAGTTGCCCACACAAAGAACAAAAAAGTCGGAGTTATAGGCACAAAAGCAACCATACGAAGTCTGGCCTATGAAAGGGCAATCAAGCGGTTAGATCCGGCTATAAAGGTTATCTCAAAATCATGCCCCCTCTTTGTGCCCATTGCCGAAGAAGGCCTGGAGCACGACGAGGTTGCCCGTATTATGGCTGAGCGATATCTCCAAGAGTTCAATGAATCTGGTATTGATGTGCTTGTTATGGGGTGCACCCATTATCCTATCCTCGAAGATGTCATTGCAGATGTCATGGGCAAGGATGTTGCAATTGTTCACACCGGACGAGAAACAGCAAAAGCAGTAAAAGAGACCCTTGAAAATGGTGACATTCTGAGCACAAAAGGAAAAGGTGGATGCGAATACTTTGTCACTGATTCTCCAGATCTTTTCAAAGAGGTAGGAGGACGGTTTCTCGAGGAACCCCTTCGACACGTAAACTTTCTTAAAAACCTCGATTATAAAGATTTTCTCCTCTCTACATGATAACCCATGTAGCGCTGCCGATACCTGTAAGAAAGACATTCTCTTATGTTGTACCCGATAAGTGGGCCCCTTTTATAAAACCCCTTCTCCGGGTAAAGGTCCCCTTTAAGAATAGAGATATTATCGGATTCATTGTTGGCATAGAAGAGGGTTATGCCGAGGGCCTTAAGGAAATCCACGAGATTATTGATCCTTTTCCACTCCTCAGTGAGAAAGCCTTCCAATTGGCAGAATGGGCATCCCATTACTACATTGCACCCAAAGGACTTGTTTTGGGCTATGCTGTGCCCCCTGGGCTATCTATAGAACAATATGTAAAAATACAAGCACTATCAGAAATCGAAACGATTACCTTGGACAATCTCACGCTTAGGAAGGCATGTAAAGTGTTTGGTCGGGATGTTATCTACGAACACTACAATAAGGGTTTCCTTCGATTATATGATACCTTTACCAACAAGGATTTTTTACCAGGCAATCATGAACAGCTTAATAATTCAGGGGAAAAGATCCTTTTTATCGGAAATATCCAGGATCGCCTCCAGTACTACACGGAGAAAATTGCTCAGCATATTCATGAAGGCGAAAATGTTCTCATGTTTGTACCAAACCACCATACGGTGGGACAGTTTTGTTTTGATAAACTCTCTGAGCGGTTTCCCGGGAAAGTGCTCCGTTATGGGGTTTCAGTGACTGCCAAAAAACGAATGGAGTCCTACTTCAGAGCGAGAAATGAAGGGGGCCTCATCATTCTCGGGAGCAGGAGCTGCCTTTTCTTGTCTGTTTGTCGGAATGGACTTATTATTGTAGAACGACCTGAGGAGGATGAGTACAGGAATGAAAAGGGCTTCAGATTCAATGCTGTTAACCTGGCCATAGGGCGGGCAGAGATTGAGCATATCCCTGTTGCTCTCGGAAGCGTCTCACCTCCGCTGGAGCTATACAAAAGAGCCATAGATGGGGAGTTGCATATTATAGAAAAGGTACATCCCAAAAAGAGACAATATGTTGAGGTCATTATAGAAAAAGGGATATCCGTCTCAGGATCACTGCCTGAAGAGCTAATCACGCTATTATCCAGGGCAATTGAGAGCAGGGAGAAAGTAGCCATTTATACACCGAGAAAGGATTACAGCTCCCATATCAAGTGTCTTGATTGCAAAAGTCTTTTTCTCTGCCCAGCATGTGGAGGAAGCTTAAGCTATCAAAAACACAAAGACCTCCTTGCGTGCACCGGTTGTGGGAGGACATTTTCCTATGAAGCCCGTTGCCGCCAGTGTGGAAGTAAACTTATACAGTTTTCCCATGTTGGAGTTGAATACCTTGAGCGGTCGTTGCGGGAACTTTTTCAAGGTGTCACTATCATTTCGGTAACTGGCGACAGCTTTTATGAAAACAAGGAAGCATTCGCGAAGCTGGATTACGAAGAACCGGCCATCATAATCGGCACTCAAGCCCTCACCAAACCTTATGGGCTTAAGGCGCATAAGGTTGTTATGATCGAATGGGAAGAGTTGATGAGGATAGGCGGATACAGAGCTGGAGAAAAAATGCTCCATGTCCTTTCAAATCTTGTGGATGTCCTTGAGCCTGACGAGCTTTACGCTGTAATGGTCAGAAGAAAGAGAATTGATCTCAAGGGATTCTTTGATGGAAAAGCTTTTTGCAATGCAGAACTTGAAAAAAGAAAAAATGCTCAATTCCCTCCTTTTGTAAGGATTTTTTTATTGGAGGTGGAAAAAGAAAAAGAGCTTGTCGGAATACAGCTTGTTGAGAAGATCAAAACAGCAGCAGGCAGGTATGAAATTACACGACATATTACAGGTCCTCTCATGCAAAGAAGAAAAAAATACCGGTGGAGGATGATCCTTAAAGGCAATGAAGATCAGCTTTATGATTTTCTCACGACTGTCAGTGATTATCCAGGAGTAAGGATTGAGGCAGATCCGGTAAATATTTAAAGCAGAAACCCACAAGCGTATATCGTCATTGGTATATCGTAAATTGAAGAAACTTTATATTCTCGAACATCTCGAATAGTGTTGAACATCGATTTAGGATTTTTAGTCTGCGAAATACTATATACTATATACTATATACGGTTTCGAGATATTGGGTGACAAAAAAAGGGGACCGATGTCCCCTTTTCGTTTGCTGAGTCTGAATTACTTCTTTGCTGGAGCTGGTGCAGGAGCAGGAGCAGCCGCTGGAGCCGGAGCGGGGGCAGCAGGAGTAGTTGTTTCTACTTTCGTCTCCTTTGTTTTTGTTGTGGTCTTCTTTGTCGTCTTGGCACCACCCATGGTGACTGAAGAGGCCATCATCTTGCCGTCCTTCTCCGTGTACTTCACGGTGACCTTGTCGCCGGCTTTGGCCTCGGCCTTCATCTTAACGCCTGAAACGTCGAAGGTTATGTCGCCTTTCTTTCCCTTCACGGCCATCGTCTTCGCTGCCGTATCCATGTTCGTGACTTCGCCCGTGAATATCATGGCCTTGCTTTTTGTTGTTTTGGTTGCAGTTTCCTTCTTCTCAGGTGTTTTGGGTGTAGTTGCAGTTTCCTTCTTCTCAGGTGTTGTGGTTGTTGTTGTCGTTGTCGTCTTCTTCTCAGGTGTTCCCGCAGGTGCCTGGGCAAACACTGTTGTCACGAATGCTACGCTGATGAGGAATGCAAGCACCATCATTAAAACTTTCTTCATACTCTGTTACCTCCTTAAGGTATTAGTTTTTGTATTACTTCTTTGCCGGTTCAGCTGGCTTTGGAACATCTGTCTTAGCCGGAACTAGCTTTGCCTCTTCCTATCTGGAAGATTCTTTCTTTGCTGCCTGTTTGACCACGATCTTTGCTACCATCTTGGTATCTCTGTTCGTGAATCCCACCATGACCTTTTCGCCAGCCTTGAACTCAGCCATCTTCTTCACGCCGGATATGTCAAAGGTCATTTCTCCCTTTGCATCCTTTACCACGATTGTCTTGGCTGCCGTGTCCATGCTGACAAAATTGCCTTTAAAGGTCTTCATGGCTTCCTTCTTATCCGCTGGTTTTGCTGCTTCTATCTTCTCAGCCTTTTTCTCTGGCGCTGGGGCCTTCTCTGGAACTGCCGCAGCTGGTTTGTCTGCCGGCTTTGCCTCATGTTTTGCCTGGGCATATGCGGCTGTGACGAATGCTACGCTGATGAGGAATGCAAGTACCAACATTAAGACCCTTTTCATGCCTGCCTACCACCTCCTTTACTATATCGTATTTAACCTTGACTATTTATACAAATGCATTTGCTATGCCATAAGGGGTAAACTAAAAATGTATGCAATATCAACCTGTTGACGCTAACAGAATTATGAGATACCTGTTCGACGTCGGATAATTCCGA
>Ga0351899_1040_pt1 | contig 45038 bp, 68 predicted proteins | sample BONcelHT113001C6_FD_206833 | JGI IMG/M metagenome (GOLD analysis project Ga0351899, IMG submission 206833) | Enriched cells from coal bed in the Powder River Basin, Montana, United States - BONCAT cells T11 rep1 HSBNCT.T11.300.1.C6 ... | reverse complement strand
TTCATCAAAAGTTGCTGCTCGTCTAATATCGATTCTTCATTTGCATTTTCGTCTTTTACTTCCTCTAATATTGATCTAAGCGCTTCCAGTTTTGCCCTGCTGATGCAGGTTATCTCAGTTTTGTTCCACGAGCATTTGCAAAGATTGTGAGCTGGCAGCCTGTAAGGCTCTGTATCTGTGTTTGTTGCATATGTTTTGCCCATGTTGTCCAGGCAAGCTGGACATGATCCTGCTTCAGCAGAGCCTTCGTGAATCATTATTGTAATTTCTTCAACTGAGCAGGTCATTATTTATCTCTCCAAAAAATTCTATATCTCTTCAATCATGCCATCGAAGAGAGTCAGCTCCATAACATCCCCCCCGAGTCGATTATATTCAAATGCCTTTCCCAGGATACGCATATTGTACTGTCCATCGTAGGGCTCACTGGTGATGGTGACCCTCACAAAATCGCCTGCCATCAGTGTCCAGTCTGGCAGTGCCCAGATCTTCAGGTATCTCTCATCTCCAATCTGGCTTATGGTCGTATGTGCTCGAAATTCCAATTGCGTATCTGCCATGTTTGTTCTATATGGCACAAATTCTTTGTAAATTCCACCCGCAAGTGGATCATCCTGGCCAAGCGCTTTCAGGCGTCCCCATCTCTTGGGTGCATACAGAGTATAGTCTATGATACTTGCCGAGCCACGCAGTATTATTGAATCGAATCCGAATTTTGTATCATCCATTGTGCCGGTCTCGAAATCAATGAGATCTGCCTCGACGTAAGTTTTTGCAGGCGAGTCATACCACCCGTTGTAAAGTCTGCCCATCGCTGCATCAAGATTCTGGTCTCCGTCTGCCCGATTTGTGAAGCGGAATTCCAGGCCCTGGTTATCATAGAGCCTTGCAAACGTAGTCCAGATCCTTTCGTTGGGCACATCCATTCCAGGATCAATCAAGTTGTCTTCTGAGAGGATCCCTGCTTTTAGATGATTGTTCTTCCATCCAATTATGTAGCACGGATAATTCTGAGGATCTCCCTCTGGCGCAGCTACACCAGTCCTGACATAGAGTCTTTCTGTATCCCTGAACCACTGGTTAATTGCCATCCCTGCCAGGCTCGCCGCTTTTGTAAGAAGCGTTGCCCCTAAATAAATTACAGGATCTGCTGCAGGAATCCGGGGGGTGTATAGCGCATTCGTGCCCGCCTGTCTCATGCAGTATGTCCCTGCTGGAGAGCCTTCATAATATGACACCTCCCAGCCACTTGAGAGGGAACTTGCCTGGAAGAGCAAGCCTTGGGTGGTTACATCGTCCCCCAACATCTCATCTACAGTAACCGTGCTTGCATAATTCTTTTGGAATGCGTGCCTGTAATTCAACAGTTTTGAGAATCCAGAGCAATGATATTGCTGAGGCAGCCCAGACTTGAATGAAGGTCTCTTGATGCGGTCGAAAAACCCGCAGAATACAGGCATAGTCTGCCCTGACTTATGGACGTTTATTCTTGCTCTCTCATCGATCAACTGGCCATCATAACATTTGAAGCTCAGGCTCTGGTGTCCCCCGAGTGGCCAATCTGCTCGGTATTCGGTTGGATTAAGTTCTATCACCGATGCGTCCGGGTTTGTTACCGTGAATAATAATCCTGTTGCCATTTTTACCTCATGGTGCGACTGTAAAGCTTATAGTCGTCCTTGCATCATAGCTTCCTTTGCCTGCATGTTTCCCATCTATGACATCAACCCGGATACTGTTTGTTCCGGAATCTGCAAGTTTCGGCTTCCAGCGTATCCAATTTTGTGTTATCCAGAAACTCAGATCCTTCCAGTACGAGGCTCCAGGCGGCTGATGCCAGAACTTGTATTGCAGTTCATTTCCATCCGGGCTTGATGCTGTGCAGATGATATCTATCTCGATCCCCGGTGGCTGGGGGCTTGCCAGGCACGCAGCCAGGCTGGTGATTGTCGGCACTGTTCCTATGGCGGCTGCGGCTGTTATCGTGTAACTAGCAGTTGTGCTTTGGTCTGCTGCCCCTTTTGATATGCCTCCCCGCACCTGCACTGTGATAACAGAGGCTCCTACATCCTGGTCTCGACTCCGCCAGGAAAAGCTATTACGAGTCTGCCAACCCGTCATATCTCGGGCTACTGAGCCAGTCCCTGGCCCAGTTACGAAAAAGCGATACTCCAGGCCCTGCGAAGGCGTCGCAGCTGCAATGAATATAATCTCCTGGCCGGCACCCTGGGGGCTGGCAACTGAAGGTGTGAGGGACAAGGTGTAGCTGACTTTTACATGGCAATGTACCTCAAGGCGGCAGCGGAAGGCCGCAATATTTTTGTCAAAGGCTACCTCCCCCTGGACCTTAAGGACCTCGGCACCAGAAAATCCATCGTCCAGAATAGTACGTACTGTATCGGCAATCTGGGCGCAATACTCAGCCCCTCTGTCGCCTGCGGTCTCTTTCCTGGTCCTGATGTCCACGATGAATATTTGGTCTGCAGAAAGGATCTGGCCGCTCATGTTCGATAGCTCGCAGGAGATCTGGCTTTTGGTGACGGATCCATTGATATCTACCGCACTGGCTGAGATGGCTTTGTTCTTGAAGATCTTGGAACTAACCAGAGCCATTAGTGCCGAATTGCCGGTTAATGCTGCAAGCAAATTATCTAGTGGTGTGTAGCCTGCCATCGTTCTCCCTCAAATCATGAACTGCCCTAAGTATGCCTTCCTCATATGTTCCGGTCCCATGCTCGGATCTTTGCCCAGGCCAATCACCGGCCAGGAGTAGCCGCCTCTCGTGATTAGGTCGTCTCTCTCAAGCGGGTCAGATGTCAGAATATAGGCAATCTGTTGCAGCTGCCTGCCCTCTTCAGAGGAGAATGGCCTTACCTCATCGTACCACAAAACAGTAATTTTAGAGTCTGAATAAACTGGATCCACGTTTGCATCTACGCCTGTTTTGTGCCGCCAGATAACAGATTCTCCCATCGAATCCTTGTATGCATCTAATAATCCCATTGAATATTATCTCCCTAAAAATTATGCGTAGTGTCTTGTGCACCAATCAATTATAAACACAAAACATGCTGCTGTTGCCCATTTAATAACGCCCCTGTTATCTAGCCACGAAAAGGCGCATCTCGAAAATTTCAGAATGACTATATTCTTATCAGTCTCATTGATTTGTGCAAAAATCTTATTATGATCTTCTGTATTTGATTCAATTAAGGTGTCTAGGCGGGCTATAATCATCCCTAATGTGACTAATTCATTCTCACTCAGCTTAGTTTCGTTAAGGTTCTCCTCCATGCACCCTCCTGACCTAAAAGCATCAAACTCTTAAAAAAAGTATGATTTTATGTCTCTCATAGTTGCATTTATCTTATTCTCTTGTCCCTGGTTTTTCTCTTCAAGCTGGCGGCTCATAAAAAGGATAACAGACAACAGGCAGCATATTTGTTTTTTCCTGGATAGTCGTCAGCTTAACCCCATTGGCATCTACGACGGTCTTTGTGGCCGGGAGGTCTGTATCATGTAGATCATCCAGGATACTATCCATAGTGTTTACAGAGCTTTGCGATGCTGCCGTCTTGGCTGCATCGTAGTCTGAATTGAGCGCATACCCAGTTTTAGCGGTGACTGACGCAGCCACCACAGCTCCACCACCTAAATTGTAGGTGCCACCGTCGCAGGCAGCCTCCAGATTGTCTGCCGCGCCTGCATCAGTACTAATCTGCTTGATATTGCAATCAGGCAGACCAGCCGTGGCCGGGGCAGCCCAGGCAGTGTCGAGGAGCTGAACTACATCTACCTGCAATTTATCTGAGGAGAAGAATGAATCAAACACATTTGCCGGGAATACCATGAAATTCTCCCATACTGGCAAAGCGCCCGATTTGTGAATCCTGGCTCGAAGATGGCCCAAGGTTGCCGTGTCCGTTGTGTCAAGTGGTACATCATAATCACCACCCTCATCATGTGTCGCCCCTGCGCTATTATGACTTTGTGCCGAATCTCCACCGTTCTTGCTGAGGCGAATGTCTGCTTGGGCAATCGACAAGGTAGTTTCTGCAGTTTTGCCGTCTGTGTCATCAAGGAACGGTCCCGCCTTCCAGGTATATGCGGTCGATTGCCTTAATGGTATCACCTAATTCCACCTCCGGATATATTGACTCATAAAGACTGGGATAACTATAGCGGAAGACCCCTCTGAATATACTTCAGTTGCAGAGAGTACTGTGATTCCTTGGCTATTTAGACCACCCATACAAATTGCATTTGATGAGCTGCCGCCTCCTGCTAATTGGTATCGTCCAGTTAATAAATCGCCACCATTTGCCCAGGCAGTGCCGTTATATACCTCTGTTTTTTTGGTTGCTCCATAAGGGGACCAAATCATGCCAGCTGTACAAATTGCATCGGTAGAATTGCCGCCTCCTGCTGCCCCCTCTCTCCCTACCCCAAGGTTTCCACCAGTTCCCCAGGCAGTGCCATTATATTCTTGGGTTGTAATGAAGTCTTCGAGATCACCGGTACAAAAAGCATCTGACGAATTGCCGCCGCTTACGGTATGATATACCTCTGTGCCAAGATCCCCTCCCGCACCCCAGGCCGTTCCATTAAGTTCTTCCGTTGTTACGAGGTAACTTTGCTCTTGATTTTCATCCATCAGGTGGCCACCCATACAAATTCCGTTTGAGGAGTTACCGCCACCCGCTGGACGCTGTCGTTTTGATGCTAAATTAGGACCAGAACTCCAGGTAGTGCCATTATATTTTTCAGTTTCTAGAGTCGGTTGATAATCATTTGTATCTAGGCCACCCATAACAATTGCATCAGTTGAGTTGCCCCTCCCCACAAATTCAATCCGTACTATTGATACATCACCGCCAGAACTCCAGGCAGTGCCGTTATATTCCTCAGTTTTAGCAGTATCATCATAAGACCCATCCATGCCCCCCATACAAATAGCATCTTGGGAATTACCGCCACCTCCCAGTTCCATTCTTGCGGTTGCTAAGTTTGCTCCCGCACTCCATGTCCCTGTCATTTCAGGCACCACGGAGAAGTTTCTTTGATCTTTCGACTAGCTGTTGTGGTAGTTTGATATTGCGTCTCTCGCATTCAGCAAGCATGGTCCTAGCCTGGGCTATGACATTTATGGCCCCTCCTACGTCATTTCCTGCTCTACAGGCCGCTGGTAACTCCCAGAGATATCGTAAAGTAAGGCCCTTCAATTCATCTGCGTCTTTATCATTGATATCAAAATCATCGGACTCAGCGAGATCCTCCTTGATTTGGGACCACATTTTTAACTCTCTGATACGTTCTTCGCCGTCCTTGCGCATCCACATAAGTTTAAACTGGAGCCTGTCCCTCTTTACTTCTAGTTTCCTTAGTTTAGAGCCTTCTGCCTTACTCAATTTAATTAGAACTTCGTCTAGCTCAATATTAGTAAGTCGATAATTAAATGAGAGTCCCATGAGGTTTTCAAACATCACCAACTGCTCGCGTTTTGCTTGATGATATTTGCTTGCCGCGGTAGGGTGTTTGACATCATTTAAAATACTGAAAAGGGCTTCAGTAGTTGTCCTGTAGATTGTATGGCTCTGGATGGCCGTTTCAATCTCTGGGATCAGCCCTTGTAGTGAGATCTGATCTTCTTTGGAGAGAACACAACTTTCTACAATATTCTTTAGGGCGTCTGACATAATCTACCAATCCTCCGCCACCCAGGCAAAGTGTCTGCCTACAGAGACCGTTATGTGAAAATGAGTGGTGTCCACCGTTCGATTAGAAAAAACGGTGGACTCCCCGACATCAAGGGGAATCAGTTTAAACTTCTTCGGTAAAACAGTGAAGCCATGGCTGATCTCCTGGTCGTCCCCGGTGCCCTCCGAGGTGCCGGAGTGGCGCACAATGACCCCTTCGACTTCTTGTAAGAAACCAGCACCGGCATTTATTTGGAGGGCCTTCATACTCACACCAGCACGATGGGGATCTTGTCGGGGTCGAACTTTATTGCAGTCTCGCTGCTCGCTTCACCGACGCACTGGACCATATTGCCTGATCCTGAAGGTGCAGTGGTCGATACTGTGCCTGGTGTGGTCGTCAGATAGTATTTCGCACCCGGAGTGAGGGAAGTTCCTGGTAGCTCGCCATCTAAATAAACTGTGACATCTGCCCCTGCTTCGACAGTGTCCTTTACATACGCCTGTGCCCTCTTAGTGGCGTCTGTAGCGTCTGCCTTATCTGCTGTGAGGGTGACAGTTACCAGATGGATATACACTACATCATTTGCAGCTAGTCCCCCAACACCTGCTTTGCATACCTGAGTCTCAGCGGACACTCCTGCTGGCATCATGTTCTCGTTGAACCTTCCATCTTCGTCAAGACATGCAATCTTGCCCGCGCTACTCGCGCCTGCACTCGTGTCGATTGCCTGCGCTTCCTGTAATATTCCAGCCCCTTTCTTTAGAAATTTCTCAGCTACCATTCATATCACCAAAACTGGTTCACCCAACTTAATGATCAAAGTCGTCCGATTCTTCGCGTTTCCGACCTTCTGCCAGAAACCTCTGCTCGGTGGTGTTCTTGATATCGTTCCGGCGAGGGCCAGATAATAGATCTCGCCTGCATCTAATTCCCATAATGGATTTGTGATCTCCCCTGCGATCTGAATTGTGACAGGTTGCTCTGCAGCTCTTGCCTCTGCCGTGATTCCGACTACAAGCCCCGCATGTGACGGGTTCTCACCATCTGCACAATGACAGGTTCCATCAGGTGCAATTATCACAAATTGGTAGGCAGTCAGGCCACCCGATACCGCAAATATCGAATGGCCCGTCAAGTTGAAGATAGGGGGATCAACTCCCACCCCAATCTGAAATCCTATGGACGAATCTGTCACAGTCACCACAGGAGACAGATTAGTCACTGTGACAAGCGTCACGGCACCACGTTTTCCTTTATGGTCAATTTGCCAACGAACAACGTCTCTTTAATTCCTGATTGATACGTGACCTCACATGCGAAGTAGTAGATGGGATTTGCCAAGGTGGCCATCAGTGTAGCAGAAACTATTATGACAAAGGTTCCTGCAAGGTCATTTCGAGTTATTGTGTAGCCGCTTGATAACTCCGTAATCTCCCCCAGTTTAAACTGAATTAGGGCACCTACAAGAGATATTGCTACACCTTGTGAATCAGTTAAGGCCACGGGCAAGACTAAGCTATTTCCATGATACCTTTCGATGCCGAGATCCATTATTTACACCCCCTGTTGCCCCTTCTGTGTAGCAATTACCTTAATCTCGATCCCAGATACTTTCGCAATATTTTGCGAGCTACAGAGCTTTGCAAGTACTGACTGCCTGCACCTACTACAAAAGTCTCTGATAGTTTGCCAGAGAGAGCAAAAGACTGCACCCCCTCATCTTGTAACCTCTTGCGGCCACCTAGACCAGCAAGATAGATCTCTAACGCCTCTTCGATGCATGCCGATTTAACATCCTGGGGGACTATTGCAAGCCCACTGGAGCTGTTGTAGTCCAGGATCACACCATCGATAATTCGGGGGAACGCCCTTTTCTGATCTAGGATACCAGCAGTTATGCCTGTATCGTATTTTGTGCCCCTAAACTTCCCTGAATCAATAGCCTGGGTGGCCCGGTTCAGGTAAGAGGTCTTCTGAGGGTCTGCTAACGCCAGAAATTCTGCTGCCCGGCCATCCCCTGCTAAGTAGGTTGCCATTTCGGCCAAAGTCGCATAGGCGTCTAATACGGGTGGATTGGCCATAATGCACACCTAAAAAAAGATTATTTGCCGGGCTTTACCGGCTTATCTTCCTTCTCGCCCTTGTCTATCTCTTTGGGATGATCTTCTTTTGCTGGCCCGATCTCATATTTCTCAGGATATTTCCGTAAGTGCTTGAGAGTGCTCTCATCTGAGATCTCCCAGGTTGTCTTTTCGATCTTGTTAAAGACTCGGACTATCTTAACACCTTCAGAATGGCCATAGTGGCTGTGGTTACGTTTGTAGTCGAGAACTTGAGATACTTTGTAGTGTTCAGGAACCGGGCTGACTCCAACGGGCCGCACAGGACCGAGCGGTTGACTGCAAGAGGGACAGCTAGATTGCCAATACCTGCCCGGAATGCAGGCGGGTTATTTCCGGCCAAGATGTTCAGTTTTGGACTTGTTCCCACTGATGTAGCGTTGATAATCACGAAATACCTGTAGGCGCTATCGTAGGCGATATACTTTGTATTCGTGCTCGTGGGAGCTGCACTCCAATAGGCAGTCGTGACATAACTATTCTCACCCGTTAGTGTCCCGGCTGCAGTGAGCGCGGTATCTGTAGCCTGTACCTCTGCCACACCGGCTAGTAGTAAAGCACCGGCTAGCAAAAAATATAGAATCCTATTCATCTTATCCACCTCTTTAGTTGAAGTTGCACGTCATGACGCCCAAGCACGCCGGCTTCACTACTTTTCTGCCGAACACGTACTGCCCGTCTACCTTTCTGGCATACTGCTTTTCCATCGGCAGGATACGAGTATCATCTACCTGAGATGCGAAGGTTATGGCATTCTTAGTGCCGAACAAGATCTTGTCCAGTGTCCCGTTGGTGTTAGGCACGTTGTTGGATACCAGTAGCTCAAATCCTCCAATGTGGCCAATCGAGCCGTTTAAGATTGATGGAGTTGCCACAGTTGGCGCGCTGGAACCCTGATCGTGAAGGTCGTTTACAATTAGTGCCTCCATCTCGGGAGGTATGATCATCCACTTTGGCGTCGCTGCCGGCACCTTGGACTTTTTGAGCTTGGTTCCGCAGTCCGTGATTAACTTGAATATGTTGGAGGCGTCTCCCTTGGTTACGTTGGGTGTCTTGGGGGAGGCATCAGACCCAACCAGATTAGCGGCACTGGCATCGACATAACAAGAAGCCACAGCCAAATCTACTGCATCAGCCAAGGCATAAGCTGCCTCTACGTTGACCTCATCCATTAGGTTAATTTTGGTTTGCGCTTCATCTTTTGTGGGGATCTTGAAGTTATAACCCTTCTGGAAATCAATCGTCAGATGCGTATCTGTATCCGCAATGGTTTCAGGGTCAGGCATATCGACATTATCAACTATATCGAATACAGTAACTCCGCCGATGCCGGTTAGGCGCACACTCTTAGCGTACTTTACGGACCCCTCAAAATTGTGATTAATCACGCCTTCCTGGGCAAAAACTAACACCCCTTGTAGTTGGTGTTGCACCTCCAACGCCACTACTTCTTCTTTAAACGATTCATAAGCCAAAGTACCACCTCACCAGACTCATTCTCTTACTCGTCCTTCTGCTTCTGCTCGCTTAATATCGGCCAGCACTTCTGCAGTTATGGTTCCAGTCTTGCGAAGTTCCCGGACCTTTGCCGCAGTCCAAATTGTCTTTCCCTGCTGGCCTCCATTCTGCAATCCCTGGTTCCCAGCCCCTTGTGCATTTCCTCCAGCTCCTTGTGCAGCCCCGTTACCCTGCTGGCCTTGCTGTTGCTGGCCTTCCTGGGGCAGCATTTTGGCCTGAGCCAGGGCTTCAAGGCTGGCGTTGATCTCTGTAGGAGTCGTTCCGGCAATGTTCAGGAATTGCAGCAGTACCGGGATCTGACCCGATGGAACATTGCGCTGCATGAGGGCCTTCATCTTGGCCAGTTCCAGGTCAGCACCCTTTAGCGTCTCGCCCTTCGGCTCCTCTTTGGGCTTCTTGCCGGCTGCCAGGAGAGCCTTTGCGTCTGCGAGCGGCATTCCGAGCGCAGTTTCGAAGTCTGCTAAACTCATTTTAGCTTCTTTTTGCTGATTCCCTTCTTGACCAGAACCTTGGCCCTGGTCTCCCTGGCCTCCTTGTGCTGCACCTTGTCCTGTTCCTTGACCCTGACCCTGGCCACTCTGACCAGAGCCCTGGCCCCCTTGTCCAGTACCCTGGCCTGAGCCTTGACCTGCTCCTTGGCCTGCTCCTTGACCTGCTCCTTGACCTGCTCCTTGACCCTGGCCACCCTGGCCTTCTCCTGCGTTTCCTTCATTTTCCATTGGCTTTTCTCCGTTCCTAACTTGTCGTATTCATTGTCTTTACTAACAAAAAAAATAGAATTTATGATTTTAAAAATGAGGCTTACAAGATCAGTATGTTGTGGATGCAATTGGGGTGAAATATGCCCCCTGCCCTGGCATCATCCAGAGTAGGATAGCCAGGTGTCTTGCCTGTCAGGCTCACAATCCGCCCCGCCCAATCCAGGCAATTTTCGCAGGTATAGCTTGTTGATTCGTCTGTTATCTGAACTAAATCCTGCTCATGTTCTAGGGCTCTGATTTCAGTTCCCTCAAGCATGGCCTCTCTTGTTACCAGTTGCCCCAGCATTTCTACGTAGGTTACAATATTCCACTGTTTCCCGGCTGCATCTTTGAATCCGGTTATCCCCTGTTCTGCCAGCTTTTCCCTTTGGGCTTGAGCTACTTGCTCCAGGGTGTCTCGTTCTGATAACTCGCCTTTGAGTTGCTCCATGGAGAGAAGTCTAATAACCTGCTCCACTCGGCGCTTAATAACCGAATCGACCTCAACGAAGCTCTCAAAAGCATTGTCTGCCAAGATTTCTTTAGCTTTCTGAAACTGTGGTGTGGCTTCTTTGCTGCCCAAGGATCTGTCCACTTCAGAGGCAGCGAGATCAAAGAGCATTTCGATTGCCTCATCACACCAGATGCGACTGCCGGCTAAGACTTCTTGCCTGATGAGATTGATATTCCGCTGTAAATCTGCCAGCTTTTGAAGATTGTTTGGAGCAATGAGGGCGTTGTTGTACTCTTTTAACAAATCCTTTTCAGCACCCTCGTACATTTGCACCAGGCGCTTTGCTTGGGCACCCGATAATGAGGATTGCTGAATTGTCAGCTTAGCCATTTAACTCCAGAGGAGGGAGCCTGCTCTTCGGTACAATCAGGGCAGCTTGCACACCACGCAGCCTGCCCAATTCTATCTCATAAGCTTCGCTGCCTTCTTTTAGGCCCTGCAGTTCGAGCTTGCGTTCTAATGAGATTGCGCCCATTGCATCCCAAAGTTGTGCTGCTTTAGCGATCTCAATCTGGTCCTCAGGTATTCCGTCCTTGAGCTTGACGTGAATATCTTTGATTGCCACAATGGGAGGGTGCAATTGGGACCACAGATTCAGCACTCTTGGTATTGCTTCCTCTGCAGCTCGGGCATACTTTCCTACCTGGGCCAGGGTGGGGATGAGCCTGAATTTCAGGGCAGTCCCTGATACCGCAGCGCCGGCGTCCTTTCCTGCTAAAAGAACCTTGCTAAGCTGGAGCATCTGCAAGAGCTGATCCATCTTTTGCTCAATGGCTGCCTCTACATGGGCGAGCTGGGCGTCCCAGACCATCAGGCCAGGCGGTACGTCCCCCGGCATTGTAAATATGGGCTCTCCCGGCCGGTAGACCCACTCACCCAGGCCGTGATCAAATACCGTGGCACTCTCCGGGATGATTGGTGTGGGCGCAGTAAACTTGGATTGCACCTCATCCCGTTCCGCAAATGAGATCTCCAGGGATTCGATTAAAGAGAGGATCGATGGCTTGTAATCCGAGCGCCCATAATATCGCTCACTGGAGAGCTGATTTTGCACATGGACCACCAAGACACTATCCACCTCTGGATTTTGTATGCCAAATTCATTAGCCGTTATGCTTGCAAATGCCAGGAAGTTGCTGAGCGGCACCGGTCCCGCTAATTTTGATCTGGCCAGCTCAAATACCAAGTGCTGGATCTGCCCTTTTGAGTGGATCGTGAACTTGATATATTCGCATTCCTTTCCATCAATATTTTTCTGTTTAAATTTAGCAAATAATACAAAATGCGTTATATCCTGAATGTTTGCTGGAGAGACTACCAGATACATATTTTCAGGATTGATAACCGCTATTCCTGTATCTGAAATCTCAAAGGCACCATGACCGTAGCGGCTGGCATCAATAAGGACTTGATCATCTGGGCGTTTGGGGATAACCTTCATGGCCTCGGCTTTAACCTCTATCGGTTCGCCGAATGTGAGGTTTAAATAAGTCGTAGTGGCCAATTCAGGCCAGTCCAGGATGATTACTTGCTTTTTTTCGTTCTCTGCTTTGTCGGCAAGATAAGCAGCATAACGCGGGAAGACCTGGTCATGCAGCCCGTTATAAATCTGCCTCATTAGCGCGTGCTCAGTTATTCTGGCCGCCTCATCTTTATCCTCGGGAGGCCAGGGTTTGCCATCCCCAATAAAGCCCAGATCATTTAGCATTTGATATCTTCCCTGCCTCTTCGATAATCAGTTGGTCGTTCTGTTTGATCTTTTTGTAACACTCTTGACAGCAAAATCGATCTGTCAAGATGGTCGTACCTAGCTTGTTTTGAGTCACACCGGGAAGGAAAGGCACAATTGGCGTGAATCTTATTTCCGCTATCGGTACAGGAAATTCCTTACCGATATCACCAGAACAAATTAGGCACCTCATTCTTAATGCACCCTCCTCTCTAGGTCAGATTTATTCGGTTTCGTATCCAAAACGCCCGTTCTCCTTGGGCGTCTGGAATAGCGGTACTCGCCATACCAGGCAGATAGAGCCAGGCACAAAACCAGGTCGTCATGCTCAGATTCCCGCCATGCTGAATAAGAATCATGGCCAATGGTGTTTATCTTGAGCTTGAGGTTGGTTAATTCTCCTTTCAGTGGCTCGGCTAGTGGCAATGCCTCCGCTACCTTAATTCGCTGTGACTGGTAGATAGCCAGCAGGGCAAAGACCAGATCCCTTTTTGGTACATGGTAGCCCCCAATTACACGAGAGGGCGTATGGCCTGCTGTGATGGTAATTTCTATGACTTCCTTGTTTAGCGCAATCAGGCCGCTAGTGTCAGGTTTCATGAGTTTGGGATTGAACATATCACAAACCGGAGCCCCTACCCCAGTTTTATCAATGATTAGCAGGGGCGGTTCGCTGGCTTGCAGTTCCGGCTTTTTCAGTAGCGCCTCGACCTTCTCCACAATCAAAGGGTACGGCATCCCCCGCACCCGTTCCAGATAAGGTAGCTCATACTCGAATCTGTGCCTCGACTCAATAAACTTCTGATGCAGGATGCCAAGGGCCGTGTAGTCGTTGGCCTGTCCTAGATCCAGGCCGACTAAATAGCGATGCTCTTGTTTAGGCGATTGCAAGAACCTGTACCTCCGATGTAAACGCTTGTGCAACTATGTCATAACTGAAGAGCTGGCTATCCGTGTCTGTGAACTGGTTGAAATATTCCTGTTTCCAGAACAGCTCGGGCATTCCATCGTCAAGCTCCTGCTGCAAGAACTCCCTGGAGATCCTGGGGCACTGGTGGGCACTAATCTCGTACTTCTCCCAGCCTTTAGCTGTGGTCCAGGTGTCATGAAAATGGCCCCGCTTGCCAAAGGGCGTGGACATCATTATATACCGACCACCTGAGACCGCCAACATGGGCGAGACTGAGCGTTTTAAGAGGTCATCCACCCAAGCCGCCTCATCCTCCAGGAGGAGAGTTACGGCAGATTTACCGCGGGAGGTCTTAGCGGACCCTGGCCGAGCAATGAACCTGTTGCCGTTGCTGAACTTCACGGCAAGCTTGGTGTCCGTGTCTAAGTACTCAGAGGTGAGCTCCACAGCTTGGCGGAACTCGTCAAACTTCATCATGAGTTCGCCGCTCTGATCCTGGCTGGGTGCTATGGCCATTCCAAAAGAGGGGCGCCTGTAAATGGACTCATGCAGCCCCAGGGCGGCGCAGATAGTGCTTTTCCCACTTTGCCGGGAGCAGTTGAGAATAATCCTCTTAGCCCTGGACCGCAAAAGGTCAGCCTGCCATGGGTCCGGTTTGATTCCCAGAACCTCCTTAATCCAGATGGCAGGATCGAGAGCATAAAGCAGGTCATCGCTATTTTTCCATTTTATCCTGTGTACCTGCTTGCTGCTCTTTCTGCGCCTCTTAAACGTCATCCTCTGAGGTCCTTCAGAGCCTCAATGATCTTCTTTTGCACCTCTGGGTGGTCTTCAACTGCTTTCAGGATCGCTACCCTGGCCTCCTCCCAGTCAGACATAGCCTGAGCTATGATTCCTTCTGCATCGTCACCTGAGAGCTCCATCTCCAGCTTTGCAGCTTCAAAGAGCATATGCATGCCAATTGGCCAGTAGACGGAGGCCGATCCCAGGGTTAAGGTGTGCTCGGACCCATCCGAGACCTGGAATTTATCACCTAAATTCATCTCCAGGAGTTGCTTTGCTCTCTTCAGACCCAGGTGCAGCACATCCAGAGTCTTTACTACTTCCTCGACTGCCTGGCCTCTGGCCTCTTCATGCTTCTGGGCCCTGATATCTTTGGCATCCTTCACCAGTCCTTTTAATCCCCAGACCGCCACCTTGTAGCGGTTGATTGTCGAGTAGAGGTTAGGGTTCCCCAGTTCCCTAGCTATCGCCCTGGGACTTTTCTTGTCAGCAAATCCTTTCTCGATCAGGTCGATAAAAGGAGCCAGGGATTCGAATGCCATAGATATGTCCTTAGGTAGTGATGCAAAGAAATTCGTGATGCAGAACTGGACTGATGCAAACTGATGCAAAGCCATCCGGCAGGCAGTGACCCTATTAGGCCGACTGATGTACTGATGCAAAATGATGCAAAGTTAAGGCTTGCCCGTTTTAGATGCTTCCCTTAAAATGTGCTGCTCAAGATGGATCAATAGATTGATGTGGTAGAGGATTGCGTTTATTGTCCGTGCTGGCGAGCCGGAATATGCTGCACTCGTCTTGCAATCCGTTTGCATGCTTGCATCACTTTGCATCAATTTGCATCACATCTCGATCTGCACATCAGCCGGTACAGGTCCGTGTCCCATCTCCGTGAACCAACAGATTGGATCAACACCTTTGCCTTGCTTCTTTGACCAGGCTATGAATCCCTGCCTGGTAAGCCAGAGCTGAGTAGTCGTTCTGTAAAGCCTCTCCTGGCCTGCTGGTTTTCTTGTTCCGCATGGTATGATTCTGTCTTCAAGATCCTGCGCTATGCACTCTGCTGCCTGGGCTCCGGTAGGGGATTCTCCGCAGCAATTGAATCCTTCATCTTCATCAGCCATTTGTTAATTCTCCTTAATTTGGGCCTCTCGTCATGCCGGCATACCTGGCCAGGAACTTGATTTGGTTCAGGTCTAGCTTTCGGCCTGCAATTTCAGGAGGCAGAGGATACTGCTGAGTAGGCATGCTTTGCCTTTTCTTCTTCAGCCGGGCTGTAGCTTTGCTTTTAGCAGTTGGTGGGTCTATGATCCCACCACCACTGTAGAATTGAGCTTGAACCTGCCGGAGTGCCACAAGCTAGAGATCTCCACGGGCCGGCTAAACTTACCTGGTGCAAGAACCTTCTCCCGAACCTTACCATTTCCAGAGGCCGAAAAGAATGTAGTTCTGGTCAAATTCTCTCCGTCTAAAGATGACAAGATTTTAGCTGTGGCGTTTAGATCAGAAGAATTGCGGATCCGTAAAGAATGGCCCTCTGTAGCTACGTAGTAACTGCTCTGATTACCTATGGCTCTTAGTCCTTGGAAGTTCTGAAAAGGTGTTAAGACCTGGCCGTAATAGATGGACTCTGCACCCCTAGTAAGAACTCCGCCTTTTATTCCGTTGTAATTGCGATCTGTCTGAAGGTCTCCCTCTCCTGAGAAATCTTCTCGAAACTCTATTGTGCATTGGCCAGGGCTGAAATGCAGATAGAGGATGAAAATCGTGATTAGCAACAGTTTAGAATAATGATACAATTATTACTCCTCCTCTCCCTACCCTCGCTGGTAGGAATTTTCATGAAGAGATGCCTTATCCCTTCACATGTTTCAGCAAGCCCCACAACATATCTTGCAAAGTTCTTATGGCACCGTAATCCTGGGCCATGGCCAGAACCTTGGAAATCTCCTCGGATGATACCTGGTCATCATCTGTTATCTCATCCAGGGCACAGACGCCCATTGCCACGCACTTGAGGCTTTTCTTGAATGCGACCCACGCATTCGGGTTAGCCAATTTTAGAGAGGCAATTCCTGCTGTTATTAGTTTCGAACCTGTGTCTTCAATAATTCTCATGGTCCTTTTCTCCTAATCCCCAGGCTCACCCCTGGGTATTTCTGGGACGCTCGCGTCCCGAGGCATTCATGCACAGGCTGCCGGCAAGGCAGCTCTAAAAGCAAGACCGCCCTGAGGGAAGACGGAGGCCCTGCAAAGAAGGCGGCACGTTTCCCAAAGGGCGGTCTATTTCCGGGCAGAGGTCGGGGCCAAAAATGGGGAGCATAATTCATTTAGTGAGGGAAAATGCGGGAATATGCATCGACCCGGCCCCTGCTTTCCGGTGTTGACGTGAATTGGCATAATGACTCTTTTCCATCGCACAAACCCTGCTTTACGGGTAGGAAAAGATGCTTATAAAATTGTGCTGAATAGAATTGGCACGATAATCGCTACGAAGAGCCCTATTACAAAGGCAGTCCGCAAGCCTTGCGAAACTCCAGCCTATTTTTCTTGTAGTAGATCCCTCAGAACGGGGTAATGAGGGCCTCTGCCCCAGACATTACGGCGCTTGCGGTAATCGATTTTGCGCTTTCCCTCAAATTTGAGCACTCCAGCGACCTGCAAGACCTTGGCTATGCCCTGGGTGGGAAGACCCAGCTCTTTGTAATCCACCTTCTCATGGGTTTCCAGGATCAAGAGCGAATCTGGATCAGCGCCAGCGTCCGCTAGCATTCGTAAAGTATCCTTTGGCCTGAACGGCATAAAAACCTCTATTTCTGCTTTGCCAACTCTGCTGCCTTAGCCCAATCTTCCGGCGTTGGGGCTCGGGGGAGGTAGACCACAGAGCCGGGAGCTTCACCCATCTCTTCGGCATAGATCTCCTCCAGCTCTGGATCGGCCTCAATCATGGCCAGCAGCTCCCTGTCGAGCTTGGCCATCTCTTTGAATAGCGCCTCTTCTTCCATCTCAAAGAACATATCTGGCTTCATTATTTAAATATTATTCTGCCTCTCTTTTGCTCTTTCAGCCTCCTGTAGCGCTCTATATCCTGCCTTGATTTTCTCCTGGGCTGCGACTTTTTGGGTTCAGTCCCGCAAACCGGGCAACAAGGAATCTGTCGCTTATCGAAAGTTACGGCATCCTGCTTGCAATGCGGGCACATTCGAGGCCGGAAGAGGGTGATATCCTCAAGCACTACCTTCTCAAAACCCCAGAAACGGCCAGCTTTGCCACCGTGATGTTCAGTGGCAAGTCTTGTCCCAGGTTCCCGGAGGGGCTCAAGAAACATCGACAGAGTCCCCCAGAAGAGATCTGCTCACGAGCGGGAAAGCCTGAGCATTAAAAGGATCAGTAATTCTTATTATATTTAAGGATTTGTAATAAGGTAAGGTACAATTCACCTCTGCACCTCCAAAGTAATATCAGATAGATCGGCATGGAGGGGCTCTAACTGGTCCATGAAAGCCCTGGCCAGGGCCTCAATATCGTTATCCAGCCCTGGAAGGTGCATCATGCGGGCCATCTCGGCCATGATCAAGAAGCTCATCTGAAGGTCAGATGGAAAGCTATGCATGTCGTATTCGTCTTCCCTGAGGCGGGCTGTGATCTCCTCCAGGGCGGTCCTGGTGCTCTCCAAGGCCACGGAGCAGGGGCGGCACATCCTCAATCCGCCACCTCCTGGGTCTCGACAGTCACCAAGACGCGCTTTCCCTTCGCTTCCTCAAGGAACTGGTTTGCGTCTCCGATGATAGACCCAGGCATTTCCAGGCTGAAATGGACGGAGCCCATCATGCCGAAGCTGGTCAGAAGAGTACCCGCAAACTCCTTCTTCATGAGGTCGCCCCCATTAGAGCGACCTCTTGCCAGGGCTCATAGGCCTGGCTATTGATACCCACAATTTGGCACATCTCGCTCACCACATTTCTTTTGCAAAATCCTGGTGAAACGCGATCTACAGGCTAGCCCGGAGAAGCAGATGTTTTACCCCTGCCAAGCGCCCACACGCTTAGGCAGGAACGAAGACGCCTCTCACACATGCCACCTGCACAAACCCACCTCACCAAATAATTGGATATTTCACGACTATTTAAATATTGTAGCAGTATGAGGAAAAAAACTAAGCTTAGTTTTGATCAAGTAAAATTTACATAAATATACGAAGCATAACGATTAATCGTATGAACTTTATGAATATATAGTTTCAATTCATGCAAAACTGTTTTATATTTTGTTGGCCACGGCAAATATAGAATAAGTAGTAAGAAACCTGTCTACAAGTGGGGGATGAAGGCAGGGAAGAATTAGGTCTTCGCGACGAAAAAGTATGGGCTTCTTCGTCGCAAAGCTTTGCAAAGCCAGTGGTGAGATGGTTTTGCGATGTGCCGACCTGCCTGAAATCTAGCGCCGATACATTCAGCCATGGCTAACCTAGAAGTAAAGAGGCAAGTCAGATGATATATGTAGAGCGAAAAGATAAAAGGCTTTGCTTTCCAGCCGGGTGCACCGCAACAAGCTTTTTTGGTCTCGCTGCAGCCCAAAATCAAACGGCTACGGCACATTCGAACAGCAAGATGCAGTGTGCTACATATAAAATTAAGAGAGCAAGAGTGACAAGGAGAGCTGCCCTTGCTCTCCCAGGCCTGATGCGAGTCTTTGGGAGGTTCGCACCACAGCAAGCAATCATGAATCTCGTAGCGAGCTGGGGTTTTCAGGCATGAATAAGCTTGCTGCATTTGATATAAACGATTTTCGCACTGCGCAGGAGCTTTCCTCCAGCGAGCCGGCTTCACTCAAGAGGACCATTGCAGAGCTCGAGGCCCGGATAATGGAGCAAGATTCACTCATTGCCCTGCAAAATGAGGGTTTCGAGAACCTGGCCCACAGGCTCAGGCAGCGAGAGCGTGAGATAATCGAGATAAAGAAGATGCGCAGCAAGACAGACCAGGGGCTCAACAATTCAACTGAGATTTTCACGCTCGCTCTCGAAAAGGAGAAGCTGGAGAGGGCCAACAGGAACATGGAGGCCCTGATCGAAGAGTTCGAGGAAGGCTTCCGGTCTCTTCTCTCCGAGCAACGCCAGGGGCTGGATGAATGCCTGGAGGACCTGGAGAAGCTCCCGGTCACACCGGAGACGAAGAGCCTCTACGCCCATGTAAAAAAGGAGTGGAAGGCCATAGAGACGGCCAAAAAACGCAATATTATAACACCAGTAAACGCCTTGAAACAATTGGCCGACCTGGAGAGAGCCGTTGTAACATTCATCTTAGGCAGGCCCAAGCTGAGCCTGACCACCGCAGAGGTGTTTCGGGCCGAGATTCTCCTGTACGCATTCAAAACCGATCGCAAATTGAAACAGCTTACCACTAACGATTCCATAAGGATCATCTCGACAAGAGAGGAAAAGAAGATCCACCAGAAGCAGGCCCTGCGAGCCATGCGCCGGGCCGCCTTCTTGTTTCCTGATAAGGTCAATTTTGAGAAGAAGGGCAAGGCTGCCAGGCTCATCAAAGTTGGAGATGGTATTGGCACGAATTCAGCCAGCCGATGCATAATGACAGTTTGTCACATGATTTGCCTTTGTGACAGTTTGTCACAGTCCTTCGGCGAGGTGTCGGAAGGAGTGATTTGTACATTAGGGGGAATCTTCAGGGATACAGTGGCCTTTTGAGATAAATTAATCCGGAAATATGGCATGTAACAGGATGTTATGTTAGTTTACGGTTTATTTGTCTCGGGGTTTTAGGTCGGGGAGTCTGAGGGGTCTAGAGAGAAACGGGGTTGTGACAAGTTGTCACGAAGGATGATATGACGCAAGGAAAATCCGGGTCGATGCATTCATCGTCAATCGGCTTGCTACAAAACAGGACCAATTATTTCCCAAGAGCCTTAAGATATTCTCGCGAATTACTGAGCCCTCATGTTGAGGTCAACATTCTTTAACTAAACTAGGTACTATATTAAAATTTGTTAATTTTAAATCCATAGAGCCCAATTGTAAGCTACGGATACGTATTAACACATACCGAGTAATCTATATTTATATAATAAATAAGTTTTATATTACAGTACTTTATATTCATTTTAGAAATAAACTTAAATATGACAGAAAAATACATTGTAATACATGGGCGAAGGGAAGACATCCGTTTGTGCGAGGATGGATGACGAGTTAGTCGACTGGATGGATCAACAAATTGAAGTGAAGAGATTCAGTACTAGAACCCATGCCCTTAACTACGCTATGTATGCACTAAAACAAGCAGAAACCGCTAAAAACCTCATAAAATAGGATGGGATCTAAGAGAAAAATAAAGAAATACTGCTCAGTCTAGGGCTGGCACCCTGGGCCGAACAACACATTAAGGAATTAGACTTATGATAGACGTAGCTATTGCTAGAATATATAATTTTGCATCGGGAGTGCAAAAGCAGAGGCCATTAGAGGATATTCCCGATAAACTTAGCTCGATACATCCCGAACACGCTCATCAACGCATTTTCAGAAAATCAATCCCCCCGAGAGAGGATATTATATTTTAGTATATAATAGTAGTAAATAATAGTTGAAAAACTAGGTCCAGTCCAGGGTTGCCGCCCTGGACAGGAATACTCCATGGGACACAGGAGCTTTACCTTATGACAGAAATAGCCTTAGCTAGGATAAATACCTTTGGGCCTTCGCCCAAAGCCGATTTTGTACCGCCAGATGATCCTATTGTTGAAATCCCTGCCTCGGAGCTGCAGGCCCTCTATAACTCCTCGGTGGCCTTATTCAATGATATCTTGGACATTGCCAGGGAGGAGCGGCTACTAGACAAGAAAGATTCCGCCGAAATGCTAATCAATGCTCAAAACACTATTAAAAACGAAAAATCGCCTATTCAGAAGCTTATTTTGCTCAATCTATTCATACAAAGAGCTTTCAAGCCCATCCGAGAGGCCATAGGCAGAAGGCCTGCCGCCAATGCCACAGAAAAAATAATTCAGGCATCCACAAAAATCAAGCTCCGGGCCATGATGCTTTTTGAGCACGTAAAGACCATCGCGAAGGGTGAGAATAGAAAGAAAGATTTTGCGTTTAGCTCTCCAGATGTCCGCACCTTCCTGGCGGGCAAAGAAGGCCAGGCTCCTAGCCGACGTGATGCTATTAGGGCAATGGAGAAAGCAGAAAGTCTTTTCCCAGCTCTGCGATGCGAACATACCCCTAACGATGGCCGCCAGACTATGCGCATTATTGCCAAGGTTGATGATTTAGATGGTTGCAATATTATAGAAAAAGGCGGTGAACGTAACAAATGGCAACGGTTCAAAATGACTGAGGTACTGCCCTTTATGAACCATAATATGAGTTGAAGAGATAAGTAGTGCACTGAAATTCACATAAAAAATATAAAATTATTATGTATATAATTATGCTTGATGCTTGCTTTAGTTGATCTGCTACTACCGTTTCGGTTTCGTTTCTATTATAATAGCAAGCAAATATTATTTCCTTGGACGGATAGATATCCTCTTCAGACCGTTGCCAAAGGAAACGAAATACACAATTTAAAAAAGTTTTTTATAGAACTTAAGATAATGATGATGACTCTCCTGCAAGGAAGATCAATAGCAGTAGGGCAAAAGAATCATATAGAACAGGCCATACTTACCATCCCGCTTTTATGTAATTCGTCTTTTCCTTTTGTGTAAAAATGGTCTACTGCTATCTTTTTCCGGCCAAACTACTTATCTTCGCCGGGCCAATAGACTTACTATGGCAGGAGTTCTTGAGCGAATAATCGGTCCTCAAGCCCAGAGGCGGTTGGTAAAGCGTTCCGAAAGGTCTCCCTGGGTGGATCCCAAGGTACTGGAGCTCCAGACGGCCATGGAGATCCTGGCCGAGGTCTTTGGCATTCAAATCTCGGAGGTGGAGGAGATGCTCCGGCAGCGTGGCGAGGTGGAGGTCCAATCATGCAGCGAGGAAAGTGCGCTTTGGCCGGAGAGTTTCTGTCTGGAGTGAATGCTTATTTCTCAGATTACGATATGACCTCTACATTTCTTCAATCTCTTTTTCGATCCTCTCAAATAGCTCAGGATATTTCTCCTTAAATGCGGCTTCCAGAGTTTCGCTCACTTCTTTGCTCATTGAGAACCTGGCTGTTGTGAGTTGCAAGTAGCGCAAAGTTGACATTACAAGAGTCGACCAGGTAGAGATCCTAGGGCTCTGTAGTCCCTCAGCAATGGCCTGTTCGAGAATTTCCTGGTCGACCGTTTCTATCATCTGCTTGTTCTTAATTACAGGAGAGCGTTGCCTGTTCTTGAGGCCTCTGACCCCAGATTTCTTTCGCTCTTTCTCCTTTTCACTTGGAGTAATTACTTCCGGTTTCTTACTAACTACTTCTGACTCATTAGTAATTACTTCCGGCTTCTTACTAACTACTTCTGACTCATTAGTAATTACTTCCGGCTTCTTACTAACTACTTCTGACTCATTAGTAATTACTTCCGGTTTCTTACTAATTACTTCTGACTCATTAGTAATTACTTCAGGCTTCTTACTAATTACTTCTGACTCATTAGTAATTACTTCAGGCTTCTTACTAACTACTTCTGACTCATTAGTAATTACTGATGAGCCGGGTGTCTCAGTGTCCGTCTCCTGATTTGAGAACAAGGCCCCAATTCCTTTGCCCAAGGCTTCTCTACGGGCCAAGCTGAAACACCTCCTCGGATAATTTTTTATAAGCTACAGCACCTGCGGATTCCGGATCGTATAGACATATGGGCTGGCCGTGGCTGGGGGCTTCGGCCAATTTGACACTTCTTGGTATTATGGTCTGGAAGACTTCGTCCTTGAAGAAGCCCCTCACCTGTTCCTCAACCTGCTTACTGAGGTTGGTCCTGGCGTCATACATGGTGAGCACAACGCGGCGCATTGGCTTGCTGCCCAATCTTGTCTCTACCATTTTTACGATCTTTATAAGCTGGCTCATCCCTTCCAGGGCGTAGAACTCCGCCTGCAATGGTATCAGAAGCAAGGAGCAGGGCGTGAGACTGTTTATAGTGAGCAGCCCCAGACTCGGAGGTGTGTCTATTATTACGTAATCATAGTCCTTTAGGGCGTCTAGTTTTTCTTTTAGAATCAGTTCCCTGGCGATCTGATTGGCGAGCTCCGGCTCCGCGCCGGACAGGTCGATGTTGCATGGTGCAATGAAGAGCCCAGGGATCTCTGTTGGCAGGGCGACCTCCTGGATAGGGGTCTCTTTTACCATCACGTCGTACATTTGATTCTTCAGATGCCATTTATCTATGCCTAGACCAGTGCTGGCTGCTCCCTGGGGGTCAAAGTCGATAAGTAGGACCTTTTTGCCTTTGAGAGCGAGGTATGCGGCAAGATTGATGGATGTTGTAGTTTTGCCACACCCTCCTTTATGATTGCAGACTGTAACCACCCTCATAGTAATTAGTAATTACTTCTTAGTAATAAGACTTTTGATGGATGTCTATTTAGTAATAATCGATAGCAAGGTGCTTAGTAACTAGTAATTAGTAATTACTAAGATGTAATTAGTAGTTAGTAATTACTAATGAGTTATGATTGAAGGTAGGTTTCAGAAGCACTTATAAAAAGGGGATAACTGGAGCTGTGATCCGGGCCAGGTGTGGCACTCCCGAGGCCGAAGCTCCGGGCACATGTGCACCAAGATCGTGCTGAATAGGCTGTCCACGACGTAGATTTATGCTACGGTGGCGCCTGCGTTGGTATAGCAACATGAAATAGCGAAGAGCCGAAATAATCCCGAGAATAGTATAATCGAAGTCCCGGGCCGGGCCAGCACCGAATCCACAGCGCCCTTTGCAGAGGGACCGATCACCGAAGTGATAGGTCTGACCCGCGCCCAAGATCTCGACTTTAATAAGCCGAGTGCGAGGCGGCACAGCACTGGAATCTCACACAGCGTCCCTTTTAAGGGAACCCTGGCATCGCCAGATGCGGGGCCTCGTGCTCGTCTCTGCATCAGCTTTGTGCCGCGTCCTGGGCCTCAGCGAGGATTCCGTCAAGGCTGACCAACGACATGCTGCGCCCGTTACGGCGTGCATCTTTATCGGTCGTTTGAACCTCAGCCCATTCGTTGCTTTCCGAATGCTGCTCTGAGACAGCACCTCTCAGGTTTTCAGAGCCTCAGGCGTATCTACGGTGGGATACGTCTATCGAACTCTTTAGCCTTAAGAGCTCAGCCGGTTAGCTTTGTCCTCGTTCCTGCAGCGCAAAACGCGGCAAATTATCCATATAATCATTATAGATACTTGTAGTTGGCGGTTGAGAGCCAGACCCATATGCTGAAGGCCGGAAGCCCTGGCAATCAAGGTTTAAAATCTGTTCTATGACACTTATTTATCAATTCTTCAAAATGCCATAGAACTGACACAGAGTTACTGAGCAGCGAGCCCATAATAGTTCCGAAATTAATGATTAAGTGAGAAAGCCGATAATGGCGAAAATGTGGAGAATTAAAGGTGCAATCCATCACCGACTTTCGACATATTATACGTATAACATTTATAAGATATATATCTTTCGACTTCAGCTCTACAAGCTAAATTATTTAATCTACCTGCAATTAGAATCACATATTCAGGCTTGTATTTTTATGTGCATCCTTCATCCGAGCCGAGCCCGTAAAATGCCCTGTAATCGAGGATCTCCTTGTCCGTGAGCTATTACTACCTCCAAGGTGGGAAAAGATGAATGTCTCTTTTCCAGTTGAAAAGAGACATCGATATATAGCACCTCTGCCAAATAGAACCTCAGATGGACTCGATTAAGTACCTAGATAGTATGGGAATAAGCTCACTGTTCTCTGTTGCAAAAGATAGAGACAGACTGATCCTCCTCTGCCTTTACGACCTGGGCTGCCGGGTGGGAGAGCTGGTCACTACCCGCGTCTCGGACATAGATTTTCATAACGGGTTCATCAGAATCCAGAGCACCAGAACGAAGACCCGTCACTTCCGGGCCGCCCGGGTGAGCCAGGGAACTTTGCAGGCCATTCAGGAGAGTCTGCAGCCCGGCCAGAAGTGGCTCTTCCCCGGCCGGAGCTCGGGACATCTGTGCACCAAGACGGTGCTGAGGACCATAGATCGCCTGGCAGAAGAGGCCGGGATCCAGGAGGTCTCGCCCAGGCAGAAGATCTCCAGGAGGAAGGTCACGCCCCATATTTTCAGGCACAGCCATGTGGTGAATGCGCTCATGGCCGGCGTGCCGGTGCCCATGATTCAGAAGCAGGTGGGGCACAAGAGGCTGTCCACGACGGAGATCTATGCCACCGTGGCGCCGGCGCTGGTGAAGGAGGCTTATGATCTGCATGGATTCGGGCCGGTGAATGCACGAATCTAAAAGCATATCGGTTAGAAGAGATGTGCGTATGACCTGCAAGTCTTCATGCCTATTTTCTCTTTTGGCTTGGGTGGTAACGAATCGCTTCTGGCAAACAACCCTTTCTAGGATACTATGGAATGATTTTACGACAATTGCCCGATATCGAATTACCGGCATCAATGAAAACGGAAAAGTGCTACAGAATCCGGGGCGCACCATCAGACCTTTCGAGGTCGAAAGCATATTTATAAAAATATCTTGTGACTAGATTTAGGTATTTGATGGGTATTTGATGAGTGCATATAACTTACATAGCATTAGCAAACCATTTGGCTAAATAACAGTTAAAATGATATGCTTAGTGCAGGTATCTACAATGGCAGAATAGATTAAAAAAGTGTGGTGGGTAATCCAGTCTCATACTCATCTCGAAGAAATTAAAAAACATGGAAAAGTTGCTGCTGTAACAACATCTCGTAATGGGAGTAAGCTTTACCATCATGAAAACGTGATGACAATGAATGAGGGCGATATCGTGATAAGTAACGCCCTTGGTGAGATAATCGCTGTAGGCCATCTTAAAAACGATCCTAAAGTCGACACTGAACACCTATGGGAGGGCGAAGACGCCAAGCAAAAACGCCCTGCTTATGTAGCAGACGCAGAATATTATAAACTGAAGTTCCACATTGCGACAAAGCAATTCCCAAATGAAACACAACAGCTAAATATACCAGGTGGACCGATTGATTCCGATTGTAATGTCAATCTGGGATACGCTTTTGCTTTAATTCACCTGATGTGAAATGCTTCCGGAAAATTTAAATCATTATAGATTACTATTAGCTTAAGGAGGTTATGCCTATGAACTTAAAAGTATTTTTGGCTGTATTTCTTTTAATGATAACGATAGCAGCAGCATCGTCTGCCCAATCTTTGAAGAATGAGAGCCTTAATTTCACGGTCAAAGCGTTAAATAATACCACAATTTTGGTTACATTTAACAATACAGGTGAAACACTAATAGTTCCTTTTCAAGCATTTTTAAATACATCAGGGACCAGTAAACGTCCACGTATCTGTTTCTGTATTCCAGGGGAAGACCGTTTAGGCTGTTGTTGTGGTTGGGCTAATCAAGGATGTGATTGGTGTAGGTCGCCTTGGTGTTGGTGAAGAAGATCAAATGATTAAGTTTATTAACGGTATAACGAAGGTGGAGGGGAAAAAATGATTAAATTAAATCCAGAGGAGCAACAAAAAGTTAAACAGGCAAATATTACCTTTGACGAATTCCTAAAGGTTAATGCGTTATGGTCAAAATTTATAGAAAAAAATAAACCCGCAACTTCTGAGGAATTGAAAGAGCTGAGGCAAATAAATAAAGGACTAAATGCTCTTATTGACAATATGTCAACTAGCGCACCTAATTTATTAGATATTTTGTCTAATCACAGCAATGAATTAGATGTAGCTTTTAAAGAGATCATTAGTGGACAAGAATTAAATAGCGAGCAGCGTGAACAATTGATAAGTCTTGTAGATCGTAGGGGAAATGGGAGTTTCAAGAATTTTGCCTTAAATTCGCTTGAACAGGTCATAAAAGAAATTTCTCAAGAAATTAAGTTATTAAATGAAGAACTGAATGATCTTGAGAAAGGTAAAACAATCCAGCCGAGTAAACTTCGAAAAGAATTCACTTGTGGTGTTTATGCAAGTATGGTCGCAGGTGGTTTGGTGAGTCTTAACCCCGTTGGATTTGGTCTCGCGGTTGCTGCCGTTGGTGCGGCAATATTGGATGGGTGTTAATGATCGCAACTCGAAACATCCTAGATACGTTTAGTTAACGATAGTACATGCAACCTGTAATCCATTACATCATTTTTTGATATGCTTTAAACAGCAAGATATTATTATAAGCGTTCATTCCACCTCAAAAACCCTGATGGTGCGCGATGGATTGTGGTCTTGCTTTTCGGTTTTATTGCTATCGAAAAATTGATATCAGCGAATTGTAAACCTAGATTTATCAAAAGTATAGGAATGGGTAGTTAGGTGAAAGAGGGTTTAGCTGATTTTAGGAGATTTGCAGAGGCGGTACGTGTAACCTGCATTTAGTTCTATGTCATTTTTTGAGATAAATTTCAAAATGACATGAAACTCTTTTAGTGCGAAAACAGTCATGTAAATTTTAAATAGTTAAACGTAGGTAATATCTAATTATGCCTTCAATTGGCACAGAGGGGACATTAACCTTAACGAGCATGGTCTATTCAAGTCTACTTCTTCTTAGCATATCGTCTTTGATCGGTGCTATCCTTATCTTCGTTTGCTTATGGCGATTAATACAATTATCTTTTTTCCAGACATAAGACAAATATATTTAAGTAGATGCGAATGAAGAACGCGATGCTGCAAATAGTTCTATGTCATTATGAAAAGACTTAAGTAAAATGCCATAGAACCATATCCCGTGCACAAAACAACCGCCGGTGAAAAGAGAAAGGCCCTCCAGAAGACCGCCCGCGATCTCTCTCGTGACGCCCGAGCCCTGCAGAAGGCCGCCGCCCGTGCACCCGCGGCCCGCCAGGAAGCGCAAAGGCTGCAAGGAGAGGCGGAGAAGGCCCTGGCAGAGGCCGAGGCCCTCAGGATCCAGGCCAGGCTGGAGGATCTGACTGTATGGCAGATGGAGAAGGTCAAGCAGAGCCGGAAGGGCTCCAAGACCTACAGCTACTGGATGGCATCCTGGCGCGAGGGCGGCAAGACGCGCAATGTGCACCTGGGAAGCAGCAGGAAGATGGATGCTGAGGCAGCCAGGCGGAAGGCCAGGGAGAAAAAGGCGGAGGCGCTGGGAATGCAGGGGCCTCCTGGCAGGACGGATTAACTAGACATCAGAGAACTTGTGGGATAGTCGAAACATTTTTTATGAATAGATCGCTGGAGAGATCCAGGAAGGAGGATAACGACCCAGACCCTCCAGCGTGGTGGGAAAAACATCAACCAGATTGATAATAATCACTTTAAAAAACTATAATAGACGTTCATTATATTTAGTCTTTTCTATTTGAGATCGTTCCGGGTCAAGGAAGTGCTTAAAGCAGTCCCATGTTCTCAAGCTGCATCCTGACGATCCGTGCGCCTTCTTCGCACTCCTCCGGCGATTTGCCGCCCGTGATCACCAGTTTGCCGGAGCTGAAGATGAGCACTACCACTTTGGGCACCTTGATCCTGTAGACCAGCCCAGGAAACCGCTCCGGCTCGTACTCGATGTTCTCCAGGCCCAAACCCAGTGCGACGGCGTTTAAGTTCAAGTCCGACTTCAGATCTGCGGAGGCCACAATATTCTGAACGTGGATCTCGGGCTCCAGATCGATCTTCTCGAAGCCTATAGACTTGAGCTTCTTGGCCAGGGTGGTTATGACCGTGCGAACATCCTCGACGTTCTTGGATCCGATTCATTTCGCAAATCTGGCCAGCGTCGCTTTCCTGCGTGTCCACTTCTGCGACTCACGCTGCAGATCTTCTTGCTCTATAGCTTGCCGGCCCGCCCTGCCAACCAAGTTGTCTCTGTTTTTCCTGGGACGCCCCATACTCATCCCCACCGAGAAGAAAAATACATCCTAATCGTATACTCTAATTTGATTTCTATATTTGAATTCAGAGCTATACACTTGCATTATGTTAGAAATGTTATATTATATAAATCTAATGGTTTGGTCTATCTTAGCGTTTTGATCCGGTTCCGTTTAACGATAACTTGGTTTTAAAGAAATTATTTATATGATTATGATATTTGTCAGAAGCGTAGGAGGAAGCATCATCAGAGAAGTTACTATCAAGGTCGCAGACAAAAAGGACTTGGAGTTCATGCTGGGCCTGGAGAGCTTGGGCATGAAGAGAACCGTGGCCTGCGTCATAACATTTCTCAAGGACCAGAACGAGAGATCTGCCAGGGATATCGAAACGGCTAAGGGCCTGAGGCAGCCGGAAGTCAGCATTGCCATGCAAATCCTGAGGGAAAGGAACTGGCTCACTGAGCATGAGATCAAGAGCAGTGGAAAAGGTAGACCCTTGAAAATCTATGCTTTGCGAGCGACCATCGATGAAATCATAAATTATTGCGAAGCTGAGAAGATCAGGGAATCTGCCAGGTTCTCTGAGACCATCCAGAGACTGAAGGAACTGGGCTCGGCATAAGCTCAGAAGGGGCTTTCCCCTTCGTAGATTTTTGCGCCCAGGCCTACCGCCTCCTCGACCGCCGCCAGGTCCTTCATCAGGAATATCCTATCGTTCGCAGCCTCCTTGAAGGCCACGGAGTTTTTCAGGATCTGCGCATACTTGGAGTGTTTGGGGAGCTGGACAACGTAGCCCTTCAGATCCTCCACCAGGTCGTAGTCGAAGCCGTTCTTCTCCAGGAGCTTGAGAGCATTGTTCCTCGCGCCGATGGACTTGAACTCGAAGCGGTATAGGTCTTTGCTGTAATAGTCCAGAAGCGCATTGAATAGCTCATGGTTATCGAAGAACTGCTTGAAGACCCAGAGCTTGCCGAGTTTGAAAAATGTGATGCTCTTGCGCCTCTCTATTACGTCGAAGGTATTGGCCTGCATGGGGAGCTCTCCTCGGCCCAATTATCACATTAATTCGCGATAAATCTATGGGTCACTGATTAGTACTATTACACCCCAGAAGCGAATCTTCGTGGACCAGTCTACAAAAGTACTGATCAATATTAAGCAAAATAGTTTCGATAGGATCTGTCCAGTATTATTGTCAGATCTATACGTAATCGTCTATATGATTCTTAAAGAGTGTATTATGTTCTATGAGATATCTGCTCGCAATCATGGCCGCTTGCATCCTGATGGCCTTCATGAACACGGCCTTAGCCATGGGCGAAGATATCTCAGATTTGGAGAAACTTATCTCAGGCAATGAAGATACGCGCATGAATGCCCAGGATCTGGCTTTCTTCCTTGCCACTCATAATTACAACGCTATGCCAAGGGATGGCTATGTGGAGCTGAATCTGAACTGCATAATCTACAAACTCATCCCCAACAGCGAAAAACCAGGATTATGTGACATAGAATACTGAACTGGCTATTTGGAGGGATATATGATGACATCAAAAAGAAGGACTAACGACTTAATTGTATCGCAAATTTTGAAACTATGCGTGCCTGGTGCGAGCAAAACAAGGGTTGTGTATCAGGCCAATCTGAACTTCTTGACGGTAAATCCATATTTAAATAATTTGATAAAAAATGAATGCATTGAGGCAGTGCATGAGGGCTCCAGGGTTGTCTATAAAACTACGCCAAAAGGGATGGATCTGAAAGAGAAATTTGAGCAGTTTCAGAGCGCGATAGGTGAGCTGTATGCATGTGTTTGAAGCCTGAGACCTATGGGGCGAGAGTGCTGGTATAATAGCAGTAACCAGCAGTTCTTGAGCTCAAATCCAAACCCACCTTCTTTTCTCCAACAGCTTACTTCATCAGGAATATCCTACGCCACTGCAAAAAGAATAGCAGGAGCCAGCCGTAAAGGGAGTACGAGGGGGAGGCTGCCTCCATTTGAACAGATAGTAGTAATAGTTAAAAAGGATCACCCGTGCGTAGCGAAAGTGATTTCAAGCATCTTCCGCTGCCTCTTCCTCCGATGGGATGCCGCGAAAGCCCGCCAGAAGTTCCCTAACCGAAAATCTTTCCTTAATCCTATACAAAAATAATAATCAATGTTAAGGATATGTGTCTCGATAGGATCTGTCTAGTATCCGGATCAGATCTAGACATAATCATCTATATGATCCTCAAAGAGTACATTGTACTCTATGAGAGGGAACACGAAATATCTGCTGGCAATCATGGCCGCTTGCATCCTAATGGCCTTCATGAACACGGCCTTCGCCATGAATGAAGATATTTCGGATTTGAAGAAACTTATCTCTGTCAACGAAGATATTCGCATGAATTCCCAGGACCTGGCCTTCTTCCTTGCTACCCATAATTACAGCGTCGTTCCGAAAGACGGCTATGTAAATGTGGATCTGGACGGCAAGATCTGTAGACTCGTTCCCAATGGCGATAAGCCGGGATTATGCGATACATCATTCTAGTTCAAGGAGCAGAATAATGAAGAGAAGCCGACAGGAAATAATCTCGCAAATACTGGAAATATGCATTAATGGAGCCAGTAAGACCAGAATTGTGTATCAGGCTAACCTCAACTTCAAAATGGTAAATCCCTACCTGGATCTCCTAATCAAAAATGATCTGATACAGGTCAACGAGGGACGTGCAATACTTTATGAAACGACTCCTAAGGGCATAGGGCTTCTGGGAAGCATTAAGCGAATCCACGACAAGCTACCTGACCTAACCTGAGCAGTATTAACAAGGCTCAAGATAGACTAACTAAGAGCAAGAGACCTCTTTTACGCCTCTCCTCCCGCTCTCAATTCTCCGCCCCATATCTACTCACCCAGGCAGAACGTCGCCGGCCACCGCCCCACCTCGCGCTCCTCTGGCCCGCTCCTCTCCTCCAGCCTGCTTCGAATCATCTCCTCCACCTCTCCTGGCCGGGCGTGGAAGACCTCCGCCAGGATCTCCTTGGCCGTTTCCAGCTCCATGGCCCTGATGCTTACCATCGGCCTGGGCTCGACCGGCCGGGCCTGCTGCCTCCAGGGCCACCTCATGAATATGCCTCCAGAGTTCTCTGGTTTTCCCTCGCCCGCGGGTGGGCTTTGGCCACCAGCCGTGGAGTTTCACGTGGGCCTTCCTCGAAGTAGAACACCCGGTCGGCATTCTGCACCAGGTCCTCGAAGAAAGGATCAATCCCCTGGGTGTAGAGCAGCACGGCGGCCTCTTTTGCGGCATCGCTCAGAGCATGGGAGACGTACTCAGTCATCTCTCGAGCGTCCTCGTAGAGGAGAGGGTCATGCTCAATGAGAATCAGCGAATGGTGGGCCTCCTCCAGGATGGTCATGAGCTGGAAGACGGTAAATCCCCGGCGGATTTCCAGGGCCTCAAACCTGCGGTCCAGCCTGGAAAGGATGGCTGAGGAGTTGCCGGTGACGTAGAGCACCTTGAACCGTTGCAGATTTAGGTTGCGATTCAGGGCCTGTATGAACATCTCCCTGGGAGCCGTCAGGGCATTGAAGGACCGGGACCGGAGGGAGACCGTGGGAAGAAGCTCGAAGTCCATGCTTAAAGACTGGAGCTGCGGGGATATGAGGGCGAGCCGGGAGCGGGGCGAAAGTGTATATGAATGCAGCTTCAAAGATCTGGATTTAAGAGATACACAATGACGATTCTCGTGGGCTGCAGCGGCTGGTCTTATGATGATTGGGTGGGGAAATTCTACCCACTGGAGCTGGCCAAGAGGAAGGGCGATTTGTTCTCTTACTATGCCCAATTCTTCAACACCGTGGAGATCAACAGCACCTTCTACCGGCCGCCAGGCGAGTTGCAGGTCCAGTCCTGGATAAAGAAGGCCAGGGATTTGAAGGGCTTTGAGTACTCCGTGAAAGTGCCCCAGCTCGTCACTCACAAGGCGCTCGTGGAGGGAGATCAAATAATCTATCTGATCCGGTCCCTTTCTTCTTCAAGTTGTTTATGTCGTTTTTCAATCATTTTGGTAATTTCAAAACGAGTGTGCAATAGCGAGATGTTTTTCTCAACATTTCCATTTATTATAATGCTGAACTGATCTTTATTAAAAATATCGATATATTGACAAACTTGACTATATAAACTGGTTCTACCATGAATTCTCTCTAGATCTGAACGAATTTGATCCCAGTCCTGTTTATATTTTGTCTTTAGACGATCTTCTGTTGGTACTGCTTTGATAAAAAGTCTTCCTCCTAGCTGGGGTATTATTTTATTTTTAAATAAATTTAGATTTTTGCAATCAATTTTTGCTCCTAATTCGGTAAAATCCTTAATTTCCTTGCCGGGAGGAAGCTTCACCAATTCTTCTGAAATAAGCTCGCACAAAATTTCTCGAACTTTTCGTACTTCTCTTCCGCTTTCTGCAATTATTTCTAGGTATCTATTCAAAATATCGCGAACATCCCTCGATGCTAAATATTTTTTCCCTTCAACTTCCCTCCAAAAATTTGAGATTTCTTTTTCTTTCTCAAGATCGTTGGGATCAACATGAATCGGCTCTAAAGTTTCTAAGTCTCTCCTATATGAATACAAGAAGCTAATAAAATCCATCTCTTGATTTAAGTCTTGTTTTCTAACTTCTATACTACCGACATTAACCGGTCCTCTAAATATACCTGAGAACAGAGGACCTTGGACATTTCCAGTGATATTGGTCTGTGGACCATGAATCGTCTGGCTACGTTGATCGAATACACCGCACCAAGCCCCAGGCGCCGGTTCGATCTCCGGCTCCTGGTTGAAGGGCAAGCTTTTAGGTTGCGTCTCGCCACCTGCATAATAAGCCAGAACAAAGTTATCTGCCTGCTCGTAGTTAAGGATAGGATGCTGGCGGTCCTTTGTGCGTCTTGGCACCATTTCCCGGGCGTGAAGGGCCAGATCGGTCACTCTGACGAAACCATCATTCTGGGAGGCACCTATGCCGCATAACGCTTCTATCAAAGCCAAAGTGAACGCGCTGTAGGGCTTGCCCGCAAAAGAGAACTCCCCAGCCTTAGAAGAGGCAATGACCGCTCGCCCTAGCCCCTGAGCCATGAGGCATTGGGCTTCCGGCGGCATGGGCGCTTTGGCCAGCTGTAGCCCCGCGGCCTTCAGATCGGTTAATCCTCCGGCGTGGCAACAGTCCAGCAAGAGCAGCAGCTTTTTAGCCTTGATTGCTTTGAGTTTCTCTGCGAGTTCCGTTCCGCTAACGGTGGTTTCATTTAATTGCTCGATATTATAGCCATATGGCATCAGGAAATAGGCTTCGCCCATAGAAGACTTGACATGGTAGCCGTGGCCGGAGAAGTAGATCAAAACGGTCGATTTCTCATTAGCCCTTTTGGCCAGCTTATCCAAGCCAGCCAGTATGCCTGATCGATCGGCAGCCTCGCCTGTGAGAAGCGTTACTTGTTCCGGCTGATAAGCGCAGCGACCTGTATCATTCAAGATATCAGCCAGGCCACGAGCATCATTAACGGTATCTTGCAGGTCCGCGCCCACGCCGATAAGCAGAGCATGACCTGATTCGAAGAATTTCGACATTTATAGACCCAAGTTGTTTCAAATGCATTTATTTCTTTTCAAACCTGCTCAAATATTCATATTTAGCATCCTATTCTGCATCCGCATGGCCGAGATCTTGCTCGAATTCGAGGCATACTTGCATCTGATCTGTAGCACGCTTGAGATCTGCCACCATATCGAAGGCAAGATCCAGATTCAAGAGGAATTTGCCTCACCACTCCGGTAACCAGCTCTCGCGAGTCGCCAGAGCCTGTTTGTAGTACTCGATGACCTTGAGCGTCGCCTAGATCCGGGATGAACATCCCAGAATTCCTTGGGCGCTGACTTCCCAACTACGAACTCTTATTTACCAGGCAATCGCAAGTAGCTACTAACTGAACTTATTACAATCCTCTATAGGGTGGCTTAGGTCATACCCAAGTTACTTGCCTATTTTTTTATTCCTTTTATCATTAATCTTCGAAGACACACCCAATACTCATTAATTTGACTCAGTTTTCCGCGTGTTTTTATCTAGATTCCTATAGGCAATACATAATGATGCCAGGAATTCTCTTTCATTCCTGCAGGCAATATTATCTAGACAGCCGAATAGACCTGGTTCTATCATTGTGACTTGTCCATTACTCGAAAAGCAATCTGCAATTGCGAAGCTAAGACTTATTCCTGCCCCCCATTCGTGTATGTCGCGACAGGCAGATTGCACTGATTGGATGTGGGCACGATGGATATCTAGACTATTGTAGCGAGGCGAGTGCCTCCATAAATGACCCATTTGGCCCGATATTTTTAGTTCCCGGATTAGGGAGCAATAGTGCTCTGCCAAACGAACCATGACCTGACGTGTTGGCTTGAGTCGTTTTCGTGCGTATATATGCACTAGAGCATGGCTTACCTGGTAGAAACTATCGGGACGTGTTAATAGACCATAGTCTAATAGCTCTCCCAGATATCTGTCTGCTTCCATTGGCTCAACTTCTAAGGCAGATGCTATAGGTTTGGAATCAAACGGTTGCATCGCCATCATCCCTAATACTCCTAAAGCGGTTCGGGACTGGTCACCTACTTGAGCGAGACTTTTCTCCATTAACAAAGGAATACTCTCATGCTGGCATTTCCCTAGATCCAAAGCAGATAGGGGCGAGGCTTCTAGCCAGGCGAGGAAATCTGTCGCACGCTGACTCCGCTGAGCAATATAGCGCCCTGCCAGAAATATGGCTAGAGGTAGGCCGCCCAGAAGCTCACAGATCTTCCGAATAATTACTTCTTCAGCATCAGCTCTCTCACGGCCACAAGCCTTTAGAAGTTTCATCGCTTGGTTTAAAGGCAGGGGCGGAAGATCTTTCCAATCTAATGGGGCATCGCGATGGCGTCTGGTAGTGATGAGGACCCCGCAGCTTCCGGCAACCGATAGAACTTCTTCCAGATGATCGGCGGCCTCGGCCCCATCGAGGATAATCATGGCACGTCGGTTAGCCAAGGCCCGTCGAGCAGCTTCGATGGGATTGGGGCGCAACTTTTCTCGAAAAGCGCAAGCGATGGCCTCCAAAGCTATTGCTGCCTGTGGGTAGCCATAGAAAGAATGAAAGACGATTCCATCAGGGAAACGTTCAGGTGGATCATTACCCGGAGCTAACCTCCAGGTAGTCTCAGCGGCCAGGGCAGTCTTGCCGATGCCACCTGGCCCACAAATGGTAATAATCCGGCCAGGCTGTAGGTTTTCCAGCAGATAGGCCAGTTCTTTTTCTCGACCAATGAAGTGCAGGGGGCGGGGCGGCTTCTGAAGTGGGATACGAGGAAGGGGAGATTCGTATATGGTGGTTGCTCCTGAATATATGGGGCCATGAGTCTCGCCAATATTGGTCTGTGGACCTTTCACCGACTGGCCTTGTTGATCGATATTAAAGCTATTCGACATGCTTTGTTTCCTTCTTCTGCATAACCGATATCAACGCCTCCTAGAAATTACTAGTTAGCGTGCCGAGTTTTCTGAAAATTTCTAGCCCTGTATCCACACTCACTCACTCTTCAATTATAGATAAATACTTTCTACCAGTCAGCCATTCCTCGTCAATATCCATTAGGATGGTAAAACGCCAAGCCTGAGGAGCGCTCATTCATTCGGAAATGCACAGACTACTCGATTTCTCCTCTTGAATTCCTTGCGGATCCGTTCCAGTTCGTTGGTGGTTCTAATCCTCTTCCAATGCTTCTTGGGAATGCCCTGTGGTTTCAGATGTCCTGGCTAAACCTGTCAATTGTATCAGACGACTTTGGGAGTGATGAAGTAGTTGCCACAGATGAAGAGGATCTTGTAGCGCTGCAATTCCAGGTGGCTGTTGAGGGCGCCGGTCAGCATCTCCACGGGGGCGATGAGGACGCGGAAGGTTTCGGGGAGCAGGGAGACGATTGGGTAGAAAAAGTAGCTGGCCCCAAGAAATTATTTGTAGTGGCCTAGAAGTGGAGCGTCAAACATTTCCGCCATTGAATTCATGAATTGAACAACTAACGAACACGTTCGTCGCCTCAACCTGATAATGGCTAATCAATATGCTCCCAAGAGCTCAACGTCTCGTCCGATGGTAGGAAGGTTATAAGCATGGCATTGGAAAAAAGCAAAGTGAAGAAAGTCCTGAGCTACCGATGGGCGGTGTTCGGGATCCTGGCCTTCGCTTACTTCTTTGTATACTTCCACAGGGTGTCCTCTGCGGTCGTGTCTACCGACCTGCAGATCACCTTCGGAGTGAGCACGGCTGCCTCCATCGCACTTTTGAGCTCTGTGTATTTCTACGCCTACACTGTCATGCAGTTGCCGTCTGGATTATTGACCGACAACTGGGGACCACGCAAAACGGTCAGCCTCTTCACGCTTGTAGCCGCGGCCGGCGCGATTCTAACCGGGATCGCATCTACTTTCGAGACGGTCATCGCAGGACGGTTGTTGATCGGCATAGGCGTGGCCATGGTTTACATCCCCACCATGAAGATCCTGGCCGTCTGGTACCGCAAGAATGAGTTCGCTTCTCTTTCCGGTATCCTGCTGGCGGTGGGCAACATCGGAGCCCTGAGCGCCGCTGGCCCTTTGGCCTTGATGTCCGACGCCCTGGGCTGGCAGCAGGTCTTCATCATACTTGGCATGATCACGCTCGTCCTGGCGGCTTTAGCCTGGATGATCACTCGGGACCGTCCCTCGGACATGAACCTTCCCAGTATCCAGGAGATCGAGGCCGAGGAGAAAGGTGAGCCAATAACTGAGGTCAAGACGATGGAGAAGATTTCCATGGGCAGAGCGCTCAAGATGACCTTCGGGGCAGGCATGAAGTTCTGGCCCCTGGCCATATGGTTCTTCTTCATGTACGGCAGCATGATGGTCTATCAAGGACTGTGGGCGGGACCGTTTTTCCATGATATCCTGGGATGGGACAGGCCCACCTACGGGCTGGTGCTAACCTTCATCGGGATAGGCATGATCTTGGGCTGCCCTACTGCCGGGTACATCTCCGACAAGATTCTAAAGTCCCGCAAGAAGGTGCTCATAATAGGGACCGTGGTGTATACGATCATCTGGGCGATAATATGGATGACCGCTGGGCATATCACCAGTATTGAGACCTATATGGCGATAAACTTCGCCTTCGGCTTCTTCGGCGGGTTCTTCGTGGTGAGCTATGCTCAGATCAAGGAGCTGTTCCCCATAAGCATTGTGGGGACGAGCACCGCGGCTCTCAACATATTTCCCTTCGCCGGCGGGGCCATACTGCAGCAGGCCTCCGGCCTGATGCTGGCCACCAGGTCCCTGGAATCCTACCAGGGCTTATGGCTGCTCATGCTGATATGCATGATTATCGCTACGGTGGCGGCCTTGCTGTCCAAGGAGAAGGAGCCAGACAAAGGCTAATGGCTATTAGATTTTGTCATCTAGGTAGAGAAGCAGTATGCGGGTAATTCTCCATGTCGATTTGGATGCCTTCTTTCCTTCCGTAGAAGTTCGAGAGCACCCAGAATTGAAGGGCAAGCCGGTAATTGTTGGAGCAGATCCAAAAGAAGGCAAAGGCAGAGGCGTCGTTAGCAGCGCCTCTTACGAAGCCAGGAAGTTCGGCATCAGATCAGCCATGCCGATATCCAGAGCCTGGAAGCTGTGCCCGGATGGCGTTTATCTGAGACCCCATTTCGACCTCTATATCCCGGCATCCAATAGCATAATGAAAATTCTCAAGATCCATGCCGATAAATTTGAGCAAGGCGGGATAGATGAAGCATACCTCGACATATCGAGCCAGGTAAAGGACTTCGACGAGGCAAGCGAATTTGCCGGGAAATTGATGGAAGAGGTCCTGGATAAGGAGAAATTGACGTGCTCCATTGGTGTCGCGCCCAATAAGATGCTTGCCAAGATCGGTTCCGATTACAAGAAACCTTACGGTCTGACCGTAATTAGAGAAGAGGACGCAAAGGATTTCCTCTCGCCTTTAAAAGTCAGAAAGATACCGGGAGTGGGGCCTAAGACCGAGAGAAGGCTGAAAGACCTCAAAATCGAGACCATAGGCGATCTGGCCGCCATAAATCCGGAGCAATTAACTCGACTCTTTGGCGTTTGGGGTAGCAGGCTTCATGAATACGCCAGTGGCATCGATTACAGTGAAGTCATAGAAGGATATGAGACAAAATCGATCGGAAGGGAAGTGACCTTCGAGAAGGATGTGGACGATGGAGGCCAAATTCTTGGGATCCTGGATGAATTGGCGGAAGAGATACACAAAGAACTGATCGAGAATGGATTTCGCTTTAAAACCATCACCATTAAAATCAGGTACGAGCATTTCGATACCTATACTCGCGCCAGGTCTCTGTCTTTTCCGACGAATGACCTGGATATTCTCAGGAATAATGCCAGGAGATTGATTGATGCCTTCTTGAGGGGCAAAAAGAAGATCAGATTGATCGGGCTAAGAGTCTCAACTCTGATGCACAAAAATTAGGCTAATAGACCATGAAGCTTACCTTTGATAAAGGCACAATTCAGATTCAAGGAGATGTCCGGGTTCCGAATTCTACCTGGGATGAGCGCTCCAAAACCTACCGAGCAATGGCTCTGTATTACAGGGATATCATCGATTTCTTGAAGGCATCCGGCTTTGAATTCAGAGATGACGTTCTCAATCTCCTGCCCTGTCCCGAACTGCAAAGCATGGTTGTATTGAGGGATTATCAGAACCAGGCCCTGGATGCATGGATAGCTAACGGCAATCGTGGCATAATCGTTCTTCCCACAGGAAGCGGCAAAACACTTGTCGGAATAAAAGCCATATCCTTGCTGAACACCCCGACAATAGTAATCGCTCCTACCCTCGATCTGGTGGATCAGTGGCGCACCAGGCTGAAGAAAGAGTTCAAGACAGAGGTCGGGGTATTGGGTGGAGGTGAATGGGACATAAGAGCCATAACCGTATCCACCTATGACTCCGCATACATTCACGCCGATAAGCTCGGGAATAAGTTTGGTTTGATAATCTTTGATGAGGTCCACCATCTCCCTGCTGCAGGATACAGGAACATAGCTGAGATGTTTGCCTCTCCTTATCGGATGGGCTTGACGGCTACCCTGGAGCGAGAGGATGGTCTTCATGCTGAGCTTAACCGGCTCGTAGGTGGGAAGGTCTTCGAAAAGAGAGTAAAAGAGCTTACAGGAACCCATCTATCACCTTTCCGGGTTGAGAAGATCACAGTTGGGCTAACCGAAGAAGAGAAAGTGGAATATGAGAAAAACCAAAAAATTTTCTCAGACTATCTCGCCAAAATCAAACTCACCATCAGAAGCCCAGCCGACTTTCAGAAGCTGGTTATGAGGAGCGGAAGAGATCCTGGAGCCAGAAGGGCACTCCTTGCCAGGAATAAGGCCAGGGACGTAGCCTACAACAGCATATCGAAGACACGGAAACTCGCCGAGATCCTGAAAAAGCATAAAGAGAGTAAGATATTCATCTTCACCGAGCATAATAAGCTGGTCCACCGAATCTCAAGGCAATTCCTGATACCCTCGATAACCTATAGAACAACAACCAGAGAACGAAGTGAGACTCTGGACAGGTTCCGCTCAGGCGTTTACCGGGCAGTTGTCACCTCCAAGGTCCTGGATGAGGGCATAGATGTTCCAGATGCTGATGTGGGCATTATTCTGAGCGGGACCGGAAGCGAGAGGGCTTTTATCCAGAGGCTGGGCAGGATTCTTCGCAAGAAAGAAGGAAAGGAAGCAGTGCTATACGAGATCGTATCCGCTGAAACAAGTGAGGTCAACACTGCAAGAAGAAGAAAAAGACCATTGAAGCAATAGGATAAAAAAGAATGCTTACCAGCGACCTGCTTGTTACGAAGATTTCTAAGGGAAAGATAGAGCCTATTTATGCTCTTCTGGATCAGGATAACCTGGAGATTGCCCGCTCGGTTATTGGAGTTTTTCAGGAGCATGTGGGCAGGACATACGATGAGCTTATCGAAGAGCTGGAGGGCATTGAAGATATCAACTACCGCTTGATCAGGGGACTGGCCCAGATACTGGAGAGGAGGTGCTTAATCGATGCTGATGCTGTTGTCGATTCAATTGCTGCCAGGAAGATGGTCTTTGAGGAATCCAGGGGATTTATTACCAGCAAGAACGAGAGGGAGAGGGTTCTCGATAAGATTGCCAGGAAGCTATCGATCGAGCCTGATGACCTGGAAAAGGCTCTTTGGGCTGACCAGGAAGGAAACCTCGTCATAAAAGAGTTTCAGACCATTGCTCCAGAGGACCTGCTCAGGCATTATAATCTATCTCTGGCTCAGACTCTACTGTTCAGGGCTACGGGAATGGAGATTCAGATAGAGGATAACTACCAGCCAGTGTTCAGGAAGATCAAGCAGCTGGGCCTCATCTACTCCATACAAGATGGCAAGATATCCCTGGAAGGACCTCTTTCCCTGTTCAAGCTCACCGAAAAATATGGCTCAGCCTTCGCAAGACTGCTGCCTACCATAATGGAGTCCACCAGATGGAGTTTGAGGGCCAGCATCTCCCGGAAGACATTCCAGGGAAAGAGGATCTATGATTTCACTCTGGACCATACCAGGAGAGCTATTTTCGGCACTGAGTTGGAAACGGCGGAGATAGCCTTCGATAGTGCCATTGAGAAGGAATTCTATCTGCTCGGCTTCAAGGACTGGGTAGTCAAGAGAGAGCCGGCTGTATTGAAAGCCGGCCAGTATGCCTTCATTCCAGACTTTTCCCTGGAGCGAAACGGCACCAGGATATACGTTGAGATCATCGGCTTCTGGACACCGGAATATCTCAAGCATAAGATTCAGAAGCTGAATGATCTACAGGAAAAAGAAAGCATGATCCTCCTTGTGAACAGAAACCTGGCATGCACGGGTTCAGAATTCCAGGCAGACAACCTCCTTTTCTATGATAGAAAAATTCCGCATCTGGCGATAATCAAGATTCTGAGGAGATATGAGAAAAAGCAGCAGGCGGAAGAGATTGCAAAGCTGAAGGATATGGATATTTCATTTGGCAGCGACGTAAGTGTCATCCACCTCGATGATGTTGCCAAGAGATACGGCGTTAGTATAGAGGCTCTCAAAGAAGTGATCAAGGGCCAGAAAAATCCCGACTATTCACTACTGGGAGAGCAGCTTGTAAGCAACCAGGTCCTCGAAACAATCCAGGGCGAATTGATTGGTGTGATGAAGCATAGTGATGCCCTCAAGATCTTCGGGGGATATGGAATAAAAGCTTACAGCCAGGCACTCAACTTGCTTGGGTATAAGGTAAAATGGAGCGGACTGGACCCAGAAAATGCAGAAATCGTTAAGATATGAGTTGAGATGCCAGGCAGAAGGCCAGGGGGATGAAGGCGGAGGCGATTCATGCTAATTGAACTGACCAGAGGCAAACACGCTATTGTTGATGTGACTGATGCGGATCTGGATCGATGGGGTGGAACCTAAGACGCAAAAGCACCTTATCTCTTGAGGTTGCTTATTATGCTATCATGATAAATTCGACCTTTTTCAGGTGAAAATGTCCCCATCTCTACCTGATGATTCATTTCATCCTCAACAGCTTTTTTTACTTCCTCATAACTATATCCCGATGCCTGCATATCCAGGTACATTCTTAGATCTCTCATAGCCAAAGAAATGTATGCGCTATCCATAGCTTTAGTAAGTTTATTATTAGTCATAATATATATCGCAAGCTGTGGAAGAGAAAAACCAAAAGCTGCATAAAAAAGAGAGGAGTATCCTATGCTTTCTGGGAAAATAAGTACTATAATAGCAAATAGAGCAGAAATTAGCCAGATGGCTAAGTAACATAAATAATTTTTTTCATCTTTTGCAAATAAAACTTCCCTATTTATTCTTAAATTGAGTACAAGATTTGCCACTAACCCTAAACCAAATAAAATTACTTTTACTAAGTATTGATTATCGAGGGATGCAAAGTCCATTTCCAGCTCTCGCTCATGATTTATAGCCTAGTAGTTCAATTGCATGTATGCCAAGGTCCGTAAGTATTATCTCATCATTTTTTCTTTCCAAAAACTGATTTTCCATTAGAGCATTGATAGCTTTGTCGACAATCTCCTCTCCTCTAAGCGGCTTTTCTTGTTCTGTGTCAATACCTGATTTAAAATCCTCATGGATTCCTGATTTTATATTCTTTAGATTTGCTTTAAAATCAGGACGGCTTGAAAGATACTTAAACACCGCAAAAACAGTTGAGAGGGCAGTTTTCATTGCAGATTCTTGGATTTTTGAAAGGATACCAAAATCTTTAGGCGTATATGTCATTTATCAATTCCTCGTCGGTGATTAAACTCTAACATAGCATTATACCAATTTGTGAATGCTGAGTTTGCTGGATTTTCGATATGCAAATAATAAGCTATTTCTGCAATTTGCCTATTTAAAAAAATATAATAAGCCCTGCGAGATATCCTATGACGTAAAACATCAAGTCTTGATATTTCTCGCGTTGCATCTTCTAGTTTCTTGACTGCTTCAGGATTGTCATTAGGATCTTCGGGATATAGTTCACGCTTACGAAGATCTTTAAGGTTTTCAGCAGTTTTATGAGCGATTTTATGAGCGATTTTGGGATTGTTTGAGCTTTTTTCTATTTCAATTCTTTCTGCTTGTAACCAATCCCCTAGAGCGCAGTCCTTTACATACATAAAACCACTTGGCTATTCACGTTATAATTTAATTTTGTTATCTCGCTAAACCATTTAAGCCTTTGGGTGTTTTCGCCGATTTGTAGAGTCCTGAAATTATTTCACCTCTCATCTAAGCTTGGACGCTTAGTCCAAGATATGAAATTGAATAAGACGAAGGTTCGCTATATCCTTCGTCAAAACCGCAAGCATATGCCTACAAAAGAAATCGCGCGTGACCTTAAAGTGTCTCAGCGCAGAGTTGAACAAATCATCAAGCAATACAAAGAAACGGGGCAGGAACCGGTCTTGGGCGAAAAAGTTGGTCGCCCTTCAAAACCCCATGACAGGAATGAAGCGGAAATCGTCCGGAAAGCTCACGCTCGCTATCCAGCCACCTCTGTATCATCTCCTCCACCTCGCCGGGCCGGGCGTGGAAGACCTCCGCCAGGATATCCTTGGCGGTCTCCAGCTCCATGGCAATCGTGCTGACCGCCCGCCTGCGCTCGACAGGCCTGGCCTCGCGCCTCCAGGGCCACCTCATGAGTATGCCTCCAGAGTAGCCTGCGCTCCCGGCATCCTCGCCTCGGCCTTCCTGCCTTTGGCCGGAGCCTGCTCGCCGTAGATGCAGAACACCCGGTCGGCCAGCTCAGTCATCTTCTGCAGGTGAGGGTCCAGCGCCGGCGCGTAGAGCAGGACCGTCGCCTCCCTAGAGGTCTGCCTGAGGGCCTGGGCCAGGTACTCTACCATCTCCCCGGCATCCTCGTAGAGCAATGGGTCATGCTCCACGATCAGGAAGTTGTGGTGGTTCTCCTCCAGTAATTAATATAAGTACAGTACTTGCCCGAAATTATTTCGCCTCTCATCTATGAAAAGACATAAGTACAGTACACAGAGCTTTTAAGAAATAATTTAGAAAAAAGATTGAATTACAGACTCGATTTCTAATATCAAAAAATTCCAATTTTCAATTTCTTACCTAAACTCCGGCCTTTGCAGTAACCATTTTTCGTATTGAACTCTTCCGTCAACGTACTTACCGAAGGGTTTATATACTATTATGGTTATTACTCTTAGCTATGACATATCTGGTCAAGCAGAAGATTCGCGGACATACTTACGTTTACGAAGCCGAAAATTTTTGGGACCCTGAAAAGAAGCAATCCAGGCAAAAACGCAATTATCTTGGCGTATGGGATGAGACTTCAGGAAAGCTCATTCCAAAGGTCGCCGAACGTGATGTCAAGACGACTAAATCA
>Ga0351899_1036_pt1 | contig 46291 bp, 36 predicted proteins | sample BONcelHT113001C6_FD_206833 | JGI IMG/M metagenome (GOLD analysis project Ga0351899, IMG submission 206833) | Enriched cells from coal bed in the Powder River Basin, Montana, United States - BONCAT cells T11 rep1 HSBNCT.T11.300.1.C6 ... | reverse complement strand
TCGCCATCTCTGCTTCTTCGATGGTAAGCCCCATGGTCTGTGATATTTCTTCTGTTGACATATCTCCAAAGCCTTTTATTGAAAATCCTTCATTTCTCAGTTTTATAAGCGCTTCCCTCAATTTTAAATAGTTCGCTCCCAGCGTGATCACGTCATATTGGTTATTTAACACCCCGTGATGGGCAGGAATAATAACGTTTGACCCAAAATAGCCAGTCGGTATAAAAATCCCACTCCCATTTTCAGAAATAAATGGATGGTCGTTATTGAGCTTCGCCCTGTAAAATTCTATTTCAGATCTCGTCTTGCTTGAACAAATAACGAGAGGTATTTTGTATTTCTCGATGAGGGTAAGAGCAGGCAGGGCACTATCGTAAGAGTAAACCTCGTTCAAAAGGGTTCCGTCAAGGTCTGTAAAAATGATAGCGTTTCCTGTCATTTGTAGTTCTCCTTGCAAGTGCGTCATGCGTCTCTACCAGAAACCTGACTTTTCTTTAACTGATGCGTACTTTATATGTGTATCATAATTATCGTGTAATGTAACCTTATTTTTATATTAAAAAGGACACTTAATTTAATTTATATAGTTACAAATAATGTTGACAAATGACTACATAGTCTCTTATAGTTTAATATGTCTTCGCTAGGAGGAGTAAAACATGAAGATTGTCGGAATAAGGGATCTCAAAGAAAATTTAAGCGCCTATATCGACGAAGTGCAGGCGGGAGAGAGTATTCTTGTCACCGATCGGGGTAAAGAGGCTGCAATACTTAGCCCTATTTCCAGTGAGTACCGACTGGTGAGATTTCTTGAAACATCAGGGAAGGTGCGGTGGGCAGGAGGAAAACCCTTGGGCTTCAGCAAGGAGATTGTCGTCGCAGATAAACCCCTCTCGTCAACCATACTGGAGGAGAGAGAATGATTCTGTATCTGGGAGCGAGCAGCCTGATCAAATTATATGTGCAAGAGACGGGTTCGGAGTTTGTCAGGGCCTGGGTTCGATCAGCAGAATTCGTCGCTACCTGCCGTATTGCGTATACCGAGGTGATAAGCGCTCTGAGTATTCGTTACAGGAAGGGAGATTTTTCAAAAGACGATTATGATCTTGTAGCAAATGCATTTATTAAAGACTGGGAAAACTACGTCAAGGTTGATTTCGACGATCTCGAAGCAGGTAACTTGTCTATGAAATATGATCTACCCCGTATGAGCGCTATCCATTTGTCTGCGGCAAGACTGATTGTAGGGAAAAATATGAAGTATAAGTCGATATCTCGTTCGGGAAGTAATGGTAAGCCAGAAACTGCCGTATTTTTTTCATCTGCTGACCCTTTGCTTTGCCAGGCTGCCCAGAACGAAGGGCTCACAGTGCTGTATTTTGGATAATCAAAGATAAAGGAGGTTAACGATGTCCGATTTTTATCAGACCGGAGTGGTAGCAACTTTTCATCGGCTTGGCGCTGATAATCAAGCTTCAATTGAGACCAAGCTTGAGCAGTATGCAGGGGAACGCCCCATAGCGTTGGTGCTGCCATCATTATACAGCGAACTCCAGGGCCAGGCTCTCCGAAATATTGTTGATGAATTGAAAAAGGTCTCGTACATAAAAGAGGTTGTTGTTACTCTCGGGCCGGCATCAGAAAAGGAATTCAAAGAGGCAAAATCATTCTTTTCCGTGTTGCCTCAGAAAACAAGGGTGATCTGGAATAACGGAAAGCGTATGAAAAAAATCTACAAAGCCATAGAATCTGAGGATCTACCCACAGGCCTTGAAGGAAAAGGTAGATCAGCATGGATGTCCTATGGATATGTATTATCCCAACATCAGTTTAGCGCCATTGCACTTCATGACTGTGATATCGTCACGTACAGCAAAGACTTGCTTACCCGCCTTTGCTATCCTGTCACGAACCCAAGCATGGACTATGATTTTTGTAAGGGATTCTACACGCGGGTAACGGACAAGATGCATGGGAGGGCAACAAGGCTCCTTGTCACACCGCTCATACGAGCCCTCCAAAAAATTCTAGGTTACCATCCGTTCCTGGTTTTCTTTGACAGCTTCCGGTATATCCTTGCCGGTGAGTTTTCCATGGATGTGAACCTTGCAAGAATCAACAGGATTCCCGGGGACTGGGGTCTGGAGGTAGGAACCCTCGCGGAAGTCTACAGGAATACCTCCATAAACAGGGTTTGCCAGGTTGATATTGCGAACAACTACGAACATAAACACCAGGCTCTTTCACCTGAAGACGCGTCAAAAGGCCTGCACAAAATGTCTGTTGATATATGTAAATCAATGTTTAGAACCCTTGCATCAGAGGGCGTTATTTTTTCCGATGGTTTTTTTAAAACTCTGATGGCAACATATGTGAGGACTGCCCAGGATATGTTGAAAAGATATGAAGATGATGCCTCTGTTAATGGACTATTGTTTGACAGGCACGAGGAGAGTCTTGCAGTCGAAACTTTTACACAGGGATTAAAAAAAGCCTCAGAACTCATCGTAAAGGACCCCCTCGGTGCACCGCTTATTGCCAGTTGGGATAGAGTTACCGCCGCAATACCCGGCATACTCGATACAATAAGGGAGTCTGTTGAAGTCGACAACAGTTGAGAGGGAGGGGTTGCTGCAATGCAAGAAAAGAACAATATTATATCATGGAGCTTGGAATGATAAAGATATTAGACACTCTTCGCAAAAGGACACAGCTTTTATCGTTCGGAATTGTTTTCGACTCAACAAATCGTTTAGGTGTTTCCGTCGAGGTGCACGAACCGTCCATATCGCCTGACGAATTTAGCCGTTTGTGGTCTGCCTATCACATGAAGGTCCTTGAGAGCCTCAGTTACCCGACAAATGTTGACGCCCTTTTAGCATCGGCAATTCTTAAGAAGATCACAGCTAGACAGTTTTCCTCCAACACTGATTGTTTTGCAGGGGCCGGCTTAAAAGAAGCAGTTGAATACACGGAGGACCAGATCGTTGGATTTCCTGATATAACAGGAAGATACTACTCGAAGGAGCAACGACGCTTTCTCCTAACTGACTTACCCGTTGATATCACTGCAAAACATCTTATTTATGGTAGTGTAGGCCTTTTACAATATGCATTGAACCGGTGTGGCAGGGACAAGAATGCTCTGGCTTTTACTTACCAACTGGCAATGAGCATCCTTTTTCTCTTAAGCTCGGATTCCGGTTACGATGCAAGTGACCTGACCCAACTGCCAGATACCGCGTACAGCCTTGCAAAACGTGCCTGTAAGCCGGGCGAAGATGGCAAGAATATAAGCTTGCAAGCAGATTAATGAGATAAGGAAGCAATTCACTTTAAAACTATAACATCGTGGTCATTATGACCCGCCAAAGGAGGAAAATATGAAAATAGTTATCACTATTGTTCTTACAGCCCTTATTATAAGTATAATGGGATACCTGTTTGGTCCGATGCTCATCAATCGTGAACTTGCACCTCTGAAGGGCGAAGTGGTTCAGTTGCAGGCCAGGCTCCAGGCGTCTGAAGAGTTTATCAAGACCGAGGAGGAGGCGAGGCAGAGGACAGGCCTGAAGGCCGACACAAAATTCCCTGATGTTGTGAAGACTGTCAACAGGCTTGCTGTTGGGCAAAAAAGCATTGAAGACTTGATACAGGTTCGCTTCGCAGACTTTGATGCAAGACTAGCGGAGATGAAGGCTGCAACAGAAGGCGGGATGAGTAAACTCTCCCAGCAGGCAGAAGAAACAACAAAAAAAACAAACCAGCGCTTTCAGGAAAGCTCTCTACAGGCCAGGATTGAAGATGCGAAGATCAGGCTCGTCAAGGTAAAATCAGAGCTCCTTGCCAGAAACATTGGGGTTGCAAAAGGGGAGATGGACCTCCTCTCCCAAACTCTTGAAGAAGCTAAGAAACTGGTCGGAGATAATGGCAAAAAGTTAACTATAGAGAAGCTCCAAGGAATGGCAAAAGAGATCAAGACGGAGATGGATACAAATCTTGTTGCTGCAACGGATCGCATAGACCTCCTGTGGCATGAACTGGCAAAGCTTTCGGCCGCAGGGTGATGCCCTTGCTGTTCTCGAACTGATAAGGAGAAGAATGATTAAAATGATGATAGGACAGTTTTTTTCGAGGGAACAATATTTCACAGTAAAGAAGACATAGAAATCCTATCTCCCAAAAGTAACGCTTACCTGAGAGAGGAAAAAATGGACGAAATGAGGCCTTTTGAATTTATGGAATGTATAACCATCCTGAAATCCACGGGCAAGAGAGCGCGAAATATCCGTGAGCTCAGGACAATGATAGCCGATATCAGCGACGTGAGCTTGTTTCATCACACCTACCAGTACTTTTTGAAAGGGCATATACTTGAATATACGAATGATTTTGCCCATTGGGTAGGTGAAAGCCTTGAGGAAAGGGCGCTTTCAGAGCGTCTCTCCAATATCGATCCTTTTGCTTTTCAGGACCTATCCAGCCTGAGGCAAGAGTTCCTGACGAATATCGATGATTACACCAGACACTTCCCGGAGCCGAGAGACACTATTCCCGGGGGTGAATTCTACTTCAATGAAACGGTCACGATTATTTTTCCTATTGGTATGTGGGCGAAAAATCTGGCAGAATTCTTGCTGGCCATCAGGTATGTTGATCCTCCATGTATCTATTACCATTTCTATGAGGCACGACTACGGCACGGTACTGATGATTTTTCAGCCTGGATCGAGAGTGTGCTGGGAAACAGCGAACTTGCAAGGTCTATCCGCGCTATCGACCTATTCATGCATAATATTGAAGGGATACGCACTCATATTGTAGAGACTGTTGAGAATAATGTAAGGCATGCCATGGAGGTGATAAGGCCATGATCAGAGAGTATACAGGGATCTCCCCGAAAGGGGATCTGGTTCTTCTACAGAGGCTTAGTGACAAATTGGGTGGGAAGGTTTTTCTCCATGTCAATTCTACAAAGGCAGGGGGCGGCGTGGCGGAGATACTCCACCGGATGATGCCGATCCTGAATGAACTTGGCATTCAAACACGATGGGAAGTCATAGAGGGAGATGGGCAATTCTTTGACATTACCAAAAAGATCCATAATGCCTTACAAGGTAACAGGGAGATTATCACAAAAAAAATGTGGCAACATCATTTTGAGGTGAACAAAAAAAATCTTGAAACCATACAACTTGATGATGTAGATGCGGCCTTGATACACGACCCCCAGCCTGTGCCTCTCATCGATTTCAAGAAGTCCGGGCGATGGATCTGGCGCTGCCACATTGATGTATCGAATCCAATGAAAGAAGTCTGTGATCACCTGTTTCGGTATTGTGGAAAATATGATGCTGCAATTTTCTCTGTTGCCAGGTTCGCCAAGGCAATGGGGATCGACGAGTTTATTATTCCTCCGTCGATTGACCCCATAAGCGAAAAGAACATTGAGCTGTCGGATACTGAGATTCATAATACATTGGAGTCATTCGGTATTCCTATTGACAGGCCCATCGTGCTTCAGGTCTCCCGTTTTGACAGGTTTAAAGATCCCACCGGAGTCATAAAGGCATTCCGGATCGCCAGGAAATACAATGACTGTATTCTAATTCTTGCAGGCAGCCCTGCCACCGACGACCCTGAAGGCGAACTGGTTTTGAATGAGGTCAGAGAGTATGCCTCTGATGATCCTGATATACATATCCTGCTCCTCCCAGCTTTTAGTGATAGGCAGATAAATGCCCTCCAGAGGGCTGCAACAGTGGTAGTGCAGAAATCCCTGAAGGAAGGTTTCGGCCTTACCGTCGCAGAGGCAATGTGGAAGGGCAAACCCGTGATCGGAGGAGCTGTAGGCGGAATACCATTGCAGATCGTCCATGGAGTAACCGGCTTTCTCGTTCACTCTGTTGAAGGGGTCGCGTTCAGGGTCCGGCAGTTTCTCAATAATCCAGAGATGGCAAGAAGAATGGGTGAGAAAGGAAAAGACCATATACGGCAGAACTTTCTCATCACCAGGCAGATACGGGACTACCTCTCTGTCTGGTATACACTTGAAAGTGGAGGGAAAGGCACATCAGGGCTGAGAATATGAAGATTACCATCCGTCTCATTGTTTCTCTTGTTCTTGTTGTGGCGCTGGCAGTCTTCGCCTTTTCCCTGTATCAGGTGAATTATGAAAAAAACCGTCTTGCGCGGGATCTTGAGCGGCGATCCATAATCCTGGCTGAAAGCCTGCAGGAATCTATTGCGCCGCTAATCCAGTCAAATGCTATCGCAAAGCTGAACCGTATTGTAGAAAGATTTGGAAATCGCGAACGACTGAAAGGAATCGCAGTGTTTGACACGCAGGGAATAGCCCTCACGTTAACTGCTCATTTGAAGCCACAAATTGAACAACCCTTCCCCCAGGCAGTAAATTCAGTAGCTGAAAACCGTTCAATAGGCAGTTTTATGACTATTGCTGGGCAAAAGATGTATATTTACACAGTTCCAATTTCCGGAGAAGATGACGGTGTCGCAGGGGCACTTACGACGTACAATGATATTTCCTACATTGACGTACGTCTCCGTGAAATATGGAAAGACAATATCCTCCGTTTTTTCACACTTTCCTTTCTTGTTGTGCTCAGCACCACGCTGGTTGTGAGATGGAGCATAACAGGACCCATAGCACGCCTCGCAGATTGGATCAGGGAGTTGAGAACTGAGAAAGAAAAAAGAGAGAATCCCGCAGTCCCCCTCAGGGGAGACATGCTGGACCCGCTTATTTCTGAGGTAAACCAGCTTGCGAAGAGCCTGTCCATGGCCCGAGCAAAGGCAGAAGAAGAGATAAGATCACGTTCAATGTCAGATTCCATATGGACATCAGGCAGTTTAAAGGAGTACATGAGTGCAGAACTTGAGGGGAAAAAGCTATTCCTCATTTCAAACAGAGAACCTTACATGCATGTAAGGGAAGGAAGGGTGACCAAGTGCATTGTCCCGGCCGGCGGTCTTGTTACTGCCCTTGATCCGGTTATGAGAATCTGCGACGGCATTTGGTTGGCTCATGGAAGCGGGGATGCTGATCGCGAATTCGTGGATGCCCACAGCAAAGTGCGTGTTCCCCCGGACGAGCCTTCCTACACTCTCAAACGTATATGGCTTACCAAAGAACAAGAGGATGGCTACTATTATGGGTTTTCCAACGAAGGAATTTGGCCGTTATGCCACATTACCCATACGCGTCCTATTTTTCGTCTTGAAGATTGGGTCAGTTATCAAAAGGTAAATGAACTTTTTGCAGAAGCGCTTCTTGAAGAGATTGCCCATGAAGATTCGCCTCTGGTTTTAATCCAGGACTATCATCTTGCTCTTCTTCCGTTTCTGGTGAAACAAAAACGGCCAGATGCAAAGGTTGCTCTTTTCTGGCATATTCCCTGGCCAAATCCTGAATCCTTTGGCATCTGTCCCTGGCGCCAGGAGATTCTGATCGGAATGCTCGGAGCAGATCTTTTGAGTTTCCATATACAGTTTTTTTGCAATAACTTTTTGGATACAGTAGACAGATTTCTGGAATCTCAGATTGATTGGGAGCAATTCTCCGTCAAACGGAGCGGACACGCAACACTCGTAAAGCAGTTCCCTATAAGCGTTAGCTATGATCAAAAAGTTGAAATGGAAGCCGCAACCCAAGATAATGCATTAATGCGTGAGTGTATCATGAAGGAAATCGGTATTCAGTCAAAATACTTGGGAGTAGGTGTGGATCGCATTGATTATACCAAAGGAATACCTGAGCGTTTCAAAGCAATTGAGAGATTTTTAGAAAAATATCCTGAATTTATCGAGAAATTTACATTTATTGAACTTGGTGCGCCCAGCCGTGATCATATTCGCAGGTACAGGGAGCTAATGGCTGAGATAGAAGAGACAGTGGAAACGATAAACTGGAGATTTCAAACCAAGACATGGAAACCGATTGTCTTTCTGAAAGCCCACCACAGCCATGAAGAGATTGAACGATATTACAGGGCATCGGATATCTGCATGGTGACCTCTTTGCACGACGGAATGAACCTTGTGGCCAAGGAGTACATCATTTCTCGCTATGATAATGATGGTGTCTTAATTCTTAGCCAGTTCGCAGGAGCATCACGGGAACTCAAGGATGCCATCATCGTAAATCCTTATGATATTGAAGAAATGGCTGATGCGATCAAGTTTGCGCTCACCCTTGAGCCCTCTGAAAGAACTGAACGGATGCAGAGAATGCGCAGTACAGTGAAGGAGCATAATATTTACCGTTGGGCAGGAAAGCTGATCGCAGAACTATCGCACGTACGTTTGACTGGTGAATGATTTACAAAACTTGGGAAGTCAGGAATAATGCAACCTCAATATTTTTTCGAAAATAGTGACCTGAAGTTGGAGAGCGGTTTCCGCGGATTCTCCCTGTTTCTTGACTTTGATGGCACCTTGGTTCCTATACAGGACAACCCTGCACAGTGTTTTCTATCGCCTACTATAAAGAGTCAGCCGGAGAAAATCGTTTCGTCCGGCAAGGCATGCATTTCAATATTAAGCGGAAGAACTGTGAGTGACGTAAAAAAAGGGTCCAGATGAAAAATATTTATTTTGGTGGAAACCATGGTTTAGAAATCTCCGGACCTAGCTTCAGATATGTTCACCCCGATGCCCTTATTGGAAAACAAGCTATAGATAAAATTTGCCGAAAAATCGAAAAAAGAATTTGTAACATGGAGGGGGCACTGATTGAGAAAAAGAAGTTTGGCCTTACGCTCCATTACCGCATGGCGAGTAAAGATCGTACGGCACTGATTAAAAGAACTTTTTATAAAATCATCGCTGAAAGTCCTGACCCCCAAGCCTTTTCTGTATTGCGAGGCAAGAAAGTGCTCGAATTGGTCCCTAGGATTCAATGGGACAAAGGAAAGGCCGCCTTGTTTGTCTTGCAGAGTCAAAAGAAAAACTATCTTCCCATTTATGTCGGCGATGACGTTACAGATGAAACAGCATTTAAGGCTCTACAGGCACAGGGAGTGACCATAAGGGTCGGGAGGTCGAAAAGAACTGAAGCAAAGTATTATCTTAAAGGTCAATGGGAAATGACGAATCTTTTAGAATACATACATAACCTCATACGGTAAGGAAATAAGCGATGGAAAGCGTAATTCGGCCGGACAAAATTGAAGATTGTATAAAATCTTTAGACAATGCCGATATCCTTGTTGGAATTCCGAGTTACAACAATGCCAAAACAATAGGTCACGTTGTAAGGGCAGTTCAGGCTGGATTTGCCAAGTACTTTCCTGATAAGAAGGCTGTCCTTGTAAACTCCGACGGCGGATCCACGGACGGAACAATGGATGTTGTCCAGAATGCAACGATTGACAGCCTTCAGTCGATACTTCTGTCTCACAAGGTGAACCCTTTTGTAAAGATTGCGACGCCATATCATGGTGTTCCGGGGAAAGGAAGCGCTTTCCGAAAAATATTTGAAATTGCCGATTCTTTAAACGTAAAAGCATGTGCAGTGGTTGATTCTGATTTGCGGAGCATTACCCCTGAGTGGATTGAGCTCCTTATCAAACCCGTCATAGAGGGAGAGTTCGATTACGTGGCGCCTCTATATCAGAGACACAAGTATGACGGGACCATTACGAACAGTATCATTTACCCGTTAACGCGGGCTCTTTATGGGAAGCGTGTGCGGCAGCCAATAGGGGGTGATTTCGGCTTTTCAGGCCGTCTGGCAAAATTCTATTTGTCGGAAAACGTGTGGGAAACCGATGTTGCCCGGTACGGCATAGATATCTGGATGACAACAACTGCCATTGCAAATGGTTTTAGGGTGTGTCAGTCCTATCTGGGTGCAAAAATCCACGATCCAAAAGATCCCGGTTCAGATTTGAGCGCTATGCTCTACCAGGTGGTGGGATCAACTCTCGATCTCATGGACACCTATTCAAGAGTCTGGAAAGGAGTTGAAGGCTCTGAGACTATACCGACATTCGGTTTTCGCTATGACGTTGGGCTGGAACCTGTGGCAGTAAATCTTGAGCGGATGATTGACCGGTTTTGCCTTGGTGTGCAGGAGCTTGGTTTTGTCTGGAAGGATGTCCTTTCTCCAGGTCTCTTTGATTTTTTCAGGGACCTTGCTAATCCTTGTCGGCAGAATTTTGCAATACCGGATGAAGCCTGGGTTGACACCATATTCAGCTTTGCTTATGCAGCTCACAGAAAAATCCTCAACAGGGAGCACCTGTTGAGATCTTTAACACCTCTGTATATTGGCAGAGTGGCATCCTTTGTTATGGAAACCTCAGACTGTAGTGCATTGGAAGTTGAGGAAAAGATAGAAGTTGTGTGCGAGATTTTCGAAAGCAAAAAGAAAGCCCTTATAAGTGATTGGGGCTGAAAGGGGGTAAAGGAATGAACATTATTGAAAGGATTATGGTGGAGCCTTTCGAGCGATTTTACGAGAAACTTCTTGTTTTTCTCCCAAATCTTATCACATCGTTCATACTCCTTGTGATAGGGGTTTTGCTGGGAATTTTTGTAAAGTGGATTTTTCATCGAATCTTTCGAACGATGAACCTTGATGCATTATCACAAAAGTCAGGAATGAAAGAGGCTCTCTCGCGAAGCGGATTCAGAGAGCCTCTTTCATTCATACTTTCGAGGATTCTGAAATGGTTAACCATTATTACATTCATTATCGTGGCCATGCAGAACCTGAGTATACCTACGGTAGAACATCTGATAGACAGGATGTTTCTCTATCTGCCAAATATTTTTATTGCAGCCCTCATTTTGATTCTCGGATATATCCTCGGCAATTTTTTTGGAAGAGCTGCTATTATCGCATCAGTAAATGCGGGTATGACGAGTGCAGGTCTCATCGGGAAGGCAGTAAAGGCTACGGTATTCATTCTTTCATGCACCATGGCGCTGGAGCAGCTCGGGATAGGGAAAGAAACAATCATTATTGCCTTTGCCATCGTCTTTGGCGGCATTGTGTTCGCTTTTTCTATAGCCTTTGGATTTGGAGGAAAAGATATGGCAGAAAATTATCTGCGCAAGAAAATGAGGGAACCAAAAGGTGAAGGCGATGAAATCGATCACCTTTAAAGGTTTCTGATATTTGTATTAATGCGTTAAATTGGTTGATGATTTACATTAGATGTTATATGGAGGAATACTGTGAAGGTTAAAGCGTTTCTAAACCGGCTTGCAGAGATTTACGACGAACAATGTCTCTCGCTTTACATGCCAACCCATCAGGTCACAGCCAGAAAACCAAAGGACAGGATTCTTTTTAAAAATCTATTAAAAGAGGCTCAAGAATGTCTTGTTACCCGTGGTATGCGTCCAGCCGAGGCAAAGAATTTCTTAGCCCCAGCCCTCAAACTTCTAAAAGATTCACTGTTCTGGGAATACCAGGGGAATGGATTGGCTCTTTTTCTTTCTTCTAGTTTCTTCGAGTATTTTATTTCACCTTCTGGCTTTGATCAAAAAGTATCAGTATCTAATAGGTTCTATCTGAAATCCCTTCTCCCGGCCCTTTATAAAGGAGAACACTTCTTTCTGCTGGCGCTCAGCAAGAAGGAAGTGAAGCTTTTCAGACTTACCCGAAGTAAAATAATGGATGTTCTCGTGGAAGGTATTCCACAAGGATCGTCGCGACGATCGTCCCAAAAACAACTTCAGTTTCACACAGGCACCCAACAGGGCAAAGGCAGGAGGGCAGCACTGTTTCATGGCCACGGGGCAGGATCTGAGGATGCAAAGGCCAGCCTTGTCCAATACTGTCGTCAGATAGACAGCGCTGTAGGCGGCTTGCTTGCCGACGAGACAGCGCCAATGATGGTGACTGGTTTGGACTATCTTGTCTCGACATACCGGCAGGCAAACACTTACCCGTATCTCGTTGATGATTCGATGTCGGGAAATCCCTATTCGTATACCCGTGATGATTTGCATCGCACAGCAAGTATCGTTATGGAGCCATATCTCATGCGGTGGAGAGAAGAGGCCCTTATGCGATTCAGGAGAGCTTCGGAGGAAGGCAGGGTGTGCAAAGATATAGCACCTCTTCTTCAGGCTGCAGAAGGAGGCCGGATAGAGATACTTCTCGTTTCATTAAGTGCTGAATTGTTCATTCGTCATGACCTGGAATCCGGCCGGGTTGACCTACACACGCAGTATCAAGAGGGAGATGTGGATGTTCTCGATGAGGCCGTGGTAAGAACTGTCTTAAATGGAGGTGAAGTCTACGGCATCGAAGAGGATGAAATGCCGGAGCACTTACCTTTAGCTGCTTTGATACGGGATAACCAGAACACTGCTGTCTCGTGACCCAAGTTGTGATAACTGCAGACGAGGGCTATTGATCTCTTACACAGGAGGGGGACATGGATTTTCAAGGTTTTTTTGAGGAGATTTTTGCCACGTCATTACTGAGAAGTGGATTTCATATTTTGATAATTCTTGCCCTTGCGTGGATCGCTCTGAAGGCGGCGAAGAAGCTCTCGCAGGGTCTGGTCAGGTTCGTTGCCAGACAGAAAGAAGATGAGGAATATCAAAAACGTGCCAGGACTCTTGGGGACATTGTCAGGTATGTTATTGTCCTTGCGATTCTGGCCGTTGCATCCATGACAGCTTTGAAGGAGTTGGGTATCGACATAGGCCCGGTCCTTGCAGCTGCAGGAATCGTCGGATTGGCTGTAGGTTTCGGGGCTCAAAGCCTGGTTAAGGATATCATTAGCGGTTTCTTTATCCTCCTTGAAGATCAGATCAGGGTTGGTGATGTTGTTAATGTCGCCGATAAAGGTGGGCTTGTGGAGAAGGTTGGCCTAAGGACCACCGTGCTCCGTGACCTTCATGGAAATGTTCATTATGTCCCGAATGGCACTATCGCCGTTGTTACCAACATGACGAAGGAGTATTCCCGGTATGTCTTTGATATTCGCGTTGCCTACCGGGAGGATGTTGACGAGGTAATTGAAGTGATAAAAGGTATCGACCAAGAGATGCGCAACGATCCAGAATTTAAAGACGATATTTTGGAGTCTATCGAAATTTTAGGTCTTGATCAGTTTACCACCTCGGCAGTTGTTATCAAGGCACGTACGACGACTTTGCCCATCAAACAATGGCGTGTGGGCAGGGAGTTTAATCGCAGAATCAAGAAAAAGTTTGATGAGTTGAATATTGAGATTCCTTTTCCCCACGTAACGTTGTATATGGGGGAAGGGAAGGACGGCAAATCGCAACCCCTTAGCGTTGTTAAGGATGACTGATGAGCGCTCCACGGTTATGGAGCAGAAAAGATGAACAAATGAAAAAATAAGGAGGAGAAAAAAGCCATGGACAGAGGTTTTTTTCGTGGTGCCTGGAAAATTGCTGTCATTATGGGAATTCCAATACGGATACATTTTTCGTGGCTGATTGTCTTTGGTCTCATAACATGGTCGCTGTCTACCTTCTATTTTCCTCACGTGGCCCCTGACCTTCCTATAGCCTCATACTGGATCAAAGGAGTGTTGGCCGCCGTATTGCTTTTTGCTTCAGTGGCATTCCACGAACTTTCCCACTCTTTTGTGGCTCAGAGATATGCAATATCAATCGAAAGCATCACCCTTTTTGTTTTTGGCGGTGTTGCTCAGATGAAAGGAGAGCCGCCTCATCCGAAGGCCGAATTCTGGATAGCCCTTGCCGGCCCCTTGTCGAGCATATTTCTCAGCGGCCTTTTTTTCATGATCTCGGGCATCGTGTCGGGTGGTGTAAAAGCACTTTCACTCTATCTTGCCCAGATCAACCTTTTTATAAGCCTTTTCAATTTGATTCCCGGTTTTCCCATGGACGGGGGAAGAATACTCAGGTCAGCCATATGGGGAAAGACAAGAAATTTCTTCTATGCCACCCAAATGGCGTCAGGCATTGGAAGGAAAATAGCGCTATTTTTTATCTTTTTCGGCGTCTTTTCTCTTTTTACCCGTATGCCGGGCGGCCTGTGGTTAATGCTTATTGGGTGGTTTCTCTATTCGGCTGCCCAGACAAGTCACCAACAATCAACCCTCCAGGAAACCCTTTCCGGCGTGACAGTAGATGATGTAATGGTAAAAGATATGGTTGTTATCAACCCCCAAACTTCTTTAGAGGAAGCAATCAACGGATATTTCCTCCGTTATGGATATGGAGGTTTTCCTGTGCTTGACGGGGAAAAGCTTCTGGGGATTGTAACACTAAAAGAAGCTATGGCCGTTCCAAGAGAGAGCTGGCCCATGACAAGAGTATCCGATATTGTGACGCCCCATGACACAAAGTGGACAGTGTCTCCAGAAGACTCTGTAACAAAGTCCCTCGAGATGATGGTGACGGAGGACAAGGGCAGGCTTGCAGTGATGGAGAAAGGTAAAATAATAGGTCTCATTACGAGAAATGGCGTTGCACGGTATATACAAATAAGAAAGGAAATAGCATGAAAATAGAGGAAACTTTCCCTTCGGCAAGAGAAGATGCCCAGTCTGCAGAGCGATATGTGCCATGCAAGCAGACTCTTTCACCTTCTTATCGTCTGGCGTATCGCGATAACGATTTTTTGCTCAGAGATGAACTCCGCCCTATCCGTCTTCAACTTGAATTGCTTAAGCCGGAACTGATACTCCAGGAGCATAAGATAGAAGACACCGTCATTGTTTTTGGAAGTGCCCGTATTCCGGAACCTGCCGTTGCTCGAAAGGAACTGAAAGACGCAAAAGCAGCTTTTGCAAAAGAGCCTTCAAATAAGGAACTTGGTCATAAGGCAAAAATTATGGGCAGGGTTGTCGAAAATTCGAAATACTACGAGGAGGCAAGGAGGTTTGCCTACCTTATTTCTCAAACTGCAAAAACCTCTGAGAGCTGCAATTTTGTCATAGTGACCGGTGGGGGTCCAGGAATTATGGAAGCGGCAAATCGAGGTGCTCATGACGCAGGAACTGAAAGTATAGGTTTAAATATCGTTCTTCCTTTTGAACAGAGACCCAACGAATACATAACTCCTCAATTATGCTTCCAATTTCATTACTTCGCCATCCGGAAGATGCATTTTCTCATGCGTGCAAGAGCCCTCGTTGTCTTTCCCGGAGGCTATGGAACGCTTGATGAGCTTTTTGAGACGCTGACTCTCATACAGACGACGAAGATAAAGCATATCCCCGTTCTTATTTTCGGGAGGAAATTTTGGAAGCGGATTGTCAAATTTGATGCCCTTGTTGAGGAGGGTACCATTTCTCCCCAAGACATCAAGCTTTTCCGTTATGTTGAGACTGCTGAAGAGGCGGCAGATATCATCCTGGGTACTCATCCATGAACATAGTTGCTTTCAACTGTGGCAGTTCGACCCTGAAGTTCAAGCTTCTTGAGATTGATGACCACACCCACTCTGGTGGGGAGAGGGAAGTGGCTCGCGGCACAGTGGACAGGATAGGAGATCTTGGTGCGATCAATTTCCTTAGCGGGGACGACCGATTTTTTGAGAGCAGCCGTGTAGTTCCCGATCATGGAATTGCTACGGAGCGGGTAATCAACTGGCTCCATTCGCTGCCGTTCATGAAAAACAACACGATCGACGCTATCGGCCACCGGGTTGTCCACGGCGGACACCAATTTTCAGGACCTGTTGCTATTGATGCCGGTGTTATGCGCGCTATCGAGAGCCTTCTGAACCTTGCTCCTCTCCATAACGACCCCGCGCTGGCGTCCATACGGTCGGCAAGGGACCTTATGGGAACTTCAATCCCAATGGTAGCCGTTTTTGACACCACTTTCCATGGGACAATGCCTGACTGGGCAAGCAGCTATGCGATACCCAAGGATCTGTCTCTGAAGCACCGCATTAAACGCTACGGATTTCACGGGCTGGCGCACAAGTTTATGGCTGAACGTTTTGTGGCGGTCACCGGAGCCTCATCCAAAGATACAAAGTTGATTACTCTTCAGCTCGGCAACGGTTGCTCCGCCGCTGCAGTCAGCGGGGGGTATTCCATCGATACCTCAATGGGTTTCACGCCCCTGGAAGGCTTGATGATGGGGACAAGATCGGGGAGTATCGATCCTCATCTACCCGCATTTCTTGCAAGGGCCGAAGGGGTGGACATAGAGACTGTGGAGGAATGGCTGAACTCGAAGTCTGGGCTTCTGGGTGTGTCAGGCCTTTCGCAGGACATGCGCGAGCTGCTGAGGGCAGAGAAAGAAGGGCACAGGGATGCAGCCCTGGCGGTCGAAATGTTCTGTTACAGGGTTCGAAAGGAAATAGGAGCCTGTCTGACGGTCCTGGGTGGTGCCGATGCCGTGTTGTTTGGCGGAGGTATTGGAGAGAACGCTCCGGAAGTGAGGCGACGGATCTGTGCAGGTATGGAATGGTGTGGTTTTATCTTAGACGAAGGGAAGAACAGCGAGGCCGTCGGAAAGGAGATGGGAATTTCCAGTGAATATTCAACAATACAGGCCCATGTGATCCCTGTAGACGAAGAGGTGATCATTGCCCGGGATACACTTCAATGCATAAGAAAGGAGGTTGTTTGAATGGATACGATTACCATGGACACATTAAAAAACAATTTACTGGCAAAACGCTCTTACGAGTGTGTCTCCCTGTTCATGCCGACCCACCGGGCTGGACGGGAGACTGAACAAAACACCATCCGGTTCAAGAATTTGCTTCGAGAGGCGGAGGATCGTCTCCTGATGCAGGGCCTGCGTCCACAGGAGGTGCGGGCCATACTTGAATCGCCCCGACGTTTGCTGAACGACCTGGATTTTTGGCAGCACCAGAGTGATGGCTTAGCTGTGTTTTCCTCAGAAAAAGAATATTACTGTTATCGTCTGCCCCTTCCCTTTGAGGAATTGATGATAATTTCAAACCGTTTTCATGTCAAGCCCTTGCTCCCCCTTTTTGCGGGTGATGGCCGTTTTTACGTTCTTGCCCTGAGCCAAAACCAAATAAGGTTGCTGGAAGGAACAAAATTAACCGTTGATGAGGTGGACCTCCAGAGCGTTCCGGGGAGTCTGGCAGAAGCTTTTGAGTCTTGGCCCCTGGAGAAACAATTACAGTTTCATACGGGCACACCATCTGTGGGGGGAACGCGTGCTGCTGTTTTCCATGGTCATGACATGAGCAAGAAAGTAAAAGCAAAACTGCTGAACTGGTTCCGAATGATTGACAAGGAACTCAGTAAGCTCCTTGCAGGTGTCCAAACTCCTGTGGTGCTTGCGGGGGTTGAAAGCCTGTGTTCCCTGTACCGGGAAGCAAGCACATACTCACATCTCGTAGACAAGGGAATTTCAGGTAATCCAGAGGAGTTGAAATCCGAAGAGCTGCACAGCCAAGGGTATGGGCTTGTAGAGCCGGTTTTCATGAAAGCTCGTGAAGATGGGGCAGCTCAGTACCGACAATTGGCGGGTACCGGTCAAACGACAACGGATGTGCAGGAGGCTGTTAAGGAGGCCTATCATGGGCGGCTAAGTCTTTTGTTTGTTGCACTGGCAGTCCAGGTATGGGGCAGATTTGATCCGGACCTCAATTCCGTTGAGATACATGAGGACCCCAAGCCCGGTGATGAGGACCTGCTTGACCTGGCTGCAATACAGTGCCTGTTAAACGGAGGAACGGTTTTTGCCGTTGAACCGGATCAGGTACCGGGTAACGGCCTTCTCGCTGTCATTTTCCGATATTAAGATCCGATTGCGTTACATAATTGGGAAAGGCTGAAGGGGCGAAGGTGGCAGGGAGAATTCTTATACACTAACCTAAGGAGGTTGCCATGCAGCAGATAACTCAGGTGCAGCGATCAATAGCCTATTTCTCAATGGAAATAGGGCTGAATGAGAGAATACGCACATACAGCGGTGGCCTGGGAGTGCTGGCCGGAGACACGATCCGTTCAGCGGCGGATCTCAAGGTGCCGATGGTTGCGATCACACTTCTCTACCGTCATGGATATTTCCGCCAGGGGCTTGATGCTGACGGATGGCAGCGGGAGGAGCCTGATGATTGGGTAGCGGAGGATCTTCTTCAAGAGATGCCCCAGCGAATCTCCGTGATCATTGAAGAACGAACGGTTCATCTCCGTTCCTGGAGATATGAAGTTAAAGGAATTGGCGGTCATACGGTGCCTGTCTATTTCCTCGATGCCGATCTTCCGGAGAATTCAGATTGGGACCGGACCTTGACCCATTCTCTTTACGGAGGGGACGAGCACTACCGGCTCTGCCAGGAGGTGATCCTTGGTGTCGGAGGTGTCAGGATGCTCCAAGAGCTCGGACACACAAATATTCGGACCTTCCACATGAATGAAGGACATGCAGCCCTCTTGACACTTGAACTTCTTGATGGAGAAGCAAAAAGGGCTGGCCGGGAAAGGCTCTGCGAAGAGGATAGTGAAGGGGTGCGAAAACGATGTGTCTTCACGACCCATACCCCTGTCCCAGCGGGACACGACAAGTTTCCTCTTGAGCTTGCGCGGAAAGTACTTGGAGAACGGGATGATTTTTTTGGACTGGAGGGTGTCTTATACGAAGGGAACACCCTGAATATGACATATCTGGCCTTAAGACTGAGCCGTTATATAAACGGAGTGGCCCAAAAGCACGGGGAGGTCTCAAGGCTCATGTTCGCCGGTTATACAATTGATGCAATCACCAACGGGGTACATGCCGCCACTTGGGTATCCGGGCCTTTCCGGGAGGTTTTTGACCGGCACATTCCTATCTGGCGTAAGGACAATTTCAGCCTGCGCTACGCCTTGAGCCTTCCCAGGGAAGAGCTGTGGGGCGCCCATATGCAATCCAAAAAGCTGTTGATTGACTTTGTCAACCGGGAGACAGACGCCGGGATGGATGAGGATACGCTAACCATAGGTTTTGCTCGGCGGTCGGCGATCTACAAGAGGGGTGACCTCCTGTTCCAGGACACGGAGCGATTAAGAAAGATATCAAGGGAAACAGGAAAGATCCAGGTTATTTTCTCCGGCAAGGCCCATCCCCGTGACCAGGGGGGGAAGGAACTCATCAAGAGGATTTTTCAGGCCAAGCAAGAGCTCAAAGATGATATCAGGATCGCATACATCAAGGATTACAATATGGCCTTGGGGACAATGATGACATCCGGGGTCGATATATGGCTGAATACACCCGAACCCCCCATGGAGGCCTCGGGAACGAGCGGGATGAAAGCTTCTCTTAATGGCGTCCCCAACCTGAGCGTGTTGGATGGGTGGTGGATTGAAGGTCATATCGAAGGAGTGACCGGCTGGTCCATCGGCGGTATCGACGGGCAAAAAGAAGAACACAGCGACCGGGCCTGGGATGCTTCATCCCTTTATGACAAGCTGGAGCAAGTCATTATTCCCCTCTTCTACGGACAACGAAAACAATTCATCGAGGTGATGATCTACTCCATTGCCATCAACGGATCGTTCTTCAATACTCACAGGATGCTGCTGGAGTATGCGCTGAACGCCTATCATTATCACACTGCTTGACCAGACAGAGCTTTTGACAGAAAGGAGGAGAACATGTCTTTCAACAATACCAGCGAAGAAGCCCGGAGAGAAGCATGGATTGGTCTCTATCGTAAGGAGAATCAGGATGCTGAACGCTGGGCAGCAGGATACGGTGTGATCCGGCATAGCGAAGAGACTCAGTACCGCATATTTACCATGGCTGACGCCTTGGGTGCCCGGGGTGTCCAGGGGGATGGTGTTCCCTTTTTTGATGCGCTGGCGGCGGCTGATAGGGTTGCGAATGCAGCCATGTGGGTTGTAGTTCACGAGACATACGCGCAAAACGTTTACTTAGACGGGCGGGAACTTGTGGCAAGCGATTTTAAACTGAACCCTGAGGGTCATACCGGGGGTGCCCTGAATATGGTTCCTGCCTATGTTGGTTATATGGCCGTCAATGCTCTCACGGGGATAACCCGTTCATGGATAATGGGGCAGGGCCACTCTGTGGCAGCTGTTGACACGGTGAACCTGTTGCTCAACAATATGTCTGATGCCCATGCGCAGCGTTACAGCATGACCGATGAAGGGCTTATGCGATATGTCCGCGATTTCTACTCCTACCGGATTGGGGCAGATGGCAAACAGGACTCACCTCTTGGTAGCCACGTGAATGTCCACACGGCAGGAGGTATGTCTGAAGGCGGGTACCTGGGCTTTACAGAACTTCAGTACGTTCATATGCCCCTCCCGGGTGAACGGCTGGTCGCTTTTCTGAGCGACGGAGCCTTCGAGGAGCAACGGGGTAGTGACTGGATGCCTCGATGGTGGCGGTCCAGGGATTGTGGACTGGTTGCACCAATAATGATTAAAAACGGACGGCGCATTGACCAGCGGACAACCATGTCTCAGCAGGGTGGCTCCGACTGGTTTGAAGACCACCTGAGGTTGAATAATTTTGATCCTATCATTGTTGATGGCAGAGACCCTGCCGCATTTGCCTGGGCCATTTTTGAGATGGAGGAACGATTAACGGCGGCCTCTGAGGCCATTAAATACCCGGTAAGGCTTCCTTACACTATTGCCCTGGCGCCCAAAGGTGCCGGCTTTTATGGCGAGGGAACCAACCTGGCCCACAATCTCCCCCTTATGGCCAACCCATCTGCGGATGCCGAAGCAGCAAAACATTTCAATGAAAGCATTGGCAAACTCTGGGTTGTGGAGAAGGACCTCAAAGAGAGCATTCGCCTTTTACAGAATCACGAAACCTCTCGAAGGCCGAGAGAAAAGGATCACGCTCTTGCCGGAAGAGAGGTAAAAATCCAGCAACTACCCGATCCTGTGGTCCGGCCTGTTCCGGATGATTTGCGGGACCGGGCTTCATGGACACGGACCTCTCCCATGGGTGCTGTTGATGCTATGTTTCTTGGTATAGTACAGGCAAATCCTGGTTTGCGCCCCCGGGTGGGAAACCCCGATGAAATGCGGTCAAACCGCCTTAGCAAGACACTGGAGTACTTAAAGTTTCGGGTGACTGATCCTGAGAATGGGATACCCGAAGATCTTCACGGAGGTGTAATTACTGCTTTGAATGAAGAGGCCGTTGCTTCTGCTGCCCTTGCGAATAAAGGAGGAATAAACCTTATCCATACCTACGAGGCGTTCGGATCAAAAATGCACGGCGCGATACGTCAGGAGGTCATTTTTGCAGATCATTGCAATCAGGCAGGTCGGAAGCAGGGTTGGCTTTCCGTGCCCCTAATTCTCACCTCCCATACATGGGAAAATGGAAAGAATGAGCGATCCCACCAGGATCCCTCAATGGCCGAAGCGATGCTGGGAGAACCGTCCGACGTATCCAGGGTACTGTTTGTGCCCGATTATAATACAGCCTCTGAGGCCATGCATGAGCTCTATCGGACCCATGGGCAGATATGGTCCATGGTTGTGCCCAAAGCGGATATTGTGGCCGACATTTTCACCCCTGCAGATGCACTGAGACTGCTTCAGCAGGGAGCCATAAGATTGGATTGGGCAAGTGCGAACCAGGGGCAGGAAAGATTAATTCTGACCGCTGTGGGGGCCTATCAGCTGGAGGAGGTTTTAAAAGCTTCGGAACGTCTGCGCGAAAGGCAGGTGTCTCATTCTGTGGTTTACATGCTTGAGCCGGGGAGGTATCGTCGGCCTAGAAGCACCGGAGAGGAAGCTCACAGGGTAACTGTGCAATTAGAAAAGGAGCTGTATCCTGACATTGTTCGGCCCCGGATTTTTGTAAGCCATACGAGGCCGGAGATCCTTCTTGGAGTGCTGGAGCCGCTTCACACGGGCTACGGAACAACACGGGCCCTGGGTTTCATCAATCACGGGGGAACGCTCAATGTTCATGGCATGTTTTTTGTGAATCGATGCAGTTGGTGTCATATTCTGCTGGAAGTCACCCAGGTTCTCGGGTTGTCAAGGGACGAGCTGTTGCTCGAGGCTGAACTGGCAGTTATGGATGGCACAGTCTCACCGGAAAGTGTAATCTGGGGAGGTACAACTTTGTGAAGGAATAGTAATCATTACAGGAGGTTAAAAGAATGAAATGGTACCAACTGGACATACCCGCGGTTCTTGAGGAATGCAAAACCCGCCCGGAAGGGCTCACGGCTCAGGAAGTGGAAGAGAGGCTCAAACAGTACGGCCCTAACAGCCTGCCCGAGGAAGTGGGGCTGAGCCGTCTCAAGATTCTCCTCCATCAGTTCAAAAGCCCCCTCATATATATCTTGATCGTTGCAGCTATTGTGACAGCCCTCCTCGGGGAATTTATCGATACAGGTGTTATTGTGGCAGTGGTGATCCTCAATGCTGTTGTCGGATATTTTCAGGAATACAAAGCTGAGACCAGCGTCAGAGCCCTCAAGAATATGGTTGTTGCCAAGGCACGGATTATCAGGGAAGGCAAAGAAGGAGAAATTGCGACAGAGGACCTTGTTCCCGGTGACATAGTGCTCCTTGCATCAGGGGCAAAGGTACCTGCCGACCTCCGACTTGTGGATGTGACGGAGCTGAGGGCTGAAGAGGCAGCCCTCACCGGGGAGTCCGTTCCTGTGGAAAAGACGACAGAGGCAATAGCAGAAGACAACCTCACTGCAGGTGATCAGGTCAACATGGCCTTCATGGGAACCGTCATCGTCAACGGCCGTGCCCGCGGCATCGCGGTTGAAACGGGGGCGAAAACAGTCCTTGGGCAGATTGCCCGGGATGTGAAGGAACTCTCCGTTACGGAAACCCCCCTTCAGCGGAAGATGGTCCGGTTCGCCCAGTTCATAGGACTCCTTGTGCTGGGGAGTTCTGTTGCCATAATTGTTTTTGGTCTATTCCTCGGGATGACCCTTAAGGAGTTGTTTATCACTGCCGTGGCTGCATCAGTTGCCACGATACCGGAAGGGCTCCCCATCGTGGTGACCGTGACCATGGCCATAGGTATCACCCGCATGGCGCGCCGGAATGCAATCATGCGAAAGCTTTCCGCTGTGGAAACCCTGGGAAGCACGACAATCATCTGTTCCGACAAGACAGGGACACTGACAAAAAATGAGATGACCGTCAAGGCTGTTTACGACGGACAGCATGGCTTCGAAGTAACCGGAAGTGGCTACGACCCTGAAGGAGAGATACTCCATGACTGGGAGCCTACCGATGAGGAGTCATTGAAGGGACTGCGCGCTATGCTCAGGATTGGGCTGCTTTGCAATGAATCCAGAATTGTTCAGGAAGAAGGCCAATTCCGCATAGATGGTGACCCCACGGAAGGAGCCCTCATCGTGTCTGCCATGAAGGGGGGACTTGAGCCGGGGGAAGAGAAGAAAACGTACCCCCAGGTTGGCATGATTCCCTTCGAATCGGACCGGGGTTTTATGGCAACATTACACAAACACAATGGTGGAGGGGTCATTTTCCTCAAGGGAGCGCCGGAAAAAGTGCTCGACATGTGTAAAGACCTACCATCAGGGGAAGCACTTGACCGAACCAAAGTTGAAAAAACTGCAGAGCGGTTTGCAGAGGATGGTTTGAGGGTCCTTGCCATGGCCTACAAAGAGGTCGGCGAAAGCTCTGTGGTAGGAAAATTCAGCCACGATCACCTCGGCAATGATCTTGTCTTCGCAGGTCTTCAGGGCATGATCGATCCCCCAAGACCGGAAGCAATCAAGGCTATTGAAGGATGTAAACAGGCAGGTATCAGGGTGGCCATGATAACGGGCGACCATGCAGTTACCGCCTCGGCCATTGGCAAGATGATAGGTCTGAAAGAAAACAAATCCCCGGCAATCACGGGGAAAGAAATGGAGGAGATCAATGATGACGAGCTCTTTGCCCGGGTGCAGGAGACGTCTGTCTACGCGCGGGTCTCGCCCCAGCACAAACTGCGGATTGTCCAACAGTACATGAGACACGGGGAGGTTGTGGCGGTTACCGGAGATGGTGTCAATGACGCACCGGCTTTAAAGGCGGCACACATAGGCGCCGCCATGGGAAAAACAGGAACTGATGTAGCCCGTGAGGCCGCTGATATGGTCATCACTGATGACAATTTTGCCTCCATCTTCCATGCTGTAGAGGAAGGAAGGATAGTCTTCGACAACATACGGAAGGTTACGCTCTTTCTCATTCCTACTGGTTTTGCTGCAATTCTCTCTATCCTGATTTCCATGTTCCTTGAAATACCAATACCTTATGTGGCGGCCCAGCTGCTCTGGATCAACCTCGTGACGAACGGACTGCAGGACGTTGCCCTCGCCTTTGAGCCTGGTGAAAAAGACATAATAAAAAGAAAACCGAGAAACCCCAAAGAAGGGATTATGTCCCGGCTCATGGTGGAGAGGAGTATTCTTGTGGGGATTATCATTGCCGCAGGAGTAATCTATAATTTTTATTCTGCTTTATCGGAGAATATCTCCCTTGAACATGCGAGAACTATCGCCATGACGACCATGGTTCTCTTCCAGTTCTTCCAGGCATGGAACTCCCGTTCCGAGATGCAATCAATTTTTCGGATGAATCCCCTCAGCAACCCATTTCTTTTTTACAGCATGATTGCAGCCTTCCTTGCCCAGATTGCCGTCATCTATGTACCGGCTCTCCAATGGATCTTCAGGACAGAGGCCCTTACCGCCATAGAGTGGGTGAAGATCGCCGTTGTTGCAATTACGGTGATTGTTGCCGTCGAGATAGAAAAGGCAGTGCGGAGGCGGGCGTCAGCTAAAATATAAGTATCTGGCGAAGAGTTATAGGGGGAAAGGAGGGGCTTCAGTGAAAAAAGGGATTCAGGCTACGGTGAGCAGCGACAGCTTCGATGCGGTCATTTTTGATCTTGACGGTGTGGTAACCGACACGGCTTCTATTCATGCACGGGCATGGAAAAAAATGTTCGATGACTTTCTCTTCCGGTATGCCAACCGCAAAGGTGTTCCCTTCCAGCCTTTTGAAACAGACCCGGATTACCTTCTCTATGTTGATGGAAAGCCCCGGCTCGATGGGGTACGGAGCTTCCTCGGCTCAAGGGGGATTGAACTGCCAGAAGGGGGGCCGGAGGATGAGTCAGGCACTGAAACCATTCACGGTCTGGGCCGTCAAAAGAATGCAGATTTTCTGAAACACGTTCAGGAGCGCGGCGTGGAAGTATACGAATCAACCGTGGATCTGATCCGCAGCGTAAAAAAGCACGGACTGAAAACAGCCATCATTTCATCGAGCAAAAGCTGCGCCATGATCTTGGATTCCTTGAATCTTTCGGATCTTTTTGACGTGAGGGTGGACGGGGTTGATTCCGAAATGTTGGGGATTCCGGGGAAACCGGCGCCGGATATTTTCATCGAGGCAGCCAGGCAATTAAAGGTAAATCCGAAGAGGGCCGTGGTGGTTGAGGACGCTATTTCAGGAGTTCAGGCCGCCCGGGCCCGAAAATTCGGGCTTGTGATAGGAATAGCCCGAAAAGGAGAAAAAGAATCTTTGCTGACTAACGGAGCCGATGTAGCCATTGAAGATCTCTCTGAAGTTTGCGTCATGAGTGATCTCAAAACTTCAGAATCGCTCCCCTCTGCCTTGGACGACTTTGAGGGAATATCCCGTCGGGCTGAAGGAAAAGGCATCGCAGTTTTTCTGGACTATGACGGTACTCTTACCCCTATCGTCGAAACCCCGGACCAGGCGGTCATGCAAGAAGATATGCGGAAGGCTGTAATAAAACTTTCCGATCATCACACCGTCGGGATCATCAGCGGCCGCGATCTCAAGGATGTCCGGGACAAAGTGCGAATCGACTCCATTGTGTATGCCGGAAGCCATGGCTTCGATATTGCCGGGCCGAGCGGGCTGCAGGTCGAAAACCAGATCGGGATGGAATTTCTTCCTGTCCTTGACAAGGCAGAAGCGGAGCTTTCCCGCGAACTCGGCTCGATTGAGGGCATACTGGTGGAGCGGAAGAAATTTGCCATTGCTGTCCATTACCGGCTCGTGAATCTCGGGAGGGTAGAAACAATTGAGAAGGTTGTCGATGAAGTTGTGGTAAGACATCCGGAACTCAGGAAGGCTTACGGCAAAAAGATATTCGAACTCCAGCCGGACATTGACTGGCACAAGGGAAGGGCCCTGCTTACCCTACTCAACACATTGAACCTCAGTGGAGATGATGTCCTCACTATTTATATTGGAGATGATGTAACCGATGAAGATGCGTTCAGGGTGCTCAAAGGTCGTGGTATTGGAATTGTTGTATGGGATGAGCCATATGAAACAGCAGCTTCTTATAGCCTTAGGAACCCGGAAGAGGTTCGCGAATTCCTTCTGAAACTCATTGTATTCTGAAAAGGAGGCGGACATGGATAACTGGAAGCTTATATATGAAGATTTTCACCCTTCCAAGGAAAGTCTAAGGGAAGCCCTTTGTACACTTGGGAACGGGTATTTCGCGACACGTGGGGCGGCGTCTGAATCCGAAGCGGACGAGATTCATTACCCGGGCACTTATCTTGCCGGAGGATATAACCGGCTGAAAACAGACATTGCAGGACGTGTAGTAGAAAATGAAGACCTGGTCAATATGCCAAACTGGCTGCTCACAAAGTTCAGGCCTGAAGGAGGCGAATGGTTTAATCTGATGTCTGTTGACATCCTTTTCTACCGGCAGGAACTCAATATGAAAGAGGGCATTCTCTCAAGAAAAGTGAGGTTCAGAGATAAACAAAATCGAGAGACCACCCTGATTCAACGCCGTTTATTACATATGGATAATATGCACCTGGCAGCACTGGAAACCACCATCATACCGGAGAATTGGTCAGGAAGCATTCAAATACATTCCGCTCTGGATGGGACCGTAATCAACGCGGGGGTTGAACGCTATAAACAGCTGAACAGCAAGCATCTTGAGCCGATAAAAGCTGGTGCAGTGAATGAAAATGTTATCTATCTTCTCGTGGAGACCAATTCATCTTTTCTTCGCGTTGCCGAGGCTGCAAGAAATCATGTCTATTCAGAGGATAAACAGATAAAGATCGAAAGGAAAGTGATCGAGCAACCCGGATATATCGCCCAGGAGTTTTTTATCGATGGGGTGCAGAGGAAGCCCGTTAAGATCGAAAAGATCGTTTCCTTTTATACCTCCAGGGACCCGGCTATTTCCGAGCCTTCATTGGATGCATCTGAGGCAGTCAGGCATGCCGGGAATTTTGACAAACTGCTTCAGAGCCACATCCTGCAATGGGATCACCTGTGGAAAAGATGCGACATCCAGCTCCACGACAACGACCGCACCCAGATGATCCTGAGACTGCACATATTTCATCTTCTTCAGACCGTTTCACGGAATTCCATCGATCTGGATATCGGGGTGCCTGCAAGGGGATGGCACGGAGAGGCATACAGAGGACATATCTTCTGGGACGAACTCTTCATCTTTCCCTATCTCAACCTGAGAATTCCTGTGGTCACAAAATCTTTGCTTCTTTACAGGTACAGGCGGTTAAACCGATCGCGGCTTGCCGCTCAAGAGGAAGGGTTGAAGGGCGCGCTCTATCCCTGGCAGAGTGGAAGCAACGGAAGGGAAGAAACCCAACATCTCCATCTGAACCCGAAATCAGGTCGTTGGCTGCCGGATCACACCCATCTGCAGCGACATGTCAATGCTGCCATTGCCTACAACGTCTGGCAATATTTTAAAACAACCGGAGACCTGGAATTCTTTTCCACTTACGGCGCGGAGATGATTTTGGAGATAGCCCGGTGCCTGGCAAGCCTCACCACCTACAACAAGGAACTGGACCGATACGAAATCCTTGGCGTTATGGGACCCGACGAATATCATGATAGGTATCCGGAGTCGGAGGAGCCCGGCCTCAACAACAACGCCTACACAAATGTGATGACCGTCTATGTGTTGCGGACTGCTGTCAAAACGCTCGGCGCTCTTTCGCCGAAAAGAAGGCATGACCTGCAGGAGATGCTGGGACTGGAACAATCAGAGGTTGACCTCTGGGAGGAAATGATCGGGAAAATGCGCTTGGTGTTTCATGGAAACGGAATAATCAGCCAGTTCGAGGGATACGATCAGTTAATGGAGTTCGACTGGGAGGGTTATGAAAAGAAATATGGCGACATCCAGCGCCTTGACCGCATTCTCGAGGCGGAAGGAGATAGTGTCAACCGTTACAAGGCTTCAAAACAGGCTGACGTACTCATGCTCTTTTACTTGTTCTCTGCAGAGGAACTGCACGAGTTCTTGAAAGAGATGGGTTACGATTTTGATCCGCAGAGTATACCGAAGAACATAGAATATTATCAGAAGAGGAGCTCGAACGGGTCAACCTTGAGCAACATCGTTCATTCATGGGTTCTGGCCCGGTCAGACCGCCCGCGTTCCTGGGAGCTTTTCTGCAAGGCCCTGGAGAGTGACGTCTCAGACATCCAGGGCGGCACGACCCATGAAGGGATTCATCTGGGCGCCATGGCGGGAACAGTGGATATTTTGCAGCGCTGCTATACAGGACTGGAGCTTCATGACGACATTCTTTTTGTCAATCCTAGCATTCCCCGGGGCTTGCCGCAACTTTTCATGAGAATCAAATATAGGGGTAACTGGTTTGATATCACCGCGACACCGCAGACTATGACCATTGCATCGGACAAGGGCGAGTTGCATTCAACGAAACTCTCATTTCAAAACAAAATCTACGAACTGGAACCAGGGGAAAGCCTGACCTTCGACGTGGGCCAAGGATTGCCCCGTGCTCATAAGCCCCGGAAAGTTCAAGCACGGAGAGCCGGACGCAATATACCAGAGGGAGGAAAAAAATGAAGCACATTCTAACACTTACCGTTAATCCGGCCGTCGAGATAGAAAAGGCAGTGCGGAGATATCGGAGGCCTCTCCAGTAACGGCTGCCGAATAGCTCCGGGCCGCGTGCGGAAGCGACTATGAGAAAGAAGAGATATTACATCATATTGATTGTGGGCTCGACGTTGCTCCTTACAGGGCTGCATTACCTGGTTCCGCAGGACCGGGTTCACCCTACGATTCTTGAGGAGCTCTATTATATGCCCATTGTGGCAGGGGCTGTCATCTTCGGCATGAAAGGGGCGCTCCTGACTTTCGGGTTTGCTTCCCTGTCTTACCTGCCTTTCTTCTTTGGGACCTGGCTCGGCCCAAGCCCGATTGAGTTCCTGGACAGACTCTTTCATCTGATATTCTCCGGAGTGTTTGCTGTGTTTACCGGGTTTCTTATCGAGCGTGACTGGAGACGGCGTGAAGAGTTGGGGAAGGAGCGCTATCTGGCGGGAGTAGGCAGGGCCGCTGCCGAAATCATCCACGATCTGAAAAGTCCGCTGATCGCGATCTCAGGTTTCGCTGCGCGCATCAAGGAGGGTAAGGGGGAGGCGGCCCGGGCAGCGCAGATGATCATAGAAGCGGCGCAGAGCATGGAAAAGACAATGGTGGGCGTTCTCGGTTTCGCCAAACCGGCTGACCTGGACCTGCAAGAGGAAGATGTGGCGGCTGTAATCAAAAGGGTCTGCGATACATGCCTGGAGAAGGCCCGAAAGTCGGAAATCAAACTATCTGCTGATATGCCTCCGGAGGGGTTGAGGGTTTCCATGGACAGCCTGCAGATGCAGCGCGCCCTAATGAATCTCGTTGATAATGCCATTGATGCCTCGGAAGAAGGACAGACGGTTAACGTGAGAACGATCGTCGAGAGAAATTATCTGATCATAAGAGTCGTGGATCACGGTTCCGGCATGGACAAGGAGACCTTTGAGAACCTGTTCACCCCCTTCTACTCGAGGAAGAGCCAGGGGACGGGCCTTGGCTTGGCCACTGCAAAAAAGATAGTTGATCTGCACCGAGGCGCTATTCTTGTGAAGAGTAGACCGGGAGCGGGGACTGAGGTAACGGTAAAGCTGCCCTTGGGGCAGGCTGGTCACGAAAAGGAAAAACGTCGGTAAGCATCCGGCACCGTGGGTGATCGCGTCATCGTAAGAGTCGCGGGTATCGAAGCGGCGGTTGCGATACAGGAGATGCGAAGTTATGAGATATGTTCTTTATGGGGTTCTGTGGATTGGGCTTTACTTCCTTCTTGTTGTTGCTCCGCTTTTAGTATTAATGATCGGCCCGGTTCCTCCCGGCCGCGGATTCTGGAGAGAGTTGTCTGTCGGTTTTGGTTTCGTCGGGCTGTCAATGATGGGGCTGCAATTTTTTTTAACAGGTCGTTTTCGACGCATCACATCCCCATTTGGGATAGATGTTGTCTACCATTTCCATCGGCAGATTTCACTCATAACGCTTTTGTTTATATTTCTCCATGTTTTTATCCTTGTTGTTACAAGTCCAAGAGAATTTTCCTGGCTTAATCCTGCCTCGGCCCCCCTGTCCACACTGGCAGGAATGGCAGGTCTGCTTGCAATGATTCTCCTCGTGGTACTGTCCCTGAAACGGAAGCCCTTCCGTCTCAAATATGAACCATGGCGCATAAGCCACGGCCTTCTGGCAATCGCTGGAGTAGGCCTTTCTCTTGTGCATATTGAGTTGGTCGGCTACTACGTGCAAGGCATCTTGAAGAGGGGCTTCTGGATTTCCCTGGTCTGCACCTGGGTTCTGGCCCTTCTCTATATTCGCATAGCGAAGCCAATAGCTATGTTGAGGCACCCTTACACGGTGCGCGAGGTGGTCAAGGAACGAGGAAACACGTGGACGCTTGTGCTGAAACCTGACGGACATAAGGGCATGATGTTCCAGCCGGGGCAGTTTGCTTGGCTGAAGTTGGAAAGATCACCTTTTGCGATGAGGGAGCATCCTTTCTCTTTTTCATCTAGCGCTATGAAATCGGACGAGATAGGGATATCGATCAAAGAATTAGGGGACTTTACGTCGAGGATCGGCACGGTAGTACCGGGAACCAGAGCCTATGTGGACGGGCCGTATGGTACGTTTACTGTTGACCGTCATAGGTCGCCGGGCTATGTCTTTGTGGCAGGAGGCGTTGGGATAACACCTGTAATAAGCATCCTGCGAACCCTGGCAGATCGGCAAGATCAACGACCTCTCCACCTCTTCTATGGCAGCAAATTGTGGGAAGAGGTTACGTTCAGGGAGGAACTTGATGTCCTGAAACAACGTTTGGATCTGAAAATCGTTTATGTAATCAGCAATCCTCAGGAAGACTGGAAGGGCGAGAAGGGCCTGATCAGTGCAGAGATTATGGCGCGCCATCTGCCTCTGAATCGGCTAGAGTGTGAGTATTTTATCTGTGGACCGGAGTTGATGCAGAAGGAAGTAAAAAACTCTCTCGAAAAACTGGGGATCTCACTTGACAGTGTCCAGTCGGAGAGTTTTAATTTTGTATAGTTTTTTGCCTGGTGAGCGTGAATTATGAGGGAACGCTATTCAACGGAACTTGCGATCGTGTCAGGAATAATTATTGCGGTTGTCGCGATTGCCTTTGCGCTGGTGCAGTCACCGGAGATCTATCAGCCAGAGAAAACAATGGTAAGTATCGCACAAGGGATTCCTCATCCTGTTGAAGGGATGGAAAAGTGCAATTCCTGTCATGGAATCAAGGGAATGTACCCGTATCCTCCAGGACACCTTGGCTGGAGCAACCAAAGCTGCGTTAAATGCCACGCTCATTAAGTGCACTAAATGAAATTATGATGCATTTCGGAGAAACTATATGGGAATAGGCAGAAGCTATGTCAATTGCTGGCAGGGATATGCTGTATAGCTTCAAACGCCCGTATCGATACATACGGTATTGATCTTTACAGATGCCTTGTTTCTCTCATGTGCTGTCTATCATACAGGAAAGATGAGGGAACAAACGAGGGAGGTGAAATTTCTTCTATGGCTGGCATGGAGATCATGTTATAATGAGCGCTGCATCTGTGTGGTAGCCTGCCTGAATGACTGTGCTACCGTAAAAAGCCTTGGCTGTATTGGCAGAAAAAGGATGCGAAGAGCTTTGCCAGGAATATCCATACTGAAGAGACTTTTAATCGTTTTTGTTGACATTATTGAAGGAAAAATGATGTGCTATCAGTTGCAATTAATGGGGGTATACATCTTTTGTGAACAATGTTAGAGAGTTAAAGCACACTTTCTTATCTAAATCAAACCGAATATATATTAAAGGAGGATTTCTCAATGATTGACAAACCAAGTGAGCAGGAAGAAGAATATTTTGCAAGGCTTGAATACGAAAAAAAGAAGGAAAAGGAGCATGAAAGACACCTGACGCTTGCGAAAGGGGAGAAAGAAAAGCTGAAGGAAATTCACTTCATGAGGTGCCCCAAGTGTGGTATGGAACTGATCGAGATCGATTACCATCACATCAAAATTGACAAGTGCTCCGAGTGTGAAGGGGTGTGGCTTGATGCGGGGGAAGTCGAGGCTGTGTCAAAACTCGAAAAAAACACCCTTGACAAGTTATTTAGTGTATTTCGGAGATAACACAAGATGTTAGACAAAAAAGGTGCTTATGGATAGATGGCACCAGATGGATTCGGGGAAGGTAATGGAGGCCTTTCAGACGTCTACCCAGGGCCTTTCCTCCACTTCCGCATCAACCCTCCTCAAACAATTTGGGCCGAATCAGCTTGAGGAGAAAAAGAAGAAGACCGTGATCATGATGTTTTTGGATCAGTTCAAAGATTTCATGATTCTCGTGCTCATCACTGCAGCTGTCATATCAGGAGTGATCGGTGAACTTTCTGATACGATAGCCATCGTTGTTATCGTCGTTTTAAATGCAGTCATTGGTTTTGTACAGGAATACAGGGCCGAAAAGGCACTCGCGGCCCTCAAAAAAATGGCCGCGCCCACTGCAAATGTGATCCGGGAAGGTGTATTATCCAGCATTCCCTCAGAACAGGTTGTTCCTGGCGATATTGTCCTTCTTGAAGCCGGTGCGGTGATTCCCGCAGACATTCGCCTCATAGAGGCTTTTCAGTTGAAGGTGGAAGAGGCGGCGTTGACCGGTGAATCAGTCCCGGTTGAGAAAGAAATCACCGCCCTTGCCGATGATGTGCCGACTGCAGACCGCAAGAATATGGTTTTTAAAGGCACGATAACCTCCTATGGAAGAGGTAAGGGGGTTGTCGTAGCTACCGGCATGAAGACTGAACTTGGCAGGATTGCCACAATGCTTCAGGATGAAGAAGAGGTAAAAACCCCGCTCCAGAAGAGGCTTGCTCGGTTCAGCAAGAATCTGGCTGTCATCGTTCTTATCATATGTGCCATTGTCTTTGGCGTTGGTGTGCTTCGCGGCGAGCCTGTCCTTCTCATGTTTCTCACTGCCATATCCCTTGCAGTGGCTGCTATCCCGGAAGCCCTTCCCGCGGTAGTAACCATCTCTCTTGCCCTTGGGGCAAGAAAACTTGTAAGACAGAATGCCCTCATCAGAAAACTTCCCGCTGTGGAGACGTTGGGTTCAGTAACCTTCATCTGCTCTGACAAGACCGGCACCCTGACTCAAAACAAAATGAGGGTGGAAGAAATCTATGCTGATACTAAAGTAATAAAGGGTAACGAGGTGGGAGCTGTTGTTTTAGAGGGGAACACGTGTAATCATTCCGAATTGATCCTCTGCAACCTATTTCTCGGAATGGCCATCAGCAATGATGCTGCGGTGGATGGTGAAGGTAATGTTATAGGCGACCCCACCGAGACGGCGCTTTATGCCTTTGCCAGTGAACGTGGTTTTGCAAAGGGAAAAATGGAGGAGTTATTCCCTCGGGTAAGTGAACTTCCTTTCGACTCTGAGCGAAAGTGCATGACAACCCTCCATGAGATCACCGGGGCATGGCAGGGCTTTGGGACTGAAAACGATAAGGGAGGGGTTGTCTCCTTTACAAAAGGTGCAGCAGAGATACTTCTCGCCCGATCAAGTAATGTCCTGACTTCCACTGGGTTGCAGCCCATTAACCATGAAGATATAAATTTGGTGAACGAAAGGATGGCTTCCGATGGCCTGAGGGTGCTTTGCATTGCTATGAGAAAATGGCCTCAGCTACCGGATGATATGTCTGCCGGAAATGTTGAGAAGGATCTTACTATCCTTGGCCTTGTGGCAATGATGGACCCTCCCCGCGAGGAGGCGAAAGAAGCGGTATCATTGTGCAAAACTGCGGGTATTACTCCGGTAATGATCACCGGAGATCATCCTGTTACCGCAAGGGCTATTGCCAGGCAACTCGACATTGTCGGGGACGGAATGAAGGCGATTATTACCGGAAGAGAGCTCGACAGACTGTCTCTTGAAGAATTTGAGGAAAAGGTGCTACATCTTCGAGTCTATGCAAGAGTTGCCCCTGAACAGAAACTAAAGATTGTCAAAGCCCTCCAGGATAAGGATCAATTTGTCGCAATGACGGGTGATGGAGTCAATGATGCCCCTGCGCTGAAAAGAGCGGATATAGGCATTGCCATGGGCATTACCGGCACGGATGTATCAAAAGAGGCATCCCACATGGTTTTGCTCGATGACAACTTTGCCACCATCGTGCGGGCCGTGAAGGAAGGCAGGAGAATTTTCGATAATATCCGGAAATTTATTCAATACACGATGACGAGCAACTCAGGCGAGATATGGACGATATTTCTTGCTCCCTTTCTGGGACTCCCAATCCCTCTTCTCCCAATTCACATTCTCTGGATAAACCTGGTCACTGACGGTCTTCCAGGGCTCGCCCTTGCTGCTGAGTCTGCTGAAAAGGGCATAATGAACAGACCGCCGCGACGGCCCCAGGAAAACATATTCGGCGGAGGGCTTGGTATCCGTATCTTTTTGGTGGGACTCCTTATGGGTTTTGTCTGTATCTTTACACAGGCATGGTCTATCAGGGCAGGAAATGTTCACTGGCAGACCATGGTCTTTACTGTTCTCTGTTTGAGCCAGATGGGAAACGTACTTGCCATTCGTTCGGAGAGTGAATCTCTTTTCAGACAGGGCCTCTTATCGAACAAACCTCTGCTCGGTGCATTTATGCTCACGTTATTGCTGCAGTTGGCTACCATATACATACCCGTGCTGAATAGAGTTTTCAAAACACAACCCCTCTCTTTCTGGGAGTTGATGCTCGTTTTTGCTCTTTCTTCGATCGTGTTTTTTGCCATGGAGGCCGAGAAGCTGATCAGGCGGATGCGAAACAAAAAGCCAATAACCGCGGCCCTCAGTTAACCCTTGACATAATCGTGACCTGCATGTCATTAATAGTATTATGTTAGGATTCAGTGATGCCTGGGTTTTTCTCGGATACACGCTCTCAATCTTCTGCGCTCTTTTTTGTCTTATCTATGGGATTATCAACTGGCGCAAGGGCGTTATCGAGAAGGATGGCGATTACCGGGAAGAAATCCGTTGGGAAAAAGAAGAAATTGAATTGATCGAGAAACTTCCATAACATGTTCTACCTGATTACCTTTACCCTGGTATATCTTGCTGCCACAGTCTATCTGGGCTACCTCGGCTACAGAAAGACAACTACGGTCTCCGATTATCTCCTTGCAGGAAGGCAGGTCCATCCCCTCGTCATGGCGTTAAGCTACGGATCAACCTACATCAGCACCTCTGCAGTCATAGGGTTCGGAGGTATCAGTGCGTTGTACGGTTTTAGCCTAACGTGGTTAACCTTTCTCAATATTCTGGTTGGTGTTTGGATTGCATTTGTTGTTTTTGGCAAGCGAACGAGGAAGATGGGAAAGGCCCTCGACGCCCACACATTTCCGGAACTTTTGGGGAGAAGATACGAATCGAGGTTTATCCAGGGATTCGCCGGTTTTGTTATCCTTGCCTTTATGCCCGTGTACTCAGCAGCAGTTCTTATCGGAATTTCGCGGTTTATTGAAGTTTACATGAAGGTGCCGTTTTCTACTGCTTTTCTTGCTTTTCTTCTCATCACCGCGTGTTATGTCATTTGGGGTGGCCTGAAAGGCGTTCTTTACACTTCAGCCTTTCAGGGCGTCATCATGGTAGTGGTTATGATTGGGATCGGTATATCAACCTATTCATCTGTCGGCGGCTTGGTTGCAGGCCATACAGCGCTATCGGGATTAACATCCTTTCTGCCTGAGAACCTCAAAACCATCGGGCATGCCGGGTTCACGTCAATGCCCGTTGGTGGTTCACAGCTTTGGTGGTACGTGATCACCACGATGATTATGGGTGTCGGCATCGGTGTAATAGGTCAGCCCCAGCTCAACGTTCGTTTTATGACGATGAAATCAGACAGGGACCTGAACAGGTCCATTCCTTTTACAGCTTTATTCATCATTTTTACTACCGGCATTGCCTTTGCCGTGGGCGCGCTCACGAATGTGCTCTTCTATAAGAGATACGGCCAATTGTCAATTCAGGCAGTACACGGGAATGTGGACAAGATCATCCCTCTGTTTATCGATGCATTTTACCCCCAATGGTTTGTAGCGCTTTTTCTTGTGACCCTCATGGCGGCCGCTATGAGCGCCAACAGCAGCCAGTTTCACGCAATTGGCACATCGTTGAGCCGAGACATCCTTGAGCAGGCCCTGCTGAAAGGACGATCGGTGGCGGAAACCACCATTGTTACACGGATAGGGATTGTCTTCAGCATTTTTGCCACCCTGATAATCGGACTGCTCCTGCCGGAAAGTATTATTGCCATAGCAACAGCCTTTTTCTTTAGTCTGTGCGGGGCAACCTTTATACCGGCATATCTTTTTGCCCTTTACTGGAAACGGGGAACTAAGGTCGGCGCCAAGGCAAGCATTCTCTGTGGTTTTTCACTTTCACTTCTCTGGATGCTTTTTGTCCATGAGCAGGAGTCAAAGGCTATAGGGCTATCGAAGTACTTTTTTGGTACTGACAGCCTTGCGGGCCACCCATGGAACATGATCGATCCACAGGTTATTGCGCTGCCTGTCTCATTTATCATTTTTTTAGTTGTTTCTCTCTTTAGCCAGCCCTTGAAAACAGAAACGATTAAGAATGCGTTCCGACATATATGAAGTGGCATAGAGCATAGAGCTGAGAGTAAAGAGTGTTGAAGTCCACTGCATTTCCTATCAGCTTAGAGCTATGAGCTTCCTTTACCTTAGCCCCTCGCCAATCGCCCCGCGCCCAATTCTTCAATTTATGTTGACTTTTGCTGCAAAATAATGGTAAATAAACCAAAATTTGCTGGAGGTTAGATTTTGAGGAAGAACAAGTCGGCAATAAAAAGGGCAAGTCAGTCTGAGGGCAGAAGATTAAGGAATTCTCATGTTAAATCGACGATGAAGACCCATATCAAGAGGGTTGCAACTGCCTTAGAGAATAAAGGCAAGGAATCTCTTGATGCAGTTTTGAAGAAAACAACATCTTATATCAACAGGGCAGCATCGAAAGGCGTGATTCACAAGAACAACGCCGCAAGAAAAGTGTCAAGACTCTCAAAGAAGGTGCACAGCTTTCTGCAAGGGAAAGCATAATCTAGTAATTCACAAGGATGGCCGCGGAAAACCTGCGCGCCATCCGCTCGGATATTTTCTCGTAAGCAGTTCTCTTGTTATACTCTTCAAAATTGGGAACGTCTGCCCTGTAAACTTCATTGTCAGAAAACATCCACCTTCTGATGAAGGTTCCATTTGTTCTATACAAAACAAGCTCCACGTCCATAAATATCTTCTTTTCTGTGACGATTCCTGTTTTGCTCAAGGTGTTTGGCATGGTCCGAATGTCCTTTATAATACCCTCAATGTAGCCGTCTGTTCCTGCCTTATCAAGTTTAAAAACCCCTGATCCCATAAGCTCTTTGGTAAATGCCTGCGAAACATACTTCGAGACATGGGGTTCGTAGGTGGGATTTTTGAAGATAGGTACGGAGACGGTGGTGATCTCCCCGCCAAAAATCCCTTTATCCCTCACCAGTTCATACCCACAACCAGAAATCATAACTGCAAGCAGGATACTTATTAGTAAATATTTCATTGATATCATTATACGTTCCATAAGTGAATTAGCCCATATCATCCTATGCGCTATGAGCTGCTTTTTACCCATTGCCTATCGCCTGAACTTGACTTCCTTTCACGCACCTCTCGCCTTTCCCGCCCTTCTTGCGTTACTGAACGACGATATTCACCAGCTTATTGGGAACAACAATTGTTTTGACAACCGTTTTTCCCTCAGTGTGTCGTTTTACGTTGTCCAGGTTAAAGACAATTTCCTTCAATTGTTCCTGGTCCATATCTCGATCTACTTCGCAGCGGTCTCTCAGTTTTCCATTTACCTGGACTACAACGAGTACTGTATCTTCCTCCACGTATCGTGGGCTATACCGGGGCCACTCTTTACCAAGTGAACGGGCATCTTTGCCCAGCATTTCCCACAGTTCTTCAGCGATATGGGGGACAAAGGGAAAGAGAAGGGTAACAAGGGATTCAAAAGTCCCACGGACAAGCCTTTTTGTCGCATCATCCTTGCGTTCCTTTTCAAGGAATTTGTAAAGGCCATTCACAAGCTCCATTATGCGGGCAATAGCAGTGTTCAGATGAAACCTGTCAATATCTTCGGTGACTTTCTTGATTGTCTTATGCATGAGATAGGTAAGCTGGATAGCCTCACTATCGCTTGTTAACGGCTCAAGCGCTGCCTCAACGCCTTTCATGTCATCAATGTGTTCTGATATGAGTCTCCATACCCTCTGCAGGAAACGGGAACAGCCCTCAATGCCCTTGTCGCTCCAGTCGAGGTCTTTTTCAGGAGGAGACGCAAAAAGACAGAAAAGTCTTGCTGTATCTGCACCGTATTTTTTAATCATGTAATCAGGGTCAACCACGTTCCCCTTTGATTTGCTCATCTTGGCCCCGTCTTTGATGACCATGCCCTGGGTCAGCAGGTTTTCAAAAGGCTCTCGTGCTGCCACCAGACCGAATTCATTGAGCACCCTGTTGAAAAACCTGGAATAGAGGAGGTGAAGCACTGCATGCTCAACGCCGCCGATATACTGATCAACGGGCATCCAATAATTGACCCGTTTGCTGTCAAGAGGACCTTCATTGTAATCGGGGCATGCGTATTTGAGAAAATACCAGGAAGATTCAACAAAGGTATCCATTGTGTCTGTTTCCCGTCGTGCCGGTTTTTTGCACACAGGACACTCTACCTGGTAGAATTCAGCGTGATCGGCAAGAGGCGATTTCCCTACCATGGTAACTGCGAAGTCGACGGGAAGGACAACAGGGAGATCCTCGTAGGGAACAGGAACTGTACCGCAGCTATCGCAATAGATGATGGGAATGGGTGCCCCCCAGTATCGTTGCCGGGAAATTCCCCAATCCCTCAGGCGGAAATTTACTGTTCGCTTTCCCAGCTTTTTTTCTTCAAGATAATCGATAATCGACGGGATTGCCTCCCGGTTCTGTCTTCCGTTGAAAGGGCCGGAATTAACCATCTTCCCGTCGCCCTCATAGGCCTCTGTCATCGTTGCCGGATTCAGGGCCGTTTTTTCAGGCATAATGGTGATAATAATTGGGATGTCGTACTCCTTGGCAAACTCGAAATCCCTTTGATCGTGGGCAGGTACCGACATGATGGCGCCGGTTCCGTATTCCATGAGAACAAAGTTACCGATATAAATGGGCACCTTTGTGCCTGTTAAAGGGTTGGTGACATATCTTCCTGTGAAGACACCTTCCTTGTTGATCGCTATCTCGGCCCTGAAACTCTTGTCCTGGGCCTTTGCCTTTTTTACGAAGTCGAGGGCAGCCTGTTCCTGGGGAGTTCCCCTTGGAAGCTCTGTTGCCAAAAGATGTTCAGGGGCAAGTACCATAAAGGTAACGCCAAAAAGCGTGTCGGGACGCGTGGTGAAGATAGTCAGCAATGTGCCGTCTTCCATGGGAAAATCGACTTCAACACCATAGCTTTTTCCAATCCAGTTCTTCTGCATGTTGAGGACCCGCTCAGGCCATCCAGGCAACTTATCGCAATACTCGAAGAGCTCGTCACCGTATTGGGTGATACCGAAGAACCACTGGGTTAACTCTTTCTGGACAACCTGTTCCCCGCAGCGCCAGCATGCGCCTCCTTCAACCTGTTCGTTTGCAAGGACCGTCTGGCATTTCTGGCAATAGTTTACAGGGGAGCTTTTTCTGTAAACGAGTCCCTTCTCGTACATCTTGAGGAACATCCATTGCTCCCACCGGTAGTAATCAACATCACAGGTGGCTATCTCTCTTTCCCAGTCATAGCTGAACCCGAGTCGTTTGAGCTGCTTTCTCATGTAGTCAATATTCTCATGGGTCCACGTTGCAGGCTGGATACCGCGATCAATGGCGGCATTCTCCGCTGGCATTCCGAAAGCATCCCAGCCCATGGGATGGAGTACGTTATATCCCCTCATCCTCTTGTAGCGGGCAATCACATCACCAATAGAATAATTGCGCACGTGACCCATATGAATCTTGCCTGATGGATAGGGGAACATTTCGAGAAGGTAATACTTCTCTTTCGTTCCATCTTCTGTGACCCTGAATAAGTGTTCCTGCTCCCAGATTTCCTGTCTTTTTTCTTCTATAACCTGCGGATCATAGTGATTCATAGCAACCTCATTAAATACTCTTCGGGCAATAGGTACGAGGCAATAGGCGATGGGTTAAAGACCTGGTTTTCCTATAGCCCATTACCCATAGCCGTATTTTCATTTCAGATTTAGCACCGGCCCTGTTCCAACATTGCCCTGATCCTGAGACGGAGTGAGTTGAGACGGATAAAACCGCCAGCATCTTTCTGATCATAGACAACGTCTTTGTCAAAGGTGGCAAAATCCTGCCGGTAACAGGATACGTCAGATTTCCGCCCTGCCACGATACAATTTCCCTTATAGAGTTTCATCCTCACCGTTCCCGTAACACCTATCTGACTCTCGTTGACCAATGCCTTGAGTATATTCATCTCGGGTGAATACCAGAACCCGTAATAAATGAGTTCTGAAATTTTCGGTATGAGGGTGTCACGGAGATGCATGACTTCACGGTCCATGGTGATTGATTCCATGGCCCTGTGGGCAGCATGGAGGACTGTACATCCAGGTGTCTCGTAGACACCTCTTGATTTCATGCCAACAAACCTGTTTTCAACCATGTCGACCCTTCCGATGCCGTTCTTGCCACCCACCTTGTTGAGGAACATAACGATCTTGGCGGGAGACATAGACTTTCCGTCAATTCTCATGGGAACACCATTGACAAAATCAATCTCTACATAGGTCGGTTTGTCTGGAGCCTTTTCCGGTGATACGGTGGTAAGAAACATGTTTTCGTTGGGCTCATTCCATGGGTCCTCGAGGATCCCACCTTCATAGCTTATGTGCATCATGTTCCTGTCCATGCTGTAAGGTTTCTTTTTGGTTACCGGGACTGGGATGCCATGTTTTTTTGCATAGTCGATAAGTTCGTCACGAGATGTGAACTCCCATTCCCTCCAGGGTGCAATAACCTTGATGCCAGGTTCCATGGCATAATAGGTGAGCTCGAACCGTACCTGGTCATTCCCCTTGCCTGTAGAGCCATGGCAGACTGCGTCAGCCTTCTCTTTCCGGGCGATCTCAATCTGCCTTTTTGCAATGAGAGGCCGGGCAATCGAGGTACCCATAAGATAGACGCCCTCGTATATCGCGTTAGCCTTAATGGCAAAGAAAACAAAGTCCCGCGCAAACTCTTCCCGTAAATCATCGATATATATCTTGGAAGCGCCTGTCTTGATGGCCTTTTCCTTGAGCCCTTTTAGCTCTTCTTCCTGTCCTACATCAGCTGCAAAGGCAATAACCTCGCATTTATATTTCTCAATGAGCCATTTGACGATGATAGACGTGTCAAGCCCACCTGAATAAGCCAGAACCACTTTTTTAATCTTATTACCCATTATATACCTCCAATTTATTAGCTCATAGCTCTTAGCTCATAGCGTATAGCAAAAGCATTTATATACAGCTTACAGCTATCAGCTACGAGCTTCCTTTTATTAGCCATTCCAGCAGGGCTTTCTGGATGTGCAGTCTGTTTTCCGCCTGTGTGAAGATAGTCTCGCTGAATTGCTCAAAAATATCCTCTGAAATCTCTTCATTCCTGTATGCAGGCAAACAATGCAGGACAATCACATTTTTCTTTGCATGCTTCAAAAGCTTTTTGTCTATCCTGTATCCGTCGAATGCCTTTTTTCTCTCTTCTTTCTCGCTCTCCTGCCCCATGCTCGCCCAAACATCAGTATTGACAATGTCTGCTTCCTTTACCGCTTCTACGGGATCATTGGTAAGGAAAAAGCTGTTACATTTTTTTGTTTTTTTAAGTAGCGCTTGGTCCGGCTTATAGCCCTTTGGCGTTGCCATGGAGAGGTTAAGTCCAAAAAGGATAGCCGCTTCAATCCATGAATTAGCAACATTATTGCCATCGCCAACGTAGGCAATTTTTACATTTGCAATAGACCCCTTATTTTCTAAAATTGTGAAAAGGTCTGCCAGGATCTGGCAGGGATGGTAGAGGTCAGAAAGGCCATTAATCACGGGAACACTCGCCCAACGGGCAAGCTCATCAACGTTGTTTTGGGAGTATGTCCGAATCATGATAGCATCCGTGTAGCGACTTAAGACGCGGGCAGTATCTTTGATCGGTTCGCCTCTTCCAATTTGTGTCTCGCCGGCGCTCAAGTACAGGGGGTGTCCACCAAGGTCACGCATCCCAACCTCAAACGAGACCCTTGTCCGTGTCGATGCCTTCTCAAAGATCATAGCCAGGTTTTTATTTTTCAAGGGTTTGTGTTCTTTCCCGCTGATGCGCAGTTTTTTAAGGAATGCTGCTCGCTCAAGGAGGTAGGCTCCCTCATCCCTGCTGATATCGAGAAGTTTTGTAAAGTCCCTTTTCAAATCACTTTCCTCTCTTTAAAGTATTAAATTAAATAAGCCTGTTGGCCTTCGAATTGTTATCTTTCGAAAACCTCTCAAAAATCCTGTCTGCAATCTCGTAAAAAATGTCTATCTCTTCCGTGCCGACAATGAGGGGAGGTACAAGTCTCAAAATTGTACCTTTCGTACAGTTGAGGATTACCCCTTCTTTGAGAAACTCCCGCTGAACCTCGTCACCATCTATGGAAAGTTCTATTCCCCAAATAAGCCCTTTCCCCCTTACATCGGTGATAAATGAATACTTTTTCTTAAGAGAGAGAAGGCGCTTATTGAGATATTTCCCCATTTCAGTACAGTTTTTTAGGATGCCTTCGCCTAAGATCGTAGTGAGCGTAGCATAAACGGCGGCTGCAGCAAGCGGATTTCCACCAAAGGTCGATGCGTGAGTGCCAGGCTCAAATGCCTCCATGGCTTCATCTGTTCCAACAAGGGCTCCAACGGGGAACCCGTTTCCCATGGCCTTTGCAAGGGTCATAAGGTCTGGCGTAATATCAAAGTGTTCATAGGCGAAGAGCTTGCCTGTCCTTCCCATGCCTGTCTGGACCTCGTCAAGAATGAGCAGAATGTCTTTCTCTTTTGTAAGGGCACGAAGTGATTTAATATAGTCCTTGTCTGCAACGTATATCCCGCCTTCAGCCTGGATGAGCTCCAGCATGACAGCGCAGGTTTTTTTGCTTATGGTTTTCTGCAATGCCCCTATATTATTGAAAGGTACATAGGTAAAACCCTCAACAAGGGGATCGAATCCCTCCCAGAACTTCCTCTGTCCCGTTGCTGAAAGAGTACAAAGGGTTCGCCCGTGAAAGGAATTGTCCATCACAATAATCTCATAGCGTTCCTTCCCATGTTTTTTCCATGAATATCGACGCGCAAGCTTGATGGCTGCCTCATTTGCCTCTGCACCGCTGTTGCAAAAGAAGACCTTGTCTCCAAACGAATGCTCTACGAGGATTTCTGCTGCCTTGACCTGGGGCTCCATGTAAAAAAGGTTCGAGATGTGGAAGAGCTTTTTTGCCTGGGCGATGAGGCCGTCAAGAACTTCTTTGCGAACATGCCCGAGGTTGCAGACTGCAATACCGGCAAGGAAGTCCAGGTATCTCCTGCCATCAAGGTCCCATATCCAGCATCCTTCTCCCTTTGTTGCAACAATGGGGTACCTATTGTAGGTGTTTGCAATATATTTTTTTGCCTTTTGAATAAGCTCTTCTTGCATCTCAGGCCCCTCCTGTAATTTGAGTTCCTATTCCTGAATCGGTAAAGACCTCGAGAAGAATGGCGTGAGGAATTCTACCGTCTATAATGTGCGTTTCCTCTACGCCGCCCTCAATGGCATCAATGCAGCAATCTACCTTTGGTATCATACCGCCGGAAACGGTCTTGTTCTTTATCAAGGTTTCAATTTCTGACTTTTTCAAAGACGAGATAAGATTTCCCTCTGTATCGAGAACGCCTGCCACGTCAGTGAGCAGTATCAGCTTCTCTGCTGATAATGCCTTGGCAATACTCCCCGCAGCAGTATCAGCATTTATGTTGTAAGATTTGCCGTCAACACCATCTGCAATGGGGGCAATGACCGGGATGTAGCCATGTTTGCTTATGTCCTTGATGATCGATACATCCACGCCCGCAATCTCACCGACAAGACCGATGTCTTTGCCCTTGACCTTTTTTGCCAAAAGGAGCCTACCATCCTTACCCGAGAGGCCGATTGCCTTACCACCCATGTCATTTATGTTTTTCACAATCTCTTTATTGACTGAACCTGAGAGGACCATTTCAACAATTTCGAGGGTCTTCTCATCAGTTACCCGCAGGCCGTCAACGAACTCGGAGGGGATATTCAAATCTTTCAAGAACTTATTGATCTTGGGGCCACCTCCGTGGACAATGACCGGGTTGATCCCTACGTATTTAAGGAGCGCCATATCCTTTGCAAACTCTTTTTTCAGGCTTTCTTCTTCCATAGCAGCGCCGCCGTACTTGACCACAAAAGTGGACCCGGCAAATCGTTTGATATAGGGTAATGCTTCAAGCAGGGTTTTTATCTTTTCGCTCATGTTACCATCCTTATTCGAAGGGTTCTAGGGTTCGTGGGTTCCAGCTAGACCCCTTAACCCCCTTGGACTCCTGACCCCTGTTTTCATAGAATATACCTGCTCAGATCATCCTTCTGCAGGAACTCTCCAAGCTTATCCCTCACATATTCCTTCGTTATGGTGATCGTATGCTCCTTCATATCAGGCGCAGAGAACGATATGTCATCGAGGAGCTTCTCCATCACTGTGTAAAGCCTCCGGGCACCAATGTTCTCGGTCATCTCGTTGACCTTCTGCGCAATGTCGGTAATCTCTTCTATCGCGGTGTTGTCAAAATCAAGCTCTATGTTTTCTGTTGCCAGCAACGCTTTGTACTGTTTGATCAATGCATTCTCCGGCTCAGTAATGATCCGGTAAAAATCTTCCTTGGTCAGCGCATCAAGCTCAACCCTGATGGGGAAACGACCCTGCAACTCGGGAATCAGGTCGGACGGCTTTGACATATGGAAGGCCCCAGCTGCGATAAAGAGTATGTGGTCTGTTTTTACCATGCCATACTTGGTCGTCACGGTAGTTCCCTCGACTATGGGGAGAATGTCCCGCTGGACACCCTCTCTAGAAACATCAGGGCCGTGGGTTCGGTCCCGACTCGCTATTTTATCGAGCTCATCGAGGAATATAATGCCAGATTGCTCGACCCGCTCGACGGCATCCTTGGTGACCTTGTCGGCATCGATCAGTTTTTTGGACTCTTCCTGGATGAGAAGTTCATAGGCCTCTTTTACCTTGACCTTTCTTTTCTTCGTTTTCTTCGGGAGCATGTTACCGAACATGTCGCGGATTTGCATATCCATCTCTTCCATGCCTGACGCAGAAAATATCTCGATGATCGGTAACGCCCTGTCCGGCACATCGAGTTCAACAAAGGTCTCATCGAATTTGCCTGACTTGAAACGTGTCCTGATTTTCTCCCTTGACGTATCATCCTGAGATTCTTCATTGTTTGCAGCGCGTGATTTTCTGGGCATTAAAAGATCGAGAATCCGTTCCTCTGCCAACACCTTGGCCTTTTCGTTGACCCGTTCCTGCTCTTCTTTCCTCACCATGTTCACCGCAAGTTCTGTGAGGTCTCGTATCATGGATTCCACATCGCGTCCCACATAGCCTACCTCTGTGAATTTGGTTGCCTCAATCTTGAGAAAGGGTGCGCTTGCAAGTTTGGCAAGCCGCCGTGCGATCTCTGTTTTCCCCACACCTGTAGGACCAATCATGATTATGTTCTTTGGTGCTATCTCGTCCCGCAATTCTTTTGGCACCATCTGG
>Ga0351899_1034_pt1 | contig 47466 bp, 60 predicted proteins | sample BONcelHT113001C6_FD_206833 | JGI IMG/M metagenome (GOLD analysis project Ga0351899, IMG submission 206833) | Enriched cells from coal bed in the Powder River Basin, Montana, United States - BONCAT cells T11 rep1 HSBNCT.T11.300.1.C6 ... | reverse complement strand
GAGCGGGTGAACGACATCAGCAACGACGACGCAATCCGTTTGTTCGAGTCGTTCACGGGTGACTTGGAGCATTCCTACGGCGGCTTCGAGTCCAAACGAGTCGGAATCCAGGCTGTGCGTTGGGAGGACTCAGACCCTTGGATCGACTCGATCTTCGTGATGCCTACCGAGAATCGCCAATCATGAAAATCCTCTTCCTCCACGGCTGGCAATCGACCCCAGGCGGCTTGAAGCCGACCTACCTGAAGGAACACGGCCACACCGTCCTGAACCCGGCCCTGCCCGACGACGACTTCGACGCCGCCATGGGAATCGCCCAGGCCGAGTTCGACCAGCACCAACCCGATGTTGTGGTCGGCTCCAGCCGTGGCGGTGCCGTCGTCATGAACATCGACACCGGGGCAACGCCGCTGGTCTTGTTGTGCCCGGCCTGGAAGCGTTGGGGCAAGGCTACGACGGTGAAGCCCGCCACCATCATCCTGCACAGCCGGGCCGACGACGTGGTGCCGTTTGCCGATTCGGAGGAACTGGTTAGGAACAGTGCCCTGCCACCGGAATCCCTGATCGTGGTGGGCAACGATCACCGGCTGGCGGACCCAGAGTCGCTGAAAAAGATGTTGGAAGTGTTGGAGAGGTACAATAGGAGCGGAAAATAGTGGCAACACCAAGAAAACCCTGGGACATACGCCCGGCACGGAAAAGCCGACCCGTGACCGCCTCGCTCAAGGCCGAGGTGGAAACCAAAGCGAACGATTTGATCGGGAACGTGCTGAAGCCCCGGTACGTCAAGCCGCCCAGAAGGGACGATCCGTCCAACTACATCACCGACATTCACGCAAAATGGTTCCGAAACAACTTCTACTTCACGGCGACCTTCGCCTGCCCAGACCCGAATGCCTTGTCGCCTACATTTGAGTGGAAGTTCGCACGGATGGAGCCGCTCGGTGATGGTACGTTTGCCCTCTACGCCATGCGGTACACGGGCAAGGAATGGGTTGGTGTGTTCGACGCCCAGACCGTCGATGAGTGTATGAAGTCGATTCAGGACGATCCTTGGTTCGTGCTTGCCTGATTCGAAACGCTGCAACGAAGCAATGAGAGAATGGCTGCCATCACCTTCACCCCCGGCCCCACTCCGAATCAGGGCGGCACCGGAGCAACCACCATGAACGAAGTCTCGCCCAAGATCATCAAGAAGATCCAGACCCTCGCCCAGATTGCCGCCGACCTTCGGGATGGCAAGGACTACAACATCACCCGGCTCACTCTGCTGAAAAGCCTGTGCAGCGATCCAGAAGCCGCAGCCAAGTTTGCACTGCATCTCGCCAAACGGACGCTGGAGAAAATGAAGTCGCAGGATTGTCCCAGCCACATCAAGCCGGAGGATTGGGAGCATTACCAGCGACTTGCTGCCAAGGCCGTGCGTGGCATGACAAAACATCTGAAGCAAAGGACGCCCGCAGGGGAGTCGCCGCTCCACGAGTTGTTGCAGATCATTCGTGATGCCCAAGGCGAATTTGAGCGACAGCAATGGGGGCTGGTTCGCAGAATTCACAGCCGGGAATTGCACACGGTGGAGACGGCTTTGGAATGCGTCCTCCGGCCAAACGCATCCCAACTTTTCGCCTACGATCTGGCACGTCAATACTCCGAACGCTACAACGGTCGGTACGGGACTGGGCTGATTCCCGAATCCGCACCGTTGGTCGAAGACATCGCTGACTTCTGGGGGCGGCATTTTCTGGGCCGAGGGTGGAAGAAACGGTTGTCGAAGTGATCCGTCCCGAATCGGCGGTGATTGTGGTGGGAACCGATCACCGGCTGGCGGGACCGGAGCCGCCGGCAGCAATGTTGATGGCGGTGGAGGCCCGAAAACGTAACAACGAAAGCCGAGGCCCACATGACTGACTGCGAATACGTCGATCCCAGCAAACTGCGACCAGGACCGATCCGCCACAAATCGCTGCCGCCGAAACTGCTGGAGCATATCGAGGCGGTGTTCGAGGTGATCGGGCCGTACCTGAACACCACCTTGGAAGAGTTCGAGATCGGCTTCATGCGGGACAAGCACCCACCCCTGTCAAGCTAGCACACAATATTTTTCTGCTGACGCAGTTCGTGCGTAAGATGAGATGGTGATTGTATTTCATCTTACGGAAGAGGATTGCGGAATGTTTGTAGATGTGATCGAACGGTTTTCAAAGCAAGCCCCAGCCGCCATGTTGTTTCGTGGTTTGTTTGCGCGGGTGTTTTCCAAGGAGCGCATGGACCAAATTTTTCGTGACCACAAAGAACGGCAACTGGAATCCCCTGTGTTGTTTTCTTCCCTGATCCAGTTGTTGACGCCGGTCGTCTGCGGCGGCAAGCCCAGTGTCCATGCGTCGTACCAGGAACGTGAGGAGCAATTGGGCGTTTCCAAACAGGCGGTGTATGACAAACTGCAAGGCATCGAGCCGGCCGTCTCGAGCGCACTGATCGAGATGCCCGCTGCGGAATTGGCGCGAGTCCTCGTCAAAGCCAAAGCCACCAAGCCCGATCCCGTCCCCGGTTATCACACCTTTGTGATCGACGGCAAGCGGTTGGATGGCACGGAGCATCGCTTGGAAGAAACCCGATGGATGAACAGCTCGCCCTTGCCGGGGACGGTGTTGGCCATGTTGGACACACGTTTGGAGATGTTCGTGGCCGTGGTTTGCGACCCGGACGCCTACGCCTGTGAACGCAAGGTCGTGCTGCCGCTGTTGGATCAACTGGAGGAAGGCGCCCTGTATTTGGCCGATCGCAATTTCTGTGATGGACCGTTGATCGACCGCTTTTTGCGGGCGGATGCATTTTTCATTCTGCGACATCATAAACGCAGTCCGCGGTGGCGGAAAGTACCTGGAAGTCGCCGACGAAAAGTCGGCAAAGACGGTCGTGGCGGCACTGTCTATGAACAAGAGATTGAGGTTTGGTTGCCGGACAATTCTTGGTATCGCCTGCGGCGCATCACCATCAAGCTGGTGGATCCCACGCGTGATGGCGACACGGAGTTGCACTTGCTGACCAACCTCCCCGCATCGGTCTCGGCGATCGTCGTGGCGGATGCTTACGGCGAACGGTGGACAATCGAGACGTGCTTGGAATACCTGGCCCAGGCGCTCAACGCCGAAATCCACACGCTGGCGTACCCGGGTGCGGCGCTGCTGTGCTTTTGCCTGGCGCTGGTGTTGTTCAATATGATCAGTGCGTTGAAATCGCTGCTGTTGAAGTTTTCCACGGCGACCGTCAAACCGGAATTGTCGTATTACTATCTGGCGCTGGAAATCGCCGAAGCACGGCTGGGCATGGAAATCACCATTGATGCCGAGTACTGGGAGCAGATCGCAGACATGTCGCTTTCGGAATTCGTTGCGTGGGCTAAGTCGATTGCCGCATCTGCCAACCTGCGATGTTACCGCAAACACCCGCGCGGTCCCAAACTTCCGCCGCCCAAGCGAACCAGTGGCAAACGACGCGCGCACGTCAGTACACATAGAATATTAGAAGCCCGTAAACTGCTAGCTTGACAGGGGTGGGACAAGCACCCGGAGCAAGAAGTCGCCGTGTGGTGTGGCATCACGTCGGCTTGGATCGCCTACCACGAGAAGTACCACGGTGGCGACGTGCTGCCGAACGAAGACGAGAAAAAGCTGGTAGCCGCTCTGGTCGCCATTTCCACTGGCGTTGACGACACTGCCATGCTTGGCGTGCCAGTGGATGTCGGTCAGAAGTTGCTGGAGTGCTACGGCGAGTTGGGGGAGGATTGAAATGGACGCCCCGATGGACGAGAAAACCGTTGGCAGGCTGGAAAACGACCTTGAGGACGCCATCTCCGGGGTCATGGCTTACTTGGGGCTCCGCAGGCTGCCGCTGTTGCCGTCGCAGCAGACCATGCACCTGATGGCGAAGGCTGCTGTCGCCGTGTACGAGTCGGCGGTGGAAAACCAGAAACCACAGGACTGACCCATGGTACAGACATTTGCCTGCCTGATCTTGGCTACGTTCGGGGCCGAGCCGCCGACCGTACCCCAGAGTCCCTTCCAGGATCGGGGCTACTACATCACGTTTATGCGGATGCCGACCTACGACCTGGATGACTGGAAACGAATTGTGGACGGCATCCATGACGACGGCGGAAACCTACTGTTGCTCTGGATGGGTGGGGCATTTCAGTCCCAGAAGTTCCCGATCACGTGGAAGTACAACGAGGAACACCAGAACGTCCGGCATGACTTCGTGCGGGATCTGATCGACCACGCCCACACCAGGGGCGTCCGAATCCTGCTCGGCTTCACGCCGTTCGGCTACGACGGGGTGAACCACTACCCGCTGCAACACCCGAATCTAAAGGCCACGGGCAAAGACGGAAAGCCGGTGGGCAAGTTCGGCATCGGTTGCTGGGGCTACAATCTCTGCCCCGCCAAGCCCGAATCCCAGCAGTTCATGCTGGACTACGTGCGGGAAATGTTCTTCGACTTCTACCCCAACGCCGATGGGCTGATGATCGAATCGTCGGACTACGCCATCTGCCATTGCCCCGACTGCGGCCAGCAGTTCTTCGACAAGGAGTTCCGCTTTGTCCGGCAAATCTCCGAGGATGTCTGGACGAAGAAGGCCGCAGCCATGATCGTCGTGTACCCGCACTACTTCAACGGTGCCGAGGTGCCCGGTTTCGGCGTCCGGGCGGCCAAGCTGCCGTTCGATCCCCGCTGGACGCTGTTCTTCACTCCCCACAGTGCCCACCTCGACTCGGCCCTGATCCGGCAGGCCCGCCACAGCTTGTGGTGGGACGAATCGCCTGCCCTGCGGCGTCCCCAGGACATCCAGCAGGGAGTCCTCCGAGCCCGCAGTGCCGGAGTGACCGGTTACATCCCGTCCCTGGAAGCCTACAGCTTCATCCCCACGGAAATCGAAGAGGGACAAGCCTGGTTGAAAGGGCGGCGGCAAGTGCCGCTGGGGTTTGGCTGGCTGAAGGAAGCCGATCCGCCCTACGACGAGTTGCCGATGCGGGTGAATCGGATCGCCTACCGGGAATTCAGCCGCAACCCGGATTTGAAGTTCGACGACTTCAAGGAGCGGCTGGGGCGGGAGATCTTCGGGGATGCGGCAACTGCCCAATGCGTCGATGATCTGTTGGACCTCCAGGCCATGTTTGCCATGGAACGGACGTGGTGCCAGCCGTCGCCAGTGGTGTGCCCGGAGAGGATGCGGGCGATGAAGGCCCAAGGTACACTGACGGCCCAGAAACGGGACGAGTACCGGGCGGCATTGATCAAGTTGAAGGTCATGGAAGTGTGGCACCGGGCGGCAAAGTCCGAGGGCGAACGTCAGTTGCACCGGATCGTCCGATGGGTGTTGGACCAATGGCAGGGCGACAGCCGGACGATTTTGGAACTCACGAGGGAATGATGTTCGATCTGCCCGAATAGGTGGCGGGGCTGTTCGCAGGCACAAAGCTTGAAAGGTGATTTGCGATGAAGATCCATGCAGTGGCGGGCTTGTGGCTTGCTCTTGTTAGCTCGGTCTGGTCGGCAGAACCAAGTGCCGGGGCGACGACTGAGGGCGTCCTGTTCAGCGAGTCTTTCGAGGACGCCAATCTTGCTGGGCGAGGCTGGTACGACGGCACCAGCTTCCGAATCGTCGGGGATGCGGCGGCGGGAAAGGGCTGCATCGAATACGAGTGGCCCGACCGCCAACAAGGCGTGAAGGGATCGTCCCCCGTCCGGCACTTGTTCGAGCCTACGGACGAGGTGAGCATCCGTTTCTACCTGAGACTTTCCACGGGCTGGGGCTGGAGCGGCCAGAGCTTCCATCCCCACTTGACGCATTTCATGACCACCGAGAATCCAAAGTGGCATGGTCCCGCCGCCAGTCACCTCACGCTCTACATCGAGCCGGTCGGTGGCAAACTGCGGCTGGCCGCCCAGGACATCCAGAACAAGGACATGCCCCACGGATTGACCCAAGGGCCGCTGCGGGGCGGTTACAACGGGAAGTTCTACGACAGCCAAGACGTGCTGTTCAACGACGACCAATGGCACTGCGTCGAGGCGTACTTCAAGCTCAATTCCCTGGATCTTGAAAACGACCGCCCGAACCAGGATGGCATCGTTCGTGGCTGGTTCGACGGGAGGCTCGTGGTCGAGCATACCGACGTGGTGCTGCGATCCACCGACTTCCCCACGATGAAGTTCAACCAGTTCTTGATGGCACCCTACTTCGGGCCTGGACTCCTGCCGCACGCCCAGAAGTTGTGGATCGACGAGTTGGCGGTCGGCACGAAGCGGATCGGCCCGCTGGAGCCGCCGAAGTAACATTGACCACCCGATACGACTTGCCCAATCTGTTGAGCAGGACCCCCGATGATTCCCAGCCTTTGCGAACACTGCTGCCACGTCAAGGAGGTTGTTTCCGGCAAGGGATCACGATTCTTGCTCTGCCAGAAATCAACAACAGACCGCCGTTTCCCGAAGTATCCGCCGCAGCCGGTCGTGAAATGCACCGGATTCGAGCAGTCCAATGAACAAAAACCCGATTCGCTGTGACTCCTCCGAAAGACACGACAGGAAGAACAAGCAGGAGATCCGCCTATCCGCAGCGACGGACAGAAGCCGAAATTCCACTGCCCAACGTCGCTTATCCCGGAGATCGCGGCTGGAGCGAAACCGGGTGGAACGAGGAAGCGAGCGGCTTCAAGGCTGTGATCGACGGCTTGACGGGGCGCCTCGCCATTGGAACTGAACAGAGGTAAAATAATCCGATCCAGACCTGAGTCCGTCTGCCGGAGCCACACGTCATGATGAAAACCGCGACACCCGAATTGATGATCGGGCTTGTTCTTGCCGCATGCTGGGTTTTCTGCCCATGCTCGATGGCTGCCGAGGCACCATCCCTCGCGGCGCAACCGGCCAATACGTGGGTCAAACGCAGCCCATTGCCCGATGGGCCAGTTTCGCCGCGGTTGGGATACGAGGGTGCCTGTGTCTGGGACAGCCGGCAACAACTGGTTGTCCGGTACGGCGGGCACAACCAGGGTGGCGGCGGCGAGCAGGGAGCGGAGGTCTGGACCTTCGACCCGCGCTCCACCCAGTGGACGCTCAAGGAACCCAACACGTCGCCGCCCGGCGTCTGCTGCAACGCCCAGAACGTCTACGTTCCGACGATCGGCCGCTACATCCGCTTTCCCAAGTTCAGCGGCAGCCACGGCTGGCAGTGGTGGCGGGAAATCTACCTGAACGACTCCTCCATCTGGACGTACGACCTGGCCGCCAACGTCTGGCGCAACATGCGCCCCCTGCCGACGCCGCGTCTGGCACCCTACCGGTGCGCATCCTGGGATAGCGACCAGCAGGTGGTCGTCGTCTTCGGTGGCGAAGGCAGCCATGAGGGGACGCTGATCTACGATCCGTGGCGCAACGAGTGGCGGTGGCCCAAGCCAGTCGTCGAGCCGGCTGCCCGCAGCGGCGGAAACATGGCCTACGATGCAGGCCGCAAGCTCCACGTGCTGTTCGGTGCGCAGTTCAGCGACGATCCGCATACCTGGGCCTACGACGTGGCCAGCAACCAGTGGCGTGACATGCAGCCGCCGACGATGCCGCCGACGGACAAGAACGACGCGGTGCTGACCTACGATCCCGTCAACAAGGTCGTCTTGGCGCTCGTGAAGGTGGCGATTGGCGAGGGCGACGCCGAGCGGTATTTCGTCCAGACGTGGGTTTACGACGCCGGCGGCAACCAGTGGACCCGCATGAATCCCGCCGTCGAGCCGACAGCCGGCGGCAACCGGACCCGCAACTTGACCTTCGCGCCGGAACTCAACCTGGCAATCCTCGAGAATTGCCTGGGCCAGCCCCGCGAGCAGCAGATCTGGACGTATCGCTACGCCGACACCACGGCGAAATACGAGCCGCCGCAGGCGAGCACGCCAGATGTTCCGCCCCTCGTCGATGACGTGGTGGTCTCCGTGCTCAGCAGAAACAGGGTCGAGGTCCGTTGGACCGCGCCGGCCGCGGCGAAGGTCACGGGCTACCACGTGGAACGCGCGGTAGTCGAAGTCTGGACCGACGACCAACTGACCCGGCTCAAGAGAAGCACGCCGCCGCTGGCCTCGCCCTCGGTCGGTGCCATTCGCTGCATTGGGCCGTTTCAGCAGCGAACCGCCAAGCCGATCGAAACAACGTCCTTCGTGGACGACGGCGTGGACCTGGAAAGGCCCAAGGCAATCGCCGGCCAGTTGGTCTATGACAGCGATCTGCATCCCGAACAGTTGGATGCGGCTGGACGCGGTTATCATCAGGCGGTGTTCGCTTACCGTGTACGAGCCATGGAAGGCGACGACAAAGTTGGCGGCCCTTCGCCGGCGGTCTTCACGATTCCGTCGTCACCGCAGCAGGTTTTCAGCCGGGAGGACGGCAGCACTTGCCGGCTCAAATGGGCCGCCAATCCCGAGAAGGGCCTCACCGGTTACCGCGTCTACCGGATGGATGGACGCTGGGACAAGGACCCCGTGTCCCGGCTCACGGCCGATCCGCAGGCAGAGACCACGTTTGCCGATGAGACGGCCGGCCAGCACACGCGGCGCTACTACGTCGTGGCGGTGGACGTACTGGGACAGGAAGGGTTTCCGTCCGCGCCCGTCTGGCATCAGCGCGAGTGGCGAGCCTACTACGCGCCGTTCGTCGGCCAATGGCATCAGTAAGATAGCAGAACCATCCAGGCCAGCAAAGCACAACGGAAAGAACCATGCTACGCACTCATGACCGGGCTCAACGCCGCCCGGCATCGAGTGACGAACTGGACGCTGAACAAGAACGCGAGCAACGATCGCAGTCACCCGGCGCTCGCCTTTCCGGCATGGAATGTCAACGGCCTCAGTCCCCAGCCGGGCATCGAACGGACCGTCCACGTGCGGGCGTTGCCGGCATTTCTGCGGGAAGTGGGCTACCGTACGATCCACGTCGGCAAGGCGCACTTCGGGGCGGTGGGAACACCGGGAAGCGATCCGCGGAACATCGGCTTTGACGTCAACATTGGGGGGCATGCCGCGGGCGGTCCGGGGAGCTTTCTGGGGACCGAGAATTTCAGTGCCGCCTGGCGAAACGGCGATCGCGTCTGGGATGTGCCTCACTTGGAGCCGTATCACGAGAAGGACGTCTTCCTGACGGAAGCCCTCACGATCGCAGCCAACCAGGCGGTGAATCAGGCGTTAGCCGAAGGCCGGCCGTTCTTTCTGTACATGGCGCATTATGCCGTGCATGTTCCGTTTGCCGTCGATCCCCGGTTCTACCAGCCGTATCGCGATGCCGGTCTGGATCACACGGAATCCATGTACGCGGCCATGGTCGAAGGGATGGACAAATCGCTGGGAGACATCCTGGCCAATGTCGAACGTCACGGGCTTTCCGAGCGCACGATCGTTCTGTTCATGTCCGACAACGGAGGTTTGAGCGCCCACGGTCGCGGCGGGCAGCTGCACACGCACAACCAACCGCTGTCCCGCGGCAAAGGCTCGGCTCACGAAGGCGGCATCCGCGTACCGATGATCGTGTGCTGGCCCGGGATCACGAAAGCCGGTTCGGTTTGCCGCCAGCCGGTGATCATCGAGGATTTCTTCCCCACGATCCTGGAGATGGCAGGCGTCCGCGACGGCCGGCAGATCGGCGGCGCCATCGACGGCCGCAGTTTTGTGCCCCTGCTGCGGGGCGAACACGATGAGACCCGCCAGACTCGTCCGCTGGTCTGGCATTACCCGAACAACTGGGGGCCGAAGGGGCCGGGGATCGGCCCTTCCAGTGCGATCCGCCTGGGCGACTGGAAGCTGATCTACTATCACGAGGACCGGCGCTGCGAGTTGTTCAACCTGGCCCAGGATCTGGGCGAACAGACGAACCTGGCTGACAAGCAGCCGGATATTCGCGATCGGCTGGCCGCGGAACTTCGCCGCTATCTGGCTGCGGTCGAAGCACAGATGCCGGTCGTCAAGTCGACAGGCGAGGTTGTCCCCTATCCCGAGGCGTGCGAGCGGCGCGAGGGCGGCAACTGACTTGTCCGAAATCTCCGCGTACCACGAAGCCGGCCCTCACATGGTATCGAATCCAAGGACCGTCCGCTAACAGAAGCCGCTTGCGAATCGTCGCAAGTGGCGTTTTGTTTGGGACCGAGGTTCGGTTTCTGCTCCGAATTCTCGCTCGTCGCATCGTTCCAAAATCAAGTAATCCCCTCTGGTTCGGTGTTCCTGCGATTCTCGCGAGTTTACAATATCGGCGTGTTGCTGGAAATGTGCGAGGCTAGATTTAGCTTGCGTGAACGATGCTCAAACTGGTTGCCACCATCAGCGTGTTCTTCTACGGGCTGCTGCACCTGGCGGCGCAGACCACCGCAATCGACGCCGGTTCAGTCACTTGGGAGAAGGACTTTCGACCGGTCTATCCAGGGGCGGCAGCGTATCCCCGTGCCGCGGTGCTGGCGGATGGCAGAGTGCTGGTCGCATTTGCCCACCCAACGCCGGTGGGCAGGGCCATCGCCTGCGTGGTCAGCAGCGATGGCGGCAAGTCGTGGGCCGGTTACCGGCGGATCTGCGAGCATCCCAAGCCGGTGGATCTCGACAATGCGTTTCCCTTGCAACTGGCAGACGGGACCGTGCTGGTAGCATACCGTCGTCACAACCGCAGAAATCACGACTTCCGCATCGAGGTCTCGTCGAGCAAGGACGGGGACCAGTGGGCTCTGCGTTCCACTGTCGCTACCGGGTCGCAGGGCATCTGGGAACCGTTCCTGTTGGCGTTGCCTGATGGCACGGTGCAGGTGTACTACGCCAGCGAAGAACGCGTTTACCCGGGCCAGCGGATCGAAGTGCGGACATCCGTGGACGATGGCAAGTCATGGGGAACACCGGTGACGGTCGCCGAAAAGGCGGGCTCCAGGGATGGAATGCCGGGTGTGGTTCGGATCAACGACCAGGAGCTACTGGCAGTTTTCGAGGCGCAAGACGTGCCGCCGTTTCGCTTCGTGATCCGGGGCGTGCGCTCCCACGACCTGGGCCGAACGTGGTCAGCCACACGACAGTTGATCTATCGCCCAAGTCATCTGGTCGCTGCCCCCTGGGCGGCAGGTGCCCCCTCGATCATCCGGCTGCCAGACGGTCGGCTGATGGTCTCGTTTCAGAGCGACGAGAACAACGCATTTGTGGCCGGTGATCGGCGCCGAGATCCGGCCCATCCGCAATACGATTACCTGTGGCACACGCACTTGGCCTACGTCACCAGTCTCGATCGGGGCAAATCGTGGATGGCTCCGGTTCATCTGCTTGGTGGTCCGGATGATCCCGCGAACTGGAATGCCCTGCAGGTTCTCCACGAAGGCACCGTCCTCGCGCTGACCAATCACCGGGGGAGGATGTGGGTCAAAGCCGGTGCGACAGACGGAAAACCCAAGCCGTGAGCAAGAAACGGCTTGATCGCCTGTGCTTTGCTGATTGGGGTATCGTTCTCTGGCGTGGCTTGTCTTCCTTGCGGCGATCACCGACTTTCCTGGTCGGACCTTCCACCCGTCGAAAGGCCGGAAGTGGCCCCTCTTCCCGACCGCCTGGCGAATCCGATGGAGCCAGGGAATCCCGGCGTGCGTGGATTTCGCCACCTGGCCCTGCACGTCGAACTGGAGATAATAGTCGTTGCCGAGGTACTTCTCGAACATGGTGGTCTTTTTCGCTCCGGGCCGTCATTCTGCCAACCTTGTGCAACGCGGTGGAACGATTGATGACATTACACGGCCCGCCTGCACGGTGCCGGGGGCCGGCCAGCCACGCCGCCACGGTGGTGGCAATACCCGCTGGCCGTGGTCTTGCCCAGGATTGCTGCCATACCCGCTGGCCCGCTGGTGGTCCTCCTGCGACAATGGCTGGGCATTGAATTGTTTCCTGGAACCTGAACGCCGGAATCGAGGCACAGGACATGCGGACACTCGCTCTGGCAACCTTGCTCGTCCTGACGGTGTGTCCAACAACATCATTGGCCGAAATCACAAGGATCTGGCTGACCCACAAGGCCAGCGATCCCAGTCGGATTGTCGTCAACTGGGAGACGGCCAAGCCCGGCAATTCCGTCGTTCGCTTTGGCCTGAGCCAGGATTACACGGAGACCGTTGCCGTTGACGAAGCCGTGACGCTCCACCACGTTGAAATCCTGCTGGCCAAACGGAACACGACGTACCACTACCGTGTTTCCAGCGGCGACCAGACTTCCGGCGATGCCACTTTTCAGTCGTACCCCACCGATGTGCTGCGAGTGGCCGCGGTGGCGGATTGGCAGGGCAAACCAAGACTGGATGCGATTCAACGTGACAACGTGCATCTGCTGCTGACAGCCGGGGACAACATCGACTGCCTGCACCGGCTGTGCGGCGTCGGCGTCAAGGACTGCACGAAGCCCTACGGCGAACTGATCGACCGGTATCCTGACCTGTTCCGCAGCACACCGTTCATGCCGATCCTGGGAAACCACGACCGGGAGATCCGACCACGAGGTCCAAAGCCGCCCGCCGAGCCGGTTTACGACATCGACGCCACGGCCTTCCGCACCTTTTTCGAGCTTCCTGGCGACGAGTGGAAGTGGCATTTCGACGTGGCCGATTTCGGTGTGCGGTTCGTCGCCCTGGACCTAAACCACATCTCGGACATGGGCTCGACATGGCAGACGTGTCATCCGTTCGACAAGGACTCGGTCCAGTACCAATGGTACGAGAAGCTGATGACCGGCCCCATGCCGCCGTTGGTTGTGACGCTGTACAACGAACGCAACGCCAGCGTGCGGGCACAGGCCGGTGGCTCGTGGGGCCGGATGCTACGCCGTGGAACCATCGCCATCACCGGCTTCGGCTACTTTGCCGAGCGTGCCGAGGTGGACGGGTTCATTTGCTACAACACGTCGCTCAGTGGCAAGGGCGACAAGTACCCGGACCCGAAGTCCCAATTCCTGGCCAGCGAGAACAGCTACGTTCTGCTGACCTTCACGAAGAACCCGTTGAAGATGACCGTCGAGATCAAGAACCTGGACGGCCAAGTCCTCGACCGGAAGGAATTCGAGGCGGGAGACAACAAGTGAAAATCCTGTTCCTCCACGGTAGGCAATCGACACCGGGCGGCTTGAAGCCGATCAAAACAACATGAACGAGAAGAAGTTGAAACTGCCTCCGCAGATTGTCGGCAATGCCGGGTTGTTTTTCGTCTGCCATCGACTCTCCCAACTCGGCTGGAACGCCATGCCCACGTCGAGAAATGCGAGGGGCGTCGATGTCATGTGTTTTAGCCTGGATGGCAAGAAAAAACTTCTTCTGCAAGTCAAGTCGCTCTCCAGACCAAAACCTCCAGTCCCGCTCGGCAAGGACATTGAGAATTTCATGGGGGACTTTTGGGTTATCGTCACAAAGGCGACAGCCGAAAAGCCAACCTGCTACGTCCTTACCCCGGAACAAGTCAAGGACATGGCTCACAGGGGTGAGAAGGACGGCAGGATTTCGTACTGGCTGCCGCACAAGCGATATGCGGTTGAGGAGTTCTACGAAAAGTGGGATGGAATTGGGCCAGGCTGCTGAGAAGTGACCGACGAGCAGTTGACCGCCGCCAGTGATGCAACCGCACGGACACTTCGAGCCATGACCAACCAACGCCGACAGTTCTGGTTCATCGGATTCCTGACCTGCATCGCCCTGCTGCTGGTCGCCGAGATGGCCTTCGTCTTCTTCCGCATTGGCATCCACGTCACCATCCAGAACACAGGCAATCTGCCGCTTCGCTCGGTTGTACTTTTCGTGAGCGGAGCCAGCCATAGCCTGGGCGACATCCCAGCAGGTGCCACCGCCCAAGCCACGGTCCACACCACGGGCGAGTCCCACCTCGAAATCCAATTCACAGACACTCGCGGGCAGACCAAACGGCTCGATGCGGGCGGCTACTTCGAGTCGGGCTACCGGGGGACCATCGACATTTCGATCAAGGACGGCGTGATCGAGACAAACGAGCAGCAGATCCGGCTGCGGTGGTCACTGCCGTAGGCGAGCGGAAACCGCAAGCGTTGGAGGTGATGTCGGACTGTGCGGGCTGCTACAATGGCTGACGCTCACCAAACGCCACCTCGAACGCAGAAAGAACATCATGGCAACAGAAACGCAACTCGGCATCGCTGGACTTCACTTGGTCGGTCTGGAAAACCTCCGCAAACGCTGGGGTTGGTTCCTGGCCCTCGGCATCTTGCTGGTGATCCTGGGCATGGTCGCCCTCGGCTCATCCGTGTTCATGACGCTGGCGACAATGGTCTTCGTGGGCTGGCTGCTGATCGTGGGCGGCGTCATGCAAGCGGCTCACGCCTGCTCGTGCAAGGGCTGGGGCGGGTTCTTCATCGACCTGTTGACCGGGATCTTGTACGTTGTGGTCGGGTTCATGGTCGTAGCGAACCCCGGAGCCACGGCGGTTGCCCTGACGCTGTTGATCGCCATGTTCCTGATTTTCGGCGGGTTCTTCCGCATCGTGGTAGCCATCGTGGTCCGCTTCCAGAACTGGGGCTGGCTGCTGCTGCACGGAGTCGTGAACTTGCTTCTGGGGATCGCCATCTGGCGGCAGTGGCCGCTGTCCGGGTTGTGGATCATCGGCCTGTTCGTCGGTATCGACATGCTGCTCAACGGCTGGTCGCTGGTGATGTTGGGCTTGGCGGCGAAGAATCTGCCGACGACTGAACAACCGGCGTGATGGGCGGCACCGGAGCTACGATCATGAACGAAGTCTCACCCAAAATCGTCAAGAAGATCCAGACCATCGCCCAGATTGCCGCCGAACTGCGGCAGGGCAGGGACTTCAACATCACCCGGCTCACCTTGCTGAAAAGCCTGTGCAGCGATCCAGACGCCGCAGCGATGCTGGCCGAACAAGGAAGGACCATGATGCCCGACAACCCCGACCGCCAACGTTTCCAAGCCGCCTACCAAGGCAAGCCACCGTGGAATCTTGGCCGACCGCAGCCCGCATTTGTGCAAATCGCCGACCAGATCACTGGGTCGGTTCTGGATGCAGGCTGCGGGACCGGCGACAACGCCCTGTTCTTCGCCCGGCGTGGGCAGCCCGTGGTGGGAATTGACTTCGTTGAATTCCCGATCATGGAAGCCAGACGCAAGGCCGAAAAACTTGGCGTGGAGGCCGAATTCCTCCAGATGGACGCCTTGAAGCTGGCGAGCCTGGATCGCCAGTTCGACCGTGTGCTCGACTGTGGCCTGTTTCATGTGCTTTCGGATGAAGATCGCCGGGCCTACGTTGCAGGCTTGGCCCACGTCACGAAGCCGGGCGGCAAGATATTCCTGATGTGCTTCAGCGACCAGGAGCCAGCAGGACAGGGACCACGGCGGATCAGGCAGGATGAAATCCGGGCAGCCTTTGTTGACGGCTGGACCGTCGAGTCGGTCATGCCAACGCACTTTGAGCCCAATCCAGACTCCAAGGACACGTTTGTGGACGGTGGTCCAAGGGCTTGGTTTGCTGTCATTCGGCGGGGGAGTTGAGGCAGTGATCTTGGAACGGTGAACGAACCATTGAAAGGCGGTGCTTCATGATCGTGGAACAACCAGCGACAGGCTCATCAACCGTGGTATTCACGTTTTGGATGGTCGCCATTGCCTTAACTGTCGTGGCCGCCCAGGAGGCGTCCGCCGAACCCATCGTCAAGGAAGCCCGTGACGGCGGCAGCTCGGTGATCCGCATCACTTCTGCCCAGGGTGCAGAAAAGATCTACCGAATCGACCTTTCCCACCAGCACGCTCCTGCCTCTGAACCGAATGCCCTGTTGAAGACCTGGGAATCCTACCGACTCGGTGCCTTCGTCTGCTTCAACAGCAACCAGTTCAGCGGCATCGAGATATGCAAGGCCACCGACCCGAAGGCATACAACGCCGAGCAGCTTGATGTGGCCGGGTGGGTGGCGGCGTTCAAGTCCGCAGGGATGAAGTACGCCGTGCTAACCACTCGGCACACCTCTGGGTTCCTGCTGTGGGACAGTGCCACGACGGACTTCGACGTGGCTTCGAGCGGCAACACAACCGACGTGTGCGGAGAGTTCGTCAAGGAGTGTCGCCAGCAGGGACTCGCCCCGGCATTCTACTACTGCCTCTGGGGCGGCAAATGGAAGCCCGACGCCAACGCCCGTGCTGTCATCCTCGCCCAGCTTTACGAACTGGCAACGGCCTACGGCGAGATCCCTTACTTCTGGCTGGACATGATGAACTGGGCACCGCCCGATCTCGCCGCTCAGGAAATCTACGATGCGTTGAGAACCCTCCAACCCAATGCCGTCGTCATGTTCAATCAGCACGTTCAGGACGGCACGAAGATCAACTACTTCCCCACGGATATCGTCAATGGAGAACTGGTGCTGCCCCCGGCCACGGGACACGACGCTGCTCGCACGGTCGCTGGTACGACCTGCTATCTTCCCTTTGAGTACAGCCTCGTCTGTCAGAGCCGGGAGGGTGGGTACAAGTACGATCCGCTCGGGCCGTCCTGCTGGTTCACCTATGGCGAAGGCAAGGGCTTTGTGCCAAGTCATCCTTTCCCCGCCGAGGCCCTGGCACAACAAATCCGGCTGGGTTGGAAGCGAGGGGCAGCCAACGTGCTTCTGGCGACGGCACCGGACTACACCGGGCGAATGCGTCCCGAAGATGTGGAGCAGTTGCGGCGGCTTGGGAAGATCCTGCATGGGGAGGAAAAGAAAGAGGAGCAACCAATATCACAAGGATGCCATGCTACGGCGTCGAGTGTGTGGGAAGGAAAGCCCGAGTGGGGGCCGGACAAGGCCGTGGACAGCGATCCCGAAAACGCGTTGGGGTGCCGGTGCAGGGACGAAACGAGGCTGGTTGGAAGTTGATCTCGGTGACGAGAAACGGTTCGATACGGTCGTCATCCAGGAGGGCTGGGGACGGATTCAACGCTTTGACCTCCAGTTCAAGGAAGGGTCCAGTTGACATTCAGCCGTCCGATACCGAACATTCGCCGGATCGCCATCGACTTCGCCTGGCCGGTGCTTTCGGCCACGCCAAACTCAGGGTCGATGGCGATCAACTTCATGCAGGGGGATTGTTTGGGATCATCCAACACGTTCGCCCAGCCAATGGTGCGGACAATCCCGCAAGCCCAGACTTCCGCCCGGCCTCGGACCAGGGGTGTGGGCCGCTTTCGAGCGAGAGCGACTGTGTGCCGCCGACACATCTCGGCGTATTCCTCGTTCAAGTGCCGCTTGCAGAAGGCATCGGTCAAAGCCGTGACGGCCTCGTACTTCGGGCGGCCATCGTACAGCTTGTACGGGTCTTTGCCCAACAGGTCGTGCGGGGACAAGACGCCGATCAGCCGCAAATTCGCCGCAATCGAAGGGCCGATGTTGGGAATCTGCTGCAAGTCAGTGATTTCGGCCCTGCTGACGGTCTTCATTATCGCCCCCAGTTCATCCACGTGACGCTCAGTTGGCCGTCCGCTCCACCTTGATCCATTCCACTTCCAGCTTGAAGGGTCCAGCCTTCTTGTCGCCCAGCAGGAAGCCGAGGGCGTTCACTTCCTGCGGGTCCACCGCCCCGGCGTCCCGCACCGGCCTGCCGAACGAGGTCGCCTCGAACTTGTTCAACGGCAGCTTGACCTCGATCCACTCGTCCTTCTTGGTCTGCACGGTGGCCCGGTACGAAAAAGCGACGAGCGGCCTGGGGACGTACAGGTTCAGCGTATACTCCCGCCCATCGCCTCGGACCTTGGCCACGAGTGTGTCGCCCTTTTCCAGGCCAAGCTTCTTGGCCCTGGTCCGCACCGACGCAAAGCCGCCGTTGTTGTCCAGGGACAGGTTGCCGAAGAACTCCAGGGTCTTGGCGTCCGTGATCTTGAACTTGCCCTCGGACACGCCGCCCATCACGCCGTCGTTGACGGTCTGCCACTCCTTCGCAGCCTCGGCCCCGGTGAACTCGAACAGCACTTTCGGCGTGTCGTTCGCCATGACAAACGTCCCCAAGAACAGCAGCGGCAACACCAGCATGGTACGGCTCACGGTTTTCATGTTCATTTCCCCCAATTCATACAAGTAATGCTCAGTTGCAGTATTGTCGCCAGCGACATCCAGATCAAGTACGGCACCTGGGCCACGGCGACCCAACGGTAATACGGCCAAATGACAACCATCGTGCCGATGATCGTCGTCCACACCACCAGGATATCCACCGAGGCCAGCGGCAGGTTCCGTAGGCCGAACTGGATTGGCGTGAAAATCAGGTTGGCAACAAGGTTGATGGCAAACGGGAGGGCCACCGGCGACGATCAGCAGCATCAAGGACATGGGCACACCTCCGTTTCTGCCATTCTACATTGGGATGGCACGTATTGTCCGCAAGCAAGGTGAATTCCTTTGCGGTACAATCCGGGACGCTCGGATATTTGCTGCTGAAAAGAAAGCGGAGGTCACCGATGAAACCACGCCCCGGAATTGTTGTCGGTCTTGCTGGTTGGCTCTTGGCGGTTTCGGCATCGGCTCAAGTCGAACGGATTTGGCTAACCCACAAGACTAGCGACCCCAACAAGATCGTCGTGAACTGGGAGACGGCCGAGCCCGGCAATTCCGTCGTCCGCTTCGGCCTAAGCCAGAATTACACGGAGTCCGTAGCCGCTTGTTGTCGCAAATGGGCACAGCTTGTTGGCCCACGAGATGGCCTCCGGCGTGCGGTGGCGGCGATTGAGGACAGGGTGACACGGGCCTGAACACGTATCGGAGCGTTAGTAACGGACTCGCCCTGTTGAATAGGCGAGACGGCGGGGCTACCCTAAAAGTCCTGCTGCTCGTCGGTTCAGACTCGTTGGTGGACTTGTGCCGAGCAGCTACCGCACACACGCTGGGTTGCCTCATGGGAATGGATGCACTCGATCTGACTTTTCGTCTTGAAAAGCAACTTGGCATCAAGATCAGCCGGGCTGAGGGCATCGCAGTGCTTTTCGACACTGCCGGAACCCTTCACCGCTACCTCGTTGCGAAGGTGCAAGACGAATACCAGCAGGTTCCCCGCATCGAACCCGTGTTCAAAGAAGTCGCCGACACCGTGAATCGCATCACAGGTCGGTGGAGGCTTACTTCGTCACTCGACTTGAATAGACGGTTCTCCCCCGCCACTCGTGCCAAAAACTGGCAAGCCCTGGAAGGTGCGTTGGGACTGTCGCTGCCGGAGCTTGAACAACCGGCAGGCGATGGGTTTCCCAAGATCCCTCGGCAATGTGATTCAGTAATCTCCCTGACTTATTGGATCGTCGAGCATTACTCTGAGCGGGTCGAATGGTTTCCTGTCAGTTGCGAACGAACAGGGAAGACGGCCACGCACCAATTCAGTGAGCACGAAGTGTGGGCGATCTTGTGCGAGTGCATCTGTCGTGTGTTGGGGGCAAAGCCCGAAGAAGTCACCTCGGATTCCCGCATGGTTGAAGACTTGGGAATGAATTAGTCGGCTTGCCAAACGAAATCAAGTGTCAGCACTGGAGACAGAATGCCCCGCACCATCGCCATCGGAGACATTCACGGCTGTTCCACGGCCCTGGCAAAACTGATCGAACTGATCGATCCGCAGCCGGACGACGTGCTTGTCCCGCTGGGCGACTTCGTGGACCGTGGCATCGACAGCAAAGGCGTCATCGAACAACTGATTTCCTTGACCGACCGTTGCCGCCTCGTTCCGATCCTGGGCAATCACGAAGAAATGATGCTGGGAGCAAGGGAGGGCTGGTCCGACTTCCGCTTCTGGATCAACTGCGGCGGCCTTGCGTGCTTGGATTCCTACGGCTCGACGGGACGGATCGAATTGATCCCACGCAGCCACTTCACGTTTCTGGAATCTTGCCGGACGTACTTCGAGACCGAGCGGCACTTCTTCGTCCATGCCAACTACAAACCGGAGGTGCCGCTTGACCGCTTAGGCATGCAAACGCTACGGTGGCTGTCCTTACGGGACTACGTTCCGCCGTCACCGCATTGTTCTGGCAAGGTCGCCATCGTCGGCCACACACCGCAGCCCGAAGTCCTGGATCTTGGCTACCTGAAGTGCCTTGACACGAACTGCTGCTACGGTGGCTGGCTTTCAGCCCTGGATGTGGATACCAATCAGTTGTGGCAGGTGGATGAAAAAGGCGAGATCAGAGCGTAGCCCGGCGTGGTCGAAAACGATTGGCTGCTCACGTCTTTCCTTTCCCGTCCATTCCAGTGGCATCGTCAATCCCTTGCCCAGTAGGCAACCGCTTCTTCTCCTTCGTCCCATTGCCGAACTGAAGCGGGAGCTTTGGCAAGATCACACGGTTGCCTGGCCCGGTCCAGTCAATGTGCTCGCCAACACACGTCGAACATGGCTTCGGCCTGCCGCTCGCACCACCACTGAAAGGCCGTGATGGCGGCTTGCTCGGCGTCTTGAGCATCCAGGATGACTTGGACCTGACCGGACTGGACGTAGAACTTGGGCATGGTGTTCCTTTCTGGTTGCGGCTTGGGGGCTGGCGAGCAGTGGCCGCCACTTGGGATATCGCCACTGCCGTGACACGGTTGGTCAATCGCAAAGAAACCTGGCGTTTTTGGGACAAGTGCCAGGCCATTCGGCCCTCCACGGAACTGAAGACGATCCTTCCGCCACGGATACGCCGCCGTGTCTGGAAGCGTCTGCAACAGGAAGTACCGGGGCGACTGCGGGGACTCCGCTTGCCATTCCGACTTGGGCCGGTGCTGGCCGGTGCGTGCCTCGTTGCCGGAGCCATCGGCACGGCCATGATTGTGCCGCTCGTCGGCTTCGTTCACGCAATGGTGTTGGGCGGGACGGCACTTGTCGCCATGCTGTTGGTGGCCTTCTTCGTTACCCGTCCGTTTGCCCTGGCGTTTCCGCATGGTGTGGCTACGGTCGGTGATGTGGCACGTGCGACCTTGCCGCCAGGCTACGAGGTGGCCGTCAAGCAGCAGATGACGGACGAAGAGGTCTGGGAGAAGTTGCAGAAGATCGTGGCGGACACCCTCGGCGTGAAGGTCGAAAAAGTCACTCCATCGGCCCGATTCGTGGAGGATCTGGGGGCAGGCTGAACGAGAATCTGGGGAGCCAACGCATGACCGAAACGAACCGAAGCCGTCCTGGAGCCCTGATCGGAGTCGCATTCAGCGGCGTCTTCCTGGGGGCGATCCTCGGTGCGATCACCAACGCTGTCAACGGCTGGGTGAGTCCGCTCTACTTCCGCAACATCATGCGGTGGGACGACGTGCAGGACATCTGGCGGGCCAGCATTGCCCAGGGAATCCTTGAAGGCATTATGTTCGGATTGGCCTTCGCCGTGATCTTCACCGCCGTGGTGGGCATCGTGTCCAAGGCCCGGTCCCCCTACGGCTTGGCTGCTGTCCATCTGGTCTTGATTGGCGTTGCTGCATTGGTCTGCTGGGCGTTGGGGGGCGTGGTGGCGATGGGCTTGGCGACACTCAGCCCCGAATTCTATCGGCACGCATTCCGTGGCGTCCCGGAGGACTTCGGCCAAATGCTCCGCTATGCGTGGGTGGGCGGCTCGATTTGGGGCATCCAGTTTGGCGGACTGGCTTCGGTGATCGTCGGCTCCGTGTTGTTCCGGGCAAAGTGGCGGCACATTCAAGAAGACACCCGCTCTCCGGCATGACAGCCGTGATTCGGGCTACTCGTCGCCCAGCCATCGCCAGAGCAGCAGCACGGGAACCAGCGTTCCAACTCCAAACGTCGCTGCCACAATCAACGTGCCCTTGGAGCCGCTGGACAAAAGCTCGTAGTTGCCTTCAAGCCAAAGGCCGATCCCCATCAGCAAGAAAACGACCAAGATCACCGCCACGACGCCGCAGATCGGCATCAGGGTCAGCAGGACGACGAGTTTCACCGGCGTGGAAAGCTTCCGTCGCATGTTGCCTACCGTCTACAGTAGTTGAAGGTGGCCCGTAGCACCGCCCACGAAATAACTTCCCCATTTCTTGTGTCAATTCTTCCGACTTCGTGTTTATATACCTTAAGTGGGTAGCATAGATATCGCATTAAAAACTATTTCTGGCCTCTACTCGCGTCTTTTATCGCAAAATGCTCAGTTCGGCGCAGAGGACTCCCTGGGACAACGCAATCTTAGGTCTATCGCGGGTGCAAGACTCAATTCTGCATCAGGTCAGCGGCAGCGCCTGGAACCGCGACGTAGTTCCAATCAGATAGGTCGTCGTCAAAGACGATAGGCATCGAGTGGCGGAAGTCTGTAGAGTATGGCAGTCCCGTCGCATAGTACTTCTTGACCACCTCTACCGTCACCCGCAATCCTGTCCGCGTGCGAGTCTTGCGCATCAGTTGCAGAGGCGTTGCCAAATCCGTGAAACTCACCCCAGCGCAAGCACGAGTGACATGGGGAAACAAGCGGTGCTCGATCGGGTTATACTTCGAGGTATAGGGCGGGTAGTGCGCGATACGGATCTGCAACTGCATACGATCCGCCAGTCTCTGCAATTCCTGCTTGAATAGATATCGCCGGTAGTCGTTGCTCCCTCCACAATCACACAACAAGAGCAAAGAGGTGGCGGACGGATAGTACCAACGGCCAAACCGCATCCACCAACGATACACATTGTCGCAAGCAAACGCACTGGTGTCGTGGCTTAGGCCCAGATACAGATGTCCGAGGTTTCGTTTCAGGTCGTACAGACCGTGCGGCAGCAACACACCCTCGCTGGCGTGTAGGAAGTCGTGGTCATACACCGGAACCTCAAAGGGCGAGAAAAGGACGCCAGGCCGGAAATAGGGTCCCAGCGACTCCTTCTTCTTGCTATCCATGCTCAGGATGGGATTCGCCGAGTTCTCGTACTCATCCAGCAGTTCGGCGATGCGTTCAAACTGATCGTTGCGGCGAGGAGCACTTCCCATGCACAGGATCTTACGCAGCTTGCGGCGGTGGAACTTCGCATCGTCGAGCAACTGGGTGACAATGTTCACGCTGACAGGCGTGCTCGTCTTTCCCAACCGTTCAGCGATCTCCGTCTTGGTAAGGTTCGTCCAGGTGACGGATTCACGCATCGGATCGCCCGCCGTATAGCGTCGGATGACCTCTCGAAAGTTGGCTCGAAGTTCCGGCATGCTATCAAGATAGCACTTACGGCCCCCCTTTTTTTCGAATCCGGCTTGGATCCTCCTCAGGCGGGGAAAAAATCTCGTCCATTCCCTTGTTCACGGTCTTCCGGTCGCACCCCAAAACTTCGCTGATGTAGGTGATGCCGCCGTGGCCCAGCTTGCTCGCTTCCAGCCCCGCATACCGCCGCCGGTCTTTCTCGTTCAGCGACTCAAAAAACTCACGCATCCGACCTTCTGTCTCTTTGTCGAATTCTGCCACCAACATCGCGAGACCTCCTGCACAAAACCGGCTACAATCCCTTCTTGCCGCCATTAGAGCACAAATTGCTGATTTGGGGAAGTTGTTTTGTGGGCGTTGCTAATGGCATCGATCTTGTCGGCCTCGTCGGGGCCGATGGCAAGGCAGGTCCGGGTCGGTTGGCCGTGGAATTCTGTCCTCCCGCTGTCCGTGATCAGATGCACTTCCAGCCCGGCCTCCACCGCCTTGTCGTGGATCTGCATCAGTTCCTCTTCGCTGTCCACCCGGCAGCAGACCTTGGCGAACGCCCCGGTCAGCCATGCTCGATGCACGTCGGTGAGGCCGTCGAGCGACACGGAGCCAGCCTCCTGCAAGCGACGGCAAATGAACGACATCGAGGCATGAGCACCCTGGGCGATCTGCTTGCCACGGCGCATTTTCAAGTCGTGACGCATGACGATCACCTGCTTGATCCGAGTGTCGGCGTTCATTTGGTTTCTCCATCGACCAGCAGCAAGGCGTGACATTCGGTCCACGTGGGCGGTTCGCACTTGGCTGCCAGCTTCTTCATGTGATGCCTGACACGGTTGAAGCCTATTCGGTCGCTCTGCCGCTTTCTGCCACCAACTTCGTTATTTCCGCCAGCAGACCCGGCGACACATCGTGTGGCTGCCCGGCAGTCAGCTTTTCCAGAACGTCCGCCAGTGCGATCCGTTTCGTCATCGCCATCGCCGCTGCGACGATGGCCGGTGACCGGCTCATTCCCGCACCACAGGCCACGAGCGTCGGCGTTCTCGAAGCGATGAAGTAGGCAACGGTGTCGATAGCAACCCGCAGAACGGCAGGCTGGTTGCCAGTGCCGTCGATCAAGGGGAAGCGGCAATACACCACGTCCCTGGGAAATTGGATCGGAGGCTCCTCGATGGCGAGATCCACGACGGCCGCAATTCCGAGACCAAGCATTCCGGTGACGTTTCGGGCGTCCATGGCGTTGCCGATCCAGAGTCTTGTGGGAATGATTTCACGCATAAACTCGACCGCCTCCGAATCCAAAATGTCACCGCCGATTGCCACCTCATGAATCCCTGGAACCAACGTCCCGTTTGCCATCCGCCCACTTCAACACCTCGCCCGACACGTCCCGGATGTTCTCCAGCACCTTTGCGGCTCCGCTGAAATCGGCATCCCGGCTCCAGTCGCTCAGAACGATCAAACAGGGCAAACCAGCGGCCGTAGCCGCCGCCAACCCCCGTTCCGAATCTTCGACCACGATGCAGTCTTCCGGCCGCAGGTCATGCCGGGCCATGGCGGTAAGGTACGGCTCCGGGCGCGGTTTGGTGTGCTGGTAATCTTCACGAGTCAGCACGAAATCGAGGTACTGGCAAAGGCCGGTCCTGGCGTGGGCAGTCTGGAAGTGGACTTTCCGGGCACTCGTCACCACGCCCATGCGAACTTGCCCGTGCAGGGTTCGCAGCACTTCTTCTGCTCCGTCGATGGCCCACGACTGCGACCCCAGCAACTCGGCATAACGCCGGTCCCGCTCGGCCCGCAGTTGTTCGATTTCAATCCCTCGCCCGGCAGCCAAACCAAGGCAGCTTTCTCCACGACGCAGCGAAATTTCCTTGAATTGCTCGGCGGTCAGTGGAACGCCGACCGTCCGCAGGACTTCCTGCGTGGCCCGGAAGTAAAGTCCCTCCGTGTCCACCAGCACACCATCGTTGTCCCAAAGGATCGTCAGCATTGGCGGCAACCTCGAAATGCAGGCTTCTAACGGCAATCCGAACAGCGTACCATGATCGCAGTGCCAATCAAAGAGCAGGACTTCGACTACGAGAAGCACGGGTTTCGACTGGTCACGCCGGAAGAGAAGAACCGGCTGTTGAAGAAGTATTGGTCGATCCCTGACCGGCAGGTGGAGACCTCGGTGGTGCTGGATGATGAGCGGTGGTTCCGCTACCGGCAACCCCTCGTCCACCACCGTGACGAAACGCCGCCCATCGACTGCCCGTTCGGCCATGTTCAGCGGATCGTGACCGGCGGTGCCGGTGGCGTGGCGAATGTCCACGTCGTCAAGATCACGAAGGGGACGCCACATCTCCACACCGGGTACGACGAGGTGTACTACGTGCTGTCCGGGACCGGAACGATCACGCTGGGCCAGGAGACGCACCCGCTGCGGCCCGGCAGCGTGGCGGTAATCCCGGCCGGTGTGCCGCACTCCCTGGCGGCCGAGCCGGGACAAGAACTGGAGTTCGTGATCTTCGGGACACCGCCGATGACCATGGATGATGAACGGGCAAGGCCGGTGAAGCTGGTGGGCTGACCGGTTTCAGACCACCGTCAACGGGCAACGCAACCACGCCTCCACGATGTCGAACGTGTTGAACGACTCGCCGTCCCAACGCCCGAAGCCCTGTTCATTCACGCTGATTTCGTCCCAAAGTTGCCAGCCACGCTCTTCGGCCTCCAGCATGTGGTCCAGCGGGGACACGGCCTGGATCTCGGTCTGCTTGTCGCAGGTCCACTGGAACGCTTTGACGGCGGCCTCCTCGGCGGTGGCGGCGTCAAGGATCAAATGGATGGGGCCGGATTGGACGTAAAACTTTGGCACGGCGGATTCCTTTCGTGGTCTTGGGCAGTCCCTTGTTGTTTCCCTCTCGACGCTTTCTTCATCGGCGGGCTGGTGACACGGTTGGTCCGACCTGGAAAAATCATGGGTGTGGACGGCAAAGCCGTGGAGACACCGGAGGCAACAACGAGCCAGACGGTATCTGAACCAGACTGTGGCACAACGAAGGCAAGACCATGAGCAGCAGCAGCACCGATCCCATCGCCCTTCCGGCAGCCGACATCCCCAAGGCGGGCGTGATGTTGGCTCGGTCGTTCCACAACGATCCGATGATGACCCACCTGCTTCCCAATGCTGCCAAGCGGCCCAGACTTTCGGCCCGGAGTTATCAGTGCCTTCTCCGGTACGGCATCCATTGTGGTGAAGTCCTGGCGACCTCGGCGAACTTGGAGGGCGTGGCGATCTGGCTTCCGCCCGAAGCCGCCCACGGCTCTTTGGCAAAACTACTCCGAGCGTGCCTGTTCACGCTGCCCTTGACCGCTGGACCAAGCTTCTTTTTGCGTTTCCTGTCCTATCACCAATACCTGGACCGCCTGCGTCGGGAACACACGCCGTTTCGCCACTGGTACTTGCAGTTGCTCGGTGTCGATCCCAGTCATCAACGGAAGGGATACGCCACGGCCCTCCTCACCCCCGTGTTTGACCGCTTCGACAGGGAACGGCTGCCGTGCTATCTCGACACGATGAACGGCGACAACGTGGCGTTCTACGAGCGATTTGGGTTCAGGGTGGCAGCCAAGAGCCTGGTGCCAAAGACGCAGATCGGTCTCTGGCTGATGGCACGAGGGGCTGGAGGGTAGAACGTCGATTTCTCGGCCGCTTGCAGGCCGATGTAGACACCAGCGACGGCGAGATGGTTCAGGGCGGCTGCTCTCTTTCGCAGTCAAACGAAGCCTGCATTCAGCCCTGCCCCAATCAGCGGAGAAGTTCTGGCGGCTATGTCGTAAAAGGACTGCAATTCCTGTAAAATGACCAACAGCCCTTCAAGCCAGCAGGAGACCAGCCATGGAACGCCGAGACTTCCTCAAGAATCTGACGGCAGCCGGAGTGCTGTCGATGTTCGATCCTGCCTACCTGAACGCCAAAGAAGCACTGGTGGCTGGAACGCCCCCCGACAAGCCGCTGGAACGTCGAGTCTACGGCCGCACCCAAGAACGACTGTCGATCATCGGCTTTGGCGGCATTCTGGTGATGAATACGTCGCCGAAAAAAGCATCCGACTTCGTGGCCGAGGCGGTCGAGCGTGGCGTCAATTACTTCGACGTGGCCCCCAGCTACGGCAATGCCCAGGACTGCTTGGGACCGGCCCTGAAGCCGCATCGCCAGAAATGCTTCCTGGCCTGCAAGACGCTCAAACGGGATGCTGCGGGGGCCAAGGAGGAGTTGGAGGCGTCCCTGAAGACGCTGCAAACGGACCACTTCGACCTCTACCAGCTTCACGCCCTGACGAAGGTGGAGGAAGTCGAGCAGGCGTTTGCGCCGGGCGGTGCCATGGAAACCTTCCTCCAAGCCAGGAAGGACGGCAAGATCCGCTACATCGGCTTTTCCGCCCATGACGAGCAGGCCGCTCTGGCTGCCCAAGATCGGTTCGACTTCGATTCGGTTCTGTTCCCGCTGGGATTTCCCACCTGGATCAAGGGGGAATTCGGCCCGGCAGTTCACAAGAAGGCGAAGGAAGCTGGTCGTGGCATCCTGGCGCTCAAGGCGATGGCGCACCAGAAGTGGCCCGAAAGCAGCAAGCCCAAAGATCGCCGCTGGAAAAAGGCGTGGTACGAACCATTCGACGACATTGACAAGATCGCCATCGGCCTTCGGTTCACGCTGCACCTGCCCGTGACCGCCATGATCACCCCCGGCCACTGGGAGTTGTTCAAGATGGCGCTTGACTTGGCCCAGGCGGGGGCGCTCACCCCGCTGAACGACAAGGAACGAAAGCTCGCTGAGGAAATCGCCAGCAACAGCGAACCGATTTTCAGCAAGCACGCATGATCGCCTTCGCCTCCATCGCCCTCGGCCTCCTGAGAAGCCGTTTCGACGGGGGGTGGCCGGGCAGGCGCAGTGCAGATTGCTCTCCGATCCGCCGTTACTCACCGTCAGCCAATTGGAGCCAACCATGACTCGTTTCGCAATCACCTTCGTCCTGGCCGCTGCAATCCCGTTCGGCAACGCCGTGGCCGCAGACGACGCCCAGCAGCCCGCCGCCACCGAGTTCAAGGTCCACCCCATCGGCCTCGTCAAGAAGGCCGACAACCGCACGTTGATCGTTTTGGACAAGCAGTACCAGCCCGGACTGCTGGGGCTGGAAGGCTTTTCGCACGTCCTGGTTTTCTGGTGGTTCGACAAGAATGACACGCCCGAAGGTCGGTCTGTCCTGCAAGTTCATCCCAAAGGCAACCCGCAGAATCCACTGACCGGCGTTTTCGCCACCCGCTCACCCCGCCGTCCGAATCTGATCGCCTTGACCTTGTGCAAAGTGCTGGCCGTGAAGGACAACGCGGTGGAAATTGACAAAACTGACGCCTTCGACGGCACGCCGGTGTTGGACATCAAACCGTTTCTGCCGGGCTACGATACTGCCGATGATGCGAAGGTGCCGGGATGGGCAAAAAGCAACTGAATTTGTTAGAACCCGGCCAGTACGTTGCGACACGGCCTCGGCCCACAGAAGCCGAACTGCGGGGCCTCATCCCCCGGATTCACTCGGACTTCAAGCCTGTGTGGGATGGGCTGCCCGACGATCAGCAGTTGGCATTGGCTGCCTATTTCCTGCCCTGGGGGTCAAAGAAAGAGCAGATCGGGCCGACCCGCCCACAAGTCTTGCACTGGTACTGCCCGTTTGCCGCACAGGCAGTTTTCCCCAGCGGCCACCGCTACTGTCTGAACGTGTACAGCGGATGCTCCCACGAGTGCGAATACTGCTACGCCGTGAGCTACGCCGGGTCAAAGGCATCCTGCAAGCGTGGCTTTGGCCGTTTGCTGGAGCGGGATCTGGCCGACCTGGAAGCATTCGACGTTCCACCGGCACCCGTGCATCTGTCGAACAGCACCGATCCCTTCCAACCCCTGGAGCAGGTCCACGGTCACACACGCCTCGCCCTCGAAGGCATCCTTGCGCATCGGCACCGGTTCACCACGGTGACGATGTTGACCAAGAACCCGCTGCTGCCGGTGAAACTCGGCTATCTGCAACTGTTGCAGGCGTTGGGCAGGATTTCCCCGGACCATCCGAAGCAGGCCCAGGTCACCCCGCCGTTTCAAGTGCAGGTGAGTCTGGCCTTCTGGCGAGACGAGGCACGGCGGGCCTACGATTTGACGGCACCCAGCGTCGAGGACCGGAAGGCAGGCGTCCGGGCATTACGGGAGGCAGGCATCCCCGTGGTGTTGCGAATTGACCCGCTGTTCCCACGGTCGCCACTGCCACTGGATGGCAAGCCGAGCATGGCCGATGTTGGCCTCACCGAGGCACAGACCATTACCGACCTGGAGCAACTTGTGGACTTCGCCCGTGAGGTGGGCGCTCGGCATGTCGTCTACTCGCCGGTGAAGATCGTGCAGCCTCGTGGCCGTCCGCTTTCCACCACCATGACCGCCCTGCGGGACTTGTACCGTGCGTTGTGTGCTCCAGGCAGGCCGGCCTGGCGGGGCGGGAGTTGGCGGCTGCCGAAGCAGGTGGCAGACGAACACGTGGTCGGGCCGTTCTTGGACATCTGCCAGCGGGCCGGAGTCACCGCCAAGTTCTGTATGAGGGACTTGGTGGAGATAGCACGCGCAGCCGACGCAGGCACCGCCGCTTCCACTTCACCGCGCGTGTCCGCGAGTTGTTGCCCGTTGCGGTAACTTTCGTGCCCGACTTCGACAAGTTCAAGCAGCTTTACGAGAAGAACGCCAAGGACAAGCCATGCCTCGCTCTGCAAGGCCACCCCAACGCCTGGGATGACAAGCGGTGGGATGGGTTCGTGAAGATCATCGACTTCTTGAAGTCCAGGGGATGCGTGTTCATGACGCCCTCGGAGTATCTGGCGGGGGCGGGGCGGTAGGGTTTGGTTTTCGGGTTGGCAGCGACGTACAACCACACCCTCCTTTATCTCCAGGAAGCCATGCAGTCCTTCAGGGCGGGCTGCATGTTGGCCGCGACCGTGATGCTGGGCGTGGCATCGGAACACAGCTTCCTGCTGCTGGTCGAGGCCGCCGAGACTAGTCCAAAGTATGGAAGTCATTTTGGGGCGGTGGCCAAGGAACACACCATCTTCCAAAAGTTCAAGAAGTTCCGGGCTGTGTTCGAAAAGCAGGTCAAGGGCGATCTTCCCGGCGACATCAAGGAGAACCTGGACATTGAGTTCGACGGAATCCTCTCCGTGATTCGCACCTTCCGCAACGAGTCGGGGCATCCATCTGGTAAAATCTTGGAGCGGGAGCAAGCCTACGTGCTGCTGCAAATGTTCATTCCGTACTGCAAGAAGCTCTACAAGTTGATGGACTTTCTGCGGTGAGACTTCCCGATCCACTGTTCGCACTGTTCCTGATCTGGGCTGGGTTGGGCCGATGAGCGAGGGACGCATGAGACCACAAGACCGAGCCCCCGGCTGGCGAGTCCGCTGCTTGAAGTGCGGGTTCAGCGACGACTGGGGCAAGTACGGCATCCGTCGCGGAGCGTTTGGCAAGTGCTACACCGTGGGCTGGTGCTCACGGTGCCGGTGGATTCGGTGCCATGTCATCGAGCGGCCCAAGGCAACTGCGGACGGGAAGGAGCAGGCGAAGTGACAGCCCGGCACTTCCCCACCAGCGGACGCGGCCATCCAGCGACCTAATCGCCGTTGCGCTACATTGGCGTTGTGGTAACCGGGTTTGGAGAACGCCGAGTTTCATGTCATGGACGCCGCCGACATGACAGCGTTTCCCGATCAGAACAGGGATGTCGCGAACCTGCCTGGATCAGAACCACTCATTTTCGGCGTCCTCCTCTGAAACGTCCCCCTGCTTGTCCCGGAATTCCATGACTGCTGCCTCCCACTCCGCTCGGTCCACATCGGAGATGAGGTTCTGGTTGGCCTCCGTGACAATCAGGCCGGTCTTCTCGAAGGCGTAGATGATGGCCGGGTCCAGCCCTGCCTGCTTCATCGCTTCCACCATGAAATGCTCGGCGTGTTCCAGGGGCGGTGCGTCAAAGAACACATGGTCGTCAGGGCCGGGTTCGTGGCCGTACTTGTCAATGAACTTGCGTTTCTGTTCCTCCATGATCCCGGCCAATTCTTCCGACATCGGAACGGCTTTGAAGATGTTGCCGTCGTCGTCCACCACGAACTCGAAGTCCTTGTCGTAGCAGCAACGTCCATAGGACCGACCGCTGCCACAAGGACACAGCTCATTCTTGCCCAGCCGTTTCCGCGTAGGTTTGTCCGAGGAGGGCTTGGGCTTCTTCCGTTTTGCCATTTGGGTTTCCTGTTGGATGGCTGGATCAGGGTTCGTCCGTAGCGAGGGCGTCGGGAATGTCAGCCCACCCCCTGCCACTCGTCGGCGAGGTAATACTCGTACAGGTCCACATCATCGGCAGGATTATACCTTTCTCCAGGCTCCGCATGATTGCTGCCTGTTCCTTGTCGGTCAGTTTCAGAACTTTTGGGCGCGGTATCCGTGCAGGCCATCGTTGTCCAAATCCCATCAGCCACTCCCTTCCTGACGGCGGTGCCATCCGCCGCTGCCGTCCCAATCCTGTTGGTGCTTCAAGGCCGCACTCGCCCTGGCGGGCGAGTGCGGCGGTCCTGTGCTGGCCATATTCTACCGGCGTCACTGTCGGGGAAGTAGTGACCCGCTCACCTACCTCGCCCCATCTTGGACCAACCACCGGGCCTTGTACAGCCGTTCCCCCGGCAATTGGATCGTGCCTGCCGGCGTAAGCAGGCCGAGCGTATCGCTCCACCATGACTCGGTGGCCTGAATAAAGGCCGTCTGGCCGGTGACGGGATGAATGCTGACGGACTTCACGTTTGCCCGGTCGCCGAGATCGGGATGCAGTCGGAACTCGTGCTTGTCTCGGTCAAAGAAGTAGACGCGAGGCCCAGTGGTGACAACCAGATCGTTGGAGCCGGGAACGGGCTGCAAGTCATGGCCGCCCCCATCGGGCAAAGGGTAGTTGCCCTTGATCGCCAGCGAGGGCTTGTCGCCATCCCAATCCTTGAGTTCGTAGCTTTGGAGATCCTTCAAGCCCAGTGCCCAAAGAAGTCGCCGCCCTTCATCCCAGACCACGCCATGTGCAGAAATCAGCGGCGTGTCCCAGATTGGTCGGTCAGAATGGGCCAGATCGAACAGGACCAGCCGGTTGCCTTTGGCGTGAACCGAACTGGCTACCACGATCCGGCCACGGGGCAGGAGTTCCAGCGAATGGGCGTTCGGCACTTGGGCATACCAGACCACTTTGCCGGCGGGCCGCTCCACCACGGCACAGCCGCCAGATGATGACGAGATCAGAATTCTTGATCCACCGTCCACGGGCTTGCAGTCGTCCGTGGTGGCGAACGTGCCCCGCATGGCTTCGGGCAGTTGCTCGCACTGCTTGGCCTGCCACGTCCAGATTGGTTTGGTTTTGTCCTTGGCCGTGTCTAGGATGAACACGGTATCGCCACCGCACAGGATGATCGTTTCGGCTTGGGCAGACGGGGCGACGAAGGTCAGCAGGGCGGCTGCAAGAAGAAGATTGCGGGGCATGGTGGGGTTCCTTTGGTGTCGTGGGCGGAGGTGGCTATCCCGCACATTCTACCGGCAGCCACACTGAGCGGTAGCGCTCGCGGCAAGATCCGATCAGCGGCCAGGGGAACTACACCTTGTTCCCCACCACCCAAGCCCACACCCATCGGCTCGGCGGCCTCGGCGCTGTAGTGGTGTTGCAGGCGGTATCGGCTTGGCGGCGGGACCGAGCCAGTTCAAGTCTGGACACAGCCCCGCCCCGGCACGGGGCGGGGCTGGATGCCATCACCCCACGACCAAGAACCGGCATCGATCAACTTCCAGATGGCTGCCGCAGGGTGTAGGCGTGACGCCGCCGTCCCGTACAATAGCGGAGTGAACCGAACAGTAACACCGGCTCCGCTCCAACCAAGCCAACCAAGCCAGACAAGCAGGAAGTATCGATGCCGCACCGTAGTTGGACGTTCCTGGGCAACCGCGACGTATCCGATCACCGCGTCTTTCGCCTTCGCCGCGACCGATACCGCTTTGAGCCGACAGGCGAGGAGCGGGATTTCGTGGTGATCGACAGTGCCTCGTGGGTGAATGTCGTGCCTGTGACCACCGAGGGCAACGTGGTGCTGATCCGCCAATTCCGCCACGGGATCAGGGACGTGGTTCTGGAGATCCCTGGCGGCTTGATCGAACCTGATGAAGCGCCCGAATTCGCGGCGGCCAGGGAATTGCGGGAAGAAACGGGCTACGCGGCCGAGAATATCCGCCTGTTGGCGCGGGTGCTGCCCAATCCCGCCGTCCAAAACAACTTCCTGTACCTGTTCGCCGCCGAGGGTTGCCGCGACACGGGCCAAACCCAGCCCGACGCCTTCGAATTGATCGAGGTCTTGGAACGGCCTCTGGCAGATATCCCCGCCATGATCGCCAACGGGGAGATCGCCCACAGCATGGTCATCGCCGCATTCGCGTTCATGGGGCTGGTGAAACCGACACCGAAGGAGTAGGGACACGGCTGTAAAGTAGCGTGCGTGGAAAACCTGATTTGTTTACGAAAGGGACGACAAAATGACACTGGGCGAATACTTCGAGAAAGCCAACGGGTATGGTGTCTTGGCGACCACGGACGCCAGCGGACAAGTGAACCAAGCGATTTACGCTAAACCCTACTTCTTGGACAAGGATGACGACGGGACGTGTTGTTTCATCATGACGCGGCGTCTGTCGCACGACAACGTTTGGCGCAATCCGAGCGCGTCGTACCTGTTCATCGAAGAAGGCGAAGGATTTGTCGGTAAGCGATTGTCACTCACCGTGATCGCGGAGGAAACTGATCCAGAGCAGATCAAGGCGGTTCGAAGCCGTTACGCCCCGCCGATCAGCGAGGAAGAAAGCAATTACCTCGTCTTTTTCCACATCGACGGCGTGCGGCCATTGATTGGCACGGAATGAATCGGCTGGCCCAACATGTTAACCCTGAAGCCCATCGTCCACGCGATCCTGGAAGACTACGCATTGCCCTGGCATGGCCTTCACGGCGTCGGCCACTGGGCGCGTGTTTTGGAAAACGGGCTGCGTCTAGCCGAAGCCACGGGGGCCGTGGTCGAAGTGGTCCAATTGTTCGCCGTTTTCCACGATTCGAGACGGGTCAACGAATGCACGGATTACTGCCACGGCCAGCGTGGTGCTGCGCTTGCCGCCGAACTTCGCGGGCAACTGTTTGACTTGCCCGACGCGGACTTCGACCTGCTTCACCAAGCCTGTGTGGATCACACCGATGGTTTGCTTGACGGCGACATCACCATGCAGACCTGTTGGGATGCTGATCGCTTGGATTTGGGCCGAGTTGGGACCGACCCTGATCCACGCAGGCTTTGCACCGCTGCGGCCAAGGCGATCACCATGCGGAAATGGGCTGATGGACGGGCCTGCTTTGAAGTGGTCCCCGATTTGGTACGGAACGAGTGGGCGGTATGATTTTGTTTCTGGGGACGTAATGGAAGTCCAATTTGTATAAATCTTTATTCCTACGCGATCCTGGGGGCCTCGGAATGCCGCCAATCCATACCACGGTGGTCTTTGAGACTCGATGAGGGCTGGCGATGGATCAATACGTCACGGTCAACAGGATCGGCAATGCGGTTGTCGTTCGGTTTCTCCCCGAATGGCACTCCTGCTGGTTCGACCAGATGGCCGTTCAAGAAGTCCGTGGCCTGCTGAAGAACCTCCTTGACACAACTGACGCCAAGGCCGTTGTGCTGAATCTGGCAACAGTTCACGACTTTGGTGCTGATGGCTTGGGGATGCTGGTGCGATTCCACGGTCAATCTCGCGCGAAGGGCATTGCGTTCACGTTGTCCAATTTAACGCCAACCCTTCGGGAACACATCCGCCTCGATGGGCTGGACCGTTTGTTTGTAATCGTAGACGATGAGGCTGAGGCTTTGGCGACGTTCGCTAAAATTGACCAGGAGGATGCGCCCGCGTAGCGCACGGCGATACACCGTTTTCAGAAGGAGACAGTTCGATGGCAAAGAAGAAGCCGCCGAGAACATGGATGTTGCCCACACCCAAGAAGGCCAAGACCCCGCTGCCCGAAAGCATCAAGGCTGACCTGGACGCCAAGGCCGAGAAGTTGGTCGAGGGCGTGCTGAAGCCCAGATACGTGACGCCGCCGCCCAAGAAAGCGACGTTCAACTACGTCACCGACGTATGGATCAAGTGGATTGGCAGCACGTTGTACTTTGGCGCGACATTCGCCTGCCCTGGTCCCACGGCAATGTCCCCCTCATTCGAGACGCGGTTCGCCCGCCTGGAGCATGTGGGCGGCGGCAGGTTCGTGATCTCGTACATGCGGCACACTGACAAGTGGTTCAGGCTGTCGTGGAACCTGACGGCGGATGAGTGCCTGGATGCCGTGGAAAACGACTGCCATTTTCAGTTGTGCTGATCCCAAGGTTGGCTGGTTCATCATGGTGATTTGGTCGATTCTCACCCCGCAGGCGTGGGCCGAACTTCAGAGCAAACGCCGTCTACGTGCCAGCCGTCGCCACGCCGAGCAAGACTACCTTGCCCCCTACACTTGGATGGCCGAGCAGATGGATCGCCGTCTGAAAACGCCCAGGCCGTCGCCAACAGTGATGCCGCTCTGGGCTTGGTATCAATGGGACGGACCTCGGCGGCGGAAGCCTGACTTGCGGGCCGTCAGGTTTTGGCATCCGAAGGGCGAACGTGCCATCAGGGTCGAGTGCCAAGTGCAGGATGAGCGCGTGCTGCTGTCGGACTACGAATTGTGGCACTACGTCCTGAATTATTGGTATCTGCCGAAGACGCAGGCCGATGGGGATGCCTTTGACAAGAAGCTGGACGCGGCGGGTTTTTCCACTTGCCGATTCACGCACGACAACCCGCTTCCCGATGCCTACCGCTAGGAAGTCGAGACCAGTTGGCAAAGGATTTTCGATCTTGAATGGGTGGACCCAGACGTGACGCACAGCCCCGAAACGAAGTCCATACAGGCGACCGTCTGGGAACTTCTGTTGGAAGATGTGGTTGATGCCACGGAGTTCGAGGGGGCAAGTATGCTTGGCGGCAAATAGACGGCCACAGCCGTAATTGCATTCCCCTGGCGGGCGGCTACACTGTGGGGGTCACGACAAATCGTGACGAGCCGTAGGTTTGGTTTCACGCCTATTTCTGTGGAGGGCAGCAATGCCACAAGGTACGATCAAGAAGTTGGTTACGGATCGAGGTTTCGGGTTCATCAAGGGAGATCAGGGGGAGATTTTCTTTCACAGTTCGGAGGTGAAAGGCGTGACGTTTGAGGAACTTCACGAAGGCCAGAAAGTGGAATACCAAATCGGCCAGGGCAAGAAGGGGCCATGCGCCACTTCCGTCCAAGTTGTCTGACCGAGGCACTCGTCGGCATCTGCCGAGTTGTGCTTGCAGTTGAATCGACAGTCGCCCCACCACTCACATTCGCAATGTCAATTTCACCGATTTGAGGAGCAACACCATGCCGCGAAAAGCCAAAGCAAAGATCGAAGCCGATGCCACGGAAGCCAAGACCGAAGCCGCACCCGAAGCCGCTCCCAAAGTCGCCAGGGGCAGCAAGACCGCTGCCGTCAAGGCGGCTCTAAAGGTAAACCCGAACAAGCTGCCGAAGGAAATTGCCGAGATACTCCAGGCCGAAGGTTGGGACATCAAAGCCCAACTGGTCAGCGTGGTCAAGTCAGCCATGAAGGCCAAGAAAAAGGCGAAGAAAGCCGCCGAACCCGCCGCCGAAGAAGTTTCTGCCGCACCCCAACTCCCCAAGGATGCCGTGTCAGTTGCTCTGCTGGTCAAGGCGAAAAAATTGGTGCAGGAATTGGGCGGGGTGAAGGAAGCCAGGACGGCGCTCAACGCGCTGGCCCAGTTGATGGATTAGGTGGAATCACCACGCATTTAAGATCGTTCCCAGGAGGACGATGAAAGCCATGAAAATCGTCGTCCTCAACGGCAGTCCGAAGGGCACGACCAGCGTGACCATGCAGTACGTGCGGTTTCTGAAAAAGAAATTCCCGCAGCATGTGTTCACGATCTTCAACGTCTGCCAAGACATCAAGAAACTCGAAGGCGACCAAACCGTATGGCGGGAGGTCATCGAGGCCGTTGAGGCGGGCGACATTGTTCTGTGGGCTACGCCCGTGTACGTTTTCCTGGTCCCTGGTCCCTACAAACGCTTCATCGAACTGGTGATCGAGCGTGGGACGCAGGCTGCGTTTAAGGGCAAGTACGCCGCCATCCTCACCACTTCGGTTCGCTTCTTCGACCACACGGCACACGCCTACCTGCACGGCATCAGTGAAGATTTTGGGATGCAGGTGGCTGGCGCGTACTCCGCTGAAATGTACGACCTGGTGAAGGAAGAAGAACAGAAACGAATCGTTCAGTTTTGGCGCAACGTTGTGAAAGCTGCCGAAGAAAAGGTGGCCATTCAGCGGCGATTTGATCCGCTGCAAACATCCCTGCCTCGCTACCGTTCAGGCCCGTCGCCCAACAAGGTACAGACGAACGGCAGAAACATCGTCATCGTGACCGATGGCCAGGAGGGCAGCAATCTCCAGGGCATGGTCGCCAAGGTTCGTGAATGCTTCGCCGACCCCGTGGAGGTCGTGAACCTCAACGCGATCAAGATGCTCGGTGGTTGCATGGGCTGCATCCAATGCGGTCTTGATAACGTCTGCTTTTATCGTGACGCCGACGACGTGTTCGGGATCTACCAAAAACTCAGAGCCGCCGACATCGTGATCGAAGCCGCAACAATCACGGATCGGTTCTTGTCCGCACGTTGGAAAACATTTTGGGATCGGGGATTCTTCAACAACCACGTCCCCATTCTTGTGGGAAAACAGATTGGCTACCTGATCTCTGGTCCCCTGCGGCAACTTACCCACTTGCAGGAGGTTTTGGAAGCGTCGGGCCAGTTGCATCGGGCCAATCTTGTGGGGATTGTGACGGACGAATGCAGTGATTCCCGCGAGTTGGACGGCCTTTTGGAGCGATTCGCTGGTGACCTGATCGCGTGCGACAAGGCGAAGTACATCCACCCGCCGACGTTCTTGGGGAAAGCGGGCCACAAGATTTTGCGTGACGAGATTTGGGCCAGCCTGCGTTTCGTTTTCCACCGCGACCACGAATACTACAAGAAGCACGGCCTGTACGATTTCCCCCGCCGCAGCCTCAAGACGAGATTCAGCGAATCCTTCATGCGGTTGCTGTTGAAGTTCCCTCGATTCCGCAAGGAGTTCAAGGGCAGGATCAGAACCGAGATGGTAAAGCCCCTGGAAAAGGTGGTTGAGGAGGCGTAGGCAGGCATGACGAATACCCTGATGCTCCCCGAAGTCCAAGCGATCCTGAATCGCTTGCACGCCCTGGCCGAAGCCCGTGACGACGCGATCATTCAGCAGGTTCGCGGGCCAGGATCAACGTGGGAATCAGCAACGTCAGAGCAGCGGGCGACATTGCTGCGGGATGCCTTGTTGCCAATTCCAAGAAGCGGTGGTCAGTTCCTCTACGCCGTGGCCCGTTCCATTTCCGCCGCCCGCATTGTGGAATTTGGCACGTCCTTCGGCGTGTCTACCATCTACTTTGCCGCTGCCCTGCGTGACGGTGGCGGCGGATTGGTCATTGGGTCCGAATTGGATGCCACCAAGGTTGCCAAAGCCAATCAGCATGGCCCCGTGCCAGAACAACTTGACTCGTTTGTCCTGATTTGCTATGATTTCGAAGGTGTGATAATGGAGTTATTTGTCTTGTGCAAGGATGCACGTCAATGGTCGGGATTGTTGCAGAGAAGTTCGATAGACTCAGGACTCTGATGAACGAAAAGTTGAGACGGCGCTGGGCGGCCTGTGAGGCGATGGCTATGCAACGCGGTGGGATCGCGGCAGTGTGCAAAGCCACGGGGATGTCGCCTAACACCATTCGTAAAGGAATTCGCGAGATTGAGGAAGAGTATCCTGAGTTGGTCGAGAGAGTCAGTAATGAGAGGGTTCGCCAGCCCGGCGGAGGACGACACCGTCTCTCCGAGCATGATCCAACACTTCGGGAGACTCTTGAGAAGCTGGTGGACCCGGCGACACGAGGAGATCCAATGAGCCCTTTGCTGTGGACATCCAAGAGCACACGCAATTTGGCGAAAGAACTTCAGCAGTTGGGCCACCAAGTTAGTTATCGCACGGTGGCACGGATGCTCGGAGATATCGGATTTAGCCTCCAAGCGAATTCGAGGACGCGCGAAGGAAAGCAGCATCCCGACCGCGACGCCCAGTTTCAGTACATTAACAAGACGGTCCGTAGCTTCCAGCGGCGAGGTCTTCCGGTGATCTCCGTGGACGCAAAAAAGCAGGAAATCGTGGGGAATTTCCAGAACCGCGGACGGGAATGGCAACCGAAGGGAAAGCCGGAGAAAGTACGAACTCACAACTTCGCCGACAAAGACCTGGGTAAGGTAATCCCGTATGGAGTCTACGACCAGACGCAGAACAACGGTTGGGTGAGTGTGGGTATCGACCATAACACGGCCACCTTTGCGACGGCCACGATCGGGGAGTGGTGGCGTCGTATGGGAGCGACGACGTATCCCTCGGCCGATGAGCTCTTGGTCACCGCCGATGCAGGCGGCAGCAACGGCATTCGCTGCAGGCTATGGAAGAAAGGGTTACAGGATTTGGCGAACGAACTTAACCTTAAGCTGACGGTATGCCACTTCCCGCCAGGCACGAGCAAATGGAACAAGATCGAGCACCGCATGTTTTGCCACATTACCGAGAATTGGAGAGGAAGGCCGCTGATCAGCCGCGCGGTGATAATAAACCTCATTGGCAGCACGACGACAGAGACAGGATTGACTATCAACGCCGACCTTGACACCAATAGCTACCCAACAGGCATCAAAGTATCAGATCAAGAGATGGCTGCCATCCGTATTACGGCGCACAAGTTTCACGGCGACTGGAACTACACGGTTACACCGGATCGTTAGTCCACAATCATCTACGAAATGGTCAAGTTAGTTTGGCACAGTTCCATGTTGCTGAAGCGGGGTTATCGGAGTTCGTGGAAATCCGTGCGGGCGATGCGCTGCAAACACTGCGGGATACAGACGGCACCATCGACCTGTTGTTCCTCGACGGGTGGAAGGAACTTTACCTGGACGTGTTGAAGTTGGTGTTGCCCAACCTTATGCCAGGGGCGGTCGTCTTGGCTGGACTTGGGACGAGTTGGAATGCCCCCTGATCCACGCAGGCTTTGCACCGTAGCGGCCAAGGCCGTCACCATGCGAAAATGGGCGGATGGGCGGGCCTGCTTTGAGGTAGTTCCCGATTTTGTGAAAGCTGAGTGGGGAATATGATCTTGTTTCCGTGGAACGTGCTGCATTCCCAATCTGCAAAATTCTGTGGGCCGCCAGACGCCTTTAGTGGCCGTGCCCCAGGGCGATGGACCGGATAGCCGTTCCAGGATCGAACGGTCAAACCACGAGACCATCACCATGAACCCTGAAATCCTGGACATCTTCGACCGCGAGACAGACCCGCACCGGGCGGATCGCGTCCCTTTTGACGTGGTCTGTGCCGGCGACAGCCTAACCGGCTGGGGCAACTTCGGCCCGGCTGAATCCTGGCCGTTTCGGTGCTACCCGGAGTTCCTCCAGGTGTTGTGCGAGCCGTTGGGCCTGAAGGTCGCCAACTGCGGCGTGGCCGGTGAAGTCAGCGAAAACGGCGTGTGGCAGGTCCGCGACTATCTCACGCTGTTCACCACGGCCAAGTTCTTCCTGCTCTGTTACGGTGCCAACGATCTGGACGACTCAGACGACCACGAGGCAACCAGCAGCCGGATCGTCGCCAACCTCGGCCACATGGTCCAATTTATCTGGAAACGGGGCAGGCAGCCGATCATGCTGGACATCCCCGATGTGAACGCCAGGTTGTTCCCAGGCGACATGCTTCTCGCGGCGAGAGCCGCGAGAAGCTATCACAATCCCCGGCTCAAGCAGTTTTGCCAGGATCTTGATATCCCGCTGGCCGTGATCTCCGGCTGTTTGGACGAAGGGCATTTCGGTGACGCCTGCCACCCAAACACGGAAGGGGCGAAGATCATCGCGGGGATCGTGTTTGAGGTCTTGGACGCTACACTGCCAGCATAGCCAACTGCCACGGCCAAGAAAGGTGCAGGGTTGCACCTTTTGGCTCCGTTGGGAGGCAGGTTATCAAGCCCCCGCCCGGCTGCAAGCCGGACGGGGGCAATTCCACGCCGGCGTACCCCTGGCTTCTTGATGGCGTGGCTAAACCCGACGCGGCCACAGCCGTGATTGCATTGCCCCGACAGATGGTTACACTGTGGGGGTCGCGACGAATCGCGACGAGCCGTAGGTTTGATTTCACGCTTATTTCTGCGGAGGGCAGCAATGCCACAAGGTACGATCAAGAAGTTGGTGACGGATCGAGGTTTCGGGTTCATCAAAGGGGATCAGGGGGAAATTTTCTTTCACAGCTCGGAGGTGAAAGGCGTGACGTTTGAGGAACTTCACGAAGGCCAGAAAGTGGAATACCAAATCGGCCAGGGCAAGAAGGGGCCATGCGCTACTTCCGTCCAAGTGGTCTAAGTGAGCCAGGACCGCATCGAAGTGGGTTCGGGAAAGTTTTCCTGATCGGACGCCACCGGGCGACGGATACTTGCCGATTCCAACCAGGAGGGCGCAACATGGCGAAGAAGCCGACTAAGACTTGGGGTTCCGGCCCGAAGAAGCCAGCCAAACAGAAAGTGCCGGACGACCTGAAAATCGTTGTGCAGACCAAGGCAAACGAACTTATCGAGCAAGTGCTGAAGCCGAAGCACGTCAGGCCGCCGCAGGACGAGCCAGAATTCAACTACATCACCGACCTCTGGGCAGGGTGGCACCAGAGATATTTCTACTTCGGGGCGACGTATGCCTGCCCTGGCTCGAACGCCATCTCGCCGTCCTTCGAATCAAAGTTCGCACGACTTGAGTACGTCGGAGACAATCGCTTTTCGCTGGCCTACCTCCGACACGACGACAAGTGGTTCGTGATCTTTCCTCGCCTGAAACTGGACGAATGCTTGGACGCAGTTCGTATCGGTGGGGCGTTCACGCCATGAGAGTGCCCGCCGCCAATCGACATTTCCAGCCCAATCACCTATACTTCCGTCTTCAACTTTCACCAAATCAAGGAGCAACATCATGCCACGAAAACCCAAAGTAGGCGAACCCGAAGTCCAGACCGCCGAAGCCGCACCTACCGTCGAAGCCAAGCCCGCCAGGGGCGAGAAAACCAAGGCGATCAAAGCGGCACTGAAGGCCCACAAGGACAAGTCCCCCAAAGAAATTGCCGAGATCGTGACTGCATCGGGTATCCCGACCACGGCGGGCCAAGTCTCCAATGTCAAGTCAATTCTCGCCAGCAAACGCAAAGCGAAGGCCATACCTGCTACCGAAGAAGCCGCTGGCCCCGTCGTCGCCAAGGATGCCGTGTCGGTTGCCCTGCTGGTGAAGGCGAAGAAGCTGGTGCAGGAATTGGGCGGCGTTAAGGAGGCCAGGACCGCCCTGAATGCGTTGGCTCAGTTGATGGATTGAGCGGGAATACCTTGCTCCTACCCGAAGTCCAAACCGTCCTGAACCGCCTCCACACGATGGCCGAATCCCGCGACGACGCCATTATCCAGCAGGTTCGCGGACCAGGATCAACATGGGAATCGGCCACGTCAGAGCAGCGGGCCGTGCTGCTGCGGGATGCACTGCTGCCGATTCCACGCAACGGCGGGCAGTTTATTTATGCCGTGGCCCGTTCCATCGCCGCCAAACGCATCGTGGAGTTCGGCACGTCCTTCGGCGTGTCTACGATCTACTTCGCCGCCGCCGTGAAAGACAACGGCGGCGGCCTGGTCATCGGCTCGGAATTGGAGGCTACCAAGGTCGTCAAGGCCAACCAGCATGTCGCCGAGGCCGGGCTTTCGAAGTTCGTAGACATCCGTCCTGGCGATGCCCTGCAAACGCTGCGGGACACTGGCCCCATCGACCTGCTGTTCCTGGATGGCTGGAAGGAGCTTTACCTGGACGTGCTAAAGTTGGTGCTGCCCAATCTGCGGGCAGGAGCCGTCGTTCTGGCTGATGATGTGAATCTGTTCCCCGAACATGTCGCTGGGTACTTGGCCTACGTCCGCGACCCAGCCAACAGCTTTGTGTCCGTCATGCTGCCGATGGACGATGGGATTGAGTATTCGGTGAAGGTGTAGCACCGAAAGCGAGAAGACGACGAAAGCACAACGATGCCCGGCGAGATGCAACCAAACCGTGACGAGGGCCGCTCCGCAATGGCAACCGACCTCCAATGGACCGGGTGGAGGCCCTTAGACGAACCAGCAAGATATGATGGACACGCGGTTTACCGTATCCGCTTCGTGGATCAGGGACGGCCCATTACGATCCCACGGTTTCTGGACGCAGACCCCGATGGCATCGTCTCCATTGGCAGAACGAAGGGGATGGGCACTCGCCGGGAACAGTTTCTTTCGGGAATTGAACGATGCTACGGGCACCCCTCTGGCAACCTGATCTATTACCTCCGACGATTTGGAGTATCGGCGGCCATTAAGAATTGAGCCATTTTGGCCACGAGAATCGGTCAGATAGAAGGTTGCTTGAGGGGACTGGGATTGTGCAATGGGGGGAGGACAGAAGGCGGAGGTAGGGCTGCGGTTGTGGCCGGCGTTACCAGCGGTGAACGCGGGGGACTTCGAGCCCAAGCTGATGGCACAGATCTTCGACGCCGTCGTAGAAGCGGAGGCTGCGGAAGGCAGCCCAAAGATCCAGTTGATTTCCCTTGCGACGGCATGAGAAGCAGCAGTAGCGGTTGGTGCTCAGGTCCGCGGCGAACGCCTGCGGGTCGGAACTGGGACACAGCGGGCAGGGGCCACGGAGCTTGTGACCCCGACGTCGAACCGGCTGGAAGTGCAGCAGCTGCAGCACGTCCTGAAGAGAGACCTGAGCACGCACGGCAGTGAAGTCGATTCCAGGCATCGTCGCAGTCACCGTTTCGCTTTGGCAGCAGACGAAGATGAGCCCGATTTTTTCAGGCCGGGCGGCGGTAGCCGCCGTGCCCGGTGGGCGCGATACGACTTGCCGTCGATCCGCAGGATGATCGCCCGGTCGAAGAGCCGGTCCAGCAACGCCATCACCATCGGCCCGTCGCTCAGGTACTGGTTCCAGTCGTCGAACTCGACATTGGTAATCAGGGCGGTCGAATACTTCGTGTTTCGTCGGTCGATGACCTTGTACAGCAGGTTCAGGGCCTGAGGGCTTTGTTCCCGCTCGATGCGATCGAAGCCGAAGCCATCGATGATCAACAGCTCCGGCCGGAGATAGTCGCGGACGCGTTGCAGGGTCGTGCCATCGGCCAGCGAGGCGCCCAATTCCGCCAGCATCTCTTCGCTGAGAGTGTATCGGACCCGGTATCCCAAGACACACGCGCGGCGTCCGATTCCTTCCAGAAGGTGCGTCTTGCCGACACCGCTCTTTCCCACCATCAGCAGGTTGTCCTTGCGGCGGATAAAGTCGCCGGTGGCCAGTTCTTCGATTTGCAGGCGGTCGATCGCGGCGGCGTTGAACGCCCAGTCGAACTGCTCCAAGGTGTGCGTTCCGGGGAAGCGGGCCGCGCGGATCCGATGTTCCACGGACCGTTCCCGCCGGCTCTGCGACGGCGGATTGAGGAACGCTTCGAGAAGTTCCAGGTAGGACCAGGAGTGTTGCTCCGCTTGATGCAGAACGTGGTCCAGTTGCTCCCGAGAGAACGAGACCTTCAACGCCGCCAAGTGGTCCAGGATTTTCGCCGGCAGCGTCTCAGAAGGGTTCGTCGGACGGTGGGGGCGGTTCGTCGGTCGGGGGTTCATCGGGGGATGTCTCCGAAGGTGAAGGTAAGTTGCGGAACAGGTCACCATACTCTTTGCCGGTCCGCGGCCGGATCGGCTCCTCGCCCAGCAGCAAGCGGAGCTGACGGGTTTCTTCCTCAGCGAGCTTGTCCGAGCTCGTCTTGGGGGTCGCGGTCACGGCCAGAATCCGCTCGATGGCCGAGCGCGAGTAAGCGCCGTACCGAGCCGCCCGTTCCAACGCCGCCAGCAGGTCCCGGCGGGAGTACATCTCCAACAGGCTGAGGATCTTCTGCGCCTCGTCTTTGGCGTACCGGCGGTGACGCAGCAGGCCTGCCAAGAACCGTGCGGCCCACTCGCCCAGCTCGGCATATCGCTGTTGCAGCGTCTCCGTTTGGCGGCCCTCGTCCGGCTTCTGCGCATGCTCCGCGAGGCGGCTGGTTTGACCGGCGACTTCGCGGGGCCACCGCGGGTGGCGGGCGATCTCCTCCACATGCGGCCCGTAGATGATGACTTTCGTTTCGGTGACTCGCACCGGCAGCATCAGGCCCAGATACCGGTCGGGCACCGAATAGTAGTTCTGGCAATAGACGATCAGGCCCTCGCCGTTGACGCAACGATAGACTACCTCCGCCGTATCGTAGGGCTGCGCCGGCAGCGGAATCAGGTGCGGCAGTTCCAGCTGGTGGCGTTCCCGCGGACTTTGCTTCGTCTCGCGATGAGTCCGCGCGTCGGCGACGTGTTCCAACCACCACTGCGTGACTTCGTTCAGGTGTTCCAGCGAGCTGAACGTGCGGCCGTTGAGCAAGTTCTTTTCCACGTAGTCGAACGGCCGTTCCACTTTCCCCTTCGTCTGACCCCGCCGAGGCCGGCAGGCCCACGGCCGGTAACCGTAGTGCGTGGCGAATGCCAAGAACCGCGTGTTGTACACCGGCTCGTCGCCGTCGTAGCGGGTCACCACGACCTTCATGTTGTCGTACAAGCACGTGGCGGCCACACCGCCCAAGTGCGTAAACGCCCGCACGTGCTCGCGGACCGTGGTCGCGAAATCCTGCGACTCGACGAACCGCAGATACTGCCGCCGCGAGTATCCCAACACGTAACTGAACAGATGCACGCGACGCGGCCCCTCCCGCGTAAACGGCAGCGTGTACGTCGAATAGTCCATCTGCGCCTGCTCGCCCGGGGCCGTCTCGAATCGCTGTACCCGTTCGGGACCGGGGACCGGACGCAGTTCCCGCAAGCCCCGTTTGACCGCGTTGTAACTGCCGCTAAATCCCAGCTTCTGCAACTCTTCGTGCGCCCGCACCGCCGTGATATCCGGATAGCGTTTCAACAACTGCGCCAGCAACAGCTCGTACTTGTCCAGCGAACGGGCCCGACGCCGCTTGGCACGCGGCAGCTGATCCGCCGTCGTGCCCTCGCTGCGCCCTCGCTGATGCGCGGCCAGGACCTTCTCGACTTGATGCCGCGAGATCCCCAGCTGCTGCGCGATCCGCCGCCGTGAACTCCCGCTATGCCATAAACGCACAATTTCATTGATGGTGTTTTCGCTCATTTCAGCTTCATCTCCTGCACAAGATCGTCTGCCAGTTCTCCCACCACGCGGCTGTCCCGAGCCAAACGCTCGAAGCCCGGTGACAGAATTCCCGCGTCACACAGCGACAGCTCGCCACGCCCCCGATGACGCAACCAGTTCTCCATCCCCGCCAAGTAGTCCAACAAGCCAGCCAGCTTCCGCGCCACCCGGTTCCCCGCCGTACTCAGCCGGGGATCCCACGAACGCGTCGGCCCGCCGCGGGCCTGAGACAACGCCTGGCGAGGCTTTTCCAGCACGAATTCCTTCTGCTCCCGCGTGCTGCTGGACAACAGCAAGTCCACCACGTCGCGCACTTCGGCGGCCGTCAACGATTCCCGCCGCACCGCTTCCAGGACTTCTTCTTGGTTGCCCGCGGGCAACTGCGTCAACGACCGGGCGGCTGTCGGCGACAACAGCCCCAGCTGCAAGTCCTGCCGCACCGGGGCTGCCAACTTCTCCAACAAGGCCAACCTCCGACAGACCCAGCTCTTGTGCCGGCCCATCAGCTGCGCCACCTCCAACTGCGACAGCCCGTCTTCCCGAACCAAGGCGTAGACCAGCCAAGCCTCCTCCAGTACATGCACCCGCCGCCCGACCAGGTTCAACCGGTACATCGCCACTTTCGCCTCCCGGTCGTCGATCTCGATCAGCCGCGTGGTCAGCCCGCCCAACCCGGCGATCTGCCGGGCCGCATGCAACCGCCGAAAGCCGTCGATCAGGCTCGGCGTTTCCTCCTGCCAACGGCAGACGACCGGAGAAAGCTGACCG
>Ga0351899_1032_pt1 | contig 47634 bp, 45 predicted proteins | sample BONcelHT113001C6_FD_206833 | JGI IMG/M metagenome (GOLD analysis project Ga0351899, IMG submission 206833) | Enriched cells from coal bed in the Powder River Basin, Montana, United States - BONCAT cells T11 rep1 HSBNCT.T11.300.1.C6 ... | reverse complement strand
GCATAAGACATTTAGGGAGGTTTCGCTCGTTCAATGCGATCATTGTAAAAGGACTTTGTTTTAGCCTTCTGGCCGTCTGTTTAATCCCCCACCAAGCTGCCGCTACGGACAGCGCTGTGCAATTGTCCAACCCGAGCCGCTCATTGCCAGTGCAAGAAGGTACAACAGCTCTTCTATCTGTTGAAACACAACCTGTGATGACGCCTGTACCTCTTGCTAAACGGGCAAACTTTGAACAGGAGCATGTGTCGCGTGATGCCAGGCTCGTGGCAGACTGGGTCGTTGATTCAGGCGATAATCGCGGCATGTCATTCGTGATTGTTGACAAGATGGACGCCAAAGTCTTTGTATTCTACGCCGATGGTCGACTTCGCGGTGCAGCGCCAGCCCTGCTGGGCATGGCTTTGGGTGATGATGCCATCCCCGGTATTGGTAACAGGGTTATGTCGTCCATCCGCCCCGAGGAAAGAACCACGCCGGCGGGCCGTTTCGTTGCCTACCTTGGCATCAATTTCTACCGAAAGGACATTCTATGGGTGGATTACGAAGGCGCCGTCTCCCTCCATCGGGTAGTTACGAACAAACCCGCTGAGCGCCGCCTGGAACGTTTAGCCACACCAACGCCTCTTGACAACCGTATTTCCTATGGTTGCATCAATGTACCGGCGAAGTTTTTCGATAAGATCGTGAAACCTGCTTTTGCCAAGACGACAGGCATTGTCTATGTACTGCCGGAAATCAAGTCTAAGAGCGAAATCTTTGCATCATATTATGACGTTGAGCAACGCTCAAGAAAAGACACGACTGTAAGCCTTGACAAGTGAACGAGAATAGACTGTCTAGCTCTATCCTATCCCTCAAAATATTGATACTTCACAACGTATTGAGACGAAAAAAATGATTATTTCCCTGCCATACTCTTTTAATGGTCTATTCATTCATTATTAAAAATAAGTATCAATTTTATCTATTATTTAAGGTGATTATAAATGATTATAAATGACGAACAATCGCTATCGGCATGATAACACTCATATTGATAAAATAATATTGTTTATACACAAAAGTGGTCATGCAAAAAAACTTCCTCATTGAACAACTGCTCTACGATGAGAGTCGATACCACGGAGGAAATTATAAACCTGAAAGACGGTTTGCTTTAGTTCCTCTTCTCATTGTGGCACGGCCAGGCATAAGTTTGTGTATTGGTTTTAAGTGAGCCTTACTTGCTGACTTTATTAAGGGTTAGTGTATAATTGTCTGCCTCAATAGTTAATGTGTCTCCTTCAATCCTAAAGAGGGCAACGGCAGTTCGTCCATCTTTTGTTAGAACAAGTGTGGAACCAAGAACACGATAACGATGAGTGTCAGTATAAATGGTATTATTGGGTAGCTCAGCAGATTCAACGAGCACACCACTCCTTTCGAAAGAGAATTCAGTACCTTTAAAAAGATTTTCAACTCTGGGACGTATGTTCAGAATACGCCATCTGGTGTTGCCAAGGGATCCAGTATCCCTGGCCGATATGGGCTCTTTAACGCCAAGGGATGTTCCATATAGGATTTCCTGGATGGAGCTAACATAAGGTGTGGGTTGTCTCTGTTCAGTTGTAGCACAACCTGATGTCAAAATTATGGCTACTAAAATAACAACAACGAGTGAATATAGGGGTAATTTGTTTTTTTCTTTCATCAGCATTCTCCTGGTTATTTGCATTATAGCACCCGCAAGCTGGATTGTATCATGATCATAAAACAAATTTTAGACTGATTGCAAGTTTTAGGCTGACTAAAACTTTTCTGAAAGCATTCCGCTACAACTAATTATAAGTAAGGATCTATTTAGGAAAAGGCTTTTGTTGCCCGTCAATCTGTACTATATTAATTTAATTTACATTATGACGACACAGTTTAGATCACGCTTGATATTGGTCCTTGCTTGCATACTTACCTGGTGGTTCATAGATCTCACCTTTACAGACGAGTTGCATGCCAAAGTTAAGTCGGTCATTATAGACATTAAGGGGATTTCAGGCATAGAACGAGATAACGTTGAGAAGATCCTTAAAGTTCCTGAGAATTTAATCGAAGAGGGTGTAGTTGATGAAGCATGGCTTGAGCGACTGGAAAGGCAGGCTCCAAGAAGGGTGCGACGTGCACTTGAACCGTTCGGTTTTTACAGTCCCGAAATAACATCGAGCCTGGAGAAAACGGGCGAGGATGTGTACCGTTTTGTTTTGACAGTTCAGGCGGGGAAACCGGTTCTTGTTAGGGATATAAAAATAGAAATCAAGGGCCCCGGGTCATTGGAGCCATCAATCTTAGAGACAGTCGAACGTTTTCCCCTTCTTAAGGGATCAAGGTTGCGTCATGACCTTTATGAAGAGGCTAAAGGGGAAATACAGCGAAAGGCGGTCAACCTTGGATATCTGGATGCAGGTTATACAGAACACTCTGTAAATGTGTCTCTGCAGGATCTCTCCGCGCATATTGATCTGGTTCTAGATACGGGGATTCAATACCATTTCGGGGATGTTGTTTTTACGGGCACCCCTCTCTATCCTGAATCGTTTCTTCGGAGATACTTGGAATTCAAGCCAGGAGAAATTTATTCTCAGCAGAAAATGGCAGCCACCCATTACAACTTCGCAAGCGCAGATCGATTCACAATCGTAACAGTGACAGGTAAAAAAGAGGCGGTTGAAGATAATAAGGTGCCCGTAGAAGTGAATCTTATACCTTCTCCAACAAAGCGGGTTCGGTTTGGCCTCGGATTTGGCACTGATACAGGGCCAAGAGGTTTAATTCGTTATCAGGATTTTAATTTCTGGCAAATGAGCCACGTTTTTGACACTGAGTTGAAGATAAGCAAGGTGTTTCAGGGCCTTGGCGTTCGTTATATAATGCCGAGCCCTCTTGACATCAGGAGTTACACTTCGTTTGCATTGAAGGGAGAACATGAAGATACTAAAGACAAAAATGTCCGGTATGCTCAACTGGAAGGGGCATATACCAGAACCCTCGCGCCGGGAATGTTGGGTACTGTGTATACAAGACTGCAATATGAGGATTCAGAAGCAGGAGATGAGACGACAAGGGCTTTTATGCTTCTGCCAGGTGTAAGATTCGCATACCATCGGTATGACAACCTGATCAGACCATCCCGTGGATTTCGTTATGATGTTGAGCTGCGCGGTACAGACAGGGTCCTCAGTTCTAATGTGAGTTTTATGCAGGTCCTCACGAGCGGCGAGCTTGTCATGCCACTACCGGGAAGATTTTCTATCCTGACCCGAATGAGGGTCGGCACCACAACGGAACATGAGCCTCCCGATGATCTTCCTATCTCAGTTCGTTTTTTTGCAGGTGGTGACAATAGCGTCCGGGGATACAGATACCAATCTTTGGGACCAAGAGACGCAACTGGCAAGGTTGTCGGGGGAAGACACCTGCTGTTCGGCAGTATAGAAGTAGAACGGGCTATTGGCCCTAATTGGGGTATTGCAGCTTTCTATGATACAGGCAACGCTTTCAACAACTGGTCCAAAATGGATCTTGCACAGGCCGTTGGGATAGGGGCCCGATACTATACACTGATTGGTCCCATTCGCCTCGATCTGGCGCGCCAGATAGAGGTAAGAAAACCGGATTTCCGTATACATTTCACTGTCGGGATAGGGCTATGATCAGCAAAAAGTATTTCCTGTTCATAACATTACTGATAGTGATTGCTGTGTCGTTTGTTTTCATATGGATTGCAAACACAAATGCCGGCGCACGGTTTGTCATCAACAGGATGACCCGGTACGTACCCGGAGATATCCGGTTGGATGAAATAAAAGGGACACTTGCCGGTGATCTGAAACTTGAGGGATTCAAAATGAGATCAACCGATTTGGAAATCTCGGTTAATCATATTCACGTGAGATGGAAGCCGCTGAGCTTGTTCGGTGGCTGGTTACATATCGGTCAACTTCATCTTGAACAGGTTAAGATAAACGATTTACATCCTGAAGTAATCAACCCGTATGATCTTACGTGGCCCCGTGTACCCGCTATATTATCCTGGTTCAAAGCAAGGATCAAATCATTGCATGTAACAGGGCTTACATACGGCGAAGCAGGGCATGAAGTTTTATTTATTGACCAATTCAAGGCGCAGGCTGTATGGTACCTTGGAACACTAAGTGTAAAGGAAATCCTGATAGTTGGCCCTCTAGGATCATTTCATGGAATGCTTGGCGCCAATTTTGTGAATCCAAGGCTTTCATTGCAGGTTCGACTTTTGCCCCATGAGGTGTTGTATGGTCTCAAAGAACATTATATTGACCTTCAGCTAAAAGAAGATAGGAAACAACGGCATATGGGGGGTTCCCTAACAGTGATCGCCATGTCGGGTGACAGGGAGATGGCAAAGCTGGCCACATCCGTTAGCATTGCGAGAGGAGTCATTACCCTCGATAGGCTTGAATTACGTGAAATGGGCCGCCCCGGTACTTTGACCGGCAGAATTTCATTAGATTTGTCTAATGCAAAACGACCCTTTGAAGTAAATGTTGTTGTTGCTGACCTTGGACTGACGAAAAAATCCGGATCGACAAAAACATTCTCAGGAACACTGAAAGTCAATGGCGATTTTAAGGGATACCAGGGTCTGCTTAAGATGCAAACGAAGGGGAAGAAATGGGAGGAAATTGCCGCCGATGCCTCCTTCGAGGGCGATTATGAAGGTATTCAGGCGTTGAGGCTGAAAGGAAAGTATCTTGGAGGAACTATTCATGGTGATATTCGTGCCTCATGGGTAAAAGGATTTCTGGTTTCCGGCGCTGTAGAGGTAAAAGATCTTAATCCGGCGCTTATTACCCCGGATTGGCCAGGAAAAATCAATGCAAAAGTACAGGGAGATTTTGACTGGTCCACTGAATTGCCCAAAGGCACTGTAAAGCTTCGCCTCCTTGAGAGTGTGGTAAGGAATAGACCGCTTACAGGCTATGTCGACGCACAATGGGCCAAGGACTCGTTGATATTGGAGCACGGTGAGTTAAAGGGGAACGGTTTCGAACTGTCAGCCAGAGGAATTCTCCATGAGAAAATAAACTACAAGGCAAGGGTGACTGACATAGGGGGAATTATCCCTCAAGGGTCAGGACGATTCTCGGCAACAGGGTGGGTCAAACGGAGCAGGGATCGCTGGGCAGGCGTTCTGAGAGCTGAAGGTTCTGCCATCAAGATTGATGGTTTCAGTGCTGATTCTGCTACTATCGATGCTAACCTGGGGGACAGTGAAGAGGATAATATTCATGGGACAATTCAGGCAAAAAATGTAAAGAAAAACACCCTAGACCTTGGTGCTGTAGGACTAAACATAGAAGGGAAAGTTTCAAATCATGAAATTCGTGCTTCATTATCATGGCCAAAAGCAGTTATAACAGTTTTGGCCCGCGGAGCATATCAGGAAGGGAAGTGGTCCGGTACTGTTTATAAAATCGAGGGGTCCGACGAGTATGCAGGTGAGTTTAAAGCCGTAAAACCCATATCGCTCATGATTTCCACAGAGAAGGCGAGATTGACACCTCTTATGTTAACAAATGGTTTAGGAGAGATCGTCGAATTGGATGGAGAGTTTGTTTTTGAGCCCTTGCAAGGACATTTCAATGCGCGATGGGAAAAAGTCAACCTTGCCCGTGCAAACACCATATTGACAATGGGCAAAATAGAAGGTACATCGAGCGGCTCCTTAAGGGCGAACATACTGCAAAACAATCTGTTGAAATTGAATGGATCATCTTCAGCGACTCTGATCTTTTCAAAAGACAAGGCATCATTTCGAATGATGCCGACCATAAAAATCGACTCCGACGAGGGGGGATTGAGAATCGCCGGACAAGTAAACATAGAAGGTGCTGGCAAGGTTGAAGGTCAGTTTTATTCCACTGAGCAGGCAACAATAAAAATTCCGAGCTCTGGCCTTCTAAAGCTAACGTGGAACGATGTTGATATTGCCTCTATCAATCAGTGGCTCCCGAGAACACTCAACGTGAGAGGAAAATTCTCTGGTAACATCACGGGCCGATTAGCTTCCGGTAACCATTTTGACATATCGGGGGACACGAGAGCCTCTGGGGCATCCCTTAGCTTAAGGGGCGAGGGTGGGTTTGTCAGATCAGCAGCAGATAAAGTAAATCTTGATTTTACCTGGAATGATTCAGGTCTTCAGGGGAACATCGATCTTCGTTTTGCCGGGAACGGGAGGTTGCAGGGCAAGTTTGGCCTGCCCGTGCCCGCGCACTTCCCTATCGCTCCTGATAAGAGAGGGCCTGTAAATATTGTAGCCAAGGGAGAGATTAGCGAAATGGGGATGGTCAACGCGATTTTCCCCGGTGTTGTCGAAGAAACAGCAGGCAGGCTTGTCTTTGACGTTTCTCAGACAGGGACCTGGGAGAAGCCCCAAAGAATAGGTCGTGCTCGTCTGGAAAATGCATCTGCTTATTTACCGGCAAGCGGTATAAGAATGAAAGATATTTCTATGGACATATCTTTTGCTGATGATGTCATTGAACTCGAGTCATTCATTGTTCATTCAGGGCCAGGTCGTTTGAACGGCAAAGGGACTATTTTCTTGAAGGATTGGAGTATAACAAGTTTCAAGGCACACCTCAAAGGAGAGCGGTTTCAGGTTGTAAACCTACCGGAACTGCAATTACTTGCCAATCCTGATATGACATTCGAGGGAACTGGAAAAAAGATTGTTATTCGTGGAACCGTAATGCTTCCAGAGGGTTTTGCAAGGGACAGACAGGGCAGGGAAGTAATTCGGGCGAGCGAAGATGTGATCATGATGGATAAGCCACGGAAGGCATCTACTCCCATGCAAACAACTATAGACACTGAATTATCCGTCGTGTTCGGAGATAAAGTACGTATCGCAGTCGAAGGTCTCGAAGGACGTCTGGCGGGGAGAGTGCTTCTTACGGGACAAGGTTCCGATAGGATTTTCGGTAGAGGCACGATAAGAATTGTGAATGGCCGATTTGACAGTTATGGCCTGAAACTCGACGTAACCAGGGGCAATATTGTACTGGATGATGGGCCCATCGAACGGACATCTCTTGATATCATGGCTATCAAGACCTTCAACCCCGGAAGCTTTGACCAGGTAAGGGCAGGTGTTACCGTTACAGGTTTGGCTCTCCAACCCTTAATAAAACTGTACTCGGAGCCGTCTATGGCAGATAGCGACATCCTTTCCTATCTTTTGTTCGGTCGGCCTCTCAGGGTAGGCGGAGAACCTGGCCAAACAGCAATTCTTATGAAAAGTGCCGGAGTACTTCTTGGCGGCTCAAGAGGCGCCGGATTACAAGAACAGATACAACAACGTCTCGGTTTAGATACGCTTGAGGTTACAGAAGGACCATCCAGCATCTATGCCTCGTCAAGAACAACAAACGGAGGCCTGGAACGTTCCCTTGTGACAGTGGGCAAATACCTTTCACCAAGGCTCTATGTCGCTTATGGCCGTTCGGTTTTTTCAGACGAATACCTTCTGAGCGCCCGCTATAGCCTTGGTAAGCGTGTCGAGGTGGAGACCAGAACAGGTATGGAAAGCAGTATTGACCTATACTATAAGATAGAGTTCTTTTAAAGACTTTCGTTAATTCGAAGAAGAAAACGGTGTCCCTGATAGTTGAAGATTGCGCCGTTTTGAGTAATCTGTTCCACTTTTAAATCAACGGTAATGGACTGTCCCTCTCTGTAGATAACATTGTTAATGATCACGAATCGTGTCTGAATTTGTTCATTGTATGAATGTACTGTCATTTTGAGTTCAGGGAGACTTGCTTTGATATCCGCAGGAAGTTCCTTAATGCTTACTATTGTACCCCTCGGTTGAGAAGGTTTTATAATCTTCGGAAGTGCCTCGTCTTTTGTTTTGACAAGGGGTGCCTGCTGTACAACCTCTGTTTTTGATGGAGATTGCGCAGGTAAAGACTTCTTTGGTACGGGTACCTGAGACTGACTTGGCGTGGAACGTATAACATCTTTTTGCCCTGAAGGGGGTTCATCCTTCTTGACTTCGGGGGCCTGTTGTTCTTTTTTCTTCTCAACAGCGGGTGACGGAGCGGGTTCAGCGCTCTCCCGGTTTACACGGGATTGATGTGCAGGAGGTTGAACAGAATTTATCCATGGAGCATCCCGCAATAACAAAAAAACAAAAATTGCGTTAAGAAGGATGAGCCCAACTGTGATAAATGGCCAGAGAGGTCTTTTCTTATTAACTGGACTAACCTCTTCCTGAAAAGTAAGAAGATCTGGCATTCGTTCCCGCTGACGTTTCTGCTCAAGCTTCTTGAGTGCCTCAAGGATGTAAGACACTTTTGACTAACCCCCGTTTAGCATTTGCATAATTTGTAGAGAACCGGCTATAATTAATACGATCAGAAGGACAAAAACGAGCCAGAAGTTTACCCTCACTCGTAGCCATCTGTATTTACCCTTTCCACCGGAGATCTCTTTGGCTGCCTTAGCGAGGGTGCTTTTGTCAATCATTGCTTTACCCTCTGTATAAGCACCAAGGAGGGCCCTGTCGCATATGACGTTAATAATCCTTGGTATACCTCCGGTAAGTCCGTAAAGCATTCTGATGACCGGTGGAGGGAACAGTTCACGATGAACCAGTCCTGCAACTGCAAGTCGGTGTCTCACATATGAGGCAATTTCATGCCTTCTCAGCGGGCCAAGATGATACCGTGCGGTTATCCTTTGGGAAAGTTGACGCAACTGAGGTTTGGCCAAAGTTTTACTAAGCTCTGGTTGCCCCAGCATAATGATCTGGAGAAGTTTGCGCCGGCTGGTTTCAAGATTGGTGAGTAGACGCACTTGTTCGAGTACTTCAACGCTGAGATTCTGAGCCTCTTCAATGATGAGAATGGCCCTCCTGGATGTCTCATGTATGTGAAGGAGAAAATCATAGATTCTTGCCACAAGATCTTTAATGGTCTCATTACCCCTGGGATAGACAATCCCGAATTCATCGCATATGGCTGCGAGAAGTTCGACAGATGATAGAGTGGGGTTCAAGATGAAAGCAATCTCGCAGTTTTCCGGCAGCTGTTCGAGCAGGCAACGACAGACGGTTGTTTTTCCGGTGCCCACCTCTCCTGTTAGCAGTATAAACCCCCCTTCGCTGTTGATACCATACAGTAAGTGGGCAAGCGCTTCGCGGTGGCCTTCACTGATATAGAAGTAGTGGGGATCCGGAGCTATGGAAAAAGGCGCATCTTTAAGTCCAAAGTATTCTCTGTACATAACATTTATGATTGCCTAAAGATTAATATATGAACAACGGGAAAGCAAAACTTTTTAAACTACGCTATACTTAGAGACTAAACAAATTAATAAGGAGCTTGTATGAGACGCAAACCATTTTCTGTGAAGAAAAGAAGATGGCCCGAGAAGAAAGAAAGCGGGAAAGATATTGACGAGATAGTGAAGGAGTTGAAAGAAGCGACTGCCCCCAAAAATGACTATAGAGAACAATCATTGAAAATTCATGGTCTTATCTGCGCGAAATGCGCTCGGGAGTTTGATTACAAAGACAGGCATCTTCTTACTGTACACCACAAGGATGGAAATCACAGAAACAACCCACCGGATGGCTCGAATTGGGAAAACCTTTGCGTTTATTGTCATGATGAAGAACATACCAGGGGGCTTCTCGGTGATTATTTCACCGAAGGGGAGTATCCATAGTTGCAAAACGTTTTTAACCTCTAACCTTGGACCTTTAACCTTAAAGATGCAGTGCTGTGTTTAAAAAGGGATCCCCCGGGAAAGTGCATAGATTACTCGGGGGGGGGATCAGAGCACTTTGAATCCCGGGGGGAGTGGACATCTCGTTAACCATATTTATTATACCATAGTTGACAGTAAATTTAACTAGTGTAACAAAACAGTAGTCATTACCTAAATGTACAGTATTGTGAGAGTTTTGGCGGGTGAAGCAAATAGATTAAACATCTATTAAGACCAATAAAACAGCATTTGTGTATTCCAATAAGATCCGTTTTATACAATCACCAAAGGGTTTTTTCACATTTTGTTCCATATGCCCAGATGGCGCCAGGTAAGTTAGCCTTGGAAATGTTTGCATCAGCCATGTATGTGATGTGAGAATTAATGGCAGGAGGAAGAAGTACAATAATACCAATTTGGATTCAAAAAAAGGTTATATGAATGAAGGCGAATTGGTATAACATCTTTTTTCTCTAAACTGACATACCTATTGAAATAGCGTTGAGAAACCGGTACAATAAATAGGCCCGATAATGATAAAAAGCATGAGATTGACCCGTCATAAAACAAACCAATCAGGGGATAAAGATATCACGGCAACACATGGAAGGGCTTTTCTATCTTGCCTCACCTTTTTTATAGTTTGCTTCATTCCCGACATCTTTTATGCATTTAGTGAGGCAGATTTAGCCCGGCTTTTGTCATCGAAAGAATGCAAATTCTGTAACCTTCTGAACGCCGATCTATCCAATGCTCAGCTTTCAGGTGCTCAACTGTCAAATGCCACCCTTAATAGTGCTAAACTTTCTAACGCCAATCTATCTCGTGCCAATCTATCGGAAGCCTTCCTCACAAATGCCGATCTCTCAGGCGCTAACCTCACCGATGCATACTTAGTCAATGCAAATTTGTCCAATGCAAACCTGTCCGGCGCCAACTTGGCCGGTGCAAACCTGTCCGGCGCTATCTGGACCGACAAAAATAAATGTGACAAGAACTCCTATGGTGAGTGCAAAAGAACAAGCCTTGAGGGCTTACCCAGCAGCCCCGAGGGCTCACCCGGCAGAGGCGTTAATACCTCCCCTTGGCTTCCCGGTTTCAAATAACCAGTGTATGTGTTTGTTACGATTTGTAGTATGGAATCCCTTAAAGAGAATTAAAACTCTTGATTACAGATTGTAACTATTGAAATTAAAACGCGCCCAGCAGGATTCGAACCTGCAGACCTTTGGATTCGTAGTTCTACATCTAATCACCATTTTACGGGCATCTACAGTCAATTGTAGTCACCGATTTGACCTAGACCCTTTATTACCAATAGTCACAACTTTTGAAGCTTTTGCAGCCCGAGCTGCATGTGCCCCTTTGCGCCTGGCCTCGAGGGCGCCTGGCGACATGGTATATGCCCGTTTTTGTTTCGCGGGCTTTTCCTTTTGAAAATCTTCTTTTTTCAGGTGTACATTGAATCCATCATTAAGAAAATTCTGCGCGTCCCTCAGGTGATCAACTTCGGCATGGGTATAAATGTCGGCAGTGGTGTCTTCCCTGGAATGACCAAGCCATTCCTGTATTACTTTGATGTTAATATGCCATCCCATAAAATGCGTAGCTAGAGAATGTCGCAACAGGTGGGGGTGCACGTGTTTTGTAATTCCTGCACTGCGGCAGGCCCGTACGATAGCCTTTTGAACGTTTACGATCGGTCCCCCGGTTCTCCTGCTGCGAAAAACAAGACCCGTCGCGGGGTCAGGGCGAATGTTATCCAGGGCATAGAGGAGCCAGTCAGAGACCGGCAATAGGCGTTCCTTGCCGCCCTTTCCCCGTACCTTTATTAACTTGTTCTCTCGATCGATATCGTTCCAGGTCAAGCCTGTGGCTTCCGAAAATCGAAGGGCAAGGGAATAGATGCACAGGAAAAAAACCTTATAATACCTTTCCGCTGCCTGGATAAACCGTATCGCCTCGTGAGGAGACAAGACAATATGCTTAGGTTTTTCCTCAGGCAGCCGATCATGGCGGAAATCCTTAATGGCAATATCCGGATGTTCCGATCTGCACCATGCAACAAACATCATAAAATAGGCGAGTTCTTTGTTGACAGTGCGGTTTTTTACTCCATCCTCTTTGCGCAGCCGTCGGTAGAGGATTGTATGCGACCTGTCCAGTTCCCGAAGCCGGAAGTGTCCAAGAAAAGGGCCTATTTTTCTCCTGAAGGTCCATTCCATATTATCTATCGTAGCGGGTGAGATGCGGTCTTTGCAATCCATGAGGTATATCGGGAAAAGTTCATTAACCGCAGAGTTGTTATCCGGGCGCAATTCGGAGTTTTTAGAACCGCCCCTAAGCTCTTGTTCTATGGCCCTGGCCATCTTCATATTGACGACCGACTCGGGCAGGGCAAGCCGCACCCTGCGCCCCGTGCGGCCTTCCGGGTAGTAATCAATTACAAAACGCCCGTTGCGGATCCGGACAGACATTATTTCATCTCTTCCACAAGCCTTACACCGCGCCACGGGTCGGCCTTCGCTAACAGCTTGCCTCCTGGGTTGTAGTAATAGATGAGGCGAGCTTTCCCGCTGATGACTGCATCGGCATCGGCAACCCTTCTTACATAGGCAAGTCTCTTATTAATATCATAGAGATAGAGATATTCCCGGAATTCTATGACGAGGTGATCACCTTCTTCATATACGTTTGCCTGCTGACGGACGAGGTTCATGACGGTCTCTCCGGCAGATCGCTTTGAAAAGTCGGGCGGGAGGGGTTCAGGGGAAATCGGCACGGGCGCCTGGTGCGCTACTTCTTGTGCTTTTGCTTTTTGTTTGTAGCTATTATACGAAGGGATCGATATCCAGTAAATGACAACTATTAACCCTATACAGAGCATGAGAAGTTTGCCCCACTTCATGAAGCGACTCCCTAGAACCTTCTACGTCTGCTGACAATTTCAATAACCTTGCCGATGATTTTATAATCTTCATTCGGCTCAACCGTAGGATACTCTTTATTATCGCTGGTGAGCAGCGGTTTTTCGTCTTTTACCCTGTACCGCTTCACCATGCATTCGTTCCATTCGTTCTTTGCAATTACCACATCTCCGTCGTGGATTTCTGAATTCTGAACAAACAAGGCGTATTCACCATCCTTTATTGCCGGGCTCATACTGTCACCTGTTACAATTATTGCATAGGTTTTGTCCGGTACATCCGGCAAAGCCAGATATTCGATGATACCGTCATCCCTCACTTCATCGGGAAACCCCGCAGGACAGCGGGCCAGGACAGGGATATTGACGGTTTTGAGAATCTTGTCATCTATGGAATTTTTTGCACCCTTTCCCGTATCGAGCCATTCACGTCGGACGCCATACCGCAGACAGAAACTATCGTAAATACGAGTAGATACGTTCGGGGCAGTGCCTTTGATGATCTGGGTAAGATAACGTTCTGTGATGTCCAGGGCTGCGGCAATGCTTTTTTGTGTCAATTTTTTTTCTTTGATAACTTGCTTAATTCGTTGGCCTTTTGTGGTAATCATGCTTTCGTAAAGAACTGGATTCTATTTTTATCTTGACAAATAGAACTGAGTTCGTTATTTTTTCTATGTGAGTTTAGATATGTCATATAAAAGCCCAAGGGAAACCAAAAAAAATAATTCATATAATCAGCAGGGTGGACTGGAGACGGTCCCAGCTCTGGTTCATACCCAGAACGACGCCGGTTCGAGTCCGGCCCCTGCAACCAGACAAGAAAAGGCAGGGACAACAAAGGGTGCATCAACATCCTTCATATCTGAGCTCACAACCGGACCGTTGTCCCTGTCTCCTTCATTAGCAAAAAAGTTCAAGAATGTCAAGGAAATTGCCGAGGCGGGCGCCTTCATGGCAATCAGTATAATCCCGTATTTTCTGTGCGGCAATTATAAAACCAACCGCTTCTATATGCGCACGCGCCTGAATGCGGCTACGGGGGACAGACATGGAATCGTATGATGCGCTGCATCAATGTATCGGCAGATTTACCAAGGAGGTAGCCAAACGCCTCCATAAGTCAAGCATCCTTATTTATAAGTGGCAGGAGCCGTCAACCGATTTTTCGGAATCAGGCAGCATCAATCCCCTTGACCTTATCGAGGCGACTGTAGACGAGGCGCAGCGCCTCGGGCAGGGAGGAGACGCCCTGGCTCCCATTCACTGGCTCAACCAGCGGTTCAACCTTGTGAGCATCTCCCTGGGCGCATCCGGGGTCCACCGGGATGTCAACGATTCCCTTATCAAATCGATTAAGGAATTTGCGGACACAGCGCAGGCAGTTTCCGAGGCCCTGGCCGACGGGAGGATCTCTCCCGATGAGGTCCGGCGGATACACAAGGAAGGCTGGGAGGCAGTACAGGCCATTACCGCCCTGATTTACCGGGTTGAGTTTCAGGTAAAGGAAGGCCGGAAAGGTCATGACCAGTGACACAATGAAATTATCCGAGAGACTAGCCCGCATCGAGGAGCAAAATAACGCCATCATTGAAACGTTGAATCTTGTGGCCGCCCGGGTTGGTCAGCCGGGCATCACGCCGCCGAAACCTCCCGGAAAATATAATTTGAAACCTTTTGACCGATGGAGATATCGGGAAGCTATCCAGGCTGCCCGTACCGGATATACAAAGCAATTAAAGGATTATCTGAAAGAATATGAAGGCCCGCCCACATGACAGGACAAAACTCATCTCATGGAACCCCCTTGAGACCCTGCCCGTTATCCCTTGAAATACCAACGAGCGGGGGAGTTTTGAATAAAAAAGGAGAAAAATCATGCTTAAACAAAAGGGTGTGTGTGATCTTTGCACAATGGAGTTTGAGTTAAACACCGGAAGGTTTGCCGTCCATTCTGCCGCTATTCATAAAACTCTAACTATAACAATTGCGCCCATAGACGAGGCCCCCGAAGGATCTAAACATGTTTGTGGTAAGGCGTGCCTACACAGAATGATCGACCAACTCATTGAATCAAACGTTGTTTCCCCTGAATATGAGCAAGCGGCGTAAGTTTCACCCTTCCTCCGGAAGTGCGCGGTCGTCCGAGCAGTCCCCAGCACCGCTCTTTAATAAGCACTATGCGAACGGCGACCGTTACTGCCGGGCGCTCAGAGAAACAATCAGCTTAGCGTCATGCGTGGTGCATAGTTATAGGCATCCCGAGAACTGCACGGGGGGGTGCACGTTCGCGGGGAAATCATAATGGTTGTGTGCATAGTTGCGTGGGTTATAGCCTGTGTTCTAATAGTGGTCTTTATCGGCATCACCCGGCGAGACTACCCCAAAAAAGAAGATGATCTGCGCTCACTGCGGTAGCAGTTTTATCGTTAAAGAATATGATGACCGCAACAGGATCACAGGGTATCGTTGCGGTATGTGCGGGAGAAATAAGTTTGAAGAAAAGCAGGCAATAGGCACGGGGCAAGAGGCAAGAGGAAGTCAAAACCCATCGCCTGCGACCGGAGGGGGCATGTCACACAAACTTTGTATCGTTGAAGGCTGCACGAAGCTCCAGGTAAAGGACCACCTGTGCACCACTCATTACAGGGAGAAACACGGCGTTCCGCCGAAAGACAAGGGAAAATGCTCTGTACAGGGATGCGGCAAATCGGTATTCAAGGACCACAAATGTCACAAGCATTATAGCGAGGCATCGGGCGTCTCATCGGCCACCGGCAAAAGCAAGGCCATCCGGTGCAGCGTTGAGGGCTGCGGTAAATGGGCCATTGCCGAAGGCCTCTGTTACCGGCATGTCAGCTTAAAATACGGAGGCCCCGACAAGAACCCCTACCGGGATATATACAACACCCGCAAGAGAAAGCTTGCCAAACAGGGAGCAGCGGCTCTTGCCGCTGCTGCACCTTCTTCTCTCGATCTCACCGGCGATGTTGTCATGGCCGGGGCTTTGCCTTCCCCGGCCTCTTCCCCTGTCATTGCGAAGAGCGAAGAAACGCGGCAATCTCAGTCTCTTCCGTCTTCCCTCTCCCATCTTCCATCGGCTATTCTCTCCCAGGAAGTCTACAAAATCACCGACGGGAACGGACGAAAAGCGGTTATCGCTTTCTCATTCATCGACGGCAAGAAGGTCTACGCCGAGGTGCGCATGGGAGCGGGTACATTCGACTGTATGGCCGGGACCTATGACGACTGGATTTTTCTCGCCGCCATCGGCAACGAGATTCGTCGGATACAGGGAGAGTGCATAAATGACAAAATCTGAAGCATACACCCCTGACTTAATGTGAGGTAGATTCATGGACAACCAGAAGGATCTGAAGTTCAAATCATTTTTTGCATGGCTGGAGGAACAGTGGAAAGAAAAACAGCTCTGTCTGACTGATATTGAAGAAAGCCGGCCGTCCCATTTTAAGGCGATCATGGACCAGATAAAGGAGGCCGACGAGGGCTACCTTGCCGGCAGCATGAACCGTCTCGATGCCGCCCTCGACCGTGCGAAAAAGATATTTCTCCGTGCCGCGGAACTCATCCGGAAAACGAGGGCAGCGGCATGAGCTACTTTAACCAGGGTAACGTGTGGGGTAGGGTGATAAAGGCTAACGACGGGAAGACCAGGGACAAGGGCACCCCGTTTCTTGAGCTGGAGATCGACTGCACAAATCCGGAATACGGGCACATCCTCGCCTTCGGAAGGCTCTGGGGTAAAGAGAAGATAGCAGCCCTCAAAGCCTATCTATCGTCTCGCGCAAGCTCTGATCGGGGACGCACCTCCTCTGACGCTTCATCCGGCAGGAACGTCCCCGCAGATTCCGGCATCATTCGCCTCAAGGGTTTTTACGATCAATATGAAGAAAATACTACGTGGTACTCGTCGTATACCTTTTACGATTTTATCGTCCCATCCGCCTCGCAAGCTTTGAACGGGGACACACCTCCTTCGTCCCGTAGTCCGGGAGGAATATCCCCGCAGTCTGGCCGTGCCGCCTTTATCCTTGTCGGTGACCTGGAGCAAAAGGAGCTTATTGAAGGTGAGCCCCTCCTTCACCTGACGATTATGCGCAAGGGCGCCGACATGGATAGGGAGCAGGATCTAAAAATCTGGCTCTTTGACCCGGAGGTTTATTATGAAATTGTTCCGGGCGACCTGATTGAAGTGCGCGGGATCCTCCGGAAGCGGGAGTCTGAGGATTTCTACGGAGGAGCCTCCGACTCACCAATCCGCCCCTACGCGATGACGACAAAAAAGAGGGTGCGAAAGGAATGACCGGTGGGCCGCCCAAATGTGAATGGTGCGGGCATCCGTTTAAGCCGAAAAGACCGTGGCAGAGGTTCTGCCGTAAGTCCTGCCATGACGCATGGTGGCAGAAACACAGGAAAGAGATGCAGGAATTCTGGGACAAAAACCACGAAGGAGAGGTAATTCATGAAAGCATTATCCATTCGCCAGCCCTGGGCGTGGTTAATAATTAAGGGCGAGAAGCCTGTTGAAAACAGGGGCTGGTTCAGCAATTATACGGGTCCCCTTCTCATTCACGCAGCATTGACCTTCGATAAGGCCGGCTATCAATGGGTACGCAACAATTTTCCGCGCATCAAGATACCAACGCCCAGCAAGTATTATATCGGCGCCATAATCGGCAGCGTGCAGATGGTGGCATGTGTGACGTCTTCCGTGTACAGGTCCGTCTGGTTCTCCGGGCCCTATGGGTTTCTGTTTGAAAAACCAAAGGAATATGATAACGCAGTCCCCTGCAGGGGGCAACTGGGTTTCTTTGATGTTCCGGAGGAAATTTTGCGAAATACAGGAGGCTGATATGGATGGAGCATCGAGAGGGAAACTCGTGAAGGCAGGCTACAAAATATTCCGGACAAGAGACATCTATCCTGTCGGTGATGGCCCCATGGTATTTGAAATCAGGGAAATGTCCGACCGCGGCGACTGGGTCAAATACGGGACATATCCGACCAAGGCTGCCCGTGTCCGGGCATGGAAGGAATTGGCCAAAGATAGCATGCACCTCATGGACAGCGACCGGAGCGAGCTGGAATGAATCTCCGCTCGGTATTATTTTAAGGAGCCTTCCAGTGCTGAAACGTAAACGCGAGGTCTGTTACCGGAGGGCCATAACGCGCTGGGAGCGCTGCAAGTACTGCGCGAACCGCACATGGACGCCGATCAAAAGCTGCGTTGCCGGCATCGTGCTCCGCCACGAATGGCGTTGCAAAGTCATCGGTCTCGAATCTTCACGGCGCTACAGCATCCAGGACGGCCACGTCTGTAATGGATTTGAGAAAGGAAGAGATGCCCCATGATTCAGGCGTGTATTGTCGTTTTTAGTAACGAGGCCCGTGGAAAAAGTTAGGCGCAAAGGAGAAAGTAATGAAAATCGTTAAACAGGGTTGGGATTTCGTATTATGGCCTGATGGTGATATAGTACTCAAAACCATCGAAGCGGCGGGTAGAACTTGCTATAAATCTGAAGCCAAAATAACATCTGATTCTGCACCTGAATTCTGTAAAAAAATGCTTCTTTCTGGCCACCACTCGGTTATTGAACACCAAAATATTACCGTCAGAATTATTACGGATCGCGGGGTAACACATGAAATAGTCAGACATCGCCTTGCATCGTATTCCCAGGAAAGCACGCGGTATTGCAATTATGCCGGAGGGGTTTCTTTCATACTCCCCGTATGGCTCAATTTAGCCACAGGCGAATACAATCACCCCGACCAGTGCCCTAAGGGTGATCACAATTTGTACTATTGGTTCATGTCGATGCTCGAGGCGGAAAGAGCATATTCAACCCTTATAGCTCACGATTGGACACCACAACAAGCGCGTTCCGTGCTACCTAATTCTTTAAAAACGGAAATCGTCATGACATGCAACATCAGGGAATGGCGACATTTTTTTACACTCCGCTGTAGTTTAGCGGCGCATCCCCAGATGCGGGATCTCGCTAACGGAATGCTTAAGGGCTTTCAACAAGCCATACCCATACTGTTTGATGATGTGCCGGTAAGTAATTAGAGTGTTGGACGGGGGTAGATCATAAACGATTTCGAACGCGTAAAAGAAGCCATTGATGTTGTCGCCTTCATAGAGGCCGAAACCGGCCTCAAGATGAAGCGGTCCCATCTCGAGGAATGTCCTTTTTGCAATGGCCACAACTGTTTTTCCATTGACCGCGCGAAAGGCGTCTATAAATGCTTTCAGTGTGAGGTAGGCGGCGACGTGTTCACCTTCCTGGAGTCCTACCACAACATCGGCACAGCGGAGGCCCTCAGGAGAGCCGCAGCGTTTGCCGGCGTCACCCTTTCTGAAGCCAAGCGCCGTGATATCAAGTTTTCCGTGAAGGAGAGGATCTTTCTCGAAGCAACGGAGTATTACCATGCGCAAGCCCGGATCACGGACACACCTCTGTCTTCGGAGGAATGTCCAGGCAGTAATGGCAACGGGGGACGTCAGTACTTTATCGCCCAGCGCGGCCACCGCGAAGATGTTTTAAAGCTTATGAAGGCCGGGTGGACTGACGGCGGGCTTACAGACCATCTCCGGGGGAAAGGTTTTACCGACGACGAGATAAAATCCTCCGGCCTTGCCAAAGAACGGAAGAACAACGGGGTGGCCTACCTTTCCGACTATTTTGTCAAGGGCCTGGCCGTATTCCCCCACATGGACGGCGGGAAGGTCCTGCATTTCACCATCAAGGATCCCGCGAAGAAGTTTCTCTACCAGCTCACGAATGAATACCGCGCCAGGGAATGGCGGTTCTATAACCAGAGCGTCCTCTACCGGTTCAATGAGATCATCGTCGTCGAGGGTGAAAACGACCTCCTGTCCGTCATGGACGCAGGGGTAATCCATGGTATCGGCATGATCGGACAGCCTTCCGATGAGCAGATCAAGAGCCTGAAGACCGCGTGCGTGGGCAAGCATCTGTACCTCTGGATGGACAACGACGAGGATCCCGGGAAGCCTCTTGTCAAAGGCAAGGGATACATCAGAAGGATCTGCACCGCCCTCCAGGAGGTAAAATATAACGTCCGTGTCATTGTCTACCCGGAAGAATTCAAAGACCCGGACGAATATCTGCGCGGGCTCTCTGGCGACATCGACCGCAAAAAGGAGATCAAGCGGCTCCAGCACGAGGCCCTTGACTATATTACCTGGGAGATCAGGGAGATATCCCGCCTTGAAGGTCTGGATAAACGATTAGAGGCCCTGAAAGACCGGAAGATCTTCGCGGCGCTTGGGGATATGGTAGAGGCGGAGAAGCTCGTTTTCATCGAAAAGCTCGAAGCCCTGGGACTCACGCGGAAGGCCATCGATGAGCAGATCGAGATCAGCCAGGAGCTGCGCTCCGAGCTTGAGGTTTATTTTCTGTCCCTTCAGAATAAGCGGGAGGCGGACCCGAACCGGGTGGCGTCCGTCATCTATAAGCACATAGGAAAACAGGGGCAGTTCTTCCGCGATCGCGACGGGAGGGTCTACCTGTTTTACAAGCATCTTATCTATGAGATCGGGAACAACCGGCCTTTCAACGCGCTGATGAAAAGGACCACGCTCCTTTTACCCACGAAAGAGCCGGGGAGGTCAGTATGGGAGTCTCTGGCGAGCGAGGCATATAATTTTGGACGCCAGATCGATCTTGCGTCATGGATATCAACAGACCGGACCACGGACACAATTTATGTGAATCTCAATTCTCCCAACAACGTTATTTTGAAGATATCGAAGGCCGGCATCGAGGAGATCCCCAACGGGCTGAATCCTGATGGTGTCCTTTTGAAATCCTCGAGGAAAATTTTACCCGTTAATTTTCTGCCTGACTGTGAGATCAGGGACGGCATGGCGGCGTTGAGAGAGCTTATTTTTGAGAACCTGGCCTGCGAGATGGAGCAGAAATATCTCGTCCTGTGCTGGTTTATGACGGCCTTTTTGCTCGATTTTGCGCCCTATATGGCCCTTATGAAATTCAGCGGGCCCACGAGCTCCGGGAAGACGACGGCTGCCAAACTTTTAAGCCTTCTGATTTACGGCAACGAGCATCTTGGGGATTCCTCGACTGCTGCCATGTATGCCGTGTCCAGCCAGAACCCGCTCCTGATCGTCGATAACCTAGAGAGCGAGGATATGACGAAGAGCGGTCAGAAGTTTTTTCTTTTGAGCGCAACCAAGGGTGGCAAGGAGAAGCGGACAGCCGGCACGGAAACGGATACCACCGAGGAGATGCCGAAGGCCCTCGTCCTGATCACGGGGATTGAACCTTTTACAAAATCTGAGATGAGCAACCGCACCTATGACGTTGAATACAGCAACAAGTTCAAGGGAGAAGATTTTATCGAGGACGAGGTCATCAGACAGATTATAAAGCGCCGTGATCTCATTATGTCCGCCATAATAAAATTTATCCAGAAGGAGATACTTCCGAACCTCCACAAGCGTCGGGATTTTATCACCATCCTTAAAAAAGATCACCGTGGCCATGCGAAGAACCGGACAGACGAGTTCCTGTCCATAATGATGTTAATACTTGAGAAACTTGTCCGGCACATACCGTTTTACAGTGAGAACGATCCTTATTACGGCATGGAAGAAGAGGTCGGGTGGGGCGACGCAGAGATCCGGAAGGCATGGATTGAGTACCAGGACGCCAAGGCCAAGGAAACGGAAACGATGAGCAGCAACATTATCAAGCTCCTGGACGGTCTTATCCGGGAATACCTGATGAAGATGAAGGACCTGGGCAACGACGCCCTTGAATATGACCGTGATCACGAGGACCAGGTCTATAAATACGTTCATCCGGAGTATGCCCTGGAGCTCATGAAGACCAAACCCGAGATAATGAAGGACGAGCGGGAAGAGGAGTATGTTTCCACAATAATAGAATTTGTGGCCACGCCCAAGGAGATTGTCTACGCCTTCGATCGCTTTTGCAAGAATAACGGTCTGAGGAATCCATACAGCAATGCGAGCATCTTCGGGGAACGGCTCAAAAATGACCGGCACCTCCTTGAAAAGACCGGGTGGGAGCTGGTAAACCGCAAGAATGTGGAACCATACTGGAAGATTATAAAAGGAGTCCGCTTCTGGAAGTTCCGGAAGACGATTGTGAGGTAAAATGCTAATGCGTAACATGCATGTTATGCAGACTTTTGAAACCCCGACGATGGTTAGGGTTCAGGTCATAGGACCCCAGCCCCGCCCGGCAGGGCGAGCCCATATAAAACAACAAATGGCACAAAAGAACTGGAGGATTTTCGCGGCGCCCAGGTTGATGGCGGGGTGCAACGCTCAAGATAGAATTGTTTCTATTTTCATCTCTTGCCAATCTCAAAGCTCTTTTTTTACCTTTTTTTGCCCTCAGGGAAAGTTTTGGACGCATTTATCAAAAAGCGTTGCACCATTGCACCATTTACACTTTTTATTTAATATTATTCATTGGTTAATTGGGGTGCAACGGAGGGTGCAGGAGGGTGCAACGGGGTGCAACGGGGGTGTAACGGAAAGCGATTTTTTAGCGTTGCACCCCGACCTAAAGCCCCGCCAGTTCTTGTTCTATGCCCTTTTGGTGCAAGGGTGCACCGGTAAAGGTGCCTCGAAACAGTTTTCAACCATTTTAATTCCTGTTCGATATTTCCAGCCCATAATATTAATTAACTTGTTTAACTGCTTAATATCGTTGAATATAATATTAATTGTTGAGTTAATTGTTTGGTTGTTTCGCGCGGTCTATTACCGAAGAAAATATATATTCTATTCAGTTAATTTTCTCATATTTCAATTGTGTGGTTTAAATAGGTGTATCAAGGCTCTATTTCATTCTGGGAATGGTCTCTGTCAACCTAATTTAGTCACGTGGTTAACTGACCGGTCGAAATATCGGAATCAAGGTACCCGAACCAGGGGTGGTTATGGGTTTAGTATACTGCTACCATTTCTCCAAGTTTTGAGGGTAATTAGGGGTGTTAAAATAGGGGTAAAAACATGATTATGTAATGAAATCAACAGTTTTAACATAATAATCCTTATCTGTTACCTTTGTAAACTGTTGATAGTCAACGGTTTGGAAGGCATGATAATTAATGGGAGTGGGTTTAATATTCTAAACGTTCAAATTGAGGAGTTTTGATGTCGTCAAATACCCATTTTTTGTTTTCAATTCATGCAGTGATCCAGGTTGAAATCTCGCGCGATACCCATACCCCCTATCAATTTCCTCCGGTTTTCTGCCTCTCTCCCCCCCTATACCCTGCTATAAATTGTGTTCTATCGGAAAACCTTTTTTCGATCTTCTCTTTGTTGGGTGTAAGGGGGGTCCGGGGGGATCTTCCACCCTGGTTCTGCGGGGGGTCCGGGGGGTGCACATGTTAACCGATCACGTTCATGGTTTCGAACGTTATCTCAGGATTCTCCGGGCCCTTTCCGAGAAAAGTGTCAAGGTCTATAGCTCTCACGTTCATACTTTTTGTGAGTGGGCGGTAACCAGGAAGCGCCCTCTCGATTATGCCGACATCTCCCGCCAGGATATAGAGGCATATCTGGAGCACCTTTTTTATAAGGGCAACGCAAACCAGACTCGCCTCACGAAACTCGTCGCCCTCCGGAAGTTTTTCCAATATCTCCTCTATGAACGCGTCATCACTGAGGACCCTACACCTCAAATTCCCCTTCCAAAAATTCGCCGTAAATTTGTGCAACGCTTTACGAAAGAGGAGATCCTCCGTATCTTTTCCGTCATTCCGATGGGTACAGACAAGGGGCTCCGCGACGCCGTAGTGATCATCCTCGCCGCCTTCTGCGGCCTTCGCGTCGGTGAGATTATCAGCCTCACCCTCCAGGACATCATCGATGAAGGTAAGAGCCTCGACATTCAGGTTGTCGGTAAATTTGAGAAACCCCGCCGCCTGTATCTTTGGAAGGTCCCGTCCGAAACGCTCCGAATATGGCTCACCATCCGGATCAATCAGGCGGCCAGGGCAGCAGACCCTCTCATTGTTTCCTATCGCCGCGGCCGTAGCGGCTCCTGTGCAAAAGGTCACCGCATGACCACCGCCGCCCTGGATGAGATGGTAAAAAAATACGCTGCCCTCGCCGGGATCCGCAAGCCGAAGATATCCATGCACATGTTTCGCGCTTCCCACGCCTTCGACCTCCGTCACGTCCAGGGCTACGATACGCCGGCCATCGCAGAGCGTCTGGGCCATGCGAATATTTCCACCACAGACCGCTACATCCCTACCCGCGGCCGCATCCATCATGTCTATCCGAGTCTATCCATTTACTGGAAAGATTTCGCAAAAATTTGGGAGAAAACCAATGAACCAGTCGCAACCGCTGAAACTAGTCAGTCTCATACCGACGCCACCAATGGAGGCACACAGAATGCCCAGATATGATGAAGGATATGATCCCCTGCAGGAATGGTTTTCGTCAGTTCTGACCGATTTTGGCGAGGCCTCCGGAACGGCGATTATTAAAAGTTTTATTGCCCACCTGGGAGGATGCCGGATCAGCATTCCCGACTTTGACGACCTTTCCCGTCAGGAGCGCGATCGCAAAATCCGCGCGGCCTTCAACGGGGTCAATTACAATGAACTTGCCGAGCGCTTCGGTATTTCTGCCCGTTGGGTCAGGCGCATTATAGATGGTGAAAAATCACTTAAAAAATAAAGCAGGAGGTTGAGAAAAAATCACAATGCCGTGACCACAACACATAGCGTAGCAACACTATAGCCCGCCCCCGGTTTTTTCATCCTGGGGACGGACAGCAGTCCGGGGAGTTTACACCTCCCTTAGACCATGCGGCGAAACGCATGACGGGACAAGCCCGCTACTGCCCGCCTTTTCGGTAATCGAAGGTGTCGCAAAAAGCCACAGCATCTGTAGCCAGGCAGTCCCCACAGTCTATGGGAGGTGCCTTTGTCTTTTATCGGTACAATCAATGAGAAGCTAAGGAAGTTTTTCTACACCCACGCCCGCCTGCTTGAGGGCCGCACCTGCTATATCGGGTGCTCCGGCAATTTCACGATCGAGCAGATCATCTCGCGGCTCTGTCCCACAACCGTGCTCCACAGTAACGATGTCTCCCTTTACTCCGCCGCCATCGGCCACATGCTCACCGGTCAGCCCCTCGCCCTGGAGGCAACCAACCCGGAGCTTACCTGGGCCAACAACTACCTCTCCCGCGGTCCCGCCGAGCAGGTAGCCACGATCCTGCTTCTCCTTGATCTTCTCCAGTTTGAAAAACGCAACAACCCGTATGCAGAGCGCATGTGGCAGGGCTATCTCGTCAACTTCGAATCCCTCTTTGCCCGCACCCTGGACAAAGTCCGGCGTGCCGCCGCCCATATCCGCCTCGCATCTTACTCAATGGTCGATGTCTTCGATTATTACCCGCCTCCGGATCCGTCAGCCGTGGCAATCGGCTTCCTCCCCACCTACGTCGGCGGATATGAGAAGCTCTTTGCCCGGCTCGAGCAGTCCATCTCCTGGCCCTGTCCCTCCTACCAGCTCCTCACCGAAGAACGCCGCGAGGAGACTATCGCCCGTATGATCTCCACCGACTACATAGTCTACGACGACCGCCCCCGGGACCTGCCCTGTGTTGCCCGTGTCGATCTCTTCGGAAAGCGCACCGTGTACATTTACAGCAGCCTGGGCTTTCGCCATGCCGGTATTTTCCGCAAGAAGATCAACGAGAAGGTTTCCCGGTATGATCTGCTTATGCCCGATGACCAGATCGCCCCGTCCGCCCCCATCACCATGGCTGAGGTGGACCTCCCCACGATCAACCATTACCGCAACATGTTTTTAAGCAAGAAGATCCAGCCGGGTTCCGGGGGTCCCTGCTACCTCGTCTTTGCCGACGGCAGGCTGTTCGGCTTTCTCATCTTCCAATCCTATTCCGCCCGCGGCGGCGCCAAGGACGAGATTTACCTACTCTCTGATTTTGTCGTTCCCAGCTCGAGCCACCGGCGTCTTGCAAAACTCCTGCTCATGATCACCCGCTGTCAGGACACGCAGCGGATTCTTTCGGAGCGCCTCATCAGGGATTACAGGGCAATCCTGACCACCGCGTTCACCGATCAGCCGGTCAGCATGAAATACCGGGGCATCTACGAGCTGATAAAACGCGGCCAGGGGTTTCTCAACTACCGCGGAGAATTTGACACCACTTCATTTAAGGAGGTTACAGCAACATGGATGATAAAATACGAGCAACGATAACCCAGCTCAACGCCCACCTGAACAACATGCCCTACCGGCTCGATTATGTCCCGCCCGGGGAGATCCGGCTCCTCGACAAAAACGCCCGCTACATGAGCCAGGAGATGTTTCAGAACCTCGTTGCCAACATCAGGCGCGACGGCGCTCTCTCCTCTCTTCCTCTCTGCTGGCGCCAGCCGGACGGAACACTTCTCGTGCTATCCTGCAATCACCGCGTCCAGGCAGCCGTCCATGCCGGCCTTGAGGGTATCCTGGTCTTTGTGATCGACCGCGAGCTTACCCGGGAGGAGCTGGTCGCCATCCAGCTCTCCCACAATGCCATTGAGGGCCGGGACGATCCCGTCATCCTCAAGGAGTTGTGGGACGAGATAGAGATGATCGATCTCAAGATGTACGCCGGTCTCGACAGCGAAATAGTCAAGGAGCTGGAGAAGATGGAATTCCTCTCCATCGCCGAAGCCCGCCCGGACTTCAAACAGATCCTCCTGCTCTTTCTGCCTGAGGAAATAGAAGAGATCCGCCAGCTCATGGAGGATATCGACATGATCTTCTCAGGTGATCGAAATTACATCCTGTCCCGGTCCCATTATGACGAGGTCTTCCGCCTGATTGTGGACGTAAAGGAACGCTACAACATCATCAACAACCCCACTGCATTTATGAAGATCGTCCAATTTGCCAGGGAGAGGATGGGACAGGGGTGATAGTCCGAGACTGGAGAATATTAGAAACAGTCTTCCATAAAGATGGTTTTAGATTCAGGATTTCGGCATTTTTGGGAGCAAGACACTTTCTAAATTGTATTTGTCGTAAAGGGTAGGTTACAATTAGCTAAAGTTTTGATAACATATTCCATATCATCAACTAATGAAAGGTTGGATTTTAAGGGAGAATCACGGATGAAATGCGCTTCAAGATCATCAGCCCGCATTGCAAAACGCATACAAGAACAGACAGAGTCTTTGATCCAATTCCATGCGCCTTCGGTCGTCATTCCTCCTAGAGTTTTTACTCACGCTATTGAAGACGACGCTTTCCCCTTTGAAGAAATCTCGCATATCGCCGAGATGGAATCTTGGCGAAAAGAGATTAATCGCCCGCTCTCTCACATTCATAAATGGTGGGCGCAACGCCTGGGCACAGTCTTTCGTGCTGTTGTTCTTGGCACATTAGCGCCCAAAGGTTCTGACGTTCTCAACCTATTTTATAGCTCCGTGCGGATTCCTCACGCTATTATTTTCGATCCCTTTATGGGTTCGGGGACAACCGTCGTTGAAGCCTTGAAACTGGGTACCCGTGCTATAGGCCGCGACATAAACCAAGTGGCCTATTTCCTTGTTCGGAACGCATTAGCTATTCATAACCGCGAAAGCATTCTAAGCACGTTCCATGATATTCAACGCGATGTAGCCCCGCTGCTATCAGACCTTTACGTGGCCCAGCTTTCCGATGGTCGTCGGGTCCCCGCTCTTTACTATTTTTGGGTTAAAACTATTCCTTGCCCCGAATGCGCAAAACCTGTTGATCTATTTTCGTCTTATGTTTTTGCTCAGCATGCTTACGCAAATAAGTTTCCACAAGCGCATGCTGTCTGCCCTTCTTGTGGCGGAATCAACAAGATCCGTTTTGATACGGTCGAGGCCGCCTGCACCGTCTGCAAGAAAACTTTTAACCCCAAGGAAGGCAATGCGAAAAATCAGTTGGCTCGTTGTCCCTCTTGTCACCATCAATTTCCAATAGCAAAAACTGTAAGAGCTTATGGTACCATTCCCAATCATCGCCTATATGCAAAAATGGTGTTATTGCCTGACGGACGTAAAGAATATCTCGCTGCTGACGTCTTCGATGAGGCTTTGCTCTCGAAAGCCCAAGACCTCTTGGCCCTTCGCGAAAATCCTTACCCCATTGTCCGCATAGAGCCAGGCTACAATACAAATCAAGCTCTTGGGTACAATTATCAATACTGGCACGAATTCTTCAACCCGAGGCAGCTCCTGTGCCTTTCCATTCTCTCCGAGCGGATCAGGGAGATCAAAGAACCGGCTTTAAGAGACTTATTTGTTTGTCTTTTCTCAGGTGTTCTCGAATTCAACAACATGTTTACCTCGTACAAAGGCGAGGGCACAGGGGCTGTGCGGCACATGTTTTATCATCATATCCTTAAGCCGGAGCGCGTCCCACTTGAAGCCAATCTTTGGGGCACATACAAAAGCTCTGGATCGTTTTCAACGCTGTTCCAAAGCAGAATCATGCGAGCGCTCGATTATGCCGCTAGACCATTTGAGCTTAAGCTAACAAACGGAAACCGAAAGACCACCGAAAAAGTATATGACCTTTCCGAACCAATAGGGTACAAGTGCGCCTTAACGTTTGACGATTTTAACAAAGGGAAGCGTGTTTATTTATCTTGTGGAGATTCCGGCCATACTGACCTTCCTCCTAAGTCCGTAGATGCTATTGTGACAGATCCCCCTTTCTATGACAATGTTCATTACTCTCAGCTCGCGGACTTTTTTTTCGTTTGGCAGCAACATATCTTTGGAAGAGATAACAATGACACTGCCAATTTTACAACTCGCTCTCCTTGTGAAGTCCAAAACAGTGACCCAGACGCTTTTGCCGCTCGTCTTAAAGCCGTATGGCAAGAATGCTATCGTGTGTTAAAAGATGAAGCTTTGTTTGTTTTTACATATCACCACTCTCGTGCCGAAGGCTGGCGCTCGGTTCTCAGCGCCCTAATGGAAGCAGGTTTTGGGATTGTCGCCGCTCATCCGGTGAAAGCAGAAATGGCCGTAGCGACCCCAAAGCAACAGGCTAAAGAGCCAATCAATCTTGATATAATTATCGTTTGCCGCAAGATAGAAACTTTGCACCGACAGCGATGGAGCAACGATCTTTGGGGGGATGTAATATCCGTCGCTGCCAATCAAATTGCTCGCCTTTACCGTTCTGGTCGGTCCTTGAGTCGTAACGATGTGCGTGTTATCCTTATGGCTCAACTCTTGCGGCAATTATCGGTTTCTATGTCCGCGACCGAAGCCCTCTGCTCGCTCGATGCTAAGGCCAAAGATATTGAAATGGCTATCAATAGCCTCTGTCAGTCCGACTCTCAAAATCAAATTCAAAGGAAACTGTCAGGATGAATGCCGGCACCATCTTCAAGAACTGTGTCACTGCTATTCGCAAGGGTTCCCTTATTGTTCGCGAGGGACCGAATGACAAAGAGTTTCACTTTCAGAACTGGTTCAAGCACCGGCTCGCTGCCATGGGCATCAACTTTGATGCACCTGGCCGTAATACCTATCCCGATTTCACCTTGGTTCACTCTCCCGAAGGTTACGAACTCAAAGGGCTTGCTTATCCGGGACGTGAAGCCGACTACGATTGCAATAGCCAAGTACCTCGTGGCGAACATAATGGGCGCCAGATTTTTTATGTGTTCGGGCGTTATCCCGCCCGACCAGACGGCAACAGTTACCCTGTTCTTGATCTCGTGTTGTGCCATGGCAGCTTTCTGAATGCCGACAATACTTACATCCACGAAAACAAGAGCTTCAGGGGTTTCGGGAGCTATGGAGATATTCTTGTGCGCGATCGAAAAATGTATGTTGCACCTACACCCTTTGCACTCGTTAGTGGAACAGCACATAGGAATACGCTCATCCTACCCGAAACGGAGAATCCAGGTTCAGACTTCTTGTCAGTGGGTAGACTTGTGCGCCGAGAAGTTGATGAAATTGTCATCGCCTATGAGTTTGACCTGACAAACAGAATACTGAAAACCACCAAGATTAAAAATCCCACTGCTGGCACGGAACACATATTCATTGCCTATCGCCTGCAGGGCGACCCACTAGAAGCTGTTACATTGCGAGCACACGATTTCGTGTTGGAAGAACTGGAAAATTCTACTGCATGTGATGATGAGTGAACCGAAGGTCAGCAAAATGCGAGGTTCAAACAATAGAATGAGTCTATGACTGCTACATAACTAAAACGCGGGGCGGACATTATGACAGAAAATGAAAACGTATCACTATTTGAGGGCGAATCCATTACATTTGAATTTCCCGGTCCAGATTCAATGACGCCAATCGATGACTTGTTAATCAACGAAAAGTATGTGCGCGGGGAAATCAGAATTGTAACGGAGCAAGCGCGCTACCCACTGAGCAGCATTGCGCAAATTGTTGAAGATCCAGCCTACAAGCTTTCTCCGGAATACCAGAGGCGGCATCGTTGGTCGGTTGAGCAACAGTCGAGACTTATTGAATCGCTCATTATGAATGTGCCAATTCCTCCAATATTCCTTTATGAGTATGACTACTCAAAGTACGAGGTTATGGATGGTCTGCAAAGACTAACAGCCATTCACGACTTTTACCGCGATAAGTATAGCCTGACCGGGCTCACGCAGTGGAAGGAACTCGATGGCCGCACCTGTTCGGAATTGCCGGAAAAAATTAAAGAAGGAATTGACCGTCGTTATCTTTCTTCCGTTATACTTTTGAAAGAAACGGCTAAAAGTCAAATAGAGGCCTTACGCCTCAAACAAATGGTCTTTGAGCGCATCAACAGCGGCGGCGAGCAATTGACACCTCAGGAGACGCGCAATGCAATATATGATGGTCCTCTTAATCGATTGTGCATAAAGCTGTCTAAAGCGGGCGCGCTTTGCCGCTTATGGGATATACCAGAACCAGAACAGGCGGAGATTGATGGTGGGCCTCCCTCGGAAGATCGTATACAGCACGAGACCTTCCGCCGGATGGAAGATGTTGAGTTGGTCCTTCGGTTTTTCGCATACCGTCAAAAGCACAAGCTACATCGAGGAGCCTTGTCGAATTACCTTGACGAATACCTTCGCCATGGTAATAACTTTAGTGAAACGACGCTTGACAACCTAGAGGTTCATTTTCTCAAGACTATTGCTCTTGTGGAGAATATTTTTGGGGAGAAAGCCTTTTGGCTGTGGCGGTTCAAGAGAAGGGGTAATTGGGGCTGGCTAGAACGTTCAACTACAACGGTTTACGACCCCCTGATGTTCGTCATCAGTACACACCTGGAACAAACCGACAAGCTTCTTGAATGTGCGCCGCGTTTTCAACAAAAAATCAAAGAGTTATATCAAGCCAATTATGATGTATTCGAAGGCAGAAATGTTAATCCGAGTGCTTTGTTCGCTCGGGAGTTGAAATTTGAGGAGTTTGTCAGACAAATACTCGCTACATCATGAAGACCTGTATTCAGACTTTTCGAGCGGGAACTGAAGAGCTTACAGCTTTTTTGGAGAGCACCGAGCATGAAGCTGCATTCATTGGCCTATTGTTGGAGCGTCAACACATACTCGAAGAGCAGGAAAAACAGCTATTAACTCAGCTTGTTGCTACAGGTACGAATAGAAAGCGATTTGTTTATACCGTGGCAATCGTCTCTTTGTACGGCCTCTTCGAACGCTTTGTTGATACACTCGTAGATTCGTTTGTTACTACTCTGTCACGCGTCGTAGAAGCCTATGAAAAGATGCCGGAGGTCATAAAGAAGAATCATATTGTAAAATCCCTTGATCTAGCTCAAGCGGTGATAAAAGATACACATCGGTCCGGTATTACACAAGAAACAATCATTGCAAACTTGCACTCCTGTCTTTCAGGCGCTTCTATTTTTGCATAAATGCACAGGCGTTTGTCATTCATCGTGGGAATATTACACTTGACAAAATTGGCGTTTTTTTGTCATCTGTTGGCGTCGAAAACCATCTTCGTAGGGTGATGTGTACTCATCAACTAGCAGATTTCTTGAGCCAAAGAGAACCAGAAAGACCCTTTGACCACATTGCAGACCAAGACCTCCCGACGCTTCTGGAGCCCATTGATGATTTGGTGAGACGACGCAACGAAGTTTCCCATGGTGTTATTGACGATATTATATCAACTGATCTTCTAAAAGATCGATGTTACTTTCTATCCAGCTATTGCGAAGCTCTTTATCAAGTCATGGTTCAGGAACTGTTAAAGTATCAGGTATTATGCAAAGAAGTTCAATTCCTGGGTAAACCTATAGTAGTTTACAACGATTCTATAGCCTGCTTTGAGAGCAATAAATGTGATGTAGCAGTTGGGAACATTCTTGCTGCAGATACAGGTGATCCAATGACCCCTTTCCGTTTTAGTCCTATTATGAGTATTGAAGTTAATCATGAATCATTTCCAGAATTACACGTTTCTGAAAACACACAATTTGGTATAAAGGTTTCATTCAAAGCAACAGATGGATTTAATTATTATGTTTTGCCAGATGGAATAGTTTAGACGGGAGCATTCAGGGACGTCCTTCAGTTATTCAATATCGTTTATCGGACCCCTCTTGTACCGATTGTATCACCCGTAAACCCTTACCCATCAATACTTTAGAACCATCCCCGCATTTCCCCGTGTATGCACATTGAGAACCCTCCCCATATAATAATACTCTGCCTTTTTTCGCATTCCGTATACCCCCAAGCCCCGTTCCTTATTTTTCAACCATCTAGAGCCGATTTCCTTAAAATAGCACTATACTAAACTTATTCTTTAATATACCTCTCTTTTTCGTGAACCCCGAAACAGGTCAAAATCCATGCCAGACCAGCCCCTCACACCAGCAGAGTTGCATATTTTATGATACCCTATACAAGCCCCCTAGGTGGCAGCAAGTATCAGCTTCCTTCCTTAAGTCAATGATTTGCCGACTCATTCGTCACGACTAGGCTAGATATGGTAATTTATACCAAGGCGGACAACAATATCATAAAAAACGAACTTCCCTATTTTCTGGTTTTATCTGCCAGTTACTACCCCATTTCGATGACAGCGTGCAAAATCCATTGGACTTTTTGTTTGTCATTTACAATATTTGAGTATAGAATTTGGGAAATAAGAGCTTCGTATATTAATTGTTATGTCATTAGAGAAATCATGATCGAGAGGATTAGCATATCAGTGCCTAACAGTAGCGAAAAGGAGACGTATGAGCTACAAACCCCGAACACTCTTTAGACTCATCGAAGATATTAACACTGTTCTCTATCTGCCCCACATTCAACGGCCATTTGTGTGGGAAACGGAGCAAATGCTCAGACTATTTGACAGTCTCATGCGGAACTACCCTATACAAACGTTTCTCTTCTGGCGCACTAAGGATGAGATAAAGGCTCGCAAATTCATGGAACAAGCTGAATGGGATCCGGACCTAAGTGACTTCTATGAACCCAATATGAGTAAAGCTGGTGTCGAGAAGGTATTTGTCCTTGATGGTCAGCAGCGTCTACAGACCCTATACGCCATTTTTCGGGGTGCCATATTGTCCGAAACCAATGTTCGACAAGAAGCATATTTCAATGTGGCCAGCGGGGACAAGATCGCCGATACTGGTCTACTATATGAACTCGTTTTCACTGACGAGCCGCGCGTTCTTCCCTGGTATAGGGTTGCTGATCTCCTCGGCAAAGACACACAACGTAATACGGAGGAATTAGCGGACGAATTGAATGAAGCGATTGATGCGGACGAAAAAGCGAATCTCACACCCGGTGACACCGCAAACGACCAGCGCGCTCGTGAAAAACGTGTCCGACGCAATGTGAGTCAGTTGATTTCATTGCTCAGAGAAGAAAGGCATTTCTGGGTTCAGGAACTAGACGGCGTTGCAAATGAATTTCCCTACAAGAGAGTGCTGGATATTTTTGTGAGGGTTAACTCCGGCGGTACAAAGCTCGGTGCATCTGACCTTATGTTTGCTGCAATGAAGGAGGGTTGGGACGAGATAGAAGAAGCCATCGAAGAGACAACAGAACTCCTTAACGGCACAAACCTTCAGTTCGATAAAACGTTTCCCCTGAAATGTTTACTCATTGCTCATGGGAAAGGGGCAGAAACGTCCGCAGAGAAGTTCACGGGGGATGATGGCGAAAAACTGCTTCAAGATATGGCGGATGGTTGGGAGCGCGCCGAAAGTGTCTTCCAGCAACTCCGAGATTTCATGGTAAATGATCTGAAGGTATACGCAGATAAGGTGATACGCAGTTACACGAGCTTGATTCCATTGTTTGACTTCCTTTATCATAACCCCAAACCCAACGAAGCAAGTCGAGCGCTGATGCGGGGCTACCACTATAAGGCTCAGCTCTTCGGCTGGTACTCCCAGAGCACTGACACCATCGTAAACGCACTTCACGGTATCGTCGGCAAGCCCTCACCGTCTGGATTTCCCATTCAAGAGGTTCTTGAGTACTTTCAGCGACGGGGCAATCAGGTCGAGCTAAAAAAATCGCATCTTACAGAGACCCGGCTCCGCTTTATCTTGTTGAACTTGGTATATGTCGATCAGATGGGCGCATCCCCTTTTGATGTGAAGTACAAAGGTAACGAACCACATGTTGATCACATCTACCCACGACACGCCTCGATTACCAAGCTTGGCTTGGCCTCCGCGGAAGTCAATCACCTCGGGAATTATCGATTTGTTGGTGCAACTGACAATATTCGGAAACGTGGGGAGCTACCTTCAAGTTATTTTGCACGGCTCAAGACCGCTGGTATAGATATCAGCAGGCATCTGCTTCTCGATGATGTCTCCCAGAACCCCGCCAAACTCTTATTCGATATAGACACATACAGAGAGTTTCGTGACGCACGACTTGAGAGAATTTGGAACATAGCGAAGGCCATCGTGAATCCCGAGAGTGGGGGAAGTTGATGCCAGACAATACAAGACATAACCATCGGCTGCACCGGATCATGGCAAAAGGGGGTCACTCCCGGTGATCGGCACGTTAAGCAAAGATAAGGTAAACGAAAATGCCGCTAAAGGCTCCAGATGATCTTTTGGGAGTTCTAAACAATGCCATCAATTATATACTCAGCGACAACCCGCTGAATCCCGCAGCCCGCCGGCGCATTGCGGATAACTTGGCTGAAGTCTGCAATTACGTCTCAGCGAGTAGCAGGAAGCCTTCATTAATTAATGCAGTACATATAATATCTGCACAGAATGCACAAGTCGCTGCCCAAAATGCAGCGATTGAGAAGCAGTTGGAAGCGGACCGAGAAGTACTCCACAAACACCAGCGCTTTGTTGAGAACAGTTTTGACAAGGCCGAGCAATACTTCAAGGCAATTCAATTGGGGGGTTACGCTGCGTTCTTTGCTCTTTGGAGTCTAACAAAAGAATGGCTACATCCAATGTGGGCATCCATCGCAGCCGTGCTGATGATAATCTCTGTAAGCACTTTTGTCATTTGGGAAGTCTATAAATCTACTCTTCTGGCACTTATTTTGAAGCGCGATGCTTCTCTTGGCACAGGAAAGTTAGAGGACTTTATAACGACACGGATGTCAAAACTCTTGGATGATCGTTCGGGGATTCTCGCCATGACACGATCACGAGCAACCGTTTGGGTTGTATCTGTTCTCTCGGCTGCCGTTGGAACGGGTGTCCTATTGTGGCAGTTACTCGGTACGATTGCCCGCAGACTGATAGAGTAGAGAGGCGCCGAAACATTGCCCAACGAGGGTGTTCCACTGGATCGGAGAGGAAAGGCGCTCGCCTCCCAGTGAACTCGTTGTCATGACTATGAAACTTAACAAAACTGAAGAAGAAGTCATACTCCTATCGGCCATAAACGGTATGATCAATTCAATGGTCAATTTTGAGATTCTTTCACTGAATGGCATGGACCCAGATTCAAGCGTCATGTTCGCAACCAGCACCCATCAGCGATTCTTCAATATTGTCCTCGTCGACTTTCTCTCACAGACAGACAACAGGGCACCTATACGGCAAACAACATATCTCGGAGCGCTCCGGTCGATTTCGGAAACCCCCAGTTTCAACGTCAGCAATTCCATCGAACCCCTTCGATCAGCAACTCAGGAGTTCATTAACTGGCTGAAGCAGGAAGTGGAGGTTGACGTCTGGTTGCCTTTAGTAGACAAGCAGACACCGCTCAAGATAGAACGACTAGATTTCTTAAAGATGTCTGGTAACATTTCCAAGCACAATTTTCTGCGTTCCGTCGGAGTGGCCCAACGGCTTAAGAAAACCCTTGAAGAAAGCGGTACTCCGATAGAGATGGACGATGCCCTGTTGTCTCTCGGTGATTTCCACAGCCGTTTTCATACTGACATCCTGGGTTATCATGCAAGCACTATTGCGGAATTCCTGAATAATATCCGTTGGGGCATATTCGATTATCTTCAACCAGAATTCCGCCGGAGCATAGTCTATGACAAAGACAACCCGCCAGCATACCGGTACACATATCCGGAAGGCGTGTCAACGAAGCTTGCGCAGGAGTGCTATTGGGAGCTAATGAACGACGTACGGCACGAGCCCTACGTACGAAGGTTCCAGGTTACAAGATGGCTAAAGTTGAGATACTGAGTCATGACAAAATGCTGAACCGGACGGTGGCGGTAATGCCTGCCCGCCGGTTAGCTCACCGTTAGCGCAAGGAAAGATGATCTAGATGAGCCGTAAAGTCCTCATTATTATCACTGAGTTGGTCGCTTTTACTGCATCTGTGGCGCTCGGCATTATTTGGACTGCCAATCCAAGTGGTTCTTACGAACCGTTCATTGTGGTCACTGGCTTGGCCTTTGTGGCCACCGAGCTTTACCGTCGGTATGAGGGCCGACTCTTTAAAACGGAAGGGAGGTTTCGAACTCCTTCGGAGAGGGTCCACCACCATGAGACGTTGCGCAAGCAGTTCGAGGAAGAGATTTACCGCTGCCGGGGAAAGGAACTTCGCAAAGACGTTATCATTAGGCACGTTAACCGCATCGACGACTATCCAAATATCAACGAGAAAAAGAAGGGAATTTCTCCGTGGTTTCGCGTTGGTCTGCTTGGTGCCTATCACAAGGGGATAAAGGTGGGGTTACGGTGGGGCACACTGACAGAGGGAGAGTGTGGGCTGCGCTTCACGAATTACAGAGCCGGGGAGGCTGGAAGTGTCAAGGTGATTCTCATGGGTGAAATACCGTATGACTTTATCGAGACAATGAACGTCGATGGGGATGAGTACTACTACTTTCCTCACATTTACTGTCACTTCGCTCGCAACGGTGAACCATACGAACGCCTCTTTTTTTGTGAAGAGATCGACAGGAGCGACGGGCATCCCTATTACAAAGAAATCGTAACTTATGAAGAAGTCAAAAGAAATAGTAAAAACTCGGGTGCGGAATACTTCGCCTAACCCGGCGCTGAACCGGATCGCCGACGAATTCAGCTCCCGGTGATGCCCTTGTTGGCCCAAGAAAGGAGGAATTGTCACCATGGAATTGAAGCGGGAAGAATACCAACGCCTGGTTGACATGAGGAAGTTGTGCAACGTCTGTGAAGGCCTCGAAAACCCTTCTCGTGTGTGCCACCGGTTAATGTCAAGATCGAGCCGGGGACACTCAACCTCAAGAGCAAGGGACAATTTACTGCAAAAATCAGTGTGCCAGAGGGGTATAATATACAGGACTGGAACATACATAACGTGTCCTGCGAGGGTGCCCCTGCGGTGGATGGTAAGATTGCTGGCGATAAATATATTGCCAAGTTTAACAGGCAGGATCTCAAGAACGTACTGCCTGGTCAGGCGGTTACGCTCACGGTGAAACTTGCTTTTCATCATGATGTCAATGAGGCTTTGACTCAGGCAAGCGACACGGTAAAGGTCATCAAATAGGAGTTAATCATAGTCGTAACAATGCTTGAAATCAAAGGCAGGGTCAGAAATGGCCCTGCCTTTTTTGTGCACTTCTGGGGTTGAGGGACGCCCATTAAATTATCAAATTCTCAAAAACTCATCTCCCACTCGTGACCCCGTTTTCACTTCCAAGTCAACGAATGCGATCGTTGATAAATTGTGAAGCCATCTGCCAGATCGCTTCACAATTTTGTGCTATGGCTATGCCATGGCAGCCGAAATCACACCCGATGTCATCAATGCAGCCCTTGTCTCTTCAGAGAGGATACAATACCGCAACCTTCTGGTCCTCCTCAACGACGGCAAGGTCCTGACCGATTCCCAGCAGAAGAAATACGACGCTTACCGCGCCAAATGTGAGAAATACGTAATCTCCCTGGAGGCTTCTCAATCGACAGCCTCAGCCGATTCCTCCGATTCAGAATCAATCGGCATCCCTTCCGATCTCCGTGTAAAGCGCCGGTATACCATGTCGCCGGAAGCCCTTGCCCAGCGGAAGGCCGCTTCCAATTCCCCGGCCAAGGCAGCCGCCATGGAAGGCAACCGCAACGGCTGGAAACACGGCCACTTCGCCAAAAACTTTATCAACAAGCTGAAGCCCTGCCTGTCCACGTGTCCCAGTTATCCCTGCTCCCTGGTTGAAAACGGCGAGGTCGAGCCGGGCGACGACTGTCTTGACAAGGCCGATATCATTAGTTTTTTCCGCTCCATCCATGCCGCGGTGCAGGACAAGAATTATGAATCCTTCAACGATCTTGCCTCTCTGCAAATCGCCAACACCATCAAGGTTGTAGAGATGCTCGTGGAGGACGTCATCCGCGACGGCACGGTGGTCAAGCGCGAACGCTACGACAAGGACGGCCATCTTTCCACCGTCGAGTATGTGCCGCACCCCTCGCTTCTGGCCCTGCCCAAGCTCGTGGCGGATCTCGGCCTGAACCCCGCCGAGTTCCTCATCACCCCGAGGTCCCTGAAGCGTGCCGACTCCGAGGAATCGACCGCCAACACCCTGGCCGAGATGATGTCCCGTGCGGGCAGGATCTTCAAAAAACCTTCGCCGAAAGAGGAATAACGTGCAGGCAGCCTTTGCCCATAATGCCGCCCAGGGTATCCAGGAGCCGATCATTCCCGCCGATCTCGCAAAATCCATACTCGTTCCACGCCCTGATTTTGAAGCGTGGCTAGCCCGCCACGACTGGACGTATCACCAGATAGCCAGGGGAGAGTTTCCGTCGCCTTACGCCGCGCTCAGCGACTTTCAGCTCGGCTGCCTATGCTCCGATGCGTTGCTGTGGGCTACCGCCTTTCTCAGGGAGCCGGACGACCCCGACCACGACGAGCCGTATGACTTTTGGGAGTATCAGAAAGAATCCCTCTGTTATACCGGGTCCTGCGTTCACAAGGACGGCTCGGAGGTGGGCAAAACGCGGGAGATCATTCCCTGGGTCCTTCATAAGGCGTTTACCGTCATATCGGGGTCCGGCCTTATCGGGGCGCCCCTCCAGACCCACCTTGACGAGATTATCGAGTCCATGTACGACCAGCTCCTGTGGAATAAGGGCCTTGGGCTGTCGCTCCGCCGGTGGAAAAAGCACCCTCACCACGCGTTCTACTTCACAAACGGCTTTAAGATCGATTTCCGCCCCTCCGGTCATGACGGCATCTCCTACAGGGGCGTCCACGCCTCCGTCTTTGCCATAAAAGACGAAGCGGCGAAGGACAAGAACCCCAAGCAGTGGTCCGAGTTCTGGCGCGCCATGAAACCGGGGTGCGTCGCCCGCATCTACTCGGTTCCTGACGGCGACCGGTCATGCGAATTCTACCGGCTCGCCCAGCGGGCAAAGCGCAGCCTGCAAGCTGTCAAGCCTGCAAACCGTCAAGCTGCGGCCACAGGCCGCGAGGAGGAATCCCTTGAATCCCTTCACGATGTCCCAGCCCATATCAAAGCTCTTACGTTCAGACTTTTCCACTGGCCTAAGACCCTTATGCCGTATCCTTTCTGGTCCCCTGAACGAAAGCGGTTCTATATCGAGCAATACGGTGGAGAAGATTCTCCTGGATACAAGCACAATGTCCTCGGCGAAGACGGCGATCCGGAATCTACTGTCTTCCCCTGGCACCAGTTCAGACTCTGCATAAAGGATATTCCCGAATACCGGTGTCTCAAGCTTCTCGTCGACGGGGCCAACAACGAGGTCATTGTCAACGGTTACCGCTGCGAGTTCGCCGAATCTGCGGGGACATTCCTGCCGGACGAAGCGTCGGAGCAAGTGTGTCCCCGATCAGAGCTTGCGGGAGAACCTGTTCCCCGCGCCGTAACACTCATTGACACCGTCTATCGGCAGTCAACGTTCTTTGATCCGGATTCGGACGGCGAGTCTCCATTCCGCGCCCTCATCAAGGGGTTTTTCAACCATGTTCCCGGCCTCAAACGGGGAGGCGGGGACTTCGGCTTCTCCGGCGACCCCACCGAGCTTGTCATTAAGCTCATTCACGGGAAGCGAGAGCGCATCGTGGCCCGCCTCCACCTCAAGCATGTTACCTACGACCAGCAGTGCCAGGCACTGGACGCCCTCGACGATCTCTACAACGGTTTTGGTTCCTCTCTCCCATCTCCCGTCTCCCCCCTCCCGTCTGATCTTACCTGGGGGACCGACTTCGGCAATGCAGGCAGCGCCGTGGCGCATGACCTTCAGGGGCTTCCCCAGTATGCCCACAAGCAGTATGATGACCGCCTCCGCGGCTTTCAGTTCCAGTCGACCACCGACAACGTGGACGAGTCCGGCGGCGCGATCATCGACGCCAGGACCGGCAAGCCGGCCAAGATCACACTCAAGGAGCTGGCCACCGACATCATGGTCAAAAAGATGCAGCGCCAGGAGCTGGAGTATCCGGCGGATCCTGACTTCGCCTTTTTCTACCCGAATCACACCGTCCGCCAGGGCGACCGGCAGCGGATCTACAAAAAGGAAGACGACCACCTTATCGACGCCGACCGCGTGCAGATCCTCGCCCACATCCTGAGCCAGGCAATGGAGGATCTGTTTGCATAGAAATTTCCGGAGGCCCTTATGAATTTTTTCGGTCTTAATTTTCGCTGGCCGCTGACCCGCACGTCAAAGATGTATCCGCCCACAAAACCGGAAGGCGGCGTCCAGCTCCGCTCCGTCGACGGCCAGGGGCCCTACACGAAATATTTTGCGAATTATATCCCGCGTAAGATTGACGGGCAGTTTTACGAGTTTCTCCGCGAGGCGATTCCCATAATGGATGCCGCCATCAACCGCCTTGTCTCCCTTGACGGCCACCTTGATGTGACAGGGGAAAACGAGGCCCTTGTAGAGGAGATCCAGGAATGGTTTTACAATGTTCCCGTCAACGATCTTCAGCGCGGTCTCCAGGCATTTCACCAGAACCTCACCGCCGAGGCATTCGAGCAGGGCTTTGCCCTCGGAGAATTTGTCACCGACCGGAAGCGAACGGACATCGTGCAGCTCCGCGTGGGAGACTCCAAATACATCAAATTCGCCCGCAACGCCTCGTGTTCTGAGGGACAGTCCGGCCTCACCATCTATCAGAAGGGTGACAATGATCTCGACTGGCGTCCGCTGAACGCGCAGAACCTGATCTATTTTTCCATCAACAACGAGAACCAGAACCCCCACGGAACACCCCTTTTCCGCTCCTGCGAATTTGTGGCGAAGGTTCTTGCCACTATGCACAACAGTATTCTCAATGTGTGGGAGCGGTTCGGCGACCCCTCCTTTTCCATTATCTACAAGACGTCGCGCAAAGACGGCGGCGACCTTACCGCCCGCAGGAACACCATCGCCGCCGAATTTGATGAGGCTATACGGGCGAAGCGGGAGGGTAAATCCGCGGACTTCATCCGGGCTATCGACACGAATTCCGCGATAGACATCGCCGTTATCGGGGCGGATGGCCAGGTTCTGGAACTGGAGATTCCCGCCCGCCACGTACTGGAGCAAATTGTCGGCAAATCAGGCCTGCCGGCCTGGATGCTCGGCATCCAGTGGTCTACAACGCAGAGTCTCTCCGACAATGAGGCCGAGATCCTCCTCGCCGACGTGGCCACCCGTCAGGCTGCCAAGATGCCGTATTTTTACAATCTCATCCGCACGCTCCTGCTGCTCCGGGGCCGCACCTGGAAAAAAGGCGACTGGCGTCTCGAGTGGGCGCAGGTCAACCTCAAGGATGTTGTCAAACAGGCCCAGGCGAGGTTTCTTGATGCCCAGGCGCAGCAGATGTCCTCCAACGCATCCTCCGGGACCCCGACAAAAGTCACCGGAGGAGGGCAGGGGAAAAGCGCGTACACCGGAGGAGTTGTCATTCCGGGCTTGACCAGGAATCCAGGGTTCGAAGGCGTTCACGGCATCAAAGAAGAGACCCGTCCCGTCCCGTGGCCGGAACTCGACCGTATAGAAATCGCCTACGAGGACCGTCTCAAAGCCGACTGGGCTTCCGTCCGGGACAAGGTTCTTACGGTTTTGAAACTCACCGAAGCCGGCAAGCTGGCAAGCGTGCAGGGTGACGCTAAAGTCGATATTCCAACGGGCATCGAACCCTTTGCTTTCACCGACGAACAGATAGCGGCGATCATGAAGGCCATGCGTGATTTCACCGGCATGTACAGGCCCGATGACCCCGACTCACCCGTCCGCTGGTACTACGGGCAGTCCTATTCCGCAGGACTGATTCAGGCAGCGAAGCTCATCGGCAAAGAACGTCCTATCCTCGACATCATCAAAAACGCGGAGATCTATGACGAGCTGTGCGGCACCGGCTTCCAGTTGCTCAAGGACGGCGCCACGAGGTTGATCGTCCGTCAGATCATTCCGGAGATGCAGGCGCAGATGCTGGCCGGCACGAACCCCCGTCATGTGGCAGCCAGATTAGACACGATCTTCGGCGCCCAGAACAGCGACTGGGAGCGTCTGGCCCGCACTGAACTGACCATGGCAGCGGAATCGGCCAAGCTGGACGAATGGAAGGAATGGAAGGTCAGACGCGTCGAATTTTTTCCCGCGCCCGACGGATGTACGATCTGCATCGCCCTGGCCGGAGAATATCCGATCGACACATGCCCGGTACCGTGTCGCGACACCCATCCCCGCTGCCGCTGCTCCATCCGGCCCGCCGTCTCCGCGAACTGACTGTAACGAGTCAGGACAGAGGCCCCTCGAAATTCGTCCTTCACCTACGAAGGTAGCATAGGTATCTTTTATGTAAAATAAGGATTACCGGTTGAAATAAACAAAAAAGGCAGAGCCATTTCTGACCCTGCCCTATTTTTGATTTGCTATAAGTTATTTGTTCAGAATAAATTTAAACCTTCTCCTGAGTCCTACAAGCCCTATCAAACCAGTGCCGAGGAGCCATACGGAAGGAGGGATGGGCACGGGAGAAGCATTACCCCAGTATACGCCGACAATCTGTCCCGAGTCATTAATATCATGAGCACGCAAGGTACCACCAGGGATGTCAAAGGACGTAAATGTAGTTCCATCCCATAAAAAACCATGACTCTTTAATTCAGCATCTTGGTAATAACCAACAATCTGACCGTTATTGTTGATGCCTGTGGCATATGTCTGAGCTGCCCCTGGATAGTCAAAAGAGCTGTACGTCGTTCCATTTTTTATGAAGCCATGAAACGCCCATGGATTAGAGTTGTAATAATAACCCATGATCACCCCAGCATCATTTATACCTAAGGCAGCAGTATCGTAAGCACCAGGATAATTAATAGGGCTATATGTGGTGCCATCGTATACAAAGCTCCCTACCCCTGATGTGTTAGTTCCCACTATTACACCATTATTATTGATGTCATAAGCATTAATCTTACTTTTCAGAGAAGTGTATGTAGCCCCATCTTTTATGTAACCACTAAAATATGACGAAGAGCCATAATAGCCCCCGACAATCTGTCCCGAGTCATTAATATCTCCGGCAACCGTGCCAATACTACCAGGGTAATTAAAAGAGGTGAACAAATTACCGTCTTTGATAAAGGCACGATCACCAAATGGTGCTGAGGCTGGTACGTAATGACCAACAATCTGACCTGCGTTATTAATGCCCTCCGCAACCGTCTGGGAGGCACCTGGGAAATCAAAAATGGTATAGCTGTTTCCATCCATTAAAAAAGACGCAGCACTGGCCATAGCGATAAGAAACGGCGATAGCAACATGGTACAACAGAATATTGCCAAGAATAATAATCTTTTCACAATAACCCTCCTTTTATTGTCAACCCGCTCTAAAGGTGGAATCAAAATGATACTTGTGCTTACTTTGGAGTGAATCAGTTGGCGGGATTGGGAACAGCAATACAAGGAAAGTATTCTTTCCCATCTCGCTTACCCCAATATATCCATTAAACACCTAGGAGTGATATTTGTCAATCCTAAAAGTTGAGATATAGGGATTAACTCTGTCCGCTGGATGTCTTGCTTGCAGATTGATTTCCTATTTCGTTTCCACCTCTATTTTTCCATAAGCTCCCAAAATGTTCTGCTGTACTTCGGGGCCGAGCTCCCGTAGTTGGCGTCTAGCAGCAATTGATCTTTCACGAAGAGCGCCTTTCTCGTCAGATAATTTTTTGCCTTCTTTTTTTGTCTCTGCCGTTTCCGGCAATGCCAGAAGTTTCATGTCATTCCCTTTAACTATGTGGGAAGATATCAAATTGGTTACTTGTTCCAACTTCTTGGGGATGGACGTACTATCCACCGCATCGTCTGCTTTCTTGGCTTGTTTGTGCTGTTCATCTATTTTTTGATTAATCGCTGCACCGATGTTCTCAAGAAGAAGTTTCTCCCTTTCTTCCTCTTGGCTAATAAGCTTTTTGTTCCCATAATAGGAGCTGATGATGGGCTTTATCATCTTTTTGTAGGACAGATAAGCAGCAAGCACTTCAAAGCCTACCTTGAACAGGTCAACAAGGTTCAAAGCAACATCAATATCTAAAGTCACAACAAAGTCAATCGATCCGTTCTGAACCTCTACTATCTGAACATCCTCAGGTGATTCACTCTTGAGTAACTGATGATATATTGGAAGAACTCGGTTCCACGCGTTCACAGTTTTTGTGAATTCTTTCAGGTTTGTGATTGTACGGTGTTCATTGAAGACGATCGCGATGATGGCAAAATTGTCCTTTGCGATAAGTTTCTCATCCTCTAATATGTATGGTGCAATAAACTCCCTGACATTATCTATTTCGCTAATGTTCTGTTGAAGTTGCTTCTTTAGTTGATTGAGGATCTGTGTAAGTTGGTTGAAGAAGTCAGCCTGCTGAATCTCTGTGTTATTGAGCAGTTTCCTCACATTTTCGTTAAAAGGCACTTCAGTAAATGGCCTGGTTGGCTTCTTTGGCAATAAAACCCCGAGGCCTTCAGGTAAATCACTGGTGTAAAGGTGGTCAAGGTCTGCAAGAACCTTTTGGGCAATCTCCCTCAATGCCACTATATTATTCTGATTGGCGGGGAGGCTAGAGATGTAATCATCAAGGTCTCTCTTGAAACCTGAATCAACCACCTCGCGTGTAAACGTATTGATGTGCTCTTGGAGCATTTGCATATTCATAATCGTTATCTCCTTTCTCGACTCTTATGCCCAACAATTTGTATATGAACTTCGTCCTGCTTGAAATGATACGCTTCGTCTGCTGAAAAGGCAAGGATGAAATATATTGAAATCTATAAGGAATGGCTTAATAACAAGCATAAAACATGTATAATATCAGCAAAGCGAAGCTCGTATATTTTATAGTTATTCATTATTTTGGTTTTGATCAGAGCAACAATTCTTAAAGACAGCGCCGACTTTTAATAGGTGGTATTACCGCTCCAAACATTCGATGAAAGCTGGGATTTGGAGAGACTCAATTACAGGAAGTACTGCTCAACTTTTTTCTCATTGCTGATGGGAAAAAAGGGCTGAGTGTCCTTCTCGGCCCGATCTATCTCTTTCCTGGTTTTGCCGCCTTCTTGCTTCTGTAACCCCGCGTCATAGCTATAGTCCCTTCTAATCTCCTTTTCTTGGGTATCATCCTTCCTTCCAAAATAATGAAGCGATCTGCCAGACTACTTCACAATTTAGTGATAAGACAACGGATAAAACCGTTGAAAACACCGTAAACGGAGGACTGATGGGACCAAAGGATAAAGCCAAAGACAATGAGATAACCAAAAAGAAAAAAGACGAAGAAAAGGAATTTACCGGCAAAGACATGACCATCGAAGGAACGAAAGAGGCGACAGAAACTATGAAAGAAGGAGCTGACTCCGAATCTAAAACTTTGAACCCCGAGCCGCCGCCCGACAGACCCCTCACCATCGGCGATCTTCTCCCTGGCCTCCGCGCAAAGGGCATGAAGATATGAGTGAATCATGAAAACCAACAAACCAGGCACTAAGATTTTCAGGTTCGGCGGCATAAAGGCCGCCCTCACTGCCCCTACCGATGAACAGCTCTCCGCAATCAACACGTTTACCCGGCGTCCGTTCACCGCTGAGGAGCTGCTTGTCGGCCAGGTCCGCCTGTGTAATAATGCCATCGACCGTGATCAGGAGCGCTACAGCGAAGAGTGTATAGACTGGTTTGTCAAGACCATCGTCCGGAAGACATTTCTTCTAAATCATGACAAGCGCGACATGAGCAGGTCTGCCATCGGCAAGTTCTTTGCCGCAGACATCGAGAAAATTCCCCTTGACCAGGGCCGCATGGAAATAGACGAGAACCTCGCCCTTCCCGAAGGCAAGTCGGAGGTATGGTTTCTCTGCCCATGGTTTTATGTCGCAAAAGACGCCGTCTCGCCCCAGGATCTCGTGAAGATCGAGGCAGGCATCTATGATTTTGCCTCTATCGGCTACCGGTGTCAGCAGCTTGTTCCGGTCTATACCGCCGCCGGTGCGGCAGAAGTCCTCTACTGGGAATACAGGGGCAAATCAGAGGCCACCGAAGGGTCCCTTGTTTATCTTGGCGCCCAGTACGGTGCAGGCATGAAAGACTTTGAGGATCAGCCCCCGGAACCCGGGGATACTACTGAAAAAAATACCCAAGGAGGGGAAAACACTATGAAAAATCTTGCTATGAAACTTATGAAGGCATTCGGAAAGGCCTTTTCCGAGGACGAAGAGAAGATCTTCGACGAGATAAAGGCCGTGGTCGACGAGAAAGATGTCCGTATCGCCGCACTCACCCAGGATACGAGCGCCAGGGATGCGAAGATTGCAGAGCTTACCCCCCTGGCAGCCGACGGAAAGGCGTACCGTGAGGAACTCGTCACACAATATGTAACCCATAAGGCCAAGCTCGGCGAGGTTTCTGAAACGCCTGAGGCCCAGAAGGCGGTCAAAGACGTTGCAGCCGCTTACCCGGTTGGTTTCTTACAGTCAGAAGTCAAACTGCTTGAGGCCCGCGTGTTTGAGAAGTTCCCCGACACGGGCCAGCTCGAGGGCGATAATCGCACGGATAAAACAAAGGACGGAAAAGACGGGCAGGAGAAAGTAAACCCGCTCGTACCGAAAGACTAAAGAACTGCGCTGGCAGGCTTGTCGGCTAAGAAAAGGAGGACACCATGGCTTTAGCATCCGGATATGACAGCATCAGAAATGCAAGGACACTGCTTCTCGCCCACACCTCCGCCGTTGTGGCGGGTGAGATAATCGTGTCGAACGACAATGTTCTTATTGCCGTCGGCACTGCCGATGCAAATGTAGAGAACGCTTACATCTATCTCGGCAAGGCGATCGTTCCCAAGGTCACCGGCACGGCATTCGCCCCCGGCGACAAATGCTACTGGGATTCCTCGGCCGGTAATATAACAAAGGTGACGGGAGGCAATACCCT
>Ga0351899_1029_pt1 | contig 48758 bp, 58 predicted proteins | sample BONcelHT113001C6_FD_206833 | JGI IMG/M metagenome (GOLD analysis project Ga0351899, IMG submission 206833) | Enriched cells from coal bed in the Powder River Basin, Montana, United States - BONCAT cells T11 rep1 HSBNCT.T11.300.1.C6 ... | reverse complement strand
GCGCTGCTCCAACTGCACAAGCGATCTGGGCATCGAAGGGGACGTCTTTCTCATCATAAGCTTTATTACACCACTGTTGCTCAACTGCTTCTATTCCAAGCTTTCTTGTCAACCGCTTCACAACACCCTGGTTTTCGCGATACCACCGGTAATACCAAGTTCTTTTTCACGTTGATCTTCTCGAGCAAAGCAAGAACCCTGTATGCCATAGCGGAGCGGTATGCTGCCAGCACTTTCTCTTTTGGCCACCCTGCACGGAGTAAGCCTGCTGCTTCTGACTTTGCAAAAACAACGCAGGTTGAGTTAACTGGGGGTGGCTCTTCTGCTACCTGGAATGAAAGATCGCCCACGTCCTGTCCCGGCAGCACATTTGTCGTTCATCAAAAATGCAACCACTTTGCCTTTGTCATCAATCTTAATAACCTTACAATCCTGACCGCCCATATCAAGAACTGTCCGTATTGAAGGTCCATGCATCCAATTCGCACCCCTTCCGTGGCAGGCTATCTCTATTATTGCCCTATTTCCAAAAGGAACGTTTACTCGGCCATAGCCAGTCCCTACCGTAAAATGAATATCTTTTAATGTCAGCCCCGTGCCTTCAGTTGCCTTATTGAAAACATTGATGCACTATCGGGGCTGCTGGAAACCGTTCTCATGTTGCCATAGCAGTAAAGCTCGCCATCAACCATTATCACGCCCTGTGAGCTGACAGAACCAACATCAATACCGCATGTGATGATCTTGCCCTTTTTGACCTTTTTGGATCTAATTCCGGATTTGTCCATCTTGATTCCGGCCATTTCCAGAATTCATTAGGTTTTTCTGCCATGAAAGCGCCTGCACCCGCGGCGCACCTCTCATTAATTGCAAAATCCAAGGCTTTTACCTATAATCTTGCCATCTTTCATGATAACGGCTTTTACGGTCTTTGCACCACAATCTACGCCTGCGGTAATCATGCTATACGACCTCCTTAACCTGACTCTTTAACGCTTACTGCCTCCCTAAAGGCGTCGATTATTATCTTTGTTCTTTCCGGTCAATTTCCTTTATCTGTCCATGAAACCTTCGCATCAATCCTTATAACATGCCCATTGGACATGCTATTCATTGTCCTTCTAAAATTCCATCTCCTAATTTTAAGACAAATTTTATCTTATGCATTTTTATGACCAATAGGTTTATCAATGTCAAGTAAAGTGAAGATAATAACTAAATGATTTCAAAAGCTTATCAACACACTTTGTCTGAGTAGATCGATCCCCAAGGATAAACACCGGGGCAATAATACCTACACGTTCTGTTTATATGGTAATCGCATTGAATTCAATACCAACACGTATTGCTTCCCGGATAAGGAAATAAGGGCTATTCCTGTTGTACCCATTTTCATACCTGTGGGGCGTATACCGGCACCCATGCATGACACATTTTCACAAACGCTACCCATCGTCATCAGATGGATAGAAGTGCGTTGTCAGCGGGGTGGTTCTAATATTGTCGTGTTGTCCATCAGCACCACTTCTTATGAATTATTTCACATGTCTAATAAAAATCTCATTCTGTATTACACCCCACCTATAGCCAAACCCTATATTATGCTTAATTATTATAATATCGTAATTCCCATAAATATTAGAAAATCAGTTTATTCAGCAACACCAATAAATGGAGGTGAAGTATGCCTAAAAATTGGAAATACAAAGTAACGTGTCAAGAATGCGGAATTGAAGAAATGAAAACAAGTAAAGATGTTTATCGGTGTAGGTTTTGCGGAAGTCCTGACATAGACATAGATGATAGGTGGGAGGAATTTCTTGAAAAGCATATGAGGGAAGAGGAAAAATATGGGGTATCGGAGTAAAGCATCTTATCTTTCAAAAGACCCTGAAAAACGTCAACACCAATTAGATGCCTTAAAGAAATCTCCACATTCAGGAAGGCCACCTATCGAAGACCCTCTCCTGAAAGGGGCGGGGAAAGACCCGTCAGACCCGATATTTAGGGGCAAAATCATAGATTATCTGGAAAGGCATTATTATCTACCGGAGACTAAAAAACCTGTCATACTAGAGCCTTGGCAGAAGGAAAAGGTATTTGAGCCTTTATTAGAGTTAAATGAAAAGGGTGTAAGAAAATTTACTCTTGCACTCGTTGGCTTGCCAAAGAAAAACAGCAAAAGCACCATGGCTTCAATGCTTGCAAACTACTTCTTATTTCAAGATGTGGATTATGGGGAGTTGTTAGTAACGGCAAACTCAAGGGAGCAATCAAGTTGGATTATCTTTTCAAAGCTAACCCTATCAATAAGAATGAATCCAAACCAGTTACAGCAATGTAATATTACCAATGACTACGTAGAGAATAAAAAGACAGGGACAATTGCTCGTGTAGTCGCACCAAATTACAAGACATCAGCAGGTTTCAACCCTTCTCTTACAATCTTTGATGAGTTATGGGCGTATGAATTGGATGCATCACGGAAATTCTACGATGAAATGACGACCTCTCCGGCACGAAAACAACCGCTTACAGTAATCTTCACCTATGCAGGCTTTGACGAAGACAGCTTACTCTATGAAATTTATAAGAAAGGTCTGGAAGGCAGCGACAAGAAAATGTTCTTTTTCTGGTCTCATAAGAATCTTGCGTCATGGGTTACGGCAGAATATCTTGATACACAAAGAAAGAGATTACGGGGTAATACTTACCTACGACTCCATGAAAATAGATGGACAGCAAGTGAGGAAGCATTCATTACTGATGAGGCATGGGATGACTGCGTTGATAAAGAGCATAGGCCGTTATTGCCAGACAAATCATTATCAATCGTTGTTGGTGTTGATGCCTCAATCAAGAATGATAGCAGTGGTATTGTCGCTGTTACAAAACAAGGTGACAGAATTGTCTTAGTCAGACATCAGAAATGGCAACCATCCCAGAAAAACCCTCTTGATATGGAAGAAAGCCTTGAACGGTATATTAGGGAATTGAATGATAGCTATACGGTAAAAGCTGTTTATTACGACCCATATCAATTTCATCGTTCAGCAATGACTTTGGCAAAACTGCATATCAAGATGATCGAGTATCCGCAAACCCTGGATAGACTGACGGTAATGAGCCAAAACCTTTACGATCTTATAATGGGAAGGAATTTGCTTTTATATCCAGATGCAGAAATGAAGAAACATGCTCAGAAAGCCGTAGCAACAGAGACTCCACGGGGATGGAGAATTGTAAAAAAAATGGGTTCTCACAAGATAGACCTCATTATTGCTTTAGCCATTGCTTGTGCCGGAGCAATTGATATGAGAATGGAACATAGAGTATGGATTCGTATTGACACACCTGACAACGAACTTGATGAACTTGAAAAACTTAAAATTGATGAAGAAGAAGATATTTGGGAAGAGACAGCAATAGCAAAACTCCAATAATATCATAGTCTTCAGTAATTTTTAATTCTTTTTCGAAGATCCCCTTTATATATAGCAAATATATAACACCCCTTCAGGAGGGAAAAATGGAGAGAATGATTTCAATGACTTTTGAAGAGACCTTTTTAGAGGGGATTGACTCATACTGGAAAGAATTTGGATTTCAGTCACGCTCAGATTTTATCCGTTTCGCATGTTCGCAGGTCATGGAACATTATCAAGACAAAAACTTTGTTCTAGTGGAAAAAACCTATAATGAGTGGATGATGCTCCAGTTGAAAAACAAGATTACCAATGACATTGCAAATCACTTACAAATAGATACGCAATCAATAAAAAAGGAAATGTTTGAAATGGTGTATCAAAACACACTTAAGAAATTGATGCAGGAGAATCTAATTTGAGGATAAATCGTCAGCATACCGATGTAAGAGCCGGTATGCCTCCGGACCCCCATTGCCAAAGTATTAGGGTGTGGGCCACTGGAGATACTCAACAGTGGGGGTCAAACCATCTAGAGATGTTACGTGGAGATAGATTTCAGAGCTATCAGCGAGAGACATCAGGATGGTAATGCAATTATTGAAGGAGAAATAAATGAAACTTAGTGAACTTGAAAGATATTTAGAAAGCACACTTATGCCCGACCTAAAATCGGAAGTGGAAAACGTGTTATTTGCAAAAATTCAGACGGAAGTAACGAAACAGTTTGATGAAATCCTTGCACAAGACAGGAAAAAGGGAGGTCATAATCCCTATTATGGTAATCCGAATGGTGTGAGTAATGAGATGGAGGAATATATGGAACAGACATACGGCATATCAAGCGTAAAAGATAAAACTTATAGGAAAATGTTCGGGGGCAAAAGCCTCTCGGATGGAGGTTTTGATACATTTGGTGATTTTTTAAAGTGTATTTATGATGGCAGGGCTGACAGTAGATTAGTCACAAAGTCACCGGGTGGCAGCAATGAAGGTGTTCCGTCAGAAGGTGGATTTCTTACCCCTAGTGAGTATAGCGCAAGAATATTTGATGTAGCATTAGAAAGTGAAATTGTGCGACCACTTGCAACAGTTTATCCAATGAAATCAAAGACATTAGATATACCTGCTATGGAGTTGACTTCACATTCAACGGCTCTTTATGGCAATGTTGAAATGCAATGGGTTGATGAGGGTGGAACTGTTACTCCTACAAAACCAGCATTCAGAGCAATGAAGCTTGTTGCAAAAAAGGCCCGAATTGATTGTACAGTCACAAACGAATTGCTCGCTGATTCTGCCCCAAACTTTGAGGACATTCTTGGCAAAATCTTTACTAGTACCATAGCCTTTGGTCTTGACTCAATCTTCCTTACGGGGCATGGTGGTGGACAGCCGTTGGGTATTTTGAAAGCTCCGTGTCTAATAACAGTCAATGCAGAAGTAGATCAAACAGCAACAACAATTGTTTATGAAAATATCGTTAATATGTTTGCCCGTTTGCATCCGGCTTGTGTAGGGAATTGCGTCTGGGTGGCCTCAATTACAGCTATTCCACAACTAATGACCTTGTATTTTTCCGTAGGCGTTGGTGGTTCTGCCATTCCTGCTTTAAGAGAGGATAGCGGAAAATTTTATCTGTTGGGTAAGCGTGTTTATTTTACGGAGAAGCTGCCTGTATTAGGGCAAGTGGGTGACATCATGTTATGTGACTTTTCACAATACAGCGTTGGCATGAGGCAGGAATTGAGAATAGAGAAGTCAAATTCTCCTGGCTGGAGTACGGACGAAAGTTCGTATAGGTGTATTTTGCGGTGTGACGGTCAGCCTTTATGGGATAGGGTTCTGACCTTGAAAGACAGCGTTACGACTGTCAGCCCATTTATTACACTGGCAGCACGAACATAAGAAGTGGGAGGGAGCTATAGCAATGAACAAAAAGACCGGGTTTGCTTTTGGTACCTCTAAAGCATTTATGGATTGGTGGTGTCCTATCATCCATCACCAATCCACCCGGTATTACAAAAGAAATGTTTGAATTAAGGTATAATATTACACAAATGAGCCACGCTCTTGCAAAAGCGGGTAAAGGGGAAGGATGCCTTGATCATCCTTCCCTCGGCTCAGTCTATCAAGGAGACAACAATGTCAGAGAGTTTACAAGCATATCAAGACTCACTTAATAACATTTTAAAAGAAATTATTGAGCGTATTACTCAATACGACGAAGATGACCCTCGGCGATATGACGAATGGAAAGATTGCAATAAAGAATTCAAAGATATTCTAGAAGCAGTAAACCTTCTTAAAAAATATACTCCACCATTTATGAATAAAGACCTTCCTCCTTGGCTTCAAGATGTCTTTCGTGAGAGATGGAGGGCACTCAGAAAAGTATCGATAGTGATAACATACATTTACAACCATACAGCAGGTATAACACGAAGCAAAAATTTAGCAGATAAATATTGCAAAGGAAAAATGTTTACAACTGAAAAAGGTGGAAAATATACCTATCTCACATTTTATACTGATTGGGAAAAGATGTGCACTGAACTTAAAGAAGATGGTCTTGACATTACTGTTCAAACACTAAAACTTTATATCCGTGAGCTTGAAAAAGGTGAATTCATAGATTATCTAGGCCGTTATGGCAGTCGAGGAAATAATATCTATGGTGCGGGTTATTGGTCTGGCTATCGAAAGGTAATGTTTTTTCAAATGGCCGAACGCAAGGAACATATCATCAATGCGCTTAAGCAATTCAAACTTAGATGATTGCTGCCATTCCATTACATAGGAATCTGTCGACATATAAATTATATGTCGACAACTAGAAAAAACTTGTTATGCAGGTGATGACATTATATGTCGACAGGGGTTCGACATATAATATGGCAGAATGAAGAGCCTTGGTAATAAACAATTTCTGAAATTCATATAAAGTACTTTCTGACTCTTGTTTGTCATGTATACATGTCATGGCATCCTATCATTACTCAGCAATTTTCTCGAATGCATAAAATCAGAACCATGCATTCAAGAGAAAATATACTGATTAATTGATAGACAATCGCTTCGCGATTGGTTCTATTTCTATCTTGAAAAATCTCTGAATTGATAAGGAAAGATTGAAGAAATTGCACTCGAAAAATTAATAGGAGTGCTCCATCGGATTTCTTATTCCCATGCAACTATCATGCCCAATTTATCCCTAGTCAGAATCGTCCGTCAAAATTTCTTTTAAACCATGTTACAATATTATTGCGGAGGTAACAACAATGGAAAATGAAGAAGAAAAAGGCGTGAATGAAGGGATTAGTGAAGATGAAGAAAGAAGAAGGTTATGGCTGGTGTTGGGAAATGAAGATTTGCCAGACAGTGAGTTGGTGGATCAAACAGCTGACATACCTTATTCGGAGGTAGAGCATGCATGTCAGAGTAAAGAAATTCTAGATATAGAACGGCTGGTTAAGGTGAAATTTGGCATGTTCAAGAGAAATATATGGGAGATTGGTAAATTGCTCCATTATGCAAAAAAACATATTCTTAGTCATGGTACGTTTCAGGCATGGATTAAAGACCGCTTCTCAGATGATTTCTCCTATCCAACAGCCCACAATTTTATGAGAATTTACTTAAAATTTCAGGCCAGACCGGAAATTGTTAAGGCAGTACCCATGAAATATCTTCTACTAGCTATTGGAAAATATGGGGATAAAGCTGAAGAGGAACTTGTAAAACTGGTCAATGACGATTTCGATAAGGGGGCAGTAAAAGAGGTTAAAGAAAAGCTTATTGCATCAACGCTGACAGGTGAAGAGATGAGGGCTAAAGGATGGGAAAAAGTAGAAAAGAAAGAAGGTAAATGGGTCAATGAAAGGTGGAGACCATTGGATGAGGTTGATAAAAAGATGATGAAATATGAAGAGGGTAGTCAAGTTAAGCATTTTGAGTGGCTCTTCAGATCAGTCATTCCATTTACGAGATATGCCAGACAAATTCAGCTTCGTTTCAAACCTCTTTCAGAATCATTGGATGAGTTAGTTAATTCCGAGGTTTACCTTCCTGAGAAAGTTCTCGACATACTGCAAAGGACAGAGGATTTAGGTCTTATGAAAGAGATTGAAAAAGCAAGGTCAAGATTAGATGAAACAGAGCAAGCATTTATAAAAGCTAAAAATCATTTTCAAGGAAAAGTGAAGATGGATTCAAAAATATAATTATTATAGTTTTGAGGTTTTTGAGGAGATTAAATCAAGGTTTTTAGGAGGATAGGTATTATATCGCGAATGAAAGAAATATTGATTCTAGACCTTGTGCAAGGCAGTACAACCGTTGAGAAGGGAAGTTATGGGAGGGGTATGACCCGGATTATAAGGTAAGTTATAAGCGGGGTAGAGATGGTGGTATGACCCGAATCTGGTAGGTGGTATGACCCGGATTATAAGGAAAGATATGGGTGGGGTAGAGACAACCTCTTGGAACAAAGAGGTTCAAAAGTAGGTTATGGTAAAGAGTTAACTTATCACCCCTCCCTTTTTCCAGTACACAGGCACTTTCAGGCTTATTTGGTGAAGTAATAAACAGGAAATAATTGACTATATCCTTATATGAGTAATCCAGATGTTAAGAAAATAGAATATTAACTTATTATTAAAAGTTAAAAAAATATCTTTATTTCTGTATCATAACATATTATTATTAATGAAAGAGGTGATTAAGATACAGATCATGTTTCCGAAATTGTTTGGCATAAAGCATGGAACAAGACCATTGCTACGTGGTCATTAACGGCATGGTCAAATATCTTACAAATGATAGGGAAAAACTGAATGAAATTGAAAAAAGACTTCCAAAATACTTTAAAGCAATCATGGACAATATCGAGATGGCTGATAAGGCATGCGTTGAACATGACTTCGATAAGACCAAGGAGTATGCAACAAACGCAATGAGACATTATAAAAACGCAATGGTGATCTTAAGGCAACAGGGTAAGAAGGAGGTGATACAGGATGGTATATGGGATTAAAGTAAGAAATGGCAGGGATTTCAATAAGGTAGGCAAGATTGTCTATGAGAAAGGCAAGGTTAAGCTGGATATTCAAGACCCTTATTGGGAAGATTTCTTCAAAGAAATAGGTATGGGAGAAAAAGGGTATACCCCAAGAGACGGAGCATTATACATGCGAGCATTAAGGCAAACATTATTCCATTCATCAATGGTGGTGCTTACCGATGAGAGTAAGCAATAAGGAGGGATAAATCTTATGGTTAGGAAAGGCAACAACCCCCATCATCCAATGAAAGGCTCAACTATCCTTGTTCAGCCTATACGACAGATAGAGGATATAGAGGCAATCATAGAATTGCTTAAGGATAAGCCACGTGATAAGTTGCTGTTTATATTAGGAATTAACAACGGATTGCGGGTAGGTGACTTGTTAAAACTTAAAGTTGGTGATGTAAGGCACTTGCGAGAAGGAGGGTTTTTTATAATCAGAGAAGGCAAGACAGGGAAGAAGAATTACCTTTACATCAATGCCGACATAGCTGAGTCCCTAAAGGAATATCTCAGACTTTATAAACCGAAGTCAAAGGAATGGCTCTTTCCATCACAGAAGGGTAATAAGCCCTTAACGGTGCAAGCTGTCAATAACATGATAAAAAGATGGGGTGAAGCAGTCGGTATTATTGAGAATTTAGGGGCGCATACCTTACGAAAGACATTCGGGTATCACCAAAGATTAACCTATAATACCCCAATAGAGCTTATTACTAAAAGATATAAACATAGCAGCCCGGCAGTTACAATGTCATATCTCGGTATTGAAGAGACGGAAGTCCTTAATATTATGAAGAATAATATAGGCAAAAGGCCAGAGGGAGGGCAAAATGTCTGAGAAAGTAGCAGGCTATGGCAGAGTAAGTACATTAGGGCAAATGGATGGTACATCTTTTGAGGAACAGAAAAGGATTATTACCGAAGAATGTGAACAAAAAGGATGGGAATTGGCACATTTTTACAGCGATGAAGGGTATTCCGGCAAGAACAGTAAACGCCCTGGCTTTGTTGAATTACTCAATGATGCTAAAAAAGGCACTTTTCAAACTGTTATGTTTACAAAACTTGATAGGTTTGGTCGGAGCATGAGGGATATCTTAAACAGCTTAAATGACCTCCACGATCTTGGAATAAGAATATTCTGTATTAACCAGCCAGAAATTAACTCCGAAGGTGTTTATGGCAAATTGCTTATGCAGCTTTTAGGTGCATTTGCTGAATTTGAGCATACGATGATTAGCGAACGAACAAAGCAAGGCCGTAATGCAGCATGGAAAAACAAAAAGTTTATGGGTAGACCACCCTTCGGATACAAGATTGATAAGGAAAATGGCAATAAAATAGTAATAGATGAGGAAAAAGCAGCAATTTATAACAGAATTGTATCAATGTATCTTGACCAAAGAATGAATACGGGAGCAATAGCATTGCAGTTAAATAGCGAAAAAATACCTCCTCCCGGCAACAAGGGTAAGAAGCGTTGGCTTTATTTACCGATTTTGTGGATGTTAAAAAACTCTGCCTATACAGGAACGGCTATTTACAATAAGAATAAGACGGTTTTAAAGACTAAAGAAGATGGCAAGCAGTATTATTTCAGAGGAAAAGAATTGAATGATGAAGATGATTGGATGACTATTCACTTTCCACCACTCATTACTCAGGATAGATTTGACGAGATACAGGCACGCATCAAGAAAAATACAAAATTCCCTTTGAGAAAGTTTAAAGAGTATGAAGATCATTTCTTATTGGAAAGAGGTCTCTTATATTGCGGGGAATGTGGCAGCCGCATGAATAGGCATTTGAAGGAAGCCAAAAGTAAGGATCGGTTTCAATATGTGTGCTATTGGAAAAATCATAAACAGCAGAGAGAAATGTCAGCGCATAAGATGTGTAATATGAGCATTGATGCTGAAAAAACGGACACTTACGTGCTTTATGAAATTTTCAATTTCCTGAGTAACCCCTTAAAATTCGCCGAGACATGGTATAAAGACTTAAATTTAGATGAATTGAAGGGTAATATAACCCGTTTAACGAAGGAAAAAGAAACTGAAGAAAAGGTCGTGCGAAGACTATATGATAATTTTTCCGTAGCTGGTGATGATATTTTACAATCCGTTATAAATGAACACAAGGTTAGAAAAGATGAAATTGTAACGGAGTTAAAGCGGTTACAATTAGAATATGATTTCGGAAAAAATAAATTTGATCGTTTTGAGGAATTTGAAAAGGCGTATACAAATAGTTCATTGAGAGAAAAAATTAGCACATATTACAATACCCAAAAGCAGTTTATTGATTTTCTAGACAAACTTTCGTTTGAACAGAAGCAAAAAATAGTTGAGGCGGTTGTAAGTCCTGAAAATGGGGGAAGGATTATTGCTTATGAAGGGGTTGAAGGGGTTGAAATAGAAATTGACTTCCGAGCCGATCTTAACAGAATTGAGAATCTTATTGGGAGCTTTGAAGACCGCAAAGAGCTATTGGGATATGATAAAAATGTTGAATATTCAATGGAACTTGCTATAATACCACATGCGCACTTTAGGCCTTGACGTTGGGGACAAAAAGATAGGGATATCCTTGTCTGACTCTGGCCGCAGTATTGCTCAAGCGCTTAAAGTCTACCGCAGAACAACCCTGGAAAAAGACCTAAAAGAACTCAAGCAAGTTGCAGAGGAGCACAGCGTTGAAGAGATTGTGATCGGTCTTCCAAAGGATTTAAGTGGGGCTATCGGCAAAAAGGCCACAGAGGTTATGGCGTTTGCAGAGGCGGTACAAAAATATACCTCAATTCATATCGTGCTCTGGGACGAGCGCTTTACCACAAATGAGGCGAACAGGATTTTTGAGATGGCCCAGGTTAGTCATAAAAAGAGAAAACCATTTATCGACATGATGGCCTCGCAGATAATACTTCAGGGATATCTTGATGCCCAGAAACAAAAATAAAAACATTGTAATTACTGTCTTTTTTCTTTTTGTGGTTACACAAACGCTCATCTTTGCAGGAATCCCACGGGAGAATAATGGAGAGCAAGCCAATGTAATCGTGAAGAGCGGGACAGGCCTCTGGGATATCGCGGGGAAGCTCAAGGATGAAGGGCTTATTTTTTCCTCCACGCTTTTTGTGCTTTGCACACTCCCATACCGGGGGAAGCTTATTGCCGGTGAATACACGTTACGTAAAGATATGTCAATCATCGATATAGTACAAAGATTGGGAAGGGGAGAGAGAAACATTTACGCATTGAAGATCATCGAGGGACACAACCTTTATAATATTGCTGAGTCAATTGGAAAATCTGTGATCATGGGAAACGAAGACTTTCTTCTTTTGGCAAAAAACCAAGGTTTTCTCCAAAAGGTTGGCATCACTGGCGACTCCCTGGAAGGCTATCTTGCCCCTGATACCTATTACTATAGTAAAGAGGTGGATGTTGATGTCTTTATTGGGGCCATTGTGAAAAAAACCTTCAAATATTTTGAGAAAGAAGATATAAAGAAAAGGATGGGAAATCTAAACTTTGACATCCACAAAACTCTTACCCTTGCCTCAATTATTGAAAGGGAGGCAAAACTGAAAGATGAGAAACCGGTTATTTCCGCGGTATTCCATAACCGGTTAAAACGGGGAATGTCCCTTGACGCAGACCCTACAGTCATATATGGAACAAAGGCTTTCAACGAACCTATTAAGAAAACCGATCTGACCACCTATACTCCATACAATACTTACACGTTCTCAGGACTCCCGAAGGGGCCTATATGTAATCCCGACAGGAATTCAATAACAGCTGCACTGTATCCAGCGTCTGTGGATTACCTCTATTTTGTATCAAAAAACGACGGTACCCATGTCTTCTCACGGGACATGGATGAACATAACCGGTTTGTAGCACTGTATCAGCGGAACAAAAACGCAAAAAAACAATAAACGAAGGAGGAGGTTATGGCAAAAGATGTTGCAGTTATTGGTGTAGGCCAGACTTACTTTGTCAGGGGCTACGAGGGCTCCATCAGAGAGTTGGCCTTTGAGGCCTTCAGAGAGGCCATGCAGGATGCAGGCATCACACAGAAAGATGTCGCTGCATCCATTTTCTGCTCTGCACCTGAGTATGACAAGCAGAGATCGCCTGCAGGCGTGCTTGCAGAGTATCTGGGATTGATTCCCCAACCGACGTTCTATATTGAGACTGTGTGTTCATCCAGCAGCAGCGGGGTAAAAGTAGCATACAGCATGATTAAGGCCGGTTTACATGATGTCGTCGTTGTTCTCGGTTTTCAGAAGATGTCCGAGATTACCTCCGCAGAATCCCAGGAGAGGATGGGGCGTGGCGCTGATATCCAGTGGGAAGCCCCCTTTGGAACTATGATGCCGGCTTACTATGCGCTCTATGCTCAGGCCTATATGGCAAAAAATGGCCTGACCCACGAAGATCTTATGAACGTGAGAGTGAAATCGGGGACCTATGGCCAGACCAACGAAAGGGCAGTCTACAGAAAAGGCGTAAAGCCTGCCGATTTCGATCCCAACAATCCTGATGCAAGAATGGCCGGAGCAGTAGCATGGCCGCTGAGAGTCGGGGATGCCTGTGCAAATGCTGACGGAGCATCATGCGTCATCCTTGCAAACGCTGAGAAGGCTAAGGCGTTCTCCAAGAAACCCATCTGGATCATGGGTATTGGTGCAGCCTCTGAAGCAGTCAACATGGCTGCAAGGCCTGATTTTGCGAAAGGCCTCAGTGTCGGTTATGGAGCAGCGGCTGAAGCTTACAAGATGGCAGGCATGACAGCAAAGGATATAAAAGTAGCCGAGGTTCATGATTGTTTCACCATCGCCGAGATTATGGCTTATGAGGGTCTTGGGTTTGCACCTATGGGAGACGGCAAGCAGCTTATCCGCGAAAAGGCTACTTACAAGGAAGGCAGAATCCCTGTCAACGTCGATGGCGGACTTCTCTCCAAGGGACACCCCATCGGTGCAACAGGCGGCTCACAGATAAGAACTATCGTACTGCAGCTTCGTGATGAGGCAGGCCCTATGCAGGTACCCGGCAACCCGGACATCGGCCTCGTTCATAACGTCGGTGGCGTTGGCCTCTATGGCAACGTGACAATCTTTGGGAGGTGACACAATGGGATTCGAAAAATTTGGAAGAAAAAGCTTTACCGGCATAACGAAAACAGCAAAGTTTGTTGATTTACTGACAGAAGGAAAAGTCGAAGGAACAGTTTGTAAGCAGTGCGGTGCCAAATTCTTTCCGCCAAGAGCAGACTGCGCAAGCTGTTTTTCAAAAGATATGGACTGGTTCGAAATGCCGAAAAAAGGAAAGCTCGAAACCTTTACAACTGCTTATTATGCACCCTTCGGTTTCGAGAAGGATTGTCCTTATACAATGGGCGTTGTTGATTTCGGACAACTGAAGCTTTTCGCACGGCTTTCAAGCGATATCAAGATTGAAGACGTGAAGGTCGGTATGGATGTATCCATCAGGCCACTCAAATACGAAGACGACCAGATGTCTTTCGAAATCACCAAAGCATAGGCAAGACTATTAATTTATTAAGAAGAAGGCTGCCAACCTGGCAGCCTTCTTTATTCAATGCTTTTTGTTCACTGCAAATATCTGTTGACAGGTATTTCTTTCTGCATTACGTTCGTGTAACATATATGAAGCAAGACAGGAGGAAACATGAAGGAAAGAGTAGCAGCAGCATTGGAAAAGGTAAAACCAGCATTAAAAGCTGACGGTGGCGATGTTGAACTCGTAGATGTTACCCCTGATGGAGTTGTTAAAGTGGTATTAAAGGGAGCCTGCGGTGGATGCCCTATGAGTCAGATGACATTAAAGATGGGCATTGAGCGGGTAATCAAACAGGAGGTGCCTGAGATTAAGGAAGTTATAGCTCTTTAAGGAAGGAGTAAGCCATCAATCATACAGATGGCTTAAGTATTCAAGGGGTCAAGGGCTGTGGAAGGAGTGATCATAAACCCTATCCCTTGAATCCTCACACTTAACTGAAATCATTCCAAAAAAAGACTGGAGCTTCTAAAAGACTGCCTAATCAGGCTGTTTACAGGTTTCCCCGTTCGCAGTTGATGTCTCCCCAGGTTCGCACATCACCACATTCGAGAGCTCGTCTGCGTCGGCGTCAGTGATAGGATAATATTCCCAAAGGAGCTCGCCTACGGCGGTGATGGCATCACACAGTGAGGCTGAGGCATGCCCTTCTTGTATACCCATCGAGACCATTCTCGCAAATTTATTCAGGGTTTGCTGCTGGATCTTACCATGAATCCCTTTGTCAGCAAGCACCCATACCTTCCTCTCTAAAAGAGAGAGAAAGAAGAGTATCCCTGTATGTTTTTTTGTTTTATAGAGACCCCGTTCGTAGAATGTCCTGAGGGCCCTCTCTTTCACCGCTTTCTCTCTTCTTCTTTTGCCTATAAAAACGGCCTTGAGCGTCGGTACCTTCTGAAAGAGTAGTAGAGCAGGAAAGAATAGGATGAAAGCAATTGGTATGAATGCCCAGACTGATCCGTGGAAAAATAGTGTTGTTATCACAAGGGACACAAGGCTTCCAATGAACACCCCACCAATGACCTCAGTCTCTTTGTATTCACTGCTTTGATCGATCACCACCGTAACGATCTCGCCAATGGTTCTCGCTTCGATACCTATCGTGGTAATCTTGATCCGTTCTTTTTCTTCTTCAGTGAAGAATGAATCTGCCTTTGTATGATAGACCATTACCAGTCACCTGAGGCACCGCCGCCGCCAAAATCACCGCCGCCGCCGCCAAAATCACCACCAGAATCAAAATCACCGCCGCCGCCACCACCTCCAAAGTACCCTCCTCCGGGAAAGAAAATGCCGCCCCTAGCATGGCCAAGTCCTGAAAAAAGAAAGGGCAGAAAAATACCCATTGCCAAGCCAAGAATACCCAAGAAAATAAGGGTGAAAATTGAAGGCCCTAAAGCAAAGTGCGCTACGGCAGGTAAACCAATGGCCCCTGCAATACCCCCGAGAGATCTAGAGAAACTACCCAAAATTAAAAGGCCAATCCCTCCAAAAAGTAAAATGGTAAAAAAGGGTGAAAATGGCTTCTTCGTTTGGGATGGTCTTACATCGTCTGCTTTGAATTCTCCTTTGGTTACATCAATCAACGCTGCGACTCCTGCTACAAAACCACCGCTGAAATCGCCCCTCTTGAACCTTGGCTTAACAACAAGATCAATGATCCTGCCTGCTGTGAGATCTGTAAGCTTCCCTTCCAAACCCCGGCCAACCTCGATACGTATTTTTCTTTCCTGGTTTGCAACAATAAAGATGATCCCATTGTCTCTCCCTTTCTGACCAATCTTCCAGGCCTCTGCAACCTTTATTGCATAATCCTCAATGGTAAGCCCTTCAAGGGAAGGAATTGTTAAGATTACGATTTGCGTTGAGTCTGTCCGTTCAAATTCTTTGAGCTCGTTTGTAAGCTTAGTTCGGACAGTGGGAGATATCATATTGGCGTTGTCATTTATGTAGCCCTTGAGGGGTGGGACTTCCGCGGCATTTGCCGAATACACGAGGGAAGAGGGAAGAGGGAAGAGGGAAGTCATAATATGAAATAAGATCAAAGCGACTGTCAGTGAGAGCGGAAATGAATGACAAAGTCTGTGATATGATTCTCTTTTTATTGATTTACTTCTTTTCCCTTTTTCATTCATGTTTATGGTCACGCTAGCTGCAGGACGGTCGTCCGTCGTTATCTTATTGCCTTTCTACTCTATGCTCTTTGCTCTATGCACCATGCTAAAACTTCACCTGTGGCGCTTTTTCTGTTCCTGCATCGGCCTTGAAAGCTTCCTTGGGCTTCAAGTGGAGGAGCAGGCTATTTGTCAGGCTGTTAGGAAAAATCCTGATTGAGGTATTGAATTCCTGTACCGATTTGTTGTATCTCGTTCTTGCCACGTTAATCCTATTTTCGGTACCCTCCAACTGGACTTGGAGATCCCTGAAGTTCTGGTTGGCTTTTAGGTCAGGATATCGTTCCACAACAACAAGCAGTCTCGACAAGGCGCTACTCATTGATGCCTGTGCTTCCTGAAACTGACTGAATGCCTTGGGGTCATTTACAACGTTCGCCCCTGGTTGAATGCTTCCAACCTTACCTCTTGCTTCCGTCACAGCCTGAAGTGTCTCTTTTTCATGTTTTGCATAGGCCTTCACAACCTCCACAAGGTTGGGGATAAGGTCATTTCTTCTTTGATAGGTAGCCTCAACATCTCCCCAGGCTGCCTTGACCGCCTCTTCATTCATTTGCATCGTATTGTAGCCGCAGCCAGAAAAGCTCATTATGGTAAATATCCCGATCATAAAGAACAAAAATCTTCTCATTTAGGCCTCCTTTCGATTTGTTTCAAGTGCAGTGGGTCTTATTAAAATGATATTAACAATTTCCCAGGGTAAAATAAAGAATTTCGCTCCACACTCCTAACGCCGAATGCAGAGTTATGAACTATCAGGTCTCCTTTCCAATTTCTTTGTCTCCCAATTTTCTTTTGGATTCTGTTGACGACACAGAAAGATGCATGATACAAACTTCCCTGAACAAACCTACAAGGAGAAAAGATCATGGATGAAGAAGCATTAAAGAAGAGAACACAGGAAACAGCAAAAAAATTGTGGACAGGGGGAGTTAAGTTGGATCCTCCCTACCTTACATGGAAGGAATTTGACAGAGACCTTGCCAATGATCTTTCTATGTTTATTACTGGCACCCTTTATTCGCGAACAGTTTTGCCTCTACCTGAGCGGCAGATGGTAGCATGCGCCATGCTGGCGGCATTAGGGGCTTCCGATGAGTTGAGGCTTCATGTAAATGCCGCACTCAATGTTGGCTGCGACCCCAGGAAGCTTGCCGAGGTCTTCTTTCAGTTGGCTCCCTATGGTGGGATGCCTCTTGTCAACAAAGCCCTTGAAGTCTTCAGGGAGGTCCTGAAAGGAAGAGGCGAGTGGGAAAGCTTTAAAGGAAAATGATGGAAAGCCTGCCTACATGCGTCCCATACGCCTCGGCACATCATCAAAACGTGTCATTCGCGTGACAAACTCTTGCTCCTGTTCGGTCTGTTTTTCATCGGAAAGGCGTATTGACTGAATCATATTTTTGTTTATGGCTATGAAACCAACCTTGACATCAACTGCCTTGGTCTCTTCAACGGTATTCACAAGGATGATGAAGGGCTTCTTATCGTTGAGAACATCGCTTACACGGCTCATATAGTCAGGCACAAAGACATCTCCTGCATAGGTTTTGTCTCCTGTCTTAACCCTTACTTTTAGAAATTCGCCTTTTTTGTCTTTTTCAATTTCCTGAAAATCTGTGAAGCAGTATTTACAAATGCGCGCTTCTTCCCTGATTAGCTCTGCACAGTAAGGACATTGTTTCATGTGATCCATATTTACCTCCTCATCCCCACAATTGTTATAAACCCCATCATACTGCATTCCTGCTCAGTTGATATGTTTATCGGAGATTTTATTAAGAACAAAAGCCCTTTGAAGTTTTGACATCAACTTTTTAATTTTCTTTTTGAAAGTGAGCTTTTACTGATTTTTTAGTCTTTCTCGAAGCATGGTGTAGCGCTTTTGGGGGGTATTGTTTTTAATTGCAATGGCGAGAGCCTTCCAGGTTCCGATTAGTATTACAAGCTTCTTTCCTCTTGTAATCCCTGTATAAAGGAGGTTTCGCTGGAGAAGCATAAAATGTTGTGTCAGTATGGGCATGATAACCACCGGATATTCACTGCCCTGGGATTTGTGAACCGATATAGCGTATGCAAGGGTAATCTCGTCAAGTTCGGGAAATTCATAGGAGACTCGCCTGCCATCGAAGTCAATGGTAACCTCCTGGACCTCCCTATCGATCGAGAGAACTCTTCCAATGTCGCCGTTGAAAACATCCTTATCATAGTTGTTTCTCATCTGAATAACCTTGTCTCCTACCCTGAACACCCTTCCTGCCCGGACCAGTTCAACCCCCTCAGGATTTAGTGCTGACTGGAGTACAACATTTAAATTAGTTACCCCAACAGTCCCTTTATGCATAGGGGTCAGCACTTGTATATCATTCATCGGATCATATCCGAAACGTGAATGAATTTTATCCTTACAAAGACTCACGATCTCCTCCAAGACCTTCTCAGGCTCATCGACGGTAAAAAAGTAGAAATCCTTTTTATGCCTTTCATCATGGAAGGTTGTTGGCATATGGCCGGTATTTATCCGATGGGCATTTACAATGATCATGCTCTCTTTTGATTGCCGGAATATTTCATTGAGTCGGACAGTGGGGAGATATTCTGAATCGATAATATCTTTCAATATATTGCCAGGCCCCACTGACGGTAATTGATCAACATCACCAACGAGTATGATGGTTGCTTTCATTGAGACTGCTTTTAGGAGGTGATACATAAGAACAGTATCCACCATTGATGCTTCATCAATAATGACCAGGTCAGCCTCAAGAGGATTTGCCTCATTTTTCTTGAATGTCGAACCCCCAGGACTGTACTCAAGAAGACGGTGGATGGTCTTCGCCTCATGTCCGGTTGTCTCGGTCATCCTTCTTGCTGCCCGCCCTGTTGGTGCAGCAAGAAGAGTCTTTTGGCCCATCTTGTTGTAGATTTTTATGATCGCATTTATTATGGTTGTTTTCCCCGTTCCAGGACCACCGGTCACGACCATGGCCTTCGCATGAACCGAGGACTTTACGGCGTCAGCCTGTTTCTCAGAGAGAGTGATTTTCAAGGTCTTCTGTGTCCAGTCGATAGCTTCGTCTATATTTACCAGCCTCATCTGTTTGGGGTAACTGAAAAGGGCCTTTAATCTGTTCACGATCCCAAGCTCGGCTACATGGAGGGGGGTGAGGTAAACAGCCTTCGAGTTCAGAGTCGGGGTACCCGCTTGCGGGTCGCCGGTGTTCAGAGAAAACAAATTTTCGATGATGACTTTTTTCTGCGAGGCAATGCTATCAAGAGCATAGGGGATTGTCGTCTCTTCAACTTCCAGAACATCTGCACACTTCTTTACCAGAGAGCCATAGGGATAGTAGATATGGCCGTCGTCGGAAAGCTCATGGAGGACATAAAGGGTTCCTGCTTCAGTCCTTATGGGTGAATCCTTTGAAATGCCAATCTTTTCTGCTATCTTATCTGCAGTGATAAAACCGATGCCAAAAATATCCATGGCCAACCTGTACGGATTTTCCCTGACAATCTTTATGGCGTCATTACCATAGTGCTTATAAATTTTGACAGCGTAGGTAGGGCTCACCCCCTGTCCCTGAAGAAAGACCATAACATCCCGAATTTCTTTCTGTTCTTCCCAGGCATGCCTGATCATCTCTACTCGTTTTTCGCCTATGCCTGACACCTCCAGAAGTCTTTCAATACTATTTTCTATGATATCGAGGGTCTTCTCCCCAAAGGTTGAAACAAGACGCTGTGCCATGACAGGACCAATCCCCTTGATCATCCCTGATCCAAGGTATCGTTCTATCCCCTTTACTGTTGCAGGAAGCACCGACTCATAGGTGTGCACCCTGAGTTGCTCTCCATACTTCTGGTGGTGGTCCCAGTGGCCAGCAAGACGAAGTAACTCACCTGGGGTGATGGTGAATAGGTTTCCTACCACTGTCACAAGATCTTGCCTCCCAGGAACCTTTATTTTCGCAATGACATACCCATTTTCCTCATTAGCATAGGTAATTCTTTCTACCTGGCCCTTTATCTCGACCTGCTCTCTCTTGTCTTTCTGCATATACATATAGTAGCTTAAATGCCCATTCAAATGAAAGTTCAAACTATCCTATTTGCCCTCCCATAACCTCTCACCCGTATTCTATCGCCTGATTGACCGATTTTCCCATTGTCATTTTTTCCTCCTTACGCTATGATAATGAAGGCAGACTTGCTACTATGGAGTTAGGTATCCTTGTAATAGACGATGAGGATGGGATAAGGAGGTCCCTTACAAGGATACTGACGGAAGATGGCTACTCCGTATCGGTTGCATCTAATGGCGAAGAGGCCCTGAGCCTCATTCGTAACAACCCAAATAAGTATGACATTGTAATCTGCGATCTCCTCATGCCCGGAATAGACGGGATTACAACCATCGAAGAAATCAACAAGCTCAATAGGGAGGTAACGAAAATAATCCTTACCGGATACGGCACGCTGGAATCATCAATTAAGGCCATAGAGGCCGGTATTGATGGGCTCATCACAAAACCATTTGAGAACAGGGAGCTGAAATGGAAAGTCAGAGAATGCTACCTGAAACGCAAGATGAAACAGTTTATATCAGACGACATATTTAACGAGCTTCTCAAAGAACCTGATCATCTTCTCCCTCGCATTTCATATATAACAATCCTCTTTTCTGATATCCGCGGCTTCACTCAGCTCTCATCGCAAGTTCCGCCTGATGAGCTTGCCTCTCTTCTCAATAATGACTATTTTCACCCTATGTGCGACATCATAATTAATCATAGGGGAATGATCGATAAGTATATTGGGGATAGTATCATGGCCCTCTTCGGGGCACCGGTGGCAGATGAATCCCATGCTGAAAATGCTGTCAATTGTGCCATCGAGATGGTAAAGCGCATAGAGTCCATCAATGGGAGCCTTGGCATGGGAATCGGCATAAGCACCGGTCGGGTGATAACAGGTATATTCGGTTCTGTGAGTAAAAAAGAATACACTGCCCTCGGCATGCCAGTTAATGTGGCAGCGCGGTTACAAAAGTTGGCAGGGCCAGGAGATATCATTATTTCAGACACGACAAAATCAAAGCTTAATGGATCGATGCCTTTTCGTAAGTGGGGCACTACCACCTTTGCTGCTTTGTCCGGACCAACTACTTACTTCAAATGGATGCGCGATGATCAGGATTAACGATATAGTCGAGGAAGTGTTGAAGTATAACCCTCAAGCTGATGTGGAAATGCTCCAGAAGGCCTATATCTTCTCTGCCCAGGCCCATAAAGGACAGGTAAGGCTTTCCGGGGAACCTTACCTTATCCATCCTCTGGAAGTCGCATATACCCTCACCAAAATGAACCTTGACATACCAAGCATCATCTCCGGCCTTCTCCATGATACCGTAGAAGATTCCTATGTAAGCAAGGAGGAAATAGAGGGCCATTTCGGGAAAGAGATTGCCGATCTGGTAGATGGCGTCACAAAGATCAGCAAAATAGCCCTGAAACCTTCTGAAGATTCACGGGTTGAGAATTTCAGAAAGATGCTGCTTGCCATGAGTAAGGACATACGGGTCATCCTCATCAAGCTGGCAGACCGGTATCACAATATGCTGACCCTCAACTTCCTTACGTCTGATAAGCAGGTTGCGATAGCTCGTGAAACCCTGGATATTTACGCCCCCCTTGCCCACCGATTGGGAATTGAGTGGCTCAAGGGAGAGCTTGAGGATATTGCCTTCAAGTATCTCAATCCGACCGAATACAGGAAAATAACCGAAAAGCTTGCGAAGACAAAAAAAGAACGTGAGTCCTATATTAACGAAGTCAAAGAACTTATAAAAGACAAGTTTGAGCAGTTCCATTTAAAGATGGAGGTATCGGGCAGGGCAAAGAGAATTTTCAGTATCTTCAAGAAGATGGTCCAAGAAGAATTAAACATTGACGACATTTATGATCTTATCGCCTTCAGGGTGATCGTAGATGGCGTTAAGGATTGTTATCTCGCCCTTGGAATAATCCATGCCTCCTTTAAACCTATACCAGGTAAGTTCACTGATTACATCGCCCTGCCAAAGGCGAATATGTATAAATCCCTCCATACTAAGGTAATGGGCCCCCATGGGGAAAAGATAGAAATCCAGATTCGAACCCACGAAATGCACAGGCTTGCGGAGGAGGGTATTGCCGCGCACTGGAAGTACAAGGAAGGAAAGGTATTTGACCCAAAAGAAGACAGGGTATTTGCCTGGCTCAGGAGAATAATTGAGTCGCAACAGGAACTAAAGGATAACAAGGAATTTATGGAGGTGTTCAAAATTGACCTCTTCCCTGACGATATCTATGTGTTTACCCCCAGGGGTGACGTAAAAGAACTACCAAAAGGCGCAACACCTGTTGATTTTGCCTATGCCATTCATTCTGACCTCGGTCATAAGTGTATCGGGGCCAAGGTTAATGGAAAACTTGTTCCTCTTAGGCACGTTTTGCAGAGTGGGGACGCCATAGAGATACAGACTAACCCCTCCCACAAACCAAGCAAAGACTGGCTCGGTTTTGTTGTAACATCCAAGGCAAAGACTAAGATACGACAGTGGATCAAGGCTGAACAGAGAGAACGAAGTATCGAGCTTGGCAAGGCCCTCATTGAAAAAGAACTTTCAAAGCATGACTTGAGCTTTTCAAAGATGTTGAAGGGAGGAGACCTTCTCTCCGTCGCCAAGGAATTCAGCTTTGAAACAGTGGATGACCTCTTTGCGGGCGTAGGTTATGGTTTGTACACACCCCTCCACGTGTTGGGTAAATATATTCCGGAAACCGAAAAACCTACCAAGCTTCAAAAGATCATCAGCACCATACGGAAGAGAAAAGATACCTCTATAAGGATAGAGGGGGTTGATGGTGTTGTTGTCAGGTTTGCAAAATGCTGTAATCCAATCCCTGGAGACAAGATTCTCGGTTTTATTACCCGCGGACGGGGGCTCGCCGTTCATTCATCTGACTGTCCCAATGTCCTTACCTATGACGACCAGAGGAAAGTTCCTGTTTCATGGGAACTCAACAAGGAATATGCATATCCAGTGCGGATCAAGGTTCTTGGGGATGATAAAAAAGGGCTCTTATCGGAGATTAGCACTGTCATGTCGACCCATAAAGCCAATATCTTAAGTGCTCAGGCCATGACATATCCTGACAAATCTGCTGCCGGGATCTATGAAATTGAGATAGGACACATGTCACAGTTGCAGAAGATTATCAAATCACTCGAGAAAATCAAAGGAATCCGCTCAGTGGAAAGGGTGAGAGGGAACGCATAACTTTAATTTTGAGTGTTAAATTTTTAATGTTGAGTGAAAAAATAAAAGAGAAGCGAGGCAAGCAGCTTTAGATGGCTTTCTTGAAATCGCCTTTTTTAATGCATTTCGAGCAGATCCTTGTTCTTGTTACAGTTCCGTTCTTGACAATCTTTATGGTTTGTAGATTCGGGAGCCATTCCCTCTTTGTCTTATTATTTGCATGGCTCACATTGTGGCCAATCTGCTTCCCTTTTCCGCATATTTCACATACCCGTGCCATCGGTGCCTCCTGTACCATCTCTGAAAGTTTGAATTGTAAACCATACCCGCCCAAATGTCAATCAAATTCACCACATGAATATGTTGACATGAAAAAGGTTTTTTACTATCTTGTGTCATGAGCTTATACCTTCTCATTGCATGTGCATATCTTTTGGGTTCAGTTCCTGTTGGCATACTCCTTGCGAAGATGAAGGGCACAGACCCCCGCAAGGTTGGAAGTGGAAATATAGGGGCTACCAATGTAATGAGGGCTGCAGGCAAGGCAATTGGAGCCCTGACACTTGTTGGAGATATCCTAAAGGGGCTTCTTCCGGTAGTTGTTGCTTTTATGTTGGACAAACCAAGTTTAATTGTTGCCGCTGTTGGCCTCGCGGCATTCCTGGGACACCTTTTTCCTGTATTCTTAAAATTCAAGGGTGGCAAAGGGGTTGCTACTGCCCTGGGTGTCTATCTTGGACTTGATCCTCTCGCTGTTTTAATCGCCGTGATTATCTTCGTTCTTTTACTTCTCAAGTGGCGCTTTGTATCCCTTGGTTCGCTCGTGGGAGTGGCGGTCATGCCACTATTATTGTGCCTTCGCAACGCACCCAATCAGTATATTTACCTGGTCTTAATCATCGGCACCCTGATCTTCCTAAAGCACAAGGACAATATTCGAAGGCTCATTGCAGGAACAGAAAACAAGCTCGGGCGATCAAAACAGAGAGATTAGCTCATAGCTACAAAAACATCGACACCAACCGCTTATTTTTGATATCCGCCAGCCCCTTATCGGTAATCCTCAGAAACGGGAGTCCTGTGAAGGGGATGGTCTGGATGGTTAGAAAAGGCTTTTCAAGAGAGGTTCCTATTGATCTGATCTGTTCATCGAGCCCTTTTGTCTTTTCCATGGATTCTTTCATGGTCGTAAGCGGGATTAGCCCATAGACCGGCATAGGGAATTCGTAGATGACCTCTCCATTCTTGGTAATGACCGTGCCACCCTGGATATCAATGAGCCTATTCACCGCATCCCGCATCTCTTTCTCGCTGCTTCCGATTGTTAAAATATTGCAGGTATCCCAGATAAGGGTTGTAGCAACAGCACCCTCTTTGATGCCCGTTCCTTTAATAAAACCTTTTCCCATGCCTTTTCCTTGTCTCCGGTTAATCACTGCAATTGGAACAACATCATTCTCCAGGTCTTTTTCCACATAACCGTCCTTTACCCTAACATCCATAACCAATTCTCTTGTGATGGTTGGGTTGGCAACGTGGAGCACCCGAATGCGGTTGACCCCAGGTTGGGCCTTGGCCCTAAAATCATTCTCTTCGAGTTTGTTGACCGTGATGGTGTGGGTCATCTCCTTGGGGAAAACAAATGGTTTGATATCCTTTAGAAAAGTCTTTCCTGCCACAACAATCTCCCCATTGAACATCACCTTTTCGATCGTAACATCCTCGAGGTTCCGGAGAAAAAGAATGTCGGCAAACCTCAAGGGGGCTATGGCTCCTAAATATCTTAAATGATGGTAATCTGCAGGGTTGATGGTCACCATTTTGATGGCTTCCATGGGTGAAAATCCATACGCGATTGCTTTTTTCACTAGTGAGTCCATGTAGCCTTCATTCCATAGCATGGGGGCATCAAAGACATCAGATACCATCATGATCCTTCTTGTATCGACCCTCATATCCTTTAATTTGGAAAGCTCCGGAAGCTCCTTTCTCACAAAGCCTTCACGGATCATGACGTACATGCCAAGCCTCAGTTTTTCCATTGCCTCATCCAGACTCACCGATTCATGGCATGAGGTTATGCCTGTGAGGGCATACTCAGTAAGGCGTTTTCCCCTTGCACCCGAAGAATGGCCATCAAGGCATTTGTTCAGCGATTGGGCCTGGGCTGCCTGGGCAAGGATTCTGTCATCGCCTTCAACAGCTCGTGTCCAATAGGCCTCGCCAATACCGAGGAAGTCCTCCCTTTTTAACAAGGTTGAAAATTCCTTCAGGGTAAAAGGTGCCGCTCGTTCCATTTTTGGGAATGGAGGCGTCATGGGCGGGGCAACAAAATAACATCTCACCGGATATCCTTTCGTGCTTTCCACAAAAGACTCGATCCCTTTCATGCCACAGGCACCGGCAGTCATAGCGCATTCGGTTATAACTGTCGTTGTTCCTCCCCGGAGGGAGAAGGGAGCAAATTCATGAAAGGGAAACATGTTGTCAAGATGGGTATGGGCATCAATGAAGCCGGGGCAGAGGTAGGCTCCTTCGGCATCAATCTCAGTAGCACCCGTAAATGAAGCCTTGCCGTTATCCTGCTCAACTGATACAATGCGACCGTCTTTTATAGCTATGGCAATATTGTCTTCTATGCTGTCAGTAAAAACATTTACAAGCTTTCCGTTTCGTATTACCGTATCTGCCGGTTCTGATCCCTGTGCAACATTAAGAAGCTTTTTTAGCAAAACTTTATCCATGTAATCATCTCCTCTATATAGTCGTTTTTTATTTTACATAGTAGCGCAGCCTTTGTAAAATCTTTACTAAAAATTCGTCTGAATTCGCTGTAAAAAACAATAGGAGGTTAAATGCGAAGGACAAAAAAAGAGATACAGACCAGGGCCGTTGTGGATAACCTTCTGAATACCTGCCCTGTGGGAAGGCTGGGAACTATAGGGAATGATGGCTATCCTCGCATAAAACCCCTTAATTTTGTTTACCTTAACGGAAAGATATATTTTCACTCAGCAAAAGAAGGTGAGAAAATCGATGACATCATCCGGGACAACAGGGTCCTTTTCGAGATAGACGAGCCCATGGGCTATGTGAAGAGTGGCAAAAACCCTTGTTCTGCCAAGTATCTTTATCGGAGTATTATGATCAGGGGAAAAGCAGTAATAGTTAGCGATGATGGGGAACGGCTTCTGGCTTTAAGGTCGTTGATGGAAAAATATCAGCCAGAAGGAGGCTATGGAGAATTTCTGACAGAAAAACTAAATATTACGGCTGTAGTGCGTATTGGCATCGAGGAAATAACGGGGAAAGAGGATATAGGCTGAGACCAATTTATGATTGATTGAATTTGGTGTCGGGCATTCCTCGCAAACACGCTCCTTCGCTCCAGCGGCGACCTTCGCTCGCGTTCGGCTTCGGAACTTTTGCATATGCAAAAGACCAAGCCTCCTCGCCTTCTCGACGGTTTGCTCAGGAAAACCCGACACCATACCTTAAATGCTTTATTGCCTATGAAAAGATTTAATCGTTGTCAGCGTTACCTCACAATAATAAATCTGCAAACCACAAGGTTTATTCCATTATGCATTTTATCCTTGTCATTTAAAATGCTGAGGGGTAAGATTTTAAATTGAGAGCTTAGTATATTCAAACTTTTACACCGATGAAAGAGGAGGACGGCAAATGGCGGTTCCTGATTATCAAAGCGTGATGCTTCCTCTGCTCGAATATGCGGCGAGCAGCAATGGAGAGATAACAATTGGTAGTGCCGTCGATGCTTTGGCCGCCTCTCTCGGCCTCACTGAAGATGATTTAAAACAGATGCTACCGAGCGATATTCAACAAACCTTCGTCAACCGGGTTGGCTGGGCAGCAACGTATATGAAAAAGGCAGGATTACTGGAGGCTACCCGTCGCGGTTACTATCGTATCACTCAGCGTGGTCTCGACCTGTTGGAAAAGAAACCGTAAAAGATCAGTGTGAAGGTCCTCACTCAGTACCCCGAGTTCCAAGAGTTCCAGAGTTTGAAAGGGACACGAAGCGGTGATAAGGTTAAAGACACGGAAGGGGCTCTTGACTTTGCAGGCACAACGCCCTCTGAAGCACTCGAAAAAGCTTACGAAAACCTCCGTGATGAACTGGCGGAGGACCTCCTGAAACAGACTGAAACAAACGACTCCGGCCTTCTTTGAGCGTATTGTTGTGGAACTCTTAGTGAAAATGGGGTATGGTGGTTCCCGCGCTGATGCTGGAAAGGCAATAGGTCGAAGTGGCGACGGCGGGATTGATGGCATTATCAAAGAGGATTGGTTAGGACTCGACGTTGTTTATATACAAGCAAAACGATGGGATACCAATGCCGTGGGAAGACCAGACGTCATGCAATTTGCGGGAGCATTGCAGGCTCAAAAAGCTACCAAGGGTATATTCATAACAACATCAAGGTTTACAGAAGACTCCAGAGGATATGTCGCCCAAATCGGGAGTAAGATTGTTTTAATTGACGGAGACCAGTTGGCCCAGCTAATGATCGAGAATGACGTTGGAGTATCCACTGTATCGCTCTACCAAGTAAAGAAAGTCGACTCGGACTACTTCGATGAAGGTATATAACCTGTGGATGCATAGATCACCGATAAAATCGGCTCAGGATGAGTTTTCTTGTGTTGCTAATCTCCCTTAGAACACCCCGGAGCCCATCATCAGACGGATGATACCAATCACTATAGCAACACCGCAGCATACTACTCCAACAGCCCCGGCTCCTTTTCTGCCCCGTTCAGCCCTAGTAAGATTAATAACGCTGACAATTAGGCCTATTATGGAAAATGGGATATTGAGCCAGTTAAAAGAGCCAAGGCACGGAAAGAAAGCAACTATCGCCCCAATGATTGCGAGTATGCCCCAGGCCAGACCAATTATTTGCATGTAACCCTCCTTTGTTTTCTTATCAATCCTGATAATTCATTAAAGCATGGTGTCGGGTTTTCCTGAGCAAACCATCGTGAGGTAAGGAAGCTTGGTCTCTTGCATATGCAAAAGTTCCGAAGCCGAACGCGAGCGATTGAAGTCGCTGGAACGAAAAGAGAGTGTTTGCGGAGAATGCCCAACACAGATGCTCATCCTAATGGAAAATATGGGATTACTTCACTATGAATGATTTTGGATTTGTTGCTATTACCTTTGAGCTATGAGCTGAGAGCTACGGGCTGCCTTACACTGCCATCCTGAATAGCTGCATGAGGCCGAAGGGCATGATGCCCAAATAAAGGATAAGAAATATGAGAACATAGCAGAGGGCCTTCTCATGTATGGAAAGAGAGATAGGTTCGGTCGTAACTGCCTCTTTGGAATAGCTCATCCTCACGAGGTTAAGGTAGTAAAAAATCGATATCACGGTATTTACTGCACCGATGATGACGATGGTCAAGTGGCCGGCCTTAAAAGCGCTGGTAAAAAGAAAGAGCTTTCCGGTGAATCCGCCTGTAGGGGGAATACCTGCAAGAGAAAATGCCGATACTGCAAGAGTAAAGGCCAAAAGGGGCGCTCTTCTGGCAAGACCCGAAAGATCATTTAAGGAGATGTTCTCTCCACTTTTTGAGAGAAGAAGGACCACATAAAAAACACCAAGGTTCATAAAGAGATAGACTACCATGTAGTAGATTGCCGCAGCATTTCCATCTCTGCTCATAGCAAGGATACCCATGATCAGGTAACCTGCGTGGGCAATACCGGAATACGCCAGCAACCTTTTAATATCTTTCTGCACAAGACCCACAATGTTGCCAAAGGTCATGGAAAGGGCAGCAAGAACAATGAGAATGGAGACAAAGGCGGGGTCAGCCGACGATGCCATGGTGACAATTCGAATAAGGAGTGCGGCGGCGGCAACCTTGGGAACTGTTGCTATAAATGTCGTGGTCGTATTTGATGCACCCTCGTAAATGTCAGGCGCCCAGAAGTGGAATGGAAAGAGAGAGAGCTTGAAGAAAAACCCCGCGAGGGTAAGGATTATGGCAAGAATACCAATAGGCTGATCAAGGAACTTTGGTAGAACAAAAATGATTCTCGAAAGAAATGTCGATTGGGTCATCCCATAAAGGTAGCTCATGCCGTAAATCATAATACCGCTTGATATGGCACCGAAAAAGAGATATTTCATCGCTGCCTCGAGCTGTACCTTTGTCTGGCCCTTCCGAAGGGGCACGATGACATAGAGGCTATACGAAGAGATCTCCAGGGATATGGCAATGGAAATGAGTTCTACTGAACTGACGAGCATCATGAGCCCAAGGGTGGAAAACCCAAGAAACATAAAATATTCGGCAAGATAGCCTTCTTCAATCTCGTTCTTCCTGCCTAGCATGAAGATAACAAATACGAAACCATAGATAAAAACCGCTTTGAAAACCTGTGAAAAGAGGTCAATCCTATATGCGCCATAAAACAGGCTTCCCCTTCCATTGATGCTTATCAGGGTTATCACAAGGCCAACAAGGGATAAAACCTTGGCCCACGTAAACATGTCTGCCTTGCGCTTTCCAACGGACAGGAAGAGAAAAACAATTGAAAAAAAGAGCATGTAGAGTTCAGGCAGTATGGTCATGATAAATCCTCTCATGGGAAAAAGACCTGCATTTGCGAAGTCAGATGGGTGATTGTCTTTTCAATGGTGTGCACGAAGGGTGCAGGAAAAAGTCCCATCCACAGGACAAGAACTGCAAGAGGAATAAGATAAACAATCTCCTTTATATTCATATCTTTAATTGGTCTTTTATCTTCCCTTCCCCAAATTATCTGCTTCAAGAGTTTAAGCATGTAAGCTGCAGCCAGAACTGCCCCGACGACAGAAAAAAATCCGGCTATCTTGTGGTTCGCGAAGGTTCCAATGAGGATATAGAGTTCTCCCACAAAATTATTCGTACCTGGAAAAGCGAAGGAAGAGATGGAGAAAAGACCAAAAAACCCAACATAAATAGGCATGATTTTCCCGAGACCGGCGTTGTCGTATATCTCTCTGCTGTGGGTCCTTTCATACACAATTCCTACGCAGAGAAACAGAGCGCCTGTTGTTACTCCGTGGTTCAGCATCTGAAGAAGAGCGCCTTGAAGTCCAAAGAGAGTAAGGGAAAATATTCCCAGTGTAGCAAAGCCCATATGAGCCACACTCGAATAGGCGATTAACTTCTTCATATCGGTCTGGCTCAAACAGATAAACCCACCATAAATAATTGCGATCACTGACAAGACAAGCATGTAGGGAGCAAAGAAGAGGCTTGCCTTTGGTGTTACAGGAAGGCAAAAGCGCAAAAAACCGTAGGTTCCCATCTTGAGGAGCACGCTGGCAAGGAAAACACTCCCTGCAGTGGGGGCTTCGGTGTGGGCGGCAGGCAACCATGTATGAAAAGGAAACATGGGTACCTTAATGGCAAATGCAATAGCAAATGCGAGAAAAACCCAGAACTGGAAGTTGAAGCTGTAATCCTTGAACATTGCGTTGGGTATATTGAAGCTCCCTGTAGCCAGGTAGATGGCAATGATGGCAACAAGGAGGAAGACACTTCCAAAGAGTGTATAAATAAAGAACTTTATTGATGCATAGTCCTTGTTCGGGCCACCCCAGACAGCGATGAGGAGGTACATGGGGATGAGCATGGCCTCCCAGAAGATATAGAAGAGGATAAAATCGAGGGCACAGAAGACTCCTACCATTGCGCTTTCCATGATAAGAATACAGAACATGAACTCCTTCACTCTGTTCTCGATGGCAGTCCAGGAACAAAGAACACACATTGGCGCCAGCATCGTAGTGAGAAGGATAAGGAAGATAGTTATGCCGTCAATTCCGAGAATATAATTGATGTTGTATGTTGGTATCCATCTCGCGAATTCCCCAAATTGGAACAGGTGGGTTGAGGGATCAAAATAAACATAGAGCAATAGAGAAATCAGAAAATTTATAATTCCCGTTGTGAAAGCTATGCCTTTTACAATTTTGTCTTTCCTCACCATGAGAAGGATAAGGGCTCCAACCAGCGGAACAAAGATGGTCGTGGAGAGGATCGGGAAGTTAAGAGGATTCATTATCAGATAGTCACCCATGGCAGTTCACCTTTACATCCTCACCAGGAGAATCCACACGATCAGAAAAAACATGAAAAGAGCAAGCCCAATATATGCCTGAACTCTACCAGTCTGAAGCCTGCGCACCACAAAACCCACCATCTTGACCGCCGTTGCAGTTCCGTCAACAACGCCATCGATTACCTTTCTATCGAATCCGTATGACAAACGGGCATTCTTGAAGAGGAGTGACAGGCCTACTGCCCTGTACGCTTCCCCCCAGAGGCTATCCAGCACGCTAATGACATTTTCATCAATCTTCATAAACACCCATGCCCCAGCCCTGTAAAAAATATCCAGGTCAAGGTTCATCTTGTCTTCAGGGGCAAGCTTTTTCACAAGGAGGAAGAAGACAAGGCCTGTAAAGGAGAGAATCTGCAGCATCTCCGAAAGATGGTGGAGGTTGTATGGATGGTATTCAACAGGGAATGGGAGAAGCACATAGAGCGAATTTGGATACACGCCAATGATGAAGCAAAGGGCTGAAGTGAGGCCCATAGCCCAGAGCATGTTCTTTGGAGGCTCTTTTGGCTGGATGGACGATTCCTTTCCAAAAAAGGCAAAATAGGTGACCTTCAGGCCAACCGACAGGAAGGTGCCTATCCCTGCGAGGTTCATAAGCAACATAAGCCAGATCCTTCCTTCATGGTGGGCAGAGGCAACGATCATAGACTTACTCACAAAACCGCTAAAGAGAGGGAATCCTGAGATTGAAATCGCTCCTACCACATAGAAAATCATGGTAAGGGGCATATATTTGTAAAGACCTCCGAGTTTCGAAAGTTTTGCTGTTCCCACCATGTAAAGGACCGAACCGGCGCCCATAAATAGGAGGGCCTTATAGAGGATGTGGGCAAAGGCATGGGCGCACGCGCCATTCAACGCCATCTCCGTCCCGATTCCCACACCGGCAACCATGTAACCCACCTGGCTGACAATATGATAGGCAAGGACCCGCCGCATGTCGTTTTCTATGACTGCATAAAAAACACCATACACGGTCATGGCCGTTCCCATGATGGCAAGGATTTCAAAACCAGGGAAGCCCCTCGCAAGCACATATACTGCTGTCTTCGTGGTAAAGGCACACATAAAGACTGCGCCAGCAACTGTTGCTTCGGGATATGCATCGGGCAGCCATGCATGGAGAGGAATAACGGCTGCATTCAATGCGAAACCGGCAAGAATAAGATACTCAGCCACTCCTGCATTCGCAGGTAGGATCTTATCGAAAACCATACTACCTGTTTTGTAGTAGTAGAGCATCATACCTGCTAAAAAACACAAACCGCCAAAGACATGGACGAGGAGATACCGGTAACCGGCAGCGATAGATTTTGGCTCTTTACGATACCATACGAGGAAGACAGAGGAAAAGGCCATGATCTCCCAGAAAAAAAAGAGGGTAAGATAATCTCCTGCAAAAATTGCCCCGAGGGAAGCTCCTACGTAGAAGTAAGCTGCTATATGATGCCCGTCTTCTTCAACGTGGAGGGCATAGATAGCGCCGAGAAAACCCATAATAGTGAAGACCCAGGCAAAGACAAGGCTTAGCTTGTCTACCCTGCCAAAAATGATGTTTGCGTTAAGAAAGCTATAGCTTCCATACACGCCCTCCATCATGAGGGCAACATCAATAATAGAAAGGGCGGGGATTAAAAGAATAACAAATTTCTTTGCCTTTCCCCTGAAGAGGGGGAGAATTAAAGCCCCGATGAAAAAGAAAATTGCCGGGTGAAGCCACCTATCCATAGAAATCCTCGTTCTTTCCAAGAAAAAGATGCGCAATGCCCTTCGCTACCTTAATGAGGATGAAGCACCCCACAATGCCAAAAATGGTCCAAAATGCATAAATCTTATCGATCATGTAGTGGGCATCGTGCCTCGACAATGTCACATCGAAGATCACAAGGGCAATGAGGTAAACGATGAGGACCCGCACCAGGCCCTTCATGTTTCTTCTCAGAAAATCAATATAGTTAACAATTTTCATAAACAAACCACCGTTCCACGGATACAACTATCAGTTGATGTACCATGTCGTAACTTGCAACCTGCAACTCGAAACTCAAAACTGTGGTTTACTGTCATGGCATCAGCCTCCCGATAAGTTGCGTGAAAAACTGCGGAAAAATTCCGAGTATTACCGAGATCAAGGCTGCAAGAACGATAGGCACAACCATCGTCACCGGGGCCTCCTTGATATCTGAAGCGCTCCATTTGCCCTTCCTCCCCTGAAAAAAAGCTTTGATTGTGATAGGGGCAAAATATCCTGCGTTCAGGAGCGTGCTCACCATAAGTACGATAACAATTGGCAGGTTATGGATCGACATCGCGCCGTTCAGAAGATACCATTTCGACACAAACCCGGCCACTGGTGGCACGCCTATCATACTCAAAGATGCTATTGCAAAAGCGCCCATGGTGAAGGGCATTGCATAGCCGATCCCCGCCATGTCGCTTATTTTCCTTTTGCGGGTAGCCACATAAATTGCACCGGCACAGAAAAAGAGGGTAATCTTGCTGAATCCGTGATTCACAATATGGATAATACCGCCAAGCACACCGTTAGGATCGAGGAGGGCCACGCCAAGGACAATATAGGAGAGTTGGCTTACCGTGGAGTATGCAAGCCGTGCTTTGAGATCGTCTTTTGTGAGGGCAATGATTGAAGCAACAAGAATGGTGAAGGAAACGAGATAAGCCGTGTAGAGGCCAAGGTTAAGTGATTGGAGAAGCTCAAGACCGAATACCGAAAGCATTACCCGTGAGATGCAGAAAACGCCTGCCTTCACAACTGCCACGGCATGAAGAAGTGCGCTGACAGGAGTGGGCGCCACCATTGCAGATGGCAGCCAATTATGAAGAGGCATGATTGCCGCCTTGGCAAATCCGAAGATAAAGAGTCCATACGTTACGGTAACCCAGATCCCATCAGTACCTTTAGAAAAAATGCCTGATGTGATATTGTCGGCAAAATCGAGTGTTCCGGTGAAAACATAGGTAAGGATTGTTGCCGGCAGGAGCAGCCCCTTTGATGTCCCCATAAGGTAAATAATATATTTCTTTGCTCCCCCATACCCTTCTTCATCCTGATGGTGGGCAACGAGAGGGTAGGTAAAAATCGTAATGACTTCATAGAACAGATACAAAGAGAAGAGGCTTCCTGAAAAGGAAACGCCCTGGGCGCCTAGAATCGCGATAGCGAAACACGTATAGTATCTCGTCTGGGCATGCTCATCAAGGGATCGCATGTAACCGATGTTGTAAAAAGTGGCAAAGATCCACAAAAATGACGATACGATACCAAAAACAAGGGAGAGTGCATCGACCCTGAAATTTAGCGAGATACCAGGGGCTATAGTGGACAGGGTATAAACAATCTTGTTATTGTTGAATATTATGGGAACCATGACTGCCACAGAGAGAAAGGTAAGGATAGACCCTGCAACAGACCAGAACTCCCTCAGGTTCGGTCGCTTACCCGAAAGCGAGATGAGAATAGCCGTAATTATAACAATTATTATAGGAACAAGAGGGAGTGCACTTTCAATGGTCATTGTCAGTCTTTCATCTCCTCCATCTCTGCACTTTCAATACTCCTGTATTTTCTAAAAATCAGTATAATGATTGCAAGGGCAATGGCCGCCTCTGCTGCTGCAATTCCCATAATAAAGAGGGTAAAAATCATTCCGTCCGGCCCGTCCGGTGAGACAAATCGGTTAAAAGCAACGAAATTGAGCCCTGCCCCATTCATAATGAGCTCGATGGAAATCAACATGGCAATAAGGGTTCTGCGGTAAATGACGCCCAGAATCCCGCAACAAAGGAGAAAGAGCCCCATGAAGAGATACACATTCAGGTTACCAGAGAGGAAGGCCCCGGTCATTTTTCCCCCTTCGACAAAATTGCAAGCATGATAGCTCCAACAATGCTCACTACGATAACAAGAGAAATTAGCTCAAATGGAAAGGCGTAGCGATCAAAGAGGGCTCGTCCTATATCTTTTGTTGCCAGATTGAACACCCCTTTCCCCTCATTCCATGATACCTTCATGATGAAGCTAAAGAACATGAAGAAGGAAAAAATGGACACGATGAGAGCAGCAATAAACTTACCTACGCTAGTCCATTCCTTCGGTCTCTTATAAAAAGGCCCGGCGAGCATGATGGCGAATGCAATAAGAATTGTTATGGCGCCAACATATATGAGAATTTGCATCATTGCCAAAAATGGTGCATTGAGGTAAACGTAGAGACCGGCTATACCAAACATGGTTGCAACCAGGCCACCCATAGCGTAGATGACTGAGCCTGATAGAACCGTAGTAAGAGCCCCGGCCATAGTTATAATCAACATGAGTATGAATATGGATTCACTAAGGTATATCAATGTGCTTTCCTCTTCTCATACTCTTGAACAAGGTCAAAGTGGCATTCTTCTCTCGTGTACACTGCACGGTTATATTCTGCCGAGAAGGCCAGGGCGTCAACAGGACAAATTTCTACACAAATCCCGCACTGGCTGCAGGTGGTAAAGTCAAGAATATACGTGGTGAGGGTCTTTTTCTTTTCCCCTTCCTTTTTCTCACCCTCTACCTTTTTGATTGCGCCGGAGGGGCAGTTCTTCTCGCACATGCCACAGACAATACATAATGTTCTGTCAGGGTTCTCTTTATCCCCAACGAGCTTTGTGTGCCCCCTGAACCGAAGTGATATATTTATCTCTTCTCTCGGGTATTGGGTTGTAATAACGGGGCTAAAAAAGGCCTTGATCGTAACACCGAGTCCTATTATAAGAGATATGGCGCCCTTTACTATTGCGACAGGATTTGTCATCCCACTCATAGCTTTAGAATCCCTCCTGTCACAAGTAAGTTCAGCAGGGAAACCGGGATGAGAAGCTTCCACGAGAAGTTAAGGAGCTGATCGAATCTGACCCTCGGAAAGGTCCACCTGAACCAGAGAATCACAAAAACAAGAAGATATGTTTTTCCGAAAAACCATACAAAGCCGGGCAGGATAGGTCCTTGATATCCGCCAAGAAAGAAAGTGGTCGTAATAGCGCATATGATGAAAATGTTCGTGTATTCTGCCAGAAAGAAGAGGGCAAAACGCATGCCCGAGTATTCCGTGTGAAATCCTGCAACGAGTTCGCTTTCTGCCTCCGGTAGATCAAAAGGGGTTCTGTTCGTTTCTGCCACTCCCGCAATGAAAAAGACGAGAAAAGCGATAGGCTGCAAGAAAACGTACCATACTCCTTTTTGGGCCTCTACAATATCCTTCAGGGAAAGTGAATTGGCCATGAGCACCACAGAAAGCAATGCAAGCAGGAGCGGTATCTCATAAGCGATGTTCTGGGCCACGCTCCGTACCGAACCGATAAGAGAATACTTGTTGTTGGAGCCCAAACCAGCAAGAAGGATGGAAAGGACAGATAACGATGAAAAAGCGAGGACAACGAGGATCCCAACGTTGATGTCTTTCACTTGGAGAAATGCGTCGAAAGGAATCACCACAAAGGAGACCATAACAGGAATAAAGACAATCACTGGGGCAAGGAAATATAGCGGCCTTTCCACATTCTGTGGGGTAAGGAGTTCTTTTGATATGAGCTTAATTGTGTCAGCGATAGGCTGAAGCAGACCAAAAGGCCCCACCTCTTTGGGCCCTATCCTTCTCTGTATATGGCCGCTGACTTTTCGTTCAGCCCACGTTAGTACGAGAGCATTGACCACGACAACGACAAGCACGCCGACAAGTCCGATTACCAGCTTTATCGCTTCCCAACCAACTATCCCCACAATTTTGTCTATGTATTCATTCATTAATGTCTTTACGCTTCCTTCGTCCCTCTTCCTTCGTCCCTCGTAACAATCACCTGTCTATCTCCGGCACAACGATGTCATAACTTCCGAGGGTCGCGATGGCATCCGCAATAAGATTACCTTCCGCGAGGGCAGGAAATGTCATGAGGTTAGAAAAGGACGGCACCCTCCATCTCATCCTGTAAGGCGTATCGCTCTCATCGCTTACGATGTATACCCCTGCTTCACCCCGCGATGACTCGACAGCATAATAAATATCACCTTTCGGCGGCTTCAGTTTTTTCGGTACCTTTTCGGCCTTAAACGGCCCGGTGGGCAGCTTCGCGATAGCCTGCTCAATAATCCGAAGGCTCATCTCCATTTCCGCCATCCGGACGTGGTACCGATCCATATTGTCCCCAACCGTGCCGACAGGTATATCAAAATCAACCTGATCATATACTGCATATGGTTCTGCCTTTCGGATATCAAAGGAAATGCCTGTACTCCTCACAAGCGGACCTGTACAACCATATTTGGTTACTTCTACCTGCTCTAAAACACCTGTGCCTTTGGCCCGATTTACAAAGATCACGTTTCCGGTAATGAGCTTATCGTACATAGAGAAGCGTTCGCGCATGCGTTTTATGAAGGCCTTCGTCTTATCGATGAATGTGTCATCAACGTCATTATAAAGACCACCGAACCGGAAGTAACAGTACGTGAGTCGCGAACCGGTTATGTCTTCCAGTATGTCAAGAATCTGTTCTCTGTCATCGAAGGCATACATGAAGGGAGTCAATGCGCCAAGGTCAGCCGGAAAAGCCCCAAGCCAGAGTAAGTGGCTCGCGATTCTGTTTAATTCGCATGTAATGGTTCTAACATATTGTGCACGCTCTGGAACTTCGATGCCGCAGAGCTTTTCCACTGTTGCCACATGGGCAAGATTCAAGAGCAATGCGCCAGGATAGTCGATCCGGGCAGGATTGGGAAGGAACTGGACATAACCCCTGTTTTCTGCCATCTTTTCGTGCATTCTATGAAGATAACCCAGCACCGGTTCCGCGCTGATAATATACTCACCGTCCATTTTCACTACAACCCTGAGAACCCCGTGGGTGCTCGGGTGCTGCGGCCCCAGATTCACGAAGAAGGCATCTTCTTCTTCGTGGGGCTTGTATGAATTCAAGAGTTTCTTAGCTTCATCAGGCACTGGAACTGCTTTCTTACGGAGAGGATAGTGGTCGATTCCTTCATGGAGGAAGAGATATGTCAGATTAGGATGGCCATCAAAATAAACACCGAAAAACTCGTGAATCTCCCGTTCATACCAGCGTGCCATCGTATAAATATCAGAGATTGTTGGAGCTACAGGCTTAGCAGCATCAACTTTCAGGGTAACCTTGATGCGGCATAACTCTTTGTATCTATTAAAGAAATAAACTAGCTCCAGGTAGTCAATATAGTCGACGCAAAACAAGTCTTCTAGGTAAAATACCCTGTCCTTCAAGAATTTTGCAATTTCAGGGCAGTTCCCACTCTTTGCCTCTACGGATAAGTGATAGCCATTCCGTTCATAAGAGGCTTCATAGAAGTCGATGTTTACCAGTGAGGCCTTGATCTCTTGGAGAATCTTTCCTACCATTTGCTTTCCGGCGTCGGGAAACGACGTGTTCCTGTTATTTTTTCTTCAAGCTTCATAAGCCCTTCAAGGAATGCTTCCGGCCTTGGAGGACAGCCTGGCACATACACATCAACAGGGATCAGCTTATCGACGCCCTCAATGAGATTATACTGACCATCGAACACAAAAGGACCACCCGATATTGCGCAATTGCCAATAGCAATCACCCATTTTGGCGAAGGCATCTGTTCATAGAGGGTGACCAAAGACGGCGCCATCTTCTTGGTTACCGTACCGGTGACCATCATCAAATCTGCCTGCCTGGGGCTTGGTCGAAAAACCTCTGCACCGAAACGTGCAATGTCCCAGCGTGCCATGGACATGCTCATCATTTCGATAGCGCAGCAGGCAAGGCCAAACGTTACCGGCCACAAAGAGTTTGCCCGGGCGAGGTCAAGCATCTTATCAAGGGCCGCGAATTTTATTATTGGACTTTGCGTTTCCAGGTAAAAACCCCCTTTCCCCAAGCATATACGATAGCAAGACCCAGGATGAGCATAAACACTAACAGAGACCAGAATTCATATGATTTTGCGCCCTTTGTGTAACTTAAGGCAACGGGGAAGAGATAAAGAATGTCTACATCAAAGGCAATGAATATAAGTGCATAAATATAATAGTGGGCGCTATATCTTATCCAAGCACTTCCGAAGGGTTCAATACCGCACTCATAGGTTGCAAAAGTCTTATTACCTTTTGTTCTCGGTGAAAGAAGATATGCAATAACAACCGGCATGAGGGTAAAAAGTATGGCAACGATAATGAAGACAAATACGGGAAGAAACTGGGTCAAGGTATCCATGACGAAACCATTATTGCATTCGGCAAATCAGGTGTCAAGTGAAATTTTTAACAAAGTTACAATAACTTACAATATCAATTAGATACGATCTATTTTTATTCGGTTTGAACGAGGGTTACATAGGGAGATTCTTTAATTCTTTTTACAAAAGTATCTCTTTTTTCGTAAGGAATGTTAACGTTATATATCCCCTTTGGTAGGCGATATTTTCGCAGGTGAATGTTGAGGTCCCTGAAGGACTTATACGAAAGGTCTGCATATTTTGCAATTGCCAGCACCGGCACCTCCCTTATCGCTTCAAGAGTTATCTCGGTAATCATAATAGGACTATAGAGCTCTTTTTCAGTAAGTAAGAATCCATACTTCTCCCGATTTGAGATGATCTCTTTAATGGCTAAGATCCTGAAAATATAGCGTTCTGTCTCTTCGGGAAGGTAGAGGTCAAGGAAATCACGGGTGTCCTGATTTTCGATAGCCTCTTTCAGACGACTTGCACCTGCATTATATGCGGCCATGGCTATAAACCAGTCCCCGAATTCTCCATGGAGTCTCTTCAGGTGTGTAAGCCCTGCCCTCGTTGCCCGCTTGATATTGTAACGCTCGTCTACGCAATCATTGATTGACAGCCCTTCTCGCTTTCCGGTTTCCTTAATAAATTGCCAGAGTCCACCTGCCTGCGCCTGCGATACAGCTCTCGGATTCAGGTAACTTTCTGTTATTACCAGATAAATTAGGTCAGGGGGAAGCGCCATTTTCTGTATATCTGCATTAATAAAGCCTGCATACTTCAAATATCTCTTCACCAGAATCGTGATCAAGCCTCTGTTTTCAAGTAATTGGAAATACTCCCTCTCAAACCGCTCCCGCATACCATCCTTAGTCAAAGAAATTTTTTTGTCACAGAGAGAAAGGCTATCGGGAACAACGGTCAAGTGGTTAAAATTAACAATGGCCTTTAGGATTGCAACTTCCTGTTCAAGATCTGCAACCTTTTTTTCCAGGGAAACGGTCTTTTTGCTGTTATTAACCTGTGCCTCAACGACTGCGTGGTTGAATGAAAAAAAGATCAAAACGCAGAGGGCAAAGGGCAGAGGCCATAGCGTTTTCTTAAAGGATTTTCTCCGAACTCCGAACTCCGACCTGTCCCGACCCTGACGGGAACCCCGAACTGCCCTCACATTCCCTCCTTTACCATGCGACTCAAAATTGACGCTCTGTTTTTCATACGTTCCATCAGGCCCTTAATATCAACTTGCACAGAACTCAGGCTTTCATACCGTTTCCTGTAAATCACATCAAGTTCGTTTCGCCAGTGTTCCACGATCTCAATCTCTCTCCTGTTCATCTCAAGCTCAAACTTCTTCTTCATTTCCCTGACGATTTTTTCATTGATTTCCATACGTTTTTTCTCTCTCCTTCACGATATGTCGATATACAAAGATAAATAGTATTACAACAATAATAACAGCTGGCACTATAAACATCTCATATTTCTCAATATCGTGCACAAATATATACACAATGTTAGCAAAAAGATACCCTATAGCTGAAACAACAATGCTCCACAAGGCTGAGCTTATGATGCTGTAAAGGAAAAAGGTCCGTTTTTTAATGTCAGTGCACCCAAGCAATAAAAGAATAATTCCCCTCACACCGACAAAGAACCTGACAAGAAAGATAATAAAATTTCCATACCTTCTCATGATTCCATTGGCGAGGGGAATTTTACTGCGAAGGAATTCATACCGGTCAATAATGTTTCTCCCAAAGGCCTTGCCAAGGAAGAAAAAGGTACAATCACCGGCAAAGGTCCCCAAAAAGGCCCACGCCATGACATAGTCAAGCTTCATGTAGCGCAACTTTGCGAAGATACCGCCCAGAAGCACCGTGGTTTCACCTTCAAAAAGCGTACCGATCACAATCGCTATATATCCATATCGTGTAATATATTCTTCCATATTAGCGAATGCCCTGCCTTCTCTCGTTTATCTTCATGAGAAGTATGCCAATTTCATAGAGGAGATATGTAGGAACAGCGAGAAGGGCCATGTTATAAATGTCCGGCGTAGGGGTAATAATTGCTGCGCCTATAACAATAAAAAGAACTGCAAACCTTCTTGTTTTCGTTAAGCTTTTCGATCTGACGAGACCCACTTTTCCAAGCATCAAAAGCACTATGGGAACCTCAAAGGTGAGTCCAAAGGCAAAAATCATTGCTGCGCAGAAAACAACAAATCGCTGCATAGATATCATCGCCATAATATTATTGACTTTTCCGTAATCCACAAGAAACTTGATACCTGACGGCAACACGATGGAGTAACAAAAAAGGCTGCCAACATAAAAAAGGGCAATTGCAGCAACTATGAAAATATGGCCCTGAATTGGGCTGATACCCATAGCACTATGAAATTCATGCCATGCCAAATAGATAACAAGAGGAATTGCAAAGAACAAACCAGCATAAATCGACAACTCGATTGATGAGAGAAACACCTCAGGAAGACTTAGGTAGTAGATTTTTATATCAGCTTTCTGAAGGAGCAGGTTCAAGAGGGCTTTGGAATAAAAAAAACTCAGAAAGCCTGCTGCTGCTATGACAATCAGTGTTTTATATATAAATTTTTTCGATGCCCTCAGGAGGAGGGCAATTCTTTCTCTTTCCATACAAGCTCGATCCCCGCAGTGCCGAGGGATATGATGTATTTCAAGGCATCATCCACTGGTAAATCTAAAAATATCAATTCCTTTTCGGGAATAAGAATAAGGAAACCTGATGTTGGATTTGGAGTTGTCGGGATAAAGACAGAGCAAAATTCCTCTCCGGGTTGACTTTTCATTCTATTTGTAACAAAACCAATAGCGTACCTTCCTTGTGATGGAAATTCTGCAAAAACGACCTCCTTAAACGAACGTCTCTTCTCAGATGAAAATGAATCAGTCATGTCTTTTACAGAACTATATATGCCTTTTACAAAAGGAATTTTTCTTAGCATCTTTTCACCATACAGCAAAAAACGATTCCCTATGTAATTCGAAGCAAATACTCCAGTTACATATGCCAGCAACACAAACAGGAAAAGGCCTGTTCCGGGAATGTATATCTCCTTTCCAAGAAAATGGAAAGTAATGTTCCGTATGACCGGCGCAATGATTGTATCTACAAAGCTGATAACAATATAAATAATATAAATGGTGACAAGGAGGGGGATAAGGACAAAAAGTCCTGTGATGAATTTCTTCTTGAGGTGTTTCGTCACATCCATAATTGTTTAATAGTATAATCGAACTGAAACAAAGTCAAACCGGAAGAAAACGGGATTAAAGGATTAGAGGGAGTAAGGATTAACAAGCTAGTTCTCGGGTGAAAGGGGAGGGCTCGGGAGCCACCCATCTGTTGAGGATGGGTACCCAGCGTTTATGGCTTGTGGGTGGCGCTTGGCTCACTGAGGGGGCGACGCAAGCCCCGGTGAAATAAGCGCTGCTGCAAAATCTTTTGCATTAAAAGGAATGAGGTCGTCTATGCCTTCCCCAACCCCTATATACCGTATAGGTATTTTGAGTAAATGGGCTATGGGCAAAACAAATCCACCCTTGGCTGTTCCGTCCAGCTTTGTGATAACAAGCCCCGTTATGTTCAGGGCATCGTTGAAGGTCTTTGCCTGGGCAATGGTATTCTGACCATTTGTCGCATCAATTGCTAAAAGGACCTCATGGGGAGCGCCATCAAGTTCTTTTCCAACAACCCTTTTAATTTTTTTCATTTCTTCCATGAGATTGACCTTGGTATGCAGTCTCCCTGCAGTATCAAGAATCAAAAGATCTGCCCCTCGAGCCTTGGCAGCTTTGGTGGCATCAAAAGCAACTGCTGCCGGGTCAGACCCCTCTGCATGTTTTATGACTTCGATACCCATCCTTTGCGCCCAGACCTCGAGTTGCTCAACGGCAGCAGCCCTAAAAGTATCACAAGCACCGAGAATAACTCTCTTTCCTGAATTCAAGTAAATATTGGCCAATTTCGCAATAGTAGTTGTTTTTCCGACCCCATTGACACCAAGGGTTAGGATGACAAAAGGTTTTGTGCTGTTCATAGGGATTGAGGCCTCTACAGGTTTGAGGAATACTTCCACCTCTTCCCTCATCGCCTGTCCGATATCCTCTGATGTCTTAATCTGGCCTCTTTTCCACCTATCTTTCAATGCTGCTATAAAAGCCTGGGTGGTTTCAAACCCTACATCAGCAAGGATCATGGCTTCCTCAATTTCGTCAAAGGCATCGTCATCGATGGGCTTACCCTTTACAACCCACTCGATTCTTGTAAAGAGTTGATCCCTTGTCTTGGCTAATCCGTTTCTTATTTTGTCGAAAATTCCCATTATTTACTTCCTAACGAAAAGTGCCTCCGCCATGAAATCGGAAAGATCCGCCAAAAAAATCTCTGGCGTCATAATATCCTACTCCGGAACGCATATAAAGCTCTACATCGCTTTCGTACCAAGAGACTTGTTCTTCAATAAGTTTTTCAAGACGGGATATATCAATATTTCCGCTTCGTGCCATTGCATGAACATCATTGATTGACTCAAGAGGGTCATGAAGGGCATAGAAAGCAACGTAACGATCGAGCGCATCAAGCCCCTGGTGGCTGCTCTTCTTTAAAAAGATGAGCGCCTTGTAGCCAAGGATGCGAAGGTAGTGATAATTTCCGCTATTCATAGTCTCTGCTGCCCTGATTAACCTTTCTGCGCTGTCAAGATTATTCGTTTTGTATTCAACTATCGCCAAATACATGAGGGCATCAGGAGACTTGTCATTCTGGTAGGCATCTTCGAAGCTCAGTTTTGCACCTGTATAATCGCCCCTCTTAAGGGCATCCTTTCCATTAAACATACCCTTGCTATACGCATAGTGTGTCGTGGAGCAGGCGCTTACCATAAAGAACAGGATGAAGCAGTGAAAAGTAAGAAATGAAAAGTAAGTATATGATTTTCTTAGACATCTTGCGGATTTTGAGCCTTCGTGACGCGGGGCACGGGGCACGTTAAGGATTTTCATGCTTCCGGCGTATATGGTTTTCCACATACCTTGCAAACACCCTGTTCATTGATGACACCAATGCATGTGCCATCGCTGCAAAGTATCCGGTTTTCAAAATCAGCACCACCTGTTTCTGCTTCTGTCTCTGTTTTTTCATGAAGTCCTGTGCCGCAGAGGTAACAGTATGGGCCAAGCTTGATAATTTCCTCACCACATTTTATACATTTTACCGTTTCTGTCTCTGAACCACACTTTTCACAGATCATAGCTCACCTTGCCCTAATAATTTTAACCACTTTGCCGTTCTCAAACTCAATGTAAACAGTGCCTTTGTTGTCAGGCAGCAACTTCCACGTTGGCTGGTAAGTCCAAAGAATGCGGCTATCAGGCATCTTACTGACAATATCGGGCTCTCCGTACTTTTTTTTCACCTCAGCTTCCGTCATGTCGATAACGCCACTATCTGGTACTAATTTTGCCTTAGGGGGCTCTTTTTCCGGTGCAGACATTTTCTTTTCTGGGGCTGCCCGTGAGTTTTCTGACGACTTCTGTACAGCTTGTATTGAGGCTTCATCAGCCTTAGGGTCCTGCGTGGCTTTGTCCTGTTTCTTTCCGCCTTTGAAGTATGTACAGGAAGATACTATGACGAGACTGAGCATGATTAAGCAGACATTGATAACTATTGGGCTTTTTAGAGTTTTCCACAATTTTTGTGGGAAACCTGTGAAAAAGTTGTCGGCATAGACGTTTAACATATAGATATTAAACTCCTTTTGTTCATTTTTGAAAAATATGGGAAATTAAAAAACCTAATATTATCAAAGGCAATCTTAAGAATTGTGTATCTCGGCATACCCTCGTGCATGTTGTGTAAGCTATCATAAACCATCAAATTTTTCAATGCCTTATGAAACGCATTTTTTGGCAGCCTTTTTTAACCTATCCATCATGGCTTTTCCCAAGCCTTTTTCAGGTATCCTCTCTGCATAGATGATATTAACATCTTCCCGATCTAAATCGATAAGGTGAGAAAAAAAATTCGCGGCTGCCTCTCTCAAATCTCCATTTCGGGAAAGGTATCGGATATGTCTCGATACCGGTCTTACCTTTTTTTCAGTAAAACCTAGAAACGAGGAATCTTTGCGTAAAACTTCATCAATAGTATTGACCATTAGGAGAGGTTTTATGGGTGCATAGTGATAGGGCAATTCCCCGGGAGCTTCACATATGTCATTGCTCTTCTTTTCCTCTATGTTTACACCCATCGCCCGAATCTCTTCAACGGGAATAGCCCCATGTCTGTGCACTATGGCCCTGGCGTTATTAATGGAGATTATGGTGGATTCTATTCCAAACTGACTGTCACCCCCGTCAAGCACAATAGGAACCCTGTCCTTAAAAGACTTTACCACATGGGTAACCCTCGTAGAACTTATGTATCCAAAGGGATTGGCGCTTGGTGCAGCTATGGGCCGCCCAAGGGTCTTTATCAATTCAAGCGCTACCTGGTGTGAAGGCATCCTGATACCAACCGTCGAGAGCCCTGCAGTTACAATATCTGGAATACTATCTTTTTTTCTGAGGATAATGGTCAACGGTCCTGGCCAGAATCTTTCCATCAAGCGGATTGCCAGGGAAGGAACATGCCCGGCTATATTGAACACACCATCCATGCTGCAAATATGGACAATTAACGGGTCAAACCTGGGACGTCGTTTAATTTCAAATATTTTTGCAACAGCATAAGGATTGAATACATCTGCGCCGAGCCCGTAGACGGTTTCGGTAGGAAAGGCAACAACCCCTCCTGCCATGAGAGCGGCAACCGCCTGCTCAATTGCATCAGCTTCAAAACCGTTCAGGATTTTCATCGAAAAGAATGTACCAGCCTACAGATCTCACCCATCAGTGGGGAGGTTATGTAATGTGATGGGTAAAGCCAGAGAGGCAGGTGGAGAGAAACATCACGTTTTTTGAGGGGGTTTTTCCTCTTTTTTGTCATCCTTCGGGGTGATGTCTATCTCATCCGGTTCTTTCACGGATTTCTTAAAACTTTTTATTGCCTTTCCTACCGCTCCCCCAACTTCGGGCAGCTTCCCTGCACCGAAAATAAGGAGGATAATTACCATTATTATAATAAGCTCAGGCATCCCAAGACCGAACATGCGGCACCTCCTCTGTAAAAATATCACGTTTTCAACATGTTAGTCAACGAGTAGATTGCATTAATAAATATGTAAGGGTTGCGGTATCTTCAATACAGTCTCTGCCAATTGCATTCATTTCTACGGATCTTTTTTTTCACAATCGCCAGTATGGCGCTTGGGTGGCATGGTAATAACATACAATACATTCATCTTTTATTCTGCTTTCAGCCGGTATATTTGTTTTCAAAACGATTCTCCGCTGGCATCATGTGAGACAAGACGGTGGGGTAATCCCCTAAGTCGCTCTATGGTGGCGAACTTGATGTCAAGAATTCCATACAAAATATTGGTGGAAATTTTACCTAGTTTGTAGATTTTTTCATTCCCTCATCGAGCGATCTTTTCCATGCCAATATCACAGTATTTGTGTGCCAGGTCCGCGTAGAGCTTTCTTGCCCAATCCCAGTGCTGCTCTTCTATATGTGATGCTTTCCGGATTTGTTTTGCAGGGTTGCCCGCTACCATCACTGACTCAGGTATTTTCTGGTTCTGTTTGACTATGGCTCCCTCTGCCACGATAGATTTGCTTGCGACTTCTGAACGGATGCTTAATATGGCACCCATGCCTATTGCAGCCCAATCACCTATGGATTTCGCATGTATAATGGCCCCGTGGCCAATAATTACGCCGCAGCCAATGGAGCAGACATCCTCAGGAGGGGCATGGATTATTACGCCTTCTTCCACTGCTGTTCCATCGCCTATTTCGATCCTTCCGTAATCACCCCGTAGAATTACACCGTGGCCAATGTAGCAATCATTCCCAATCCTTACGTCACCTATTACCAGGGCAGTTTCGCTTACATACGTACCAGAACCGATAACGGGTTCTTTTCCGTCAAATCTGTAAAGCATTTCCTGTTCCCTCCACGTGAGGTTTTGAGTTTATCTCCACATACTTCTGTGGACCGGCCTTTTTTCTTTTCCTTTTGCGAATTATAAGTTTACCACTATTACTTCTTTGCAGTCTTGTCTGAAAGATCTTGGCCATCTCTCTTTGTGCGGTCAACCTGGCCGCCGACTTGTCAACCTCACCCAACGGTCATGAACCAGAGCGTATCACCTTCATTGAGCGGGGCATTCATGCGCTCTCCATGCATTAAAAAGGTCCGATCGTTATGCACAACCCGCAACTCCATGTCAATATCCCCATTCTGATCGAGGAGCGCTTTCTTAACGGGAGGACCATATTTATGTACCAGACTACGGACAACATCTCCAACGGTGTTTCCCGGGAATTCAAAATCCAGGTCCTTCTTTTTGTTCATAACTTTATAGAGTTGTGGCAGACCCCGTATTTTCAGATGAACTTTCATAGTTCCAAACCCCCTTTCTCCCCTATTTTTTTTATTCGCTACAGTTGCTTGTAACATATCTCATAAAGTGATCCTGAATTGCTTTCCGCAACCCCGTGATTCCGAGGACGGAACAGTGGAGCTTTTCTTCAGGCAAACCATCGAGGGCTTCTAAAACATCCACATCGGTGAGCATGAGGGCATCATCCAGATCCTTTCCGATAGCAAGTTCGGTCATGGCGCT